>JAEEGL010264731.1_pt1 | contig 24306 bp, 13 predicted proteins | sample 9134231 | NCBI WGS metagenome assembly JAEEGL01 (sample SAMN16246548, study PRJNA631951) | gut metagenome | biome: gut microbiome; feature: rumen; material: fiber-attached | host: Bos | place: Iran: Karaj | collected 2018-10
GCCAATCTTCTGTCCCAAGATGGCACGGGTGAAAGGATGCGTCTGCGCTTTCTGACCCGAGGCTTGGTTGGTGTATTTGGTACCGTTCCAAGTAAAGGTAGAGTTGCCCTCAGCATCGAAATGGACGGGGATGTAATACTTGTTGAGGATGGCGGCGACAACAGGGTCGGAGAATGTGTCGCGGTCCATCTTCTTGCACCAACCGCACCACGAGGTGGAGAAGTCGATGAAGAACATCTTTTTGTTGGTCTTGAGGTCTATCTGGGAGGCCTGCTCCATGGTTTTCCAATTGACCTGTGCAGAGCATCCGAAAGTGAGTATGGCTGCCAAAAAGAGCAGCAATGCTGTTTTTTTCATTGGTGATATTTATCTTTTTTGTTTTTTTCGAGAATAATCCTATTTAAAAAATTAATAACTACAATATTTCGAGTTTATTATGCAAATAAAATCTTAAAAAAACTTAAGAAACCGTTTTGAATTAATCAAAACAGTTTCTAAGAACGCCTACCATTCCACTTTCACATCGTCTTCGAGTTCCTGTTTGTTGGGGTCGAACTCTTCTTCGCGGTCCTGACGGTCTCGCACGCGGAATAGTTTGCCCAGCCAGTCGTCCTTCTTCGATTTTGTCCGTCCCGGATGAGCCTTGTCATCCTCGATAATCTTGGTTATCTCGGTGACAAAATTGGCCACATAGCGTTCCGAGACATTCTCGTCGCGGTGGATTTGCGCACCTGTATAGTAGTGCCGGATGATAGAGTCGTAGCTGATGCCGAGCGACACCATACGGATGGTGCCCTCCTGGCTGAGACCCACACCGTGGCCATAGCCGTGACCATTGAGCACCACATCGCCCGTGTTGGGGTCGGTGGTGACGGTAAAGAAGGTGGATTTAAGTTTGAAATCGGTGCGTATACGCGTCAGCGGGATGCCGAGAATCTTGGCTTTGCGCTGTGGCTGGGCGAAGGTAAGCAGGACATTGCGTATGGAATCGTTCTGGATATTGAGCTTGTGTGTCTTGGCAAAATAGTTGAGCCACTGGTTGCGGGGAATGACCTTGGTCCAGTCCGACTGGCGCATGCGGAACGAGAAGGTGTCCTGAACCGAACGCAGATAGGGCAATGCGGAGCGCCACACATCCTCGGAGTTGGCCGTTTGTCCACCCGAGTTGGAATGGAACGGCGTCTCAATCAGTTTGCCCTTGTCGTCAACGATGGTCTCTCCCGACGACTGCATCGTACCCAACATGATATCCGGACGCACACAACGGTTCTGATAGGCCTGGCAGTGGACGTAGTCGCAGAAGTTGTAACCGTCTGCGCGGTGCTTGTTCATGTTGCGCAGCGCCCAAGTGCGCGAGATGACCGCCTGGATGCGGAAAATATCGCTCTGGTTGCCATAAATCTCCGATTGCACCACTCCCGCCAGATAGGTCTCAAACTCCACCTCATTGATGATTTTCAGTGTAGACTTGTCAAAAGTGGAGACGACCAGGTCGCCTTCATAGGTACGCTGTTTGACATTGCGGGGATTGAGGCAGAGGATGCAGGCCGTGTCGGTGGCGCGAAGCACCACACGGCTAAAGGTACCGTAGTTGTAGCCGTTGACAGCGACACTGACCCCGTTGGCAGTAGGCTTGAACTCCACCGAAAGCCCTTCGCCCAGACTGGGTTCGAGAAGCGTGGCATCGTCGGCATAGAGGTCGTACATTCCCAGGTCAAACGAAACATAGAGCGCCTCGATTTTGTTGTTGGAGAAGAGACGCACCTTCACTTTCTCGGCGAAAACATTGGATAATGTTAGCAGGAAGAGGAATATGAGTAAGTATTGTTTCATTGAAGGATTGGAAAAGTTTTACGATTGGAAAGATTTTTCAGACAAAGATTTCTTTTTCAACAATTATTCGATATTTTCATAATTTCTTCAGCGGTGCGGTCGGAAGCGCCGGGGCCTCCGAGGAGGTCGATGACACGATCGTATTCGCGCTGCATGGTTTCGCGGGCGGCATTATCGACAGTGATGGAATGGAATTCCCGTTCCAGACGGTCGGGGTTGTAGTCGCCCTGAATCAACTCGCATACCACCGGACGGTCGGCGATAAGGTTGACCAGTGAAATGTACTTGATGCGAGAACCTATCAGCAGTCGGGCGATACCCGCCGAGAGTCGGTTGCACTGATAGCATACCACTTGCGGCAGTCGGAACAACGCCGTTTCGAGCGTCGCCGTTCCCGAGCAGACCACGGCAGCATGGGCCGACGCCAAGAGGTCGTAGGTACGGTCGAAAAGGATGTCGACATTGGTGACACCTTCAGGGATAAGGGCACGGTAAAAATCCTCACCCAACAGACTCATACCCGCTACAGCAAAACGGTATTCCGGATGGCGTTCCACCAGACGCATCATCAGCGGTATCATGCGCTTGAGCTCCTGTTTCCGGCTTCCCGGCAACAAGGCTATCAGCGGACGCGTATCATCGGAAGAAAGCGGCGACTGCTGGTGATCCCGGTAACGTGCCACCTCGTCGAGCAGCGGATGCCCCACATAGCAAGCCTGAGGAAAGGTGTTTTCGGCATAGAATTTCTTTTCCGAGGGGAGGATATAGCAGAGACGGTCCAGATCACGCCGCATGGGGCGGATGCGATTCTTCTTCCACGCCCAAATCTGCGGGGAGATATAGTAGACGTTCTTGTATCCACGCGCATGCGTGTACTTGGCAATCTTCAAATTGAAACCCGGATAGTCGATAAACACAATCACATCGGGATGGAACTCCTCGATGTCGCACTTACACCTACGGATGTTGCCCAGCACCTCTGACAGATGCGACACCACCTCGAGAAATCCCATGAACGCGAGGTCACGGATGTGACGCACCTGCGTCACCCGGGCCGTGGGCACCTCCCCTGCTGCTGCCGCCATGTGGTCGCCGCCCCAGAAACGGATCTCAGCCTGCGGCTGTCGCGCCAGCAACGCCCGCATCAGATTGCCCCCATGCAGATCGCCAGAGGCTTCACCGGCTATGATGTAGTACTTCACAATACGATGGCTTTGGTTTTGAACAGGAAGAACATGAAGAGCAGAAAGGTGACAAAAAGCGTAACGATGAGCGTCTTGGTAACCACAGGATACGTTTTTCCATGAGCATAGGCACGCAGAATCAGCAGCGGAGCCACAAAACAGATTCCAAACCAACGTTCATGGCCTGCCAGCGGTAGACCTGCTATACCAAGAACAGCCCATAGCAGCAAGGCGGCAAGGACTTCACTGCCCAGACCCGCTACCAGGCCCACTAAGATATTGTCGGATTGGAAGAAGTGTTTCATCAGAGATATTTTTACGTTTTGTGTTTTGAGTTGTCGACTGGTTTCGTTCGCTGCGCTGTTAGAAATGTATACATTCCATCCTTTTCTCCATCGGTTCTATCATGCGGAAGTCGGTGTGGTCGGGGGTGGTGGGGACGACAGAGACATAGCCGTTTTCGAGCGCCCACTGGTCGGTTTCGGGACCGTTGTCGTCACACTCGAAGCGTCCTGTGAGCCAGTAATAGGGACGACCGTTGGGATCGATGCGTCTCTCATAGCTGTCTGCCCAAAACGCTTTGGACTGGCGACATACGCGCACCCCTTTGATTTGTCCGTCGTCGGGAACCGGAATGTTGACGTTGAGCGACACCTGGTCGGGCAGTCCGTTGTGCAGCACCTCGTCGATGATGCCACGGATATAGGGCTCCGCGGGAGTGAAATCAGCATCCGGACGGTGGTCGAGCAACGAGAAACCGATGGCCTGCATGCCCGATGACGAAGCCTCGAGCACGGCGCCCATCGTACCGGAATAGAGGATATTAATGGAAGCATTGCTTCCGTGGTTGATACCCGAGAGCATGAGTTTCGGCGGACGGGGGCAGAAATAGTCCTGGGCAATCTTGACACAGTCGACCGGTTTACCGTCACATGCATAGATGGTGCATCCCGGCTCCTCACTGACGGTGTTCACCCTCAACGGCCGCTGGCCGGTGAAGGAAAGAGAGGTCCCCGAAGCGTTGTGCATAGGAGCCATGACCACCACATCGCCGAAAGAACGCGCAATATCAATCAGGGTGCGTATGCCCCGCGCGTCGACTCCGTCGTCGTTGGTTATCAGTATCAGCGGCTTCATCGGGCAAAGGTGGATTTGTCGCGTCCCAAGAAGAAAGAGGCAGGTTGGAGGATATTGTCAAAGATGTAGTACTGGATCAGCACCGTGTCTTTGCTGTCGACGATGGCATAGAGACGGTTGATATCAAAGACATTGTACATCGCCGTATCCGGCATGTTGTAGATATCGTCGGGATTGGTGTACTTAAGGTAGGTCTTCACTTCAGAGGTATTGCCTTCCATGTCGGTGACACGGAGAATGGTACGCGGGTCACCGTTGAAGGTGGTATCGAGCACCGCTTGGGGAACCGCTTTGGCAAATTCGTCAAAGTTGAGGTTGACAAAAGAGGATAGCAGCTGTGCCACACGGGCGGTGTCGAAACCGTTGACCTGGGTGGGCGGGTTGAGCAGGTTGAAGACAAAGCCGTCACCCTCGCGCACCACAGCAAAGGATTCCTGCGGCATGGCGGGGATAATCAGTTCAACCTTGGCGATGCGCTGTACCGGCAGGTCGACGATGGAATGGCTGCGCCAGGCAAGCGGATCGACGACAAAACGGGGCGACAGGCATCCGCGGAATCCCGGGATGTATACCACCCGCGGAATATCCTCCCCTTCGCCGTACATGTAGGTAGACATCATATCCTGGGTATCGTGACCCACATAGAACACACGCCGGTTCTCATAGCGGAAGAGCCGCAGTTTGCCTTTGAACCAGTTGATGCGATAGTCTTTGAAATAGACCTCCACCTTGACGCTTCTGGCAGCGATGAGAGAGGTGACATTTTCGACAGCCGCCTTGTTGACATCCTTGCGCACCCGCATCTCGGCAAGCGTTTCGAGCAGCAGGTCGACCTTCTGCTGACTGGCAGGGTACTTGTTGTCGACAAGCCAAAGGGAGTCGTTCTGATAGGTAAGCAGCATCTGATGGTTCTCTTTATCGGCCATATAGATGCGTGACACCGCCCCCGGTTGGGCTGCGGCTTCAATATGAAAGTCCTGGTTGTTGGTATGGTTCTGTCCCAGCACTTTCACCACCACGAAAGCGGCGATGCCGAGCAACAAAACAATGACGATGATAATCCAGTTACGTTTTTTCAAGGGATTAGAGGTTTAAGAGGTTTATGATTTACGATTTCCGGTATTTCAGGCGACGGGTCAGCAGAACGACAGTTGCCAGAAGGAAGACCAGCAGTACAGGGTAGCAAAGGGTGGCGAACTGGAAGTATCCGCGCTTTTCATTCACACGGTTCTTGTCCAGCTGACGGATGGAGATATGACGCGAGGCGGCATGGATAAGGTCTTCGTCGCCCGCCAGATAGTAGATGGCGTTGAGGAGGAATTTCTTGTTGGCAAACTTCATGTTGATGTGGCGGTCGTATCCGAGCGGATAGGGGAAACGGCCCTGTTCGCTCATTCCCGAGCCGTTGCGTATCATGTCGCCATCAGAGACCACAATCATCTGGGTGGTATCGTCGCACTGGCTCTTGTAGCCGATTTCGTCCATCTGCATAAAATCAGACGTCAGCCGGTTGCGATACAACGATTTGAACTTACCTTCAAGCAAAACAGCCACCGGAAGGTTGCTCTTGTTGAAAAGCTGTTCGTCGACCTTCACCATGGCGTCGGTCAGCTGGATGTTGACCGGAGCATTCTTGATATGGACATGGTCGGAAGTGGTGAGGAGCACCGTCTTCTTGATATCGTTGCCATTGTCGATGAGGTCGATGCTGCTGATGAAGTCCGTTTTCAGCACATCGAGGTTGCTCACCACCGGATGGTTGGTTTGGGGCACCAGGGTGGGGAAATAGTACCACGGCACCAGCTGCATGCGGTTGTCGGAGTTCATCATCGGGATTCCCCTGCAGCGGTAGTCCATAATCAAGTCCGAATTGATGCGGACCCCGTAGTTGAAGAACATGTCCTCAAGATGGGTAGGCAGCCTTGTGGCGAACGTTTGCGGCTGGCCTTGCAGGCTGTCCATATCGGCATCGAGAGCATCGACAAGCCAGAGGATTTTGCCGCCATACATGACAAACTGGTCGATGATGAAGAGGTCGCGGTCAGAGAAAGCAGTCAAAGGTTTGGGCACCACGAGCACACTATACTTGTTGGCGATCCGGATGCTCGAATCCTGAGTGTTCATCACACGGCCCGTGAGAGTTCCGATATTCTGGTCGAGAATCACGTTTTCGAGAGCGTAGTCGTCGACCAGCGACATCTGGATATCGAAGAGGTCCATCTCCTTGAGCTCGCCATGTCCCAGCAGGAAACCGATACGCGTCTTGACGGGATGTGTGAGGCGATGGATGGCGCGAACAAAGTTGTATTCGAGATTCTCTATTGAGACGTTGATAGCCTCGGAGCGGTCCATCAGGTCGGCCACCTGAAGCTGTTGAGCCGTCTCCCGTCCGTTGTAGGAGACCTCCATGGCGGGTACCACCACCTGTTGGGTCAACACGTTGCCTTCGTCGTCGGCGTCAAGCAGCGGAGTGATGCCTTTCTTGCGCAAATCCTGGAAAAACTGGCTCTTTTCCTCGTCGGTCTTCAGACTCGAAGGGGCGAAGAATTCGTATTCAATATTGCGGTTATAGGCACGGAACTGGTCCAGCATGTCCTTGATTTCGTTGCGGAAACGACGGTATTGCGGCGACAGTTCGTCACCTTCCAGATAGACACGGAAGAAGACCTGGTCGTCAAGGCCTTTGAGCATCTCCTTGGTAGGTTGGGACAGTGTAAAGCGCTTTTCAGCCGTCAAGTCGAAACGGGTGAAGATATAGTTGCCGATGATGTTGACAAAGACCAGCACCAGCAGTGTAGCCACGATTTCCAGCAGATTCGAACGGCGGATATTTTTTTTCTTATTCTGTTTCATTTCTTGATTCATCGTTAGAGCGTCTTATTTCTGCCATTTGCGTGATTGGAGGACTGTGCGGGTGAGCATGACAAAGAGAGTGATAACCGAAAGGAAGTAGATTACGTCGCGGGTATCAACCACACCGCGCGAGATAGACTCGTAGTGCATCTGCAGTCCGAGCGAACGGAGCTGTAGCGCAAAACCGCCATGAACCAGCGAATAGAGCGAGTCAAACCCCAGGTAACAGAAGGCGCACAGCAGCGCGGCGATGATGAAAGCCACAATTTGGTTGTTGGTAAGCGATGAAGCAAAAAGGCCTATCGACACAAAGGCTCCGCCCAGGAAGATGAGTCCGATATAGGAACCGATGGTGGCACCCGTATCGATATTGCCGACAGGGTCACCCAGACGATAGACCGCCCAGTAGTAGACCACCGTGGGGACCAGCGAGATGACCACCAGCGTGAAGCCTGCCAGGAACTTGGCCATGACGATGGTAAACTCCGTCAGCGGCTTGGTGAGGAGCATCTCCATGGTGCCGTTGCGTTTTTCCTCGGCGAACATGCGCATTGTGATGGCCGGAATCAGGAAAAGGTAAAGGAACGGTCCGAGCAGGAAGAGACCGTCAAGTCCCGCAAATTTGTAGTCAAGGACATTGAAACTGCTATGGAACACCCACAGCATAAGACCTGTGAGCACCAAGAAGACTATGAGCGTAAGATAGCCCGTCAGTGAGGAGAAGAAAGAGGATAGTTCTTTTTTGTACAGGGTGAACATAGGAGCGTTTGAGCGTTTAAGAAGTTAAAGTGTTTGAAAGGTATTTCGTTTCATCGGTCGAATCGGATGCGTTTCGAAGCATTGGAGCGGCCCTGGTATTCGCCAAAGGAGAGGTCCAGCACCGTTTCGAAAAGCAACTGGGTGGCTTTGACAATCATTTCGCGGTCGATATTCTCCACGATGTCGCTCGGTACGTGCGCATGGCGATAGCCCTTGAAATTGGTGATATTGATGGAGGGAATGTCCACATAGTCAAAAGCCATGGCATCGCCTTTGGGAAGTGTCTTGTATCCCGTCACCATGGAGTTGGAGCAATAGAGCGAGTCGACCTTGCGCGCCACACCCCACAGTTTGGGATAACGCTTGTTGCCCAAAACGGCAATACTGTCGCCGCTGCCCACCGCCGACACATTGACAAAAGCCTCGATGCGTTTGAGCGGAGTGAAGTTAGAGACAAAAATCTGGGAGCCCAGATGCTGCTGTTCGCCCGACGAGAAAAGCACAAAGATGATGCTGCGCGACGGCTGGTCGGGTGAGTATTGCAGCATACGAGCCATTTCGAGGAGCGCCGCCACACCGGAAGCATTGTCATCGGCACCGGGGAAGAGACAGGTGGTGCCCTGCATGCCCAGGTGGTCGAGGCTGGCACCCACCACGATATACTCATTGTTCAGTTTGGGATCCTCACCCGGATAGATGCCAATCACATTGGCCGTCAGTGCCGCAGGATGATAGCGGGCATTGACATCGATTTCGATATGCTTGCGGAGGTGGAACGACTGCGGTTCCTTTGTCTGCTGGATTTTCTGCACCACCTCCTGAAGCGACATCAGTTCGTCTTTCAGCAACATATCGCCGCAGATGCGGGTAGGCTGGAGAATGGGGAATGTTGCCAGATGCGGCAATTCACCCGAATAGACAGATCCCTGCACCTCGTAGACCGGGCAAGTCGGTGACATGTTGACCACCACCAAGGCGCAAGCGCCCTGACGCTGAGCTGCGCGGGCCTTGTCACGAAGCTGCACATAGCCGTCCGTCACATTGCTGGGCAGGAAATTGGGGACACCGCTCAGCACCATGACGATTTTGCCTTTTGCATCAACGTGGGCATATTCATTGAACGAAGGATGGTCGATGCCATAGCCGCAAAACACCACAGGAGCATCGGCATAGCCGCGACCTGTCATTCCGGCGCAGCAGAAATCACGACCCAACACATAGACCTGACGGTCGTTGGCATTGTAATAGCTGTTGAACGTACAGTTCTCAATCTTGTTGCATTCCGTCTCGAAATACTGTGCCCATTCGCCATTGTAAGGCTGCACGCCGTAGCGTTGGAGGGTGTTGACCACATAGTCGGCCGCATCCAAAAAAGCATCGGTGCCAGCCAAACGACCCTCGTAGCGGGAGTTGGAAAGGTCACGGACGAAATTTAACAAGGTGTCGAGAGAAGCCTCCTGCGCCGACACGCGCAAGGGTGCCAGAAGAGCCAAGCAGGATGCCAATACCAGTACTTTGCCTGTTTTCATTTTTATATATTTTATATATATTACTGACAATAACACTCTTAATACGCCAAAGGCGTATCAGAACAAATAACAAAGATAGGTATTTTTTTGAAAATAAATAAAAAAAAGATGACAAATCAATTTTTGCGCCAAAAACGCGCGGTGATATCGACCAGACGACCGTCGACGACCTTGTAGAACCGCTGGTTGGTGTGCGGGTTGTTGAGCGGTCCCAGATGCGCCAGCCAGGGACCCAACTTGATGTAGTCGAAATGCGAAAGATGAATAGCCGTATCGAGGAATGAGCGTCCGCTGTACCACGCCGTGTGCAGCCCCGGATAACAATCACGCAGGTGACGCATCAAATCGTCGACAGCCTGATGGTCGGCATCGCCGCCCATCAGGGCCACGCAAGATATTTTTCCCAGATTGGGGGCAATCAATTCGTCGAGCGCCGAAGGGGTCAACGGTTCACCCACCTCCGCCCACAGATAGGGCGAATGGCATCCCGGGCAGCGACAGGGGCAGCCTGACAGGTTGATGGCCAGCGCCACCTCGTCGGGTACCTCCTGGAATACGATATCGCTATTTAAGAATCTGAGCATTCTGCTGTGCACGCTCTGTCTGCGGCATACGGTGGTCGATGTTCGGCACATCGGCGGGAGTCACATGTTCCTGTTCAACCATCTGACTGGGAGTGGCATAGTAGCGACGGGAGGCCTCCTGCTGACGCGGCATCGAGAAGTTGCTGACACGTTTCAGATAACCGATGATGCGGGTCATATAGTCCACATTCTTGGAATGGCAGTGAGGACACTCCTTAAGGTAGCGCTTGTCGATATGGCCGCAGTCGTTGCAGATGGTATTGGGGATATTGAAAGTGAAGTAGTTGCACCCCTCTTTTGCTGCGACATGAAGCAAATGCAGATACTGTTCTTGGGAAAGGTGCTCTTCGAGGTTGAGGTGCAAGGCGCTACCGCCGGTGAGGTGCTCAATATAGGGGGCACCGTGCAGGCGGAATTTTTCCAGAATAGAGATGGAGGGATCTTCGACAATGTAGAAATAGCTGTTGTAGCAGTCACGCGGAACGAAATAGCCGTCCTCGCGGTCCCATTTGGCATGTTTCACACCCACATTCTCGGCGGGGATCATCTCGCAGTTGAACATCACCTCCTTGGTGCGGTACTCCTTGTTTTTCTTCTCCACCAGACCGAGCACCGTCTGTACAAAGTTGCGGTAGTTTTCGTTGTCGTTGATGGTGAGACCCATAAACTCGGCTGCCTCGACCAGACCGTTCACACCGATGGTGAGGTATTGGCGGTTGATGTTGATGTAGCCCGCGTCGAACAGCGGGAGCATGCCGTGATTGGCAAGATCCTTGAGGTTCTCGTTGTAGGCCATCTGAACCTTGTGGCAGAGGTCGATGATATCGGTAAGGTACTCCTTGTAGTCCAACTTGTTGTTGACGGCATACTGGATGCAGCGGTTCAAGTTGATGGTCAGCACACTCTTCGAGCCCGTCGACACACCGCCGGCGCCCAGCGTGTAGCTGAAGCCGTTGTCGGTGATTTCGTTGCGCAAGCGGCAGCAGGAGCTCAGCGAGTCGGCGTTGTCGCTCATATAGGTGAAGAAGCTGTGACCTGCGGCATACATTTCGGCGGTGAACGAAGCCATATCGGGGTCGACCATCTCGCCATCTTTGCTGAGCAGCGCCATGGTTTCGACCGGGAATGTCAGCACCGCATGGGTACGTTCCTCGTTGAACCAGCGCATGAAACGCTTCTGGAGCCATTTGAGACCCTCCCAATCGGGCGCAGAGCCGTCGGGGAAGCGGAATTCGCCGAAGAGACTCTCGAAATACGGTTTGTCGTAATAGGCGATATTCCAGAAAACCGCCTGATAGTTGCGGGCACCGGTAGGTTGGTTGAGGGTATAGACAATCTGCTCGAAGCAGTCGGTAATCACCTTGTCGAGCGTGCGATGTTTCAAGCTCAGGTCGACAACCTGGTCGGCACGGGTGTAGTAGTCTTGACCGTAGTCCTTGCCGATAAAGTAGTTGAGGTACATCAGGAACTCAGGGGTGGCGCAGGCGCCGCTGAGCATGGACGACACCATGAAGACCATATTCACAAAGCCGCCGCAGAACGACTTGAGGTTGGTGGGGGCTGTCGAGTTGCCGCCGATGGAGGCCGTGCCGCTGAGCAGCCAGGGGTACATGGTGATACTGGCGCAATAGTTGGCCAGGGACGTCTCATCGTTCTTGTAGATGAAATGATGCGTCAGCAAGTCGATGTAGCGGTCGGCCAGTTCCTTGCCGTACATCTGCTTGATACGGTCGGTCAGCAGACGGCGGTTCAGGCGGATAAAGTTTGATTTGGGCAACTCGCCAATCAGCGTGGCGATGTTTTTGTGTTCCACATTGGCATTGGCATCGTATTTGGAGCCCGTGGCGGCATTGGCGGCGTCGCAGTAGTCGGCAAGGAATTTCAGTTTATCCATTGTCTCACGGTCCTCGGTGTGGCGCTGGCGGTAGAGCATGAAGCTCTTGGCCACGTCGAAGTATTCCTCCTTCATCAGTGCCACCTCCACCTGGTTCTGGATTTCCTCGACGGTGATGCCGTTGTGGATGTCCAGGTGTGTCAGGATTTTCGACAGACTGCCGAGGTCGACAGGTTGGTTCACAGCATGAAACGCCTTGATGATGGCGTTCATGATTTTGTCCAGTGAAAAGCGTTCGGCATTGCCGTCGCGTTTTGTGATTGTCAGTAAGCTTGACTCCATAGATGCATTTTTAATCTTTAATATCGCGAAAGTTTCAAAACCGAGGTCGGTCTCCTGGCTCATCCAGCACAATCAGACACCTTCTCAGGTTGTGCGACCCAATGGTATGTTGTCCGATTGCCGCCCTTGGGGAAAGGGGCTTGGATTTCACAGTTGCGCGTCAGCTCACGAATTGCACGTGATTCCCATAAAAAAACCTCAGCCTAATAATTTTTCAATGTGCTCAATCTGAGCTCATGACACCGATTAAACGGGGACAATTCCCTCAGATTTTGATGCCACAAAAGTACTACAAATAGGCCTACGCGACAAATAAAGTTCTCAACGCAGTATGTTAATAAGTAACAGCCGTCAAGTATCTACAAGCACTTTTGGATATTAAGATTTTTTAAGAAGGCCTTTTCGCGATATTGGAGTTGAAGAAGTCCGGATCGACCGACACCTCTCTGATGAGTTGCAGGCAAGGGGGAAATGAGACAGGTTCGTCGAGTTCCACATCCTCGATTTCGAGCAGGCAATGAGGCAGTGCCGGTTCGATAAAGGTGTCGAGTTCCAGATAGCGGCCGTCCCACGGAAAGCAGCGTCTGATTTTGTGGATGGTTTGTTTTTCCGGATTGGCAAGCGCCATCTTGGTGACATACTCCGATTCGGAAATTCTGTGTTCCCATTCGATGCGGCGACCTGGAGAGAGAGGCTTTTTAGTTGTCAGGAAGTAAACACATTCGCCATTCTCAATACGTTTGCGGAGACGCGACTCTCCGCCATCGGGATTCAGTATATACGTCTGAAAGATTTCCAGTTCACGACACTCGGGCAAATCGTCCACGATATCGACAAGGAACTTGCGTTCCATTTCGATTGGTTCATTGTTTGTCACACCCTTTTGCATATCAATAATATAAGGTATAATTATCTAATATGTAATTAACCGCGTAAGAGTTTACCAAAAAACCATTAAAAAGTTTACCACTTAACAAACGTTAAAAAGGGCGAAAAATTGTAGGAAGAAGTAAAAAATGATCAAGATGTTAGAGAAACAAAAAGCCAGTCAAATATAATGTGCATCAGTAAAATAGAGAAGCGTTGGCGAAGTCCCAGAGAGGAAGCCCTCATGAGGAATAACCCTGTACGGCTTAAGGGATGCAAAGTCAACCATAAAAAGAGATAAAAACAATAAAGTCAACCTGTAATCGTTTTTAACAACAAACCAAACTTAGTAATAACAATCAAAAGGAGTCAACCCATTTCAAGAAACGATAATCTTTGCAAATGATTTTTGTGGTAAACTTTTTAATGAATATTTACATTCTGACCGAATGGAACAACAATAAGCACCACTGAAGCAAGGCCGTAAAACGGCTGCCCACACCCGGGGAGGGAACCGCCTGCCGTGCGTCGGCATAAGAAGGGGAAAAAGGAACCGCGGTTTCTTCTTCCTCCGAAAAAATTTTTTCAACAAGTGTAAATTTTCCCCCGAAAATGTTACTATTAGGGAAGATGACAATAATAAACCGTTCACAGGAATAATAAGAACTTAATTTGAAATCAATTGATATACAGCAAGTAGAAGAATACAGTCATGGAAAAGAATAAACTATGTTTTCTGTTTTTGGTCATGGCTGTCGGCCTTGGCAGCGCGGCAGGTCAGACGGTTTCAGGTGTTTACCCGCCACCGCTGTTCCGATGGCGCTGCCAGCAGACCGTCGACAGCGCCCTCGGCGTCCCGGCGCTCTTCAACCACAACCCGTCGGTGGTTCTGCGGGACGGTTCCGCGCTGGTGTTCGACAGCCTGCCCGTGGCGGGCGACTACACCCTTGTCGTCGTCTACCGACCCGTCGCCGACAGCGAGAGCCTCCTGTGGCGTCTTTCCTATAGCGACAGTTCCCTCCGCGGGCTGACCACGGAGCGCATCCTCTCCGACGGAGTCTCCATACGCTATGCCGACAGCACAGGCAGGGGTCCCGCCATCGCCACCCTGCGGCAGTCCGCCCCCGACAGCGCAAACGGGACAGTACGCCTCACCGTTGGCGGTGAAGGGACGGTGGATGTCGCCGAGGTGCTGTACTACGGCGGCCGCATGGGCAACGCCGCGCTGCGCCGCGTGCAGAGCCGCCTGGCGGTGCGCTACGGTGTCACCCTCGGTCCCGTCGACTACCTCGACAGCCGCGGACGCCACATCTGGGACTACTGCGACAGCGGCCGCTACCACCACCGCGTGGCAGGCATCGGTGTCGACACGCTGGTCCACCTGTCGCAACTGCGCAGCCACTCGGAGACGGACGGCGCCATGCTGACCGTCCACAGTGGAAACCTTGCCGACGGCATCTTCCTGATGACTGGTGACGACGACGGCGCGACGGCCTTTGCCGACTCCGGCGCCTACGAGGTTCTCGGCCGCACCTGGAGGGCGCAGTTCACCGGGGCGGGCGACACGGCAGAGGTTCCCTTCACGCTGGTTTTCAACACCCGCGGGATGGAGCCCCCGACCGACAGCCTGGTGCTGCTCACTGCCGACGGTGTCCACCCGCCCTCCGCTGTGGGTGGCGACAGCGTCGTCTTCACCGGAGTGGTCTTCCCGGCAGGTGCCAGCCTCTTCACCCTTGGCCGCGGTACCACCCTGTGGCAGGCAATGCAGACCGGGAACAGAAGCCTGGTCGCCGGCACCCTGGACTTCAACGCCGCCGTCCACCCCAATCCCAGCAACGGACACTACACGCTGGAGGTGAGCGGGGCGGAGCATGTGCAAGTGACCGTGTACAACATGCAGGGCGCCGCCGTGGCATCCTTCAGCGACGGCGGACGCAGACACTACCGCTTCGAGGGCGATCTTCCGGGCGGCAACATCTATTTCGCCACCGTCGCCACCGAGAGCGGCAGCCAGACGCTGAAACTGGTGGTAAAGTAAGAAGTGATGATTATTGACTAAAGATTTGCAAACGTGCAAATAATCATTAAAAAGTTTACCAGATAACCATTAAAAAGTTTACCACTTGACCAATTTTGCCATTGGCCGACAAACAAATGAATACACTTATGGGAACCAGGGGAATCAAGACAACAGTGGCGGCAGTCGCCTTTATGGCGATGCTGCTTGCCGGATGCCAGCGCCGGGAAAGCATGGGGACCGACCGGCACCCCGAACCCGCCGCACCGGTGGAGGAACAGGCACAGAATGTTGACACCGTCACAGCCGAGACGTCGACAGTGAGGCCACCCGACATGCGTGTGCGCGTGCTGAAAGGGCAGTCGCTGCGGATAGAGACCGAAGGCCTCGTCCTCACTGCAGAGGGTGAGGCGGTGCGCCACGGCGGCATCTATTCCGTGACGTCGCTCCACGAGGAGGAGCTGCCCCCGCTGCCGCAGGGCATGGTCAACGTCACCTCCGCTGCCGCAGGCTACCGCCTGCTGCCCGGCGGTGACCATTTCCGTCCCGCCGCGGAACTGCGCGTGGCCTACGACCCCGAGCGCCTTCCCCAGGGCTACACCCCCGACGACATACACACCTCCTATTTCGACAGCGCAGCGATGGCATGGGTGCGTCTGGAGCGCATCGGCGTGGACACCCTGAACCGCGAGATTGTCTCGCTGACCACCCACTTTACCGATTTCGTCAACGAGGTGCTCAAGGCCCCGGAGATGCCCGAGACCCAGGCCTTCGTGCCCACGGCAATGACAGACCTCGAGGCTGTCAACCCCATGGACGGGATTCCCCTCATCCAGCCTCCCACGGCCAACGGGGAGGGCACGGCCAACATCAACTATCCCCTCTGGATCCCTGCCGGGCGCAGCGGTATGCAGCCCAGCCTGACGCTGACCTACAGCAGCGGCGGCGGCAACGGCTGGCTCGGCGTGGGGTGGGACATCCCCGTGCCGAGCGTCACGCTGGACACCCGCTGGGGAGTGCCGCGCTACAGCGCCGACAAGGAGACCGAGATTTACCTGCTTGCCGGCGAACAGCTCGTCACCAAGGACGCTTTCGGGCACCAGGAACCCATGCCGCACCGCACCAACCAGCAGCATAGCCGCATGACAGGCGACAGCCGCTTTTATGCCCGTACCGGTGACGCACACGACAGCATCGTCCGTCACGGAACCGGTCCCGACGACTACTGGTGGGAGGTGACCGACCGCGGCGGCGTCACCCACTACTACGGCCACTATCCTGTGGCATCGCTCAATGCATCCCGGCAGACCACCCTGAAAAGCAAGAAAGGCAACATCGCCCGCTGGATGCTATGTGAGAGCCGCGACCCCTATGGCAACTGGGTGCGATACTACTACGACACCGTGATGACCGGCGGTGAGAACCCCGGCCGCCAGATATACCTCGACAGCATTGTCTACACGGGGCACGGCAGCGACAATGGCGTGTACAAGGTGACGTTTGTCCGCAAGGAACGGAGCGTGGACGACAGACCGACGAGCTGCAACCTCGGATTCAAGGAAGAGACCGACCGGGTGCTGTGCCATGTGAAGGTAACCTCGGGCCAGGACGACAGCATCGTCACCGCCTACTTCTTCGAGACGGAGTGCAGCTTCAATTCGAACTACAAGACCCGCCTGACAGCTGTGGACAAACTGGACAACGTCACGGGCGGGGGAGACATCGCGGAGGCCCTGGCCAACGCATGCGCCTACGGAGCGCCGGCCCTGAAATGCGGAATCAGCCGCCAGCAATTCGACTACTACAACGCTCCTGCGCTGGACACCCTCTTCGGGCCTTGGCGTGATAACACCGTCGACGCCGACAACCTCAAGGGCTTCATGATGACGCCCGGTTACCGCATAGACAGCGTGAACCGCGCCACAGCGCTGGGGCTTTCGCATTCGTCGAGCTGGAGCATCGGCGGCACGCTGTGCGTGGGCATGGGATTACAGGTGTGGCAGACCAGCAGAAGCATCGGCGGCAACTACCACAGGGGGAAGAGTAGCAGTGAGTCGCTGATGACGCTGGTGGACCTTGACGGCGACGGACTTGCCGACCGGGTTTTTGCCCGCAACGGCAGGATGTACTGGCGCAAGCAGAGCCTCACGGCAGCGGGCAACATCACCTTCGGCGACACCCACACCGTCCACGGCGCCACCCATTTCCTTGTCGAGGGCGGCACCAGCAACACTTTCGGTGTACAGGGCTCGGTGGACGTTGCCAGCGGCAGCGGAGGGTGGACAAACAGCGTATCCACCACAGCCGTCTATTTCTCCGACGTGGACGGCGACGGGCTGGTGGACATCGTCGACAACGGCAAGGTGTTCTTCAACCGTGTTGTCGACGGTCAGCCCACCTTCACGGAATACGAGTCGCAGTTCCCGCAGGGGGATAACCTTCCGCCGGAAGACCCGCCCCACGCCACATCCTCGGACTGCGGCGGCATCATCTTCGACGGGGAGGTGAACGACAGTGTGGCATACCGTGTGCGATGGGTGTACCAAGAGACAAAGTGCGATGACCTGAACGAAGAAATCATCAGACAAAAAATTAAAGAGTGTGAAATGCAGGGGCTTCGTGTGATGAATATAGACTTACGACCCAACACTAACGATTTCTGCATAGAATGCTACCGGGCCATGCTTGACACCTTAAGCCGCAACCTTTCCATGGACGGTGTCCCCGCCACGGAGGCGGTGCGTGTGTGGGTGGCACCCGAGGAGGGGCAGGCCACGGTGAAGTCATACGTCCGGTTGTTGGAGGATCCCGGAGAACGGCGCGCCTCGGCGCGCCATGCCGACGGTATCACCTACACTATACAGCATTCCCGCGGCGTGACAGTCGTCAATGACACGCTGCAGAGCACCAAGGACACCCTGCTGATGTCGCGCCGCATCTGCGCCGACTGCTACCGCAATGACCTTTTCGACCAGGTGCACTACGATTCATCGTATACCATCAATGTCGAGAAAGGCGACCTCCTTTTCTTCCGGCTCCGCTCGAACGACGACAAACAGTTCGACAATGTCGAGGACCATGTAAGAATCACTTTTAGAGACAAGGTCTACCGGAGCGAAGAAGGCTTCCTGCTGACCGAGGACAAATACTTCCAGGCGCCTTATGACGGAGCATTTATCATCGACGGAGACTACAGCAACCCCGATCCGTCAATCCATCTTGACATCAAGAAGCCCTCAAATTCTTCCCATTACGGCACCGGCGAACTGCAGTGGCGCGGACCCATCCATGAAGACTCTGTCATCCGCATCACCTTGAACACCAACAACACCAACGCCGACTGGAATCATGCAAGCCTGCGCGCCCGCATACGCTACTGGAGTAGCAACCTGCCCGACACGATAACCGTGTGGACGCCTGGTGACAGGCGAGTCGTCCATCCTACGGGCAGCATCTGGGCAGACGACCACTACCAGTGCCTGTTTGGTCCTTTGTACAACGGCTGGGGCCAGTTCGCCTACCACCCCGTCAGCGCAGCGTCAGACAGCCTCCTCATACGCCCGGGCCGCCTTGTGCCGCCCATGCAGAACCTCGCAGCCGCCACCAGCGACACCACGGGGATGTGGAGGCGCATCAACCAGCCAGTCCGAGAAGAAGAGTTCAACCAGCCCACCCTCGACGACTTCACCGGGGCGTTCGGAAGCCAGTACAGCGCCATCAACAATTCCAGTTGCTGGGTGGCGATGACCGCCGACGCGGAGCATTACCGATGGGTCGCCTTTGGAGCACAGAGCAGTGTGGGTCGCGACACCCTGAGCAACAGCCTGCAGGAGGAGTGGTATTCCTCCGTGCGAAGAATCTCCGAGGATTCCTCCGCCCATCTGTCCACGGACGCGGACTATGACGACGCCATACCGGTGCGGGACGGCAGAACACCCGTCAAGGCGGTGCGCAAGGTGAACCGCTCGTTCAACCAGAGCTACACAGGGGGCGCTACGGGCTTCAGTGGATCCTACAGCAACGGCAGCAGCAGTATCGAGACGGACTACCTCGACCTTAACGGAGACCGCTACCCCGACATCGTGGGTACCCATTTTGTGCAGTACCGCTCGCAGTGGGGCGGTCTCGGCACCCTTGGCACCCTGCCACCCGCGATGGAGGATGTCACCGCCTCGGTAACCAACAGTATAGGCACCAGCTACGGTGCCTCGCCGGTGTCGCACGAGCGTATGATATCCGGTTTTCCCTCCGAGGCCAAGTTCTCCCTGAAAGGGGACGGAAGCCTGAGCCATAGCTTCAGCGCTGGCTGGGACCATGCCTCCTCCTCGTGGACCGACATCAACGGAGACGGACTGCCCGACTTCGTGACCGACGGCGGACAGGTGCGTCTCAACACAGGCTACGGTTTCCTCCTTTCTGAGGACTGGAACTTCGAGGACGTCCATTCCGGCCACAGCGCCTCGACCACCACCGACTTCAGCAGTTCGGCAGCGGCAATCCCGCTCAACAACAAAAACATCATGCAGGGAAGCATCCAGCTGGGTGCCGGGCTGAGCCGCTCCGCCAACCGTACGGGACGCACCCTCGTCGATATCAACGGCGACGGCTTGCCCGACCAGGTGTGGCGCAGAATCATCAATATCACCATACCCTCCTGGGACAGTATCTTCAACCCCGTGGACAAAGTGCATGTGAGACTTAACCTCGGCGGCGGACGCTGGTCCAGTAGATACGACATCAACACCAAGAACTTCAACTGGTCGGAGAACCACAACGAGTCGCTCAACGCCGGTGCCACCATCGGCGCGACGGTAGCCGGCACCTTCAAAATTACGGCGGGTCTGAACGGCTCGCCCTACAGCAGCAGCGTCAACCGCGACCGCCTGCAGCTGGTGGACGTCAATGGCGACGGGCTGCCCGACCTGGTGAGCTCCGACAGCGAGGACAAGCTCTGGGTGCGCTACAACCGGGGCGGCATGACCAACCTGCTGAAGACGGTGACCAACCCCACCGGCAGCCGCATCCACCTTGCCTACACCCTCTCCGCTCCCGACAGCCGGCAGCCCTCGCGCAGCTGGCAGCTGGCGTCGGTGACCACCAAGGACCCCCTCAACCCCAACGGCGGTGACACCTCGGTGGTGCGATTCATCTACCGCAACCCGCACTACGACCGCCTGGAGCGCACCTCCTATGGATACGGCACCGTGGTCACAGAGCAGATCAACCCCACCGACAACAGCGTCTACCGCTCCGTGCAACGCGACTTCTACAACAGCAACATCCTCGTCAAGGGACGCCCGAAGCGCGAGCTGACCTGCGACGGACAGGGCAACCGCTACATCGAGAAGGAATACCAGTACAACTACGCCTCCTATGACGGCGGCACCGTGGACACCTGCTCGGGCAACGCCTACCCGCTGCGCGACCGCGTGGTGACGCGTTTCTACGAAGGAGCCTCGCAGCCGAAGCTGGCCACCGCAGAGTCTTACGAGTACGACAACTACCATAACGTGACAAAGTACACCGACGAGGGTGACAGCGCCTATACGGACGATGGCCTGTACATCGACATGACCTACCTTGCGTCGCAGAGCCACAACCTCGTCGGCCTGCGCGACGGCTACAAGGTCTACGCCACCGGCGACAGCGGACCTGACTGGATGCGCCGCGCCACGTTCCAGTACAACGGCTACGGCAGGCTCGAGCACCAGGAGCACCACCACGCGTCGGGTTCCTCGTCGTTCGACTTCGAGTACGACGGATACGGCAACCTCACCAAGGCCAAGCTGCCGCCAAACGACAACCTGCAGCGCATGACCTACAGCTACACCTACGACAGCTACACCCACACCTACCCCGTCAAGATAAAGAATTCCTTCAGCGACTCGGTGGTGACAGTCTACAACCTCCGTTTCGGCAAGCCCACGCGCGTCACCGACCCCTCGGGCAGCAACATGGACTACACTTACGACCTCGCCGGGCGTATCGTCTCTGTGACCTCGCCGCTCAGCGCGGGTGTCACGGTGCTGCCTCCCGGCACTGGCACCGTGCCGTCGCTCCAGAACGAGTACTACCCCATCAACTATTACCACACTACAGTGTCGCTCTCCTACAGCTTCTCCAACAGGCCCTTCGCCGTCACGAAGCACTACGACGACCAGGGGCAGCCGATCACCGAGACGGTGGTCATCACCGACGGCTTCGGCCGTGTCATCCAGACCAAGAAAGGCATCACCTCCGGCGGCGTGCAGAAACGGCAGGTGTCGGGACGCGCCTTCACCGATGCTTTCGGGCGCACCGTGAGCCAGTACGACCCCGTGACGGAGAGCCTCTCCAACCAGCCGGGCGACTTCAACGTCGGCTATGTGGCGGCATCGCTGGCGGAGACGGAGTACGACATCCTGGACCGCGTGGTCCGGACCTCGCTGCCGATGGGATATACCACCTACACCACTTATGGCGTGGAGGATGACTACATGGGTAGACGCCGTTTCTGGACCCAGGTCACCGACCCCAACAACCACACCACGCAGCAGTATGCCGACTACGAAGGCCGCCGCGTGCAGGTGAAGGACGCGACAGGCGAAAACACGACATTCACCTACGACGCCTTGGGACAGTTGCTCACCGCCACCGACCCTGAAAACTTCAGCACCGCCTACACCTACGACCTGCTGGGACGGCTCACGCGGCGCAACCATCCCGACGCGGGGGTGACGCAGTACGACTACGACCCTGCGGGCAACATGATTCACGAGACCAACCCGCTGGGACAGATTTTCTTCGACTACACATACAACAGGCTGGCGAAGAAACGTTATAGCGGTATCGTGGAGAACAATGTGACATACACCTACGGCGGCAACGGCCTCGGCAGAGGCCGTCCCGTCAGCATCGAGGACGGCACGGGCCTGCGCGAGCTTTCCTACGACGCCCTGGGCAATGTGGTCGTGGAAGAACGGACTGTCGCTTTGCCGGGGGCTTTGTTGTGCTACAAGTTCACCACGCAGTACACCTACGACAGCTGGGGACGCATGCGCACGTTGACCTATCCCGACGGCGAGGTGGTGACCTACGGCTACCTCTACGGCGGCGACCTCGGTTTGATGTACGGCGACAAGGGAACGGAGCACCACGACTACGTGACCGGCATCACCTACAACGACTTCGGGCAGCGCAGCCGCATCGACTACGGCAACGGCACCCACGCCGTCTACAGCTACGACGCGCTGCACCGGCTGAGCGACCTGACCAGCGTCTCCGCCTCGGGCACGATGCAGCAGATACACTACACCCTCGACGGCGTGGGCAACATCCGTGAAGTGAAGAACCTTGCCGTCGCCGTCTCCACGCTTGGCGGCACCTACGACAACAGCCACACCTACGACGCACTGGACCGCCTGACAGCCTCTTCCTCCGGTACCGGATATGCCAACCCCTACAGCCTGCAGATGGTCTACAGCCCGTCGGGAAGGCTGGCTTACAGGCAGACAACGGCAACATCGGCATTCATGACGGTCGACAACAGAATAGTATACGGGTACTGTGACCTGAACAAGCCCCATGCTCCCCGACGCGCGTTTGACACGGAAAACGACATTCTGAACGACCTTGTCTGGGACGCTTCCGGCAACCTCGGGCAGGTAAACACAGCTGTGGGACAGGACTTTGAATACGACGGCAGCCGTTTCCTTTTCTGGACCGAGGACAATCGCCTGTACACGGTGGCCGACGGCGACTACCATAGCTACTACGCCTACGACCATGCAGGCGAGCGGACACTGAAACTTACCGGAAGGAACAATGTCCTGGATGTCAACGCGCAAATAATGTCCACCTCTGTGAACCTCTCCCAGGCGACCCTCTATCCATCACCCTACTTGGTGGTCACCGACAGAGGATACACCAAGCACTACTATGCCGGCAGCGACCGCCTTTGTGCCCGTCTGGGCGGCGGCGGACTGGAACAGGCGGTGCAGAACAGCACGCTGCAGGACATGGCCGACGGCCTGTTTGACGACTGCCACACGCTTGCCGACAACAGGATCCTGACGTCCAACGACCTCGGTTGTATCGGGGGTCTGGAAAACTATGACGAAGAAGCGTTGGGTGTCGACATGCAAGGAATCCCCCTGTCTTTGAAGAGTGAGGTGAAAATAAAACTTGACGAGTTCGAGGGGAGTATGGATTATTATATCACGAATCACGACGCCGAGAACGATGTCTATTTCTACCATTCCGACCATCTCGGAAGCGCCAGCTGGATTACAGATGCCGGCGGTTATCCCGTCCAGCACCTACAGTATCTCCCCTTCGGCGAACCCTTCGTCAACCAGCGCACCTCCAACTACAACGAACGCTTCACTTTCACCGGCAAAGAGTTAGATACCGAAACGGGGTATTCTTACTTCGGTGCAAGGTACCTTGATCACACCCTCACCACCGCCTGGCTGAGCATCGACCCGATGGCGGACAAATACCCGAGCATAAGTCCCTACAGTTACTGTGCCTGGAACCCGGTCAAGTTGGTGGATCCGGATGGAAGAGAGATGGGAGATTTCTATTTCAAAGATGGAACATATTTGAATACAGATGGAATCAATGATGGCAAAGTGTATATTGTAAAAGATCAAGCTTGGGGTGACAAAATCAAGAAGGATAGGCAAAGCGGTAAAAATGCGACTCTTGATCTGGATAAAGTTGAAAGATTCATGGATGAGAATGGTGACGACCTGTTTTTGACAGATGACATTATAAAAAAGATTAGTTCTGCAGAAAATTTGTCAAGCGATGGCAATGAGCATGGATATTTTTACAGAAAAAGTAATGAGAAGCCTGAAAGAGAACTCGAAAGCTTTCCAGACCATTTGACTTTTAATAAGTACCCTGATTTGTGGCTGTCAATGCACACCCATCCTCAAGAACAAGATGCCACCATGTCAGATCAAGACCATGCTGATCTTGATCAAATTCCAATAAATATCGTAATAGGAAACAATATCCCATTTGAATCAGGTAATGTCAAATCTACTAATTACCCAACTTACCGAGTCGTCAATTTTTACAGGCATGAGGAACCCGCCTTTTCAATGAATATGACGTGTATCAATAAAATGGTGAAACGAATCAATAATAAAAACAAATAGCCGCGATGAAACAATTATTCTGTCTTTTTGTGCTGTGCCTGTTGAACATGTCCTTCCTATGTGCTCAGGATATGCAAACAACATATCCGGTATCAAATGTTTCCCGGCTTTATGAGCCAATCCTTAAATATATATGTAATTATTCTTATCGTGATACAAGTGAGAAGGCATACGCTAATTGCGCATTTTTTGTGAATGGACAGTTCGTCGGATCAAGTGCA
>JAEEGL012287669.1_pt1 | contig 24306 bp, 19 predicted proteins | sample 9134231 | NCBI WGS metagenome assembly JAEEGL01 (sample SAMN16246548, study PRJNA631951) | gut metagenome | biome: gut microbiome; feature: rumen; material: fiber-attached | host: Bos | place: Iran: Karaj | collected 2018-10
AGGCGCTTGCAGATTCCTGCGACGCATACTATGGCGATTATTCTGATGCGGTTTATTTCATGCAGGAAAGTAAGAAGCCAGTAATGATCCAGAATATTGATGTATAAAGAAATTGTTTTTGAGCAGATTTTTTATTCATAATATGAGGCTTTTGTTGAGTATATATCACATGGTCTGTAATCAGGTGAATCTGTTGGAGGCACTATATGGAACTGATGGCTTCTATGATGTGTGCAGATTTCAGTAATCTTGAAAGAGAAGTAAGAGCTCTGGAAGAAGCGGGCATAGATTCTTTTCATATAGACATTATGGACGGACATTATGTCCCTAATTTTGCTATGTCATTAAATGATCTCAAATATATTGCAAGGATGACCAGAAAGCCGCTGGATGTACACCTTATGGTAGAACATCCAAGTCATACCATAGATCTTTTTCTTGAAGTGATGCGCCCGGGAGATACTGTATACATCCATCCCGAGGCAGAATATCACGTATCCACCACCCTGCAGAAGATAATGAGTGCCAGGATGATCCCGGGGATAGCAGTAAACCCCGGAACCAGTGTTGAAACCGTATATGAGATGCTCAGAATAGTAGATAAAGTTCTTGTAATGAGCGTAAATCCAGGCAACGCCGGTCAGATGTTTCTTCCATACGTTGGAGAAAAGATTCCCAAGTTTGAGGAGCTCAAAGCTGAGATGAACTTCAAGCTCTATTGGGACGGCGCTTGCACAGCGGAAAGAGTTAAAAAATATGCTCATCGTGGAATAGATGGATTTGTCCTTGGAACATCTCTTCTATTCGGGCATGATAAGTCTTACACAGAACTGATCAAAGAAGTCAGGGCACTTGCGTAAAGCAATATACATGAAGCAAACTATTATACAAGCTGGCCATAGAAGTGATATTGCAATTATAGCATATAAAATAGCAATATTGCAATTTAGAAAGTCTAAAATTGCAATATTGCTATTTTATATGCTATAATTGCAATCAGAAGGAGACTTTCTTATGAAATATTCCAACATCAATAATCTACAAAATAGAAAAAAAGAACTTAATTTAACATACGAGCAAATTGCCGAGAGATCAGGACTTCCGCTTAGTACAGTACAAAAAGTGCTGGGGGGTAAAGTTGATTCGCCTCGAAAATCAACTATTGATGCGCTGGAAGATGCGCTTTCGGTTTCTTTCGCGCGGGCAGATATGCGAAGTGAGATATCTATCGGCAATCAGGACTTTGCTGCGATAATAGAGAACAATTATTTTTATGTAGATAAAACTGAGTTTATTAAGAGTTGGTGGGAAAGCGGTGATGTGGTCACACTTATTACAAGACCCAGAAGATTTGGTAAGACTCTTAATCTCAGTATGATGGAACATTTTTTTTCTAATAAATATCAGGATGGAGTGAACCTGTTCAAAAACCTTGATATATGGAAACATAGAGAGTATCAAAAACTGGCAAATCAGTATCCTGTCATATTTCTGAGTTTTGCTTCTGTAAAGGGAACGTCTTTTGAAACAGCAAGGCAGCAGATCATTCAGCAGATAGTAGGATTATACAGGGACTATAATCATGTTCTTGATGCACCTTTTATCACGCAGATGGATAGAAGTTTTTGGAACATGGTAAGTTATGACATGAACGATGCAATAGCTACTGATGCTATAAGGTTTCTGTGTGAGATGCTCTGTAAGTACTATGAGAGGAAAGTACTGATATTTATGGATGAGTACGATACTCCCATACAAGAGGCTTACGTTGATGGATTTTGGAATGAGATGACCGGATTTGTTCGAAATCTTTTTAATGCTACATTTAAGACCAATAGGTATCTTGAGAGGGCGATACTTACCGGCATTACCAGAATAAGTAAAGAATCAATTTTCTCTGATCTTAATAACCTGAAAGTGGATACCATTACTAATGCAAGGTATGAAAGTGATTTTGGATTTACAGAGAAAGAAGTCAGAGAAGCGCTTAGTAATTATGATATGGAAGCTTCCTTTTCAGATGTGAAAAAATGGTATGACGGCTTCAGGATAGGATCTAAAGCTGATATTTATAATCCGTGGTCTGTTACACAGTATCTGGACTCAGGAAAACTTGATGATTATTGGGCCAACACCAGTGAGAACTCTTTGGTTGATAAACTTATAAAAGAAAGCGGAGTAAACGTTAAGACTGCCGTAGAGAGTTTACTGAAGGGAGAAGCTGTTGAAGCTTTAATCGATGATGAAATAGTCTTTAATCTGATAGACAAAAACGAATCCGGAATTTTTAGCCTTCTATTGGCAGCAGGTTATCTAAGAGTTGTAGACGTATTACAGGAGCAGGGTGTCAGAAAGAAATATAGCGTGGCCCTTACAAATCTCGAAGTGAAGCATACGTTTGACGATATGATAAAGAGGTGGTTTGAAGGTGATAACGTAGGATACAATGACTTCATCAAGGCGCTTTTACAAAATGATGTTAAGTACATGAATAGATTCATGAATGATATAGCACTTAATACGTTTTCTGTTTTTGATGTAGGTAAGGGAGTGGCTAAGAGGCATGAGCCTGAAAGATTTTATCACGGCTTTGTTTTGGGCCTTATGGTGGATCTGGCTGATAAATATCTGATAACTTCTAATAGAGAGAGCGGCTTTGGCAGGTACGATGTGTGCCTTGAACCCAAGGAAAAGAGTGATCCTGCATATGTAATTGAGTTTAAGGTCCACGACTCTGAAGATGAAAAGGATCTTCAGGAGACAGTAAAAAAGGCGCTTAAACAGATTGAAGATAAAAACTATGATGCTGCTTTGATTTCAAGAGGTGTTAATCAGGATAGGATATTCCATTATGGATTTGCATTCGAGGGTAAAAAGGTTTTGATCGGATGATCTCTGTGTGCAAGATACGCATTGATGCCATCGCAGCACTATATAGCGTATCAAAATGATTGGAATAACATAAAATTAGTGATAAAATAAAATATATACACATATTTAGGAAATGCAAAGTACTACTGAACTTTGACAAGTTCATGCTTTACATTAGGGATGTTGTGTAGTGCTTAAACTCACAATGATTATGAATTATGGGCGGAAGATGGTGTGACAGTGTGGGCGAAGAAGTATTGGATTAGTATATGATGAGTTTGAAATAGAATTAGATTCTTTTTGGATTAAAAGTAAATAATTAGTATTTATAAGGATGAGAACTCCCGATGTAAGGTATGGAACTTATGTCGGGAGTTTTTGGCTATTATTGTAAGAGCTTTTTATAAGGATAATGTATTCATGAGAATAGCAATTTATGGGACTGGGGATTTTTCTAAGAGATTATTGAAAGCACTTAATAATATTAGGGCAGATGTGGATATAGTTTGTTTTGTCGAAAGCAATAAGAAACAGGATTGCTATGAAGAAAAAATAGTTGTAAATGCGAACGAACTATGTTTTTCAGATATAGATAAGCTTGTAGTTGCTTATCATGATTTTAATGAGATTGACGCTTATTTAAAGGAAATAAGAGAGGATTATAATGACTGCAAGGCAAAAATAGTAGACATGGTGCCTTTTTTGGCTGCTTTGCGTTATAGAGAGTTTAATAGCTATGATTATAGATCTGTATCACTTTCTAATGGATTAAGATATATCTTTGCGAAAGATGATATGGGTATTGGCGGTAGCATGGCCGCCTTCGATGTGAATTTTGCTGAAGATTCAATTAATGATTTTTTCAAACTTGCTGAAAAGTTTTATAGAAAGAGAAGTACTCAAGGTACTTTTTTTGATATTGGAGCAAATATTGGGACTACATCTATATACGTTAAGAAGATTATTAATCCAAAACTTAAGGTAATAGGAATTGAAGCTGGAAAGCAAAACTATGACTTGTTTAGGGTTAACTGCATAATAAATGGATGTGAGGATATTACTGTTGAGCAATTAGCTATGGGAGAACATGAGGAAGAGGGATACTTTCATTATTGCTTGAATAATTCCGGAGGATCTATGGTTTCCCTAGAAAATGATAATAGTAATGAAAAAGTTCGTATTATGAGCCTTAAACAGTATTGCTTGGAGAAGGGAATAGCTGCACATGATATAGGCTATTTGTGGATTGATACAGAGGGGTTTGAAGCAAGAATTATTGAGGGTGCTAAAGATGTTTTGAAGGATAATCCAATTCCTTTATTGCATGAGTATAATCCAGATAACTATGAAAGGCATAATGAACTTCAAAGATATTTTAATACAATTGGTGAGATATACAGCTCTTTTATTTGCATAAATGAGTATGCACAAAAAGGCTTTGATGCAGTATTGTCGATTTCTGATTTACCTGAGTGGACATCAAAGATGAAACAAAGACAAGAAGATTTGTTCTTTATAAAGTAACTAATCAAAAATGCTTTTGGACCACTGGAGGAATTGTATGCAGGCGATTATTTTGGCGGCGGGTATGGGAAAGAGGCTTAAGGCGTTAACACAAAATAATACTAAATGCATGGTTAAATTAAATGGAGTAACACTTATTGAGAGACTTCTATTGCAGCTGGATAAATATAAGCTTTCTAGAATAATAATTGTTACTGGGTACAAAGGGCAAAAGTTAATAGATTTTATAAGTACATTAAGTGTAGCAACTCCAGTCTTATATATCAATAATCCAGTTTACGAAAAAACCAATAATATATACTCCTTGTCATTAGCAAAAGACTATTTGAAAGAAGAAGATTCGTTGCTGTTTGAATCAGATATCATTTTTGAGGATAGGATTTTAGAAGATTTGATAAATGATCCTAGGGAGACGCTTGCGCTAGTCGATCGATATAAACCGTGGATGGATGGCACTTGTATCCGTGTTGATGAGAATGATAGAATAGTTGAATTTATCTCTGGTAAAAGGTTTGATTTTACTAGAACAGAAGGGTGCTATAAAACTGTAAATATATACAAATTTAGTAAAAGCTTTTCAAAAAAACAGTACATACCGTTTCTTGAAGCCTATTTGACAGCCCTTGGAGCTAATGAGTATTACGAGCAGGTTTTAAGAGTTATTACTGCTTTAGATGAAGCTGAAATAGAAGCTAAACGTTTGTCTGGAGAAGAGAAATGGTATGAGATTGATGACGAACAGGATCTAGACATAGCACAGACTTTGTTTGATAAGGATATAGATGGAAAGGTCCTAAGATTAGAAGAGAGATATGGAGGGTATTGGAGATTTCCTGGATTGTTAGATTTTTGTTATTTGGTAAATCCCTATTATCCACCAAAGAAGATGTGCGATGAGATTAAAGCATCTTTTGATATTTTAATTTCACAATATCCTTCAGGAATGGGAGTGAATTCTCTACTAGCCAGTAAAAATTTTGGAGTGCCAAAAGAGTATATTGTTATTGGAAATGGTGCTGCTGAATTAATAAAGGCACTAATGGAAAATGTTGAAGGTAAGATAGGCATAATCAGGCCGACATTTGAGGAGTATCCTAATAGATGCAAAAAGGAAGATGTTGTAATTTACGAGCCTGTTGGACATTATTATCAATACAACGCGAATGATTTGATTGATTATTATAGTAATAAGGGAATCGGTGCAATGGTTCTGATAAATCCAGACAATCCTTCTGGAAATTATATAGATGAAAAAGGAATGCAAGTGCTTATAGCTTGGACTAAAAAACAAAGGATCAGACTGATAATTGATGAATCATTTATAGATTTTGCTGATGATAATGTTAGTTATTTACGGCAGGATTTGTTGGAGAAAAATAAGCATTTGTGTGTTGTTAAGAGTATTTCAAAATCATATGGAGTGCCGGGCTTGCGCTTAGGAATACTAGTATCAGGTGATGCAGAAACTATTAGCAAAATCAAAAGGACAGTACCTATTTGGAATATTAATTCTTTTGCTGAATTTTATATGCAAATTCAAGAAAAGTATAGGAAAGATTATGAGTCATCGCTGGAAAAGGTGAAGGAGGAGCGAAAAAGATTCTATATTGAACTATCAAAATATAAGTGTTTAAGAGTAATACCAACACAAGCAAACTATTTTATGATTGAACTTTTGAATGATTTTAATGCACGAAGTCTAACAAACGTTTTGCTAGAAAGATTTAATATATTAATCAAGGACTTGTCAAAAAAGGTTGGTGACAAGTATATTCGTGTTGCTATCAGGAGTCGAGAAGATAATGATAGGTTGTTAATGGCGATGAAAGATATTTTTGGGTAAGGATAATGGCATCTGGTTTTATTAGTTTGTTATAAATTATAGGGGAATGCTAGATGTTTAGAAATGTGGTTTTAATAGGTCAAGGAACAGTTTTTAATAATTTAATAACACTATTGTGGGAAAAAGCGTCAATATATGATTATGATTTGCATTGCATAGAGTATGACTGTCAAATGATGCTTGGAATGAGCCAACGGAAGTGTGAAGAATACGGAATTCAATACAAGAAGTCTAATTCGAGTGATGAAGTAACAGCTTTTTTTTCTAAAAATTCAAAGAAAACACTCATTATAAGTGCAGAAAACCACTATATTTTTCCTCAGAAGGTTGTAGAAAATCCAAAATATACAATCATTAATTTCCATAATGCGTTATTGCCTAAATATCCTGGGAGAAATGCGCCAACTTGGGCTATATGGGATAATGAGAAATGGGCAGGAACGACTTGGCATTATGTGGATAAGGATATTGATAGTGGGAATATTATATTTCAAGACAAATGTGCAATCGAGAGTGATGTAAGAGCTTTTGAGTTGACAAAAAAGACAATGGAAATTGCTGTCAGCGGATTATATTCTTTTTTTGATGATTTGATACAAGAAAAAAGAATAACTACTATTGGTAATAATGGAAAGCATGAAAGAATATATAAATCTTATGAAATTCCGGCTAATGGCTTTTTCAGTCTTGAAAACGATTCAGGAGAAAAAGTGTATAGGTTATTAAGAGCTACTGATTATGGTAAGAGTGAAATATTTCCGCGTATTCAAACTATTATTAATGGCAGTTTGGTCGAGGTTATGCGATACAAGAAAGAGACAAGAAAAATGACTTCAAGCAAGGTTAAAAATGTAATTACAGAAGAATTACTTTTTATGTATATAGATGAAGAGTTTGAGTTGAGAGTGCGGTATAAACATTTTTCGGGAAGGGACAACGAAATATGAGAGCAAGGATAATAACTGATTATTTGCTGGAATCTGTTAATAAGTATCCTGATAAAATTGCGTTTGCTGATATTAATAGAACTGTTTCATTTTCTGAACTATACGTTGAGGCACTTAAGGTTGCTAAGTCGCTGGCGGGACTAAAATCAAAGAGGGCAGTTGCTGTATACATGGACAAGAGTGTTGAATGCGTGATTTCTTTCATGGGAATAGTGCTAAGCGGGAATTTTTATACACCGATTGATCCTAAAATGCCACGCAATCGAGTTAAAAAAATTCTTCAAACGCTTCGCCCAGATACAATCATTGTTAAGGATAAGCAAATACTAGAGGGTATTGATGTAGATTTACTCGTTTATAGCGAAATACAAAAAATGGATGGAGATTTAGATTATTTACTTGAGATTAGTAATAGCATTATAGATACTGATATCTTATATGTTTTGTTTACATCGGGGTCAACAGGTGACCCCAAAGGAGTAATTATAAATCATAGGGCTGTTATCGATTATACAGAATGGGTGACAAAGACATTTGGAATAGACGAACGACACACTTTTGGAAATCAGGCACCATTCTATTTTGATAATTCTGTGCTAGACATATATCAGACATTGAAGACTGGTGCAACAACTTGGATTATTCCAGAAGAATTCTTTTCTTTCCCTATACAGTTACTGACATTTCTCCAAGAAAAGGACATTGATACTATTTTTTGGGTTCCTTCTGCATTGTGCCTTTTAGCAGATTACAAAGCGCTTTCAAAGGTACATGTGAATAGTTTAAAAAAAGTCCTTTTTGCAGGCGAGGTAATGCCAAATAAGCAACTTAACAACTGGAGAAAAGAATACAAACAAGCGCTCTTTGCGAATTTATATGGTCCTACGGAAATAACAGTTGACTGTACTTATTATATTGTGAACAGAGAATTTAATGATGATGAGCCTTTACCCATAGGTAGGGCTCGTGAAAACTTGGATGTTTTAGTACTTGATGGTGATAGGGTTATTAAAAAAACAGATGTGGGTAAAAAGGGAGAACTGTGCGTAAGAGGATCTGCTTTAAGCATGGGGTACTATGGGAATTCTGAAAAGACGGACAATGCTTTTGTGCAAAATCCATTGCAAAATGAGTATTGTGAGATGATTTATAAGACAGGGGATATTGTTGAATATAATGTATATGGAGAACTTGTATATGTGGGGAGGAAGGATCATCAGATTAAGAGAATGGGACATAGAATAGAGCTTGGAGAGATTGAGTCAACAATTAGAGCTATGGATGAAGTTGATAATGTATGTTGTGTTTTTATAAAAAAGAAGGAGAGGATAATAGCTTTCTATACTGGAGGTAATACGACGGAAGAGCAACTGAAAGAGTTCGCAAAGCATGAATTGCCTTCTTACATGTTGCCAAATAGATATATACATTTGGACAATATGCCTCTAAATGATAATGGGAAAATAGATAGGATAAAACTTATGGAAATGGGAGGTTAGGTTTAATGGATTATAAGGAAGAAATAAAGGGTATCTTAGTAGGAATGGGGATAGATGGAGTAGATGAGGATGATTTTATAAAAAAGGAAATACTTACTTCGTTTGAAATCTTAGAATTGGTTAGTGAGATGGAAGACAAATGGGATATTGAAATCCCTATTGAGATGATTGTACCAAAAAACTTGAAAAACATTGAAAGTATAGCGAAGCTGATTGAAATAATAATTGGTGAATCAAAATGAATTCAAGGTTAGAAAATTGGATAAGAAGCAAAGAAATAGTTATTTATGGAACCGGCGAAGCTGGGGAGCACTTTTACGAGGAATGGGGTGATGAATTAAATATTTCACTTTGCACAAGTAGTTTTGATGATGATCGTGCGATAAAGGGAACTGCATTTCGGTTATTGGAACAGTTGGATAAGAGTAAGCATTTTTTAGTTATTTGTAGTGAAAGCTATTCAGCTATTAGAAATCATTTAGATATTTTAGGATGGGAACCGATAGAAAACTACGCTTATTATAAGCTTTTTGAAGAAGTGTATGTAAAGGATAAACAAGTGTTTCTTGGTTTGGGAGCATGTAAAATTGATGAAATTGGCTATGTTTTGAAGAAAAATCGTGATTTTTCGGAACACTTTTATTTCTCTTTTTTTTCTGAAATTGAAGTATTTGAAACGGGCGAAAGATTTAATATGTCAGCGATGAAAGATTTCATCGCGACTATTAATATGGCAGAGGTATTCTTACATTCGCCTGCAATCGAATTGAAGAGGCAACAACAATACAAAAGAATCAAAGAACACATGAAGGATACAGTGAAGGAAATAAGTGTTTCTCTTTTTAACTTTGATAGTTATTGGCCTCAAGATATCTCTAAAGAAAGAGAAGTAAGTAAGTATTATATTATTCGTCCGAACGTTCCAGTTAAAGCATATCAGGATAGAGATCAGGCGATTGAAAAAATGGTTGAAGCTAATATGTCGCCTAAGGATATCATAAATAAAGTTAAACAGAAGGATTTTTTTGATAAGGATGTGGTATGGAATAATCATGTTAGATGCCTGAATAAAATTAGTTTAATTGATAAATTTGCGGATATAAAAATGAAGGAATATGTGGAAGAGAACTATGCGCATAAAAAAATATATATTGATAGAGGACACTTTAATGAAGAGATAATTGTGGAATATGCGCATAGAATATGCGATTGTCTTGGCTTTATTAAAAATAGAAGGCTTGATGAACCGTTTTCAATGGAAGTTGATATGCCATACAATGAATTCCCGATTTATCCAAGCACAGCTGAAATTTTAAGTCTTGATTGGATTAATCAAGATACGTTGTATAGAATGATGAGCTTTAATGGTTTAAAACATGTATTATTCGAAGAATACATAGAATTCTTAGTAGATTATTATTATCACGCGAAGGACATTTTATATCGATTGTGAGTTGGTGGAAATAATCAGCTAAATAGAGAAAAAGGAGACGTCAAATGCGGTCATTTGTGTTCTTTTTGGATATGTTTGGGGGTGAATATATAAACTGTATTAATGAGCGGAGTCCTCAAAATAAGATGGATCTATTTATCGAAAAACTAGGGGGGACTATATATAAAAACTGCTACACACCAGCTCCTGATACTGGGAGATCTTCTGCATGTATGTGGACAGGGCAATATCCATCGAAAAACAAATGCAATCACAGACTAAAATACCCTCGATACTTTATGGATAGTAATAGCGATAATTTATGGAAAAGATTGAAAGAAGCGGGCTATACAAGAAATATCTTTTTGCGCCATGATGTGTTTGAAGAGGGACTTATTCCTATATATGGAGGAGAACATATAGTTTCTAATTCGATATTCGATTTTTTTGAATTATGTAGAATGGATGGCGAAAATGTTTTTAATTTTTTATATATTCCAGATATTCATCAAATATTGAATGAAATGGGGTATACTAGGGAAACATTTGAAGAGGGAGCAGACTTTACTGCTGGCTTTCTAGAAATAGTAGATTCGAAATATCATTTAAAAGAATTAGCGGATTATATTTTACTGTTCTCTGATCATGGATTTAAAAATGCCAACATGGAATGTACTGAAATTTTAAGTAGGGAAAGGATACATACATATGTCCAATTATGGATAAAGGGAGAGGAGGCACTTGCATTTGATAATAAATTGAGGTCGAATTTGGATTTGTTTCCTACAATTTGTTCGTTGGAGAGTTGGGATGTGCCTAGGGAAATATCAGGGAAGATGTTATCGGATCAAAATGGTCATGATTATCTATTGGCAGAAGATCATAGTACCTTTGATGTCACATTTGGACAACGAATAGAGAAATGGGCTGTTATATTACGTGATGGTGATATTCATTACCTTGATATTGATAGTAGTTGGAAACATGAAGTTCCCATGAGTGCAGAGACTGAGATTGTATTTCAAAAAATAATAGAGCAAGATATGGCCGACTACAAAGAAATTAGTAATATTTACAGATTTGGAAGCATTTATATGGCAAACATAGCTAAAAGGGGTTATGGAATTATATACTCGAACGGCGAAAAACAATACATACAAACATTTGCATGCACGGATACTAAAAAAATATCTGGCAAGAAGATTGTGTTATATGGTGCCGGGAAGGTGGGACGTGCATATTATTGCGGTTTAGCAAAGAATAAGGTGTGTGATATTGTTTTATGGGTTGATAAAAACTACGAAAGCATAGTTGAAACGCCAGTGAGTGTAGTAAGCGTTGATGAAATAAATTCTTGCGAATACGATTTTATTGTGGTTGCCATTTTTGATAAGGATAAAGCGAATGATATAAAAAAAGAATTATCAGATATGGGGATTCCTTATGCGAAAGTTATCTGGAATAAACCCAAGATAGTACGAGTACCTCAATAAACTCAGGGCGGATTTTAAGGTATTTAGAGAGGATAGGCAATGAATGAAATTTATTGCAGTCAGTTCGTGGATGTATGGCAAGATAGCTTGATTCTTGTGTCGTATTTTTCAAATCGTGTATATCTTTTGAATAGGTTTAGTGGGGTAATAGAAAAAGAATATGTCATTTTAGACAATCCAATTGGAGAGATGCTTTTTAGATCATTTGTTCGCTATAACGACATATTATTGCTAGTACCTTATAATGCTGAATCATTTGTGTTGATAGATTTGGAATCTGGTAAACAGAAAAAAATAGATTCAGTTATACAAGAAAAGCAGAAATTGGTAAAAAGGAAATTTTGGTCGACTTTTTTATGTGATCATTATGCTTGGATTTTGGGAGAAGAAATAAAAGAGTTAATATGCATTGATCTTAAAGATAATTGTAATGTGGTATGTAGGTATAATTACGAGGATAAAGAAAATTGGTATTGGACTAGTGGACACATCATATCAAATGGGATGGCTTATATTCCAGGGAGATGTGCTGATGATATGTTAATAATAAATATCGATAATTGTTCGGTGAATGTTATCCAATTAAATGGCTCATTAAGAAAGACAGGTTTTTTAGATATAGCGATATCGCCAGAAAATAAGATTGTGTTATTTGATGAAATTGGTAATGAATTCTATTGGTCTGCTCCAGATTCTGAATTAAAATGCGTGCGGAGATTAAATGGAAGCTGTGAAAAATGTAGTAGACAGAGTGTTGTTTATGGAGATAAGCTTTTTCGAATTATGCTTAGGGACGACTTCGTAGAATATCGAAAAGAAGGGAACGCATATTCTGTTATAGATATTCCGCTTAAACAAACCGAGTTAAGTAGTAGTTATTCAAGATATCAAGAAGGTAAACAGATAGACAATTTATACTATTTCCAAAATAGACGAGGGGATTTATTTGTTTTGGATTTAGCAACAGCAGAGTTAAAAAGTTTGCAAATAAAGCAATCAAAGGAAAGCCAAAAATGTCGCGCGGAATTGCTTCGAGAATTCATAGATTCTAATGTTGTGATGGAGGGAACGTTTGAGTTGAAAGATTTCCTAAATATGCAATAGGAGAGTGACAATGCAAAAAACGTTGATCTGGGGAATGGGAAGAGATTTCGACACGTTTTTGAAGAAAATCAAAAACATGCAGTTTGTCTTTCCATTGGAAACATATGAGTTTACAGATAGCAATGCGGAGTTATGGGGAAAAAGTTTTGTAAAAGGAATAAGAATCCAATCGCCAGATAGTATTGATGGAATCAAAAGCTATAAATGCGTGATTTCTTCAAAAAAGTATTATGAAGATATAAAGAGTACATTACAAATAAAGTATGATGTGCCAATAGAGAATTTGATTTCCATTGATGAATTCCTAAGAAGAACGATTATTGAGTATCAATATAGTGAATATGGCAGCAAGAAAAGAATCGACAGTGGAGTGTCAAGAACGGGCAGAATAGTTGTATACACTGCTATTCTTGGTTCATATGACACATTAAAAGATCCTCTATACGTGGATAATGATGTGGATTATATCTGTTTCACTGATCAAAAAAGCATAAAATCAGATATCTGGAAAATAGTGCAGGTAAAAAGAAATAGTCAAATTAGTGCAAAGATGCAAGCTGAATACTATAAGCTCCTACCCCATATTTTTTTTGAAAAGTATGAGACCAGCATTTGGGTTGATGCTAGTTTGATTATTAAAGATTCTATAATTGAGTTTATTAACAAATACAATGAGAATAGTGAGATATTATTGTTTCCTCATCCTGAGCGAATATGCATTTATGATGAGGCTGCAGTATGTATGCTTGAAGGTAAGGGCGAGAAAGAAGTAATTCTTCAACAAATGACAAAGTATTACTCTGAAGGCTATAAACCTAACTCGGGTTTGTTTTGTGGCGGAGTGCTGGTAAGAAAACATAATGATTCTAAAGTGATTCAAACGATGGAGTTATGGCATAAAGAGGTTACGGACTATTCTGAAAGAGATCAAATTTGCTTGCCTTTTGTGCTGCATAAAATGAGACAAGATGTAGATTTATGCGATTTAGATATTTTTGACAACCAGTTTTTTGTTTTTTCCAATCATATTGGGATACAGTAAAAATGAGGCTGCTTATGGAACGAATCATGTTATGGGGCACTGGCAATGTGGCCAATACATTGTTTGATACTTGTATGACATTGGATCAATACGAATTATTGGGTGTGATTGATAACGACAAAAAGAAACAAAAACTGACTTTTAGGGGACTAAATATTTTGTCGCCAGATTCACTTTATGAATTAAAGAATAAGATAGATAAAATAGTTATTTTGACAGATTCTTTTAATGAGATCAAAGAGCAGATTATTTCAATCGATAGCAACTTCACCGACATAATTGAGAATAAGAATTATTTCTATAAACAGAGCATATTGAAAAGGTATGAAGGAAACAATGATGAACAAATCAAGGCTGTGATATCAAGATTGCATAATCATCCGTTAGAGGTGTTTAATTACGAATTTGTGGATAATTATAAGGATATTGATGAAGAAGTTCAGATTGATAGCTCATGCGGTCTGTTTTACGTTCTCACATCAAAGGGAAACAAGCTATATTTTAATAAGAATTTTAAGGATAAAAAGGGGGTTCTAGACTATTATAAATCAATACTGATGGAACAAGATGATTTGTCTCCGCATAGGTATTTAGAAGGTGACTTCAACGTGAAAGATGGAGACGTGGTTGTAGACGTGGGTGTCGCTGAAGGTAATTTTTCTTTGAAGATAATTGATAGAGCAAAAAAAGTATACCTTATAGAATCTGATCCTTCATGGATTGAAGCTCTTTATCATACATTTTCTAATTATTCAGATAAAGTTGAAATAATAAATGGATATGTTTCTTCTTATAACGAAGGAAGAATTGGAACTCTTGATAGACTAATCGAAGAAAAAATTGATTTTCTGAAGATGGATATTGAAGGAGCTGAGTATGATGCTTTAATTGGTGCCAGTAATCTGTTAAGCAAGTCGGATAATATGAAAGCAGCTATTTGTTGTTATCATAGTGATTTTGATCAAGTGCTGATAGAAGGTGAACTGGCAAAACATGGGTTCAGGTGTTCAACAACAGCTGGGTATATGTGGTTTCCATACACATGTAGACAATCGAGTGTGTCAACAAAGCTTAATAGAGGGATTGTTCGAGGAATAAAGAAGAAGGAGCAAATGTAGTATCAAAATGAGCAAATATCTTCTGTCTGTTTGTATATCCAGCTACAATAAGGGTAGTAGGACCATCGACTTATTAAACAAACTAAGAGCATTGCATGATTCGAGAATTCAGATTGTGATATGCGATGATGCTTCAGATGAGCCTACAAGAAAAGTTTTGGAAAAGATAAAATACGATGATTGTAGGGTATTTCATAATCCACGTAATCTTGGAGCTTGTAAGAATTGGTTTGAAACATTAGATAGAGGAGACGGGGATTATTTACTGCATGTATTAGACAGGGATTACATTGATACTGATATTATAGGTGATCTTTTAGATGTTTTGGAAGAGGAATCAATAGGAGTAGGCTGTATTGGAAAAGGAGAATTACCTGGAGAACCAGACTATTCACAAGATGGTTTTTGCTTTTTTAGGGGTGGATATGATACAAGCGTTAGAGTGACTGGAACGTTATTCCATCCTACAGGTTTTATTGTAAAAAAAGAGATATGGGATAACCAAAGAACAGAATTCAAAGAATACTTCTACAACGAAAAAAAATATGGTATGTATCCGCATTCTTTTTTAGTAGGGGTAATATCTCAAAAACATAAAGTTATAAGAGGTACAAGAAGATTTTATAAGTATGTTTATTCTATGGAAGCAAAGAGGTCATGCTTTTATAGTAAAAGCTCATCTATGTATTGGTGGAAGCCTCAATGCACATTTGACAATACTATAAAATTGATAGATGAACTTGCTTCAAGTTATAACGAAAAAAACAAAGCGGAATTATTAACAAATATATTTGAATTGAGTATCACCAGAGCTACTTTGGGATATGCTGAAAGTGTTTTTGATGAGAAGCAAATGGGACATTATGGCCTTTGTAAGAAAAGTGTCGGTAGTATTACTTTGATAATTATAAGTTGTTATTATGCAATTTGTTTTTGCTTGTACTTATATCGGAGAAATTATTTAACTCGTAGCACTCTTTTTGGTGTGGTAGAAAGATGGAAAAAGAACATTGAAAAGATTATTAGAACATATTGAAGAGAGGGAATATGGATAAAGAAAAAAGAGCAATGGTTCAATTAAGTGCAGTTGTGGGATGCGCTGCGATATTGTTGATGGTTAGAATGCTGATTACAACCAGAAGGACTATCGACCGATTAAAAGATGAATTGATAAAATTCCATGAATTCTATGATGTTCTAATTAAGTGGGTTAAGGTAAAAACAAATACAAATAAAATAGAAGAATATTTCGTGAAGCATGATTATAAAACTATCGCGATATATGGCTTTGGGGATATCGGAGAATGCTTGTTTAATGAGTTGAGTAAATCGGATCAAGTTGAGGTTAAGTACGTTATAGATAAGAATTCTTTATTATCTAATAGTAAGGTAAAAGTTATTACTGGTGACGAATACTTGGAACCAGTAGATGTAATAGTGGTGACAGCGATTCATTATTACAATGATATTTCGGATGTTCTAGATAAAAAGGTTTTATGTCCAATTATTTCTATTGAGGATGTATTATTTGGATGAGGCGCTGTGCGTGATAGATACATATGATAAATAAAAATGTTTTGTTTAAGTACAGTATTATTACTGTTACATATAATTGTGCTGAGACTGTAGAGAGAACAATTAAATCTGTATTAGGTCAGCAGAATTCTTTGTACGAATATCTGGTAATTGATGGTGATTCGACAGATGGGACTGCTGACATTATAGATGGTTACCGTGACAGGCTGGACTATTATATTTCAGAACCAGACGAAGGAATATATGATGCTATGAACAAGGCGTTGAAACATGTATCTGGGGATTTTGTCATATTCCTTAATGGCGATGATTATTTTATTTCGCGCAGTGTTTTGTCAAACATATCTAAGTGGATTACTGAGGACGGCGTGATAGTGATAGGCAGAGTTAAATATGGAGAAAAGTTGTCCGAGTGCTATTCTAATCAATGTTTTAAATCCCCTTTTTTTAATATATTTTATCCTCACCAAGCTACATTCGTGCCAAGAAAGATATACGAAGAAATAGGCGGATTTGATGAAGACTATAAAGTTTCAGCAGATTTTGAATGGATCTGCAGAGCAATGTATAAAGGCTATAAAATAAAATGGATTGATGAGATAGTAAGTGTTTATTCACTTGGTGGTCGAAGCAATTCATTGCAAGGCGTAATTGATGAGTATTGCATTTCACGGAAATATATGGAATTGACAAATGATGCCTTCATCAATGATATGACTGAAAAAGCTATTGAGGCTATTAAAAACAACCTTTTTAGAAGCGTATGTTCAAATGAGCGATTAATACCTAAGTGCAGAAAGCTTTTTATTTATGCTGGAATTGTTAGTGGACGTAAAATTCAATTATGGGGGGCTGGATTTTGGGGAGTGCGTATACTCGAATTGCTTTCAAATTGTGGAATAGATGTTGAATGTGTTTTCGATTCTAAAAGAGGAGGAGAGTATATGGGAAAGACTCCCATTATCGGATTTGAAAAAGAAAAAGCCGGAATGATAATCGTTGCAACTGACATCTATGATTTAGAAATATGTACAGGACTAGATAAGGATGGTTTTAAGAGCGAAGAGGACTATTTGAGTTTTCACAAAATAAGAGATTTGATGCTTGAGGCTTACGATACAAATGATTCTGAGTATGTGGAAATGATGGGAAGAACAGGGCTAAATGTATTGCAAAAAGATTCTTGAGTGATATGACATTTAATATCCGTGTAGTGGAGCGCCTATGATAAGTATTTGTTCAATTGATGAATTTAAGAGTAATCATGCTTTAGATACTGTGATTCTGATTGGTGCTGGAAAAATGGCTAAGGATATCCTTGCCACTTACGATTGGAATATAAAGCTTGCTGTTGATAACAATACGGATAGAGCCGGTGAGCAGCTTTTAGTGGGCGGAAAGAGTATTGATGTTCATCCATGGAATGCGTTGTATGAATATGGAAATTTAGAATGTATTTTGCTTATCACTCCTATGATGGTTTCTTCCCTTATTGATCAGATTGATTCTGATGAGAGACTGCGTGACAGAGAAGTATATATTTATCAGTATATGCTTGCATTGCAGTGGGATATAGACAGAATAAAGGTTTCGAAGAGACCATTTTCTTTGACAACGGGCGTAAGCAATAAGATCCCTAAAATTATTCATTACTTTTGGTTCTCCGGAGATCCTTATCCAGAAAAGGTACAAAAATGCATAGATAGTTGGAAAAAATATTGTCCGGATTATGAGTTTCGAAAATGGTCTCTCGATAATTATCATACAGATAATATTTTTTGTAATGAGGCGCTATCTGTAAAAAGTTGGGCTTTTGCATCAGATTATGGTCGATGTGATGTTCTGAGAAAATATGGCGGAATATACTTGGATGTAGATGTTGAATTGATAAAGCCGTTAGATGACTTATTATATGATGATGGTTTTTTTATATTTGAAAGCGCTGAAGGTGTTGATCCTGGATCAGGTATGGGAGCAGTACAGGGACATAGTATTTTTGATGAAATATGTAATCAGTATGAGAATTTACATTTTATAAATGAGGATGGATCATTAAATAAGGTGAATATAATTCCTCAGTATACAAATGTATTGAAGAAACATGGGTTGGTTTCTGATGGAAGCTATCAGATAGTAGATGGAATTGCTGTGTATCCTCCGCTTGTACTTAGTCCATATAGTTATAATACGGATCTTACATACGTGATTGATAAAACATATGGTATTCATCACTGGGTTTCATCTTGGATTACAGATGAACGAAGATATGAGTTAGAATTACAAAAAAAGTATATTTCACAGAAAATCAAAACTGTTGAGGACCTTTTTTCGCAGAGGTGAAAAATGACAGAAAAGCTTATCAGTATAATAGTTCCTGTTTTCAACACAAAAGAATTTATTCAGCGATGTGTGGAGAGCATTATCAATCAAACATACGATAATTTGGAGATTATTCTGATAGATGATGGTTCTACTGATGGAACAGGAGCTATATGTGATTCGTTGAGCAAGAGGGATAAACGCATTTTTGTCATTCATAAAGAAAATGGTGGCAGTACATCTGCAAGAAATGCTGGATTAGATGTTGCAAAGGGAGAATACATAGGATTTGTTGATAGTGATGACTGGATAGAACCTGATATGTATGAGTTGCTGCTAAAAGGTTGCGTTGATGATAATGCAGATATATGTGTGGGTAGACAGTTTTTGGATAGAGGAGAGACAACTCATATTGAGGCAAATAGAAGTATTGTCTCAGGTGTTCTGCAAAAGAAAAATAATGAAATTATACATCATATAATTTATTCAGATGATTACAAAACTCGCGGAATATCCCCCAATATTTGGGATAAACTTTTCAAAGTGGAACTTATAAAGAAACATCAAAGTTTGGTTGATGAAAAAACAAAATTTGCAGAAGATGATCTCTGCGTCTATAGTGCACTTCTAGAGGCTAATAGAGTTTGTTTTATTGATAAACCTGTTTATCACTATTGCAGACGAGATGATTCGGTTACATCAAAACCGGATGAAGAGTATTTTGAGAAGATTACGCTTTTTTACAAACAAATGAAATCTGTATTTGAAGAACATCCCGAATCAGAACTTCTGATGAATAAACTCAACCGCTATATGATCGAATTCATCCTCCGTGGCGTTAATAAGAGTTTTGGATTTGGATTTGGTAATGTGATTCCATTTTACCTACCTCCATTTAAAAAGCTACAGGAGATGAGTGCTCACGACATCGTATTATATGGAGCCGGAGATGTAGGTAAAGATTACTACAACAGCTTGAAGCAAAGTGGCTACAATATAGTTGCTTGGGCTGATAAGCGTGGTGAATATCTTGCTGCGAAAGGACTCGATACAGTTAGCCCGGAGAAGATAAAGGGGCTGAAATATGATGCGGTTGTAATTGCTTCAGATAGTGAAGACCTTATGAACCAGATGAGATCAACGCTTGTTGAAGATGTTGAGGTGGATTGGGATAAAGTTATTGCAGAGTATCCGGTGAAGTTTATCGAGAATCTTTCTAAGAGTTAAAATTATTCCTGGTATCGAGTCACTCGATGACTTCTTGTCGAGTGACTCGATGAATTTTGGCCATTTTTGTCGAGTGACTCGACAAAACTATATCGAGTCTGTCGAGTCCATCGAGTACCTTGCCCATGGAATATTTACTATATGTATTTAATTAATTCTATAAATAATCAATAAAATATTGGCTTCAGAGTATGCACAGTTTTTGACTATAACGAAAATGTGATAAAATATAAATGTCACAGTCTAATACATGCGAGGGGACTTCACTATGCCAGCAACTGACAAAAAGTTTATCATCTTCGGTGCCGGAATGCATGGGCAGCAGGCTCTTAAGATGATGGGAGATGAGAAGGTTGCATATTTTCTGGATAATAATGCCGCCAAGCACGGCACTTTTTGTAATGGCAAAGAGATAGTGGGGTTCGACAAGATTGAGGCGGACAAGGATAAGTATCACTTTGTTATAGCAAGTCAGTATATTTCCAGTATGAAGCAGGATCTTGCGGCGCATGGTATTAGTGACTTCGAGGTTTTCAGGAACTACTTGTTTAGTTATTATGAGACGCCGGAACTTGTCTTTAATCCTTATGAGAGCGTGCACGAAGTATCTTCCGAAAAGGAATGGAACGAGTCTGAGAAGCTCCGCTACTCAAGAAAAGAAGTATTTGAAGAAGTTGAAGAGCTCTATGGTAAGGACCAGCTCTTTAATCATATAGAAATTGAAACTATAAACAGGTGCAATGGAACTTGTGCGTTCTGCCCTGTTAATCGAAATGTTGATCCAAGAGAAGAAACTAAGATGAGTGAAGAGCTCTTTTATTCTATTGTTGATCAGCTTTCTGCAATGGATTATTCAGGTAAATTCACCACTTTTTCTAACAACGAACCTCTCCTTGATGAGAGGATAATTGAATTTAATAGATATGCGAGAGCTAAGCTTCCAAAGGCGAGAATGCATCTTTTTTCCAATGGAACGCTCATGACTATCGACAAGTTTATAGCGCTTACAGATATTCTGGACGAACTGGTAATAGATAACTATCAGCAGGATCTAAAGCTCATAAAGCCTTGTCAGGAAATCAAAGAGTATGTGGACTTGAATCCAGAGCTTGAGCTTAATAAGAAGGTTACGATAGTTCTAAGAAAACCTAATGAAATACTCACATCCCGCGGCGGCGATGCGCCTAACAGAGAGTCTATCGGAGATTATTCTGATGACAGGTGCGTTCTTCCATATAAGCAGATGATCGTAAGGCCTGATGGCAAGGTATCGCTTTGTTGTAATGATGCGACAGGTAAGTTTACCCTAGGGGATCTTACGACCGAGAGCATAAAAGATGTATGGTTTGGAACAAGGTTTAAGAAGGTTCGTGAAGCTCTTTATAAAGGGAGAAAATACTGCGGAAATTGTAAGATGTGTGATACCTTCACTGGGGGCTGATGGGATATAAAAACTTCGGCGGCGAGAATAAATATATGCCTAAACTATCAGTAATAGTGCCAATCTATAATGTCGCTACATATCTAAGGGAGTGTCTTGATAGTATACTGAGTCAGTCCTTTACTGACTATGAGCTTATACTCGTGGATGATGGTTCGACGGATGATTCCGGAGCTATCTGCGATGAATATGCTTCTAATGAAAAAAGAGTATCGGTGATCCACAAAGATAACGAAGGCCTTGTACGAGCAAGAAAAACAGGGCTGTTAATGGCGTCCGGCGATTATGTAATATGCATTGATGGTGATGACTGGATAGAAGCAGGTGCATTTGAGTATCTCGCAGGACTGATGGATTTTGAAAATGTAGACCTTGTACTTACTGCCAGGTTCAAGGATACCGGTGCTTCTAGTCGAAAGATTGAGCAGGCATTTTCTGAAGGAAGATATGACAGAAAACGCATTGAAAAGGAAATTCTTCCACATATGATCGTAAATGATGCTTTCTTTCGCTGGGGGATTTCGCCCAACATGTGGGACAGGATCTTTAAACGCAAAAAGCTTTTAAAGTGTCAGATGGATGTTGATGATCTTCTAACTATGGGAGAAGATGCAGCCTGCACTTATCCGTATATTTTAGACTGCGATAGCCTCTATATCACTCACAAAGCTTTTTATCATTACAGGCAGACTACAACTTCTATGACTAGTACCAGTTCTGACGCGGAAACTGAGAGGAAGAGATTTAGGACGCTGTATAGTTCTGTGCTGGGATTGATCAGAAAGCGCGGGAGTTTTGATGATCTTTGCAGGCAGTGGCGAGATTATATATTGTTCTTGTCAGTACCTAGAGCAGATTTGCTATTAGATGGATTCAATGATCTTGATTATCTTTTTCCATTTCCTGATGTACATAAAGGAGATCGCATAGTAATATACGGCGCCGGAGAATATGGTCAGAGGTTATATCGATATTGTGAGAGATCGGGATTTTGCAAGGTGGTTGCACTTGTAGATAGAAACTATGAGGAACTTAAAAAGCAGGGAATTCCGGCCAGTTCTCCTAGTGTAATCTCGGAACTTGAATTTGATGAGATTGTGCTTGCAATATCTTTTGCGGATAACAGATCTAGCATTATGAAAGATCTAAGAATGAAATATCCTGATAAATGTATATATGAAATAGATGAAAATCTAATAAAAAGTGAAAATTCGTTAGAAGCTTTTGGGATGAAATCCTTTTAAAAATAGCAGAACTACTCTTTAAAACCCTTTGAAATGTCAGAGCAATACTGTTTGCTGAATATCTCATCACACAGGAGGACCCTATGCGTTCACCACAAGATATGCAGATAGTTCTTATAGACATCACCAACGCCTGCACAGAGCGATGCTCTAATTGCACGCGTTTTTGTGGCAATCACAAGAAGCCTTTTTTCATGGATTTTGAGACTTTCAAAAGGGCCGTTGATTCCATGGAAGGTTTTCCTGGACTTGTTGCGCTTATAGGCGGCGAACCTACGCTTCATCCTGAGTTTGAGCGCTTTATGGAATATCTTCAGACAAGGTATCCAAGACAGGATAGGCAAAAGAGGCTCTTTTATCCCCAAAAACAGTTCATTAAAGAGCTTCTGCATCAGGAATTTGAAAGTCACAGAATAGCTACAAAGCCGGATGGTACAAGGACTTTTGAAAGGGCGGGCATAGGTATCTATTCTAATACGAGTGGTAACTATCACAAATACCACGAGATGATCCAGGATACTTTTCAGGTTCAATTTCTTAATGATCATATAAATCCGTCCTTCCATCAGCCGGGGCTTTTTGCAAGGAAAGATCTTGGGATTTCTGATGAAGAGTGGATTCCTATGCGTGATAACTGCTGGCTTCAAAGTGCCTGGTCGGCTACGATAACTCCTAAGGGAGCATTCTTCTGCGAAGTGGCAGCAGCTATGGATATGTTGTTTGATGGTCCAGGAGGTTGGCCTATTGAGCCTGGTTGGTGGAAGAGAAAGCCTGAAGACTTTGGGGATCAGAAGCGGTGGTGCGAGTACTGCGGCTTCCCGCTTCAGACCTTTATGAGAAAGTCCAGTGATGAGATAGATGATGTATCTCCAAGCATGTATAAAAAGCTAGAGGAAATAGGAAGCCCAAGGCTTAAATCTGGTCGTACGCACCTTGTGGACATCAAAGATGGCAAGATTGACGATAGAGACAAGGCAACTGGCAAAAGATTTTTTGCAACACAGAAGTACGTTGAGCATTACGAAGACAGGTTTAATGCCGAGAAATCTCTTTTATATACTGATGAATTTGATACTGTCTATATAGAAGATGGCGATGGATTTGGAGATAAGTTAAATAGTGTTATGAAGAGCGCCGCCGGCTGGATCTTGTTTACCAAGGATAAGTCCAAAGAAACGGGGGTTAAGGACATGATGCGCGGGTGTGTCATGAACCCTGGTACCATGCATGTAGGCGATGGCTACTATCTATTTAATAAAAATGCCATTTCCATCAAGAAGCTTGGTTTTGACAGGATATCGGTTCTTAGTAGCTTTAAGGAGCTTGTGGATCTGTGGATTCCTGAGAAGGTGATCGATATTGCTGATACGGACAAGGTTCTTGAGTGGCATAGAGATTCTATTGAAAAGGGCAAGAGGTATGCCATCTGGGGGATGGGCCTATCCGGAAGCTTTCTTGCTGATACAGTTAAGAGTTCTGGCGGAATACTGGAACTTGCAGTAGATAAGGACGAAGAAAAGCAAAATACTGATTTCTACGGAGCAAGGGTTCATGCGCCGGAGTATCTTAAGGACCACGGTGATGAGTTTGACTATCTGATGATCGCTCATTATTCGAGGTTTGATGAGATTTGTGATGAGGCGCTTAAGATGGGTATACCAAAAGA
>JAEEGL016150910.1_pt1 | contig 24306 bp, 17 predicted proteins | sample 9134231 | NCBI WGS metagenome assembly JAEEGL01 (sample SAMN16246548, study PRJNA631951) | gut metagenome | biome: gut microbiome; feature: rumen; material: fiber-attached | host: Bos | place: Iran: Karaj | collected 2018-10
CATCTACGGACGCGCAGTGGTCGAGGGCGTGCTGATGCAGATCGTGGACTGTCTGCCCGAACTGGTGGCACAGGGCGTTCCCGTACAGCTGGGTAGCCTGGGTACCTTCTACCCCACCGCCGAGGTGATGCCGAAGACCGGAGGCGACAACGGTGGTGGTAACACTGGCGGCGGCAACAACGGTGGTGGCACCGACCCTGACTACGGCGACATCGGCGACGGCAACTAGTCGGTTCCCTCCTAAACGGTTGCGCCTTCGGGCGCACCGTTTTTTAATTAACAATTCACAATTAAGATTAAGTGTATGAGTAAAACGGTAAAGTTGATATTAAAGGGTTTGGGTTACCTGTTGATTATGCTCGGTGGCGGTGTCGCAGGCTCCATCTTCGGCCTTGACTACTACATTGACAAAATCACGCACATCGTGCATACGAAATAAATAAAAACGAAGCAAGCCCGCAGTGTTGCGAGCTTGCTTTTTATCTGCGACCTCGAATCATGTCAGGGGGAGTCCCCTAACATGCAATTTTACTCAATTCTCTCTGCAATTTTACTACTATGTCCTCTTTCGGGACTTTTACTTAATCACAATTTTTTTACCATTATTAATATAAATGCCCTTGGCTGCAGGCAGACTGTCATAACGACGGCCCTGCAAATCAGTCCATCCCTGTTGCGGCAGGTCTTGCGGAACCGTAATCTGAATGACACGCATAGGCATGTCGGCATTGGCAATATTCATCACAATCTTCTGCAATAAGACTGTACCGGGCTTTCCTAAACCGTTGCCGAGGGCAATGAGGAAATAGGCATTGAAGGCTCCCTCTTCATAATGGTCAACAGGAACGTGAATCTTGTCGTCGGTACCCACATAAAGGTTGGCGGCATTGGCACCTGTCAGCATCTCAGGAGCGTAGGTACCCACAAACTGTACCAGCCCATCGTTGCTGGTGACAACCATATCGGCAGTCTCGGAACTCTTGATGGTAACCATCGCAAACTCAGGATTGTCAATCTGGCTGGCCGTAGTGGTCTTCCATTCGAAGACATAGGGTTTGCCAGGCTCGATGCTGTGAGCAGGCTTGAAGTTGAGCGTCAATACACCAGTTTCGGCATCGAAACCGGTAGGTGCACCATAGTCCTTGCTGTTGGCTACGTCGAGTTCCCATATCTCTGCGCCATTGAGCGGCGTGTTGTAGATACTCTCGCCAATGATGTCGAACGGCAGACAAACGGTGTTCCACATATGATTCTTGTAGAAAGTATGCCCATCGAGCACCACTTTCTGAATAGTGTGGCCCTTATATTGGTCGATAAGCGGTCTGTTATCTTCTTTCTCGTGGAAGATGAGCTCTGCAATCATCGCAGGGACATCGGCCTCGCTGAGATAGTAAACCTCCTTCTTGTATGCACTGTGGAACTTCAGATAGATTTCACCACGAGGCAGAGTGACGTCGGGCGATGAGTTACGGAACACATACTGCTGGCCTTCCTTGCCGAAGCGGTAGATGTCAGTACCACCCTTGACAGTGCCATCGGACGCCCACAACTTGTTGTTGCCACGGATATAGGCATCATCGGCTCGGGTCAACGGGATGTGGTGGACAGCACCAGCCTCGTCGGAATGGATGATGAGGACATCACCCATGGGTACCTCCTCAATGGAGTTCAAGATGACGTGGTCGTTCTCGTCGTCAACACCTACGACCTCATAGGAATCGACGGTCAACAATCCCACGCCGTCGAGGTCAATCTCGCTTTTAGCCTTGTAGGGTATAAAATTGTAGCCCTCGGGGAATCGGAGTATCTCGCAGATTTCTCCGGAGCACTCGATAGGCATGAACAGGCGGTAGTAGTCGGCAGCGCCATAGACATAGACCTTTAGCGTGATTTTGCCTTCCAAGTGGATGTCGTTGGGTTTGCCTACATTGGCCAGTGTGTCGAGTAGCACGGAGTCGGCATTGAGATATTCATAGAGCCGGGACTCCAGTTTATTTCCCTTGTCATCAGAGAGTATCATCTGTACCTTGACTGACTTGTCGGCACCTTCAAGGCGCATCTGGGCGAACACCTGCTTCAAGGTGAACGAGAAGCCCTCACCCATCTGGAACGAAGTGGAGAGATACTTGGTCTCGTCGAATTCGTTGGGCACCTCAATCTGTACGGACAGACTGTCGCGATGAGGGCTTGCCACCACCTGTAGCCCACCGTTCAGGGTCAGATCGCTCATATCGTAGAGCAGGCATCCTGCCTCGCCCTTCTTCTCGATGGTGACGAGTTCTGCCCGAGTATTGGTGGCTGTCGTGTCGGGCAACCACGTAAGGACATTATCGCCACCGGGATAGGAAGCGGAAATAGAGATCAGCTTAATGTCCTCGCCCACCACAATTTGGATAGAATCGTTGTCGGATGCATTATAAAATAAGGAAGATACATGATTGCCGTCTGCATCGACCGATAGTCTGAAACTGGCGCTGACGCTATCGGCAATGGTCGTAGCCGAAAGCGGATCTTTAGTCACCACGCGGTAGATGGTACCATAACGGGCAGGCAGCGTGAACTTTGTACCCGCACCGACTTCGGCATATCCCAAAGTTTTTGCATAACGGTTCTCTATCCAACCGTTGGTGGCGTCACACGACATATTCATGTCGATATAGTTGGAGTCAAACCATGTAGGCTTCACGAAGCAGCACTTTTCCTGGAAGTTCTTGAACAGCACTACGCTGTCGGGTTTGTCGAAATCCCACACGGGGGTGACAGAGGCATCACCCAGGTCCGACTCATTGAGCACGTAGTTGGGCGTCAGCACCACATCAGCCTTGAGCGTATCCTTCACAATCAGAATTGTGTCAGGAGAATTGTCAACCAGATAGGTCTTGCCGTTGTCGCCAGTATAGGAGGCAACGGTATATCCAAAGGCGCGCAGCTTCTCAAACTTGTGGTTGTAGAAGTTCGGTCCCATATAGATGATACCGTTCTCATCAGCATATTTCACGTAGGGTGTACCCTTGAAGATAAACTTGAAGGGAGTGACTTGCTCTTGGGAAACGTTACGGGCCTGCTGCTTGCTGATGGGAGCTGCCATAAGTGCTATCGCCAACAGGCAGCACATGAATAATAGTAATCTTTGTTTCATAACATTTATTGTTTTACTTTTTTACCCTTTTACTTTTTAGATATTGCTTTCAACGCCACAAAGATAGTGAAAATCGAGCGAAATACAAAGAAAAAATCGATTTATTTTCTTTTATTTCCGAGATGCAGCCATTGCAACGCCACACTCTTCGAGAATCTTCTCCAAAGGAGAAAGATACGAATAAGCGACCAAAAAACCAAAGGAAAATGAATTTTTCTTTGTTTTATCGAGCGAAAGTTTCTTCTCGAGATGGCGAGCTTACTCCGTCTCGACAAAGCAAAGAATCTTTGCTTTGTGCTCGACTTTTCGTAACCTTTGCGCTAACTGTTTTGTGTCTTATCCTTTTGTTGTTGTTGGTATGTTACATTTCGGATAGTTTGTGTTACAAATAATGTACGCGCATACGGAAAATAATGTGTACCTTTGCATGCAAATAAATATTATGCGACTAAACGAAATGAAAAGACTTGTTATTTGTGCTGCCCTCATCGTGGCAGGAACGCTGGGAATGAGTGCCCAGAAAACGATGAAAGCCCCCAAGGGCGGTAAACTGATTAGTGACGAACTGATTGGCATCTTCTTCGAGGATATCTCGTCGAGTGCTGACGGTGGTCTGTATGCTGAGCTCGTCGAGAACGGCTCGTTCGAGTACAGCCCTGCCGAGCGCGACGGATGGGGAGCCGGCACGTCGTGGAAGGTAATTCGCCCGGGTCACTCGCTGGGAGTGATAGAGGTTCGCAAGGACAAGGGTATCCACCCCAACAACCCCACCTACATGCGACTGACTGCCGAGCGCACCAAGGAATACTACGACTATAAGGGCTGGAAGGGCTACGGCATCGAGAACGACGGTTTCGACGGCATCTCGGTGAAGGCTGGCAAGAAGTATGACTTCTCTGCCTTCTTCCGCAACTACGGTGCTGCCAAGCAGATTCGCGTCGCACTGGTAGAGCCGCAGGGCTGGGGCAAGGACCCGAAGCTGTTGGCTGATGCCACGCTGACGGTGGATGCCACGAACTGGAAGAAATACGAGGCTGTGCTGACCCCCGACAGCACTTGTCAGAATGCCACGCTACAGATACTGATGCTGACCAATGGCGACATGGACGTCGACATGGTGTCGCTGATGCCCGAGGAGACTTTCAAGGGTCACGGTCTGCGCACCGACCTGGCACAGGCTCTGGCCGACCTGCACCCGAAGTTCATGCGCTTCCCTGGCGGTTGCGTGGTACACGGTGGCGGTGACGGCTTCTGGGACACGTATCGTTGGAAGACTACCATCGGTCCGAAGGAGCAGCGCCGCGGCCTGAAGAATACGTGGGGCTACCACCAGTCGATGGGGCTGGGCTACTTCGAGTATTTCCAGTTCTGCGAGGACCTCGGTATGGAGCCGCTGCCCATCCTGCCATGCGGTGTGAGCTGTCAGGGTACCAACGGTGGTTGGGGCATGTGGCCGACGCAGGCTCAGGACGTGGTGCCTATGTCAGAGATGGACGAATGGGTGGCTGAAGCTATCGACCTCATCGAGTGGGCCAATGGCGACCCTGCCACGAACAAGTGGGCGAAGATGCGCGCCGACGCCGGTCACCCCGCACCCTTCAACCTGAAGTATCTGGGACTGGGCAACGAGGAGAAGATTTCGCCTGAGTTCTGCGAGCGTTTCCGCTATATATATAATAAGGTGATGGAGAAGCACCCCGAAATCGTCATCGTAGGAACGGCCGGTCCTGGTTCGCATCCCGGCAACAGCGACCTGGAGGAAGGTTGGAAACTGGCCGACGAGCTGGGTATGCCCATCATCGACGAACACTACTACGAGCCCAACGCCTACTTCCTGAGCAGCCGCCAGTACAACTACTATCCCCGCGACCGCAAGACGAAGGTCTATCTGGGCGAATATGCTGCCAAGGACAAGAAGCTCATCGACGCACTGGCCGAGGGTCTGTATCTGCTGCACGTCGAGCGTAACGGTGACATCGTGGCTATGACGTCGTATGCACCGCTGTTTGCCAAGAAGACCAATACGAATTGGAATCCCGACATGATCTACTTCGACAATGAGCGTCCGTACCTGACCTGCAGCTACTATGTGCAGCAGTTGTTCGGACAGTCGAGTGGACAGTACTACTATGGCGACTGCGTACAGATAGAAGATCCCGATGCTGCTCCCCGCTGGCAGGGTCTGCCCGAGGATCAGGAGAGCGGTTTCTTGCAGGGACAGAGCGTGGTGCTGAACGTGAAGACAAGGAAGTTGTATGTGAAGCTGGTGAACGCGTCGGACAAGGAGAAGGAGGCCGAGGTTAACCTGAGCCGCTTCCCCATCAAGAAGACCGCTGTGAAGACCGTGATCACGGGTTCGGCCAACGACGAGAACAACTACGACAAGCAGCCCATCGCTCCGAAGACGGAGACCATCAAGGCTAAGAAGAAGTTCGACATCGACATTGACCCATACACCATGATTATGCTGGAGTACAGCCTGTGAACATTATAAGTTGAAAATTGAAAAGACAATGAAAAAGACGATTTTATCTTTTGCTCTGATGTTGATGTCAATCCTCGGAGCAAAAGCGGAAGTAGACCCGAACTTCTATATCTACATCTGTTTCGGACAGTCGAACATGGAGGGTAACGCACAGCCTGAGCCTCAGGACAAAACGGGCGTAGACCCACGTTTTCAGATGATGGCCTGTGTGGATTTCTCAAATCCAAAGCGTACAATGGGCAATTGGTACCCAGCAGATCCTCCTATTGTCCGTCAGGGTACAGGTCTGGGTATGGCCGACTATTTTGGACGTACTATGGTGGAGAACCTGCCAGAGAATTATCGCGTTGGTGTGATAGACGTGGCTATTGGCGGTACATCCATCGACGGTTTCTTCTCGGAGAAGGTGGAAGAATATCTGGTAGGTCAGGCAGACTGGTTTTTGAACTATTACAAGGCCTACGACAACGACCCCTATAAGCGTATCATTGATATGGCGAAGATTGCCCAGGAATCCGGCGTCATCAAAGGTATCCTGCTACATCAGGGAGAAACGGATAACGGTCAACAGGACTGGCCAAACAAAGTGAAAACCATTTACAAAAGGATGTTGAGGGACCTTGGCTTGAAAGCTGCTGATGTGCCCATCTTTGTCGGTGAGACAGAGTATGCTGACCAAGGTGGCGCATGCTCGTTGCATAATACCGTAATAGCAAGGATTCCTGAGGTCATTCCTACTGGTCATGTGGTGTCTGCCGAGGGCATCCCCGGCAACGGCGTTGACGCCTGGCACTTCTCAGCTGCAGGCTATCGCATGTTCGGCAAGCGTTATGCCGAAAAGGTTCTTGAGGTGATGCAGAGTTCGGGCGAATATACGAAGACCGTTGCGGTTGACGAGTGCTTTACAGGTGGCCTGTCTGCTTTGACGGGTAAGGACTTTGCTATTGTTAACGAGGAAGAGAATAAGGCTTTCTTTGGTGTTGGTGCAGATGTCCTGGGCTATGACACCTTTGACAAGGCCTTCGACGATTTTGCCACTGAGGGCTATTATTTCAAGACTTCGAGAGTCGGTAGCGGACGTGGTTTGAAACTCGTCGACACCAACGGAGCAGACTACACGGTGGGTGGTGAGACTGCCTACCTGAATTCACAGGCTGTGACGGGCGACTGCTGCTTCATCAACGGTCTGAATGGTCAGAAGGGCTACGACATCGAAAATGGTGCAGTCTGGGACATTCAGTATGTTGAAGACAAAGGCTGGACGCTGCTGAACAAAGGTACGGGCAAGTATCTGAAGGATGCAGCACACCCCGCTATGTTCGACGAGCCGACCTACTTCACCTTCTGTACGATGAAGGTAGAGACTACGACAGGTATCGAGAACGTAAAGGTAACAAAGGAAATAAAGGACGACAACTGGTATTCGATTGACGGACGTCGCGTGGATGCCAACAACCTGCGTCCAGGGCTCTATATCAAGGGAGGTAAAAAGATTGTGATTAAGTGAGGATCATGCAAAGTTCTTTGCATGAATAAAGCCTGGGCGTGAGCTCAGGCTTTATTATTGACGAAACTTCGGTAAAGACTCCCCTACTTCACCAAGTTTCCAAGGATATCACGCGTGAGTTCCTTCGTAATGGTACGGGTAGCGGCACTCGTGGCATTCTTTGCTACGCGACCCGTCGTCGACGTCTTCGACTTGGTTTTCTTGCCAGTGACAGCGTCAGAGACAACGGTACCCAGCACGGCAGCCAACGTAGAGGTGACGGCGGTGATGACGGCCTTCAGTACCTTCGACATGATGCCGGGCTTCTTCTTTTCTTCCTTAGCAGGCTTCTCTGCCTCGGCAACCTCCGCATTCTCGGCTTCAGCAAGAGCCTGTTCAGCCTCAGCCATCAACACTTCGAAAGCACTCTCGCGGTCAATGGGCGTATCGTATTTGCCATAGATGCGCGACTGTTTGATGATATCCAGACGCTGTCCTTCCGTGATGGCACCAATCTGCGACAACGGGAACAGCACCTTGGCACGCTCAACGACGCTGGGAGCACCCTTCTCGTCGAGGAAGCTGACAAGCGCCTCACCGGTTTCGAGGTTCATGATGGCCTCGTCGGTCTTGAAGGCAGGATTGGCACGGAAGGTGTCAGCAGCTGTCTTCACGGCCTTCTGGTCTTTCGGTGTATAGGCACGCAGAGCATGTTGTACGCGGTTGCCAAGCTGTCCGAGGATGACCTCAGGAATATCCGTCGGGCTCTGGGTGATAAAATAGATGCCCACGCCCTTCGAACGAATGAGCCGGATGCCCTGTTCTAACTCATCGAGCAAGGCCTTCGACGTATCGGTAAACCGCATGTGCGCCTCGTCGAAGAAGAATACGAGTTTGGGCTGAGGCAGGTCGCCGACTTCAGGCAGGGTGCTGTAGAGCTCGCTGAGCAGCCACAGCAGGAACGTAGAATACAGCTTGGGCTGGAGCATCAGTTTGTCGGCTGCCAGCACACTCATCACGCCTTTACCTTGCTCGGTCTGCATGAGGTCGTAGATGTCGAACGACGGCTCGCCGAAGAACTTGTCGGCACCTTGTGTTTCGAGTTGCAGCAAGGCACGCTGGATGGCTCCGATGGTCGCAGTGGAGATGTTGCCGTACTTCGTGGTATACTCCCTGGCGTGCTGCGACACCCAGTCGAGCATCTGGCGCAGGTCCTTGATGTCGATGAGCAACAGTCCGCGCTCGTCGGCAATGCGGAACACAATGTTGAGCACGCCGTCCTGCGTTTCGTTCAACTGCATCAGTCGTGAAAGCAACTGCGGACCCATCTGTGAGATGGTGGCTCGCATGGGATGGCCCTGCTCGCCAAAGACATCGTAAAAACGTACAGGACAGCTCTGGAACTGCGGATTCTCGATGCCGAACTCCGGCAGACGCTTCTCAATAAAACCACTCATCTTTCCGACCTGCGAAATACCGCTGAGGTCGCCTTTCATATCAGCCATAAAACACGGCACACCGGCCTGGCAGAAAGTCTCTGCCATCACCTGTAGCGTCACCGTCTTACCCGTACCCGTAGCACCTGCAATAAGTCCGTGACGATTGGCCATCTTTCCTTGAATACTGAGCGCTCCGTTGGCGCAATGGGCAATGTAAAGCCCCCGTTCGTTGTCTAACATACTATTCGCGTTTTAGTTATTTTCCTGCAAAATTACGAAAAGTTGAGAGTAAAAACAAATAATTCCTGATTTTTTTGTACTTTTGCACGCAAAATGATGAACAGATTCATTCGCTTTATCAAAGATTGGACTTTGCCTGTGGCCATTATGGTGGGTACAGCGTGTTATCTGACATTCTACTGGGTGCCGGCACTCGACGAGTTGGGCGACTGGCTGAGCCCTGTGTTCGACGTCATCTTCCCACTGTTCGTGTTCCTCACACTGCTCATCACGTTCTGCAAGGTCGACTACCACCAGTTGCTCCCCCACCGTTGGCATACTGGCGTGCTGGTAGCCCAACTGCTACTCATCGCCGTAACCATCGGCATCATTTTCTGGGTAGAGGAAGATGCCGAACAGAAACTGCTGTGGGAGGCCATGCTGACATGTATCATCGGACCTGCTGCTGCAGCATCCCCCGTCGTTGTCGGCAAGCTGGGAGGGAACATCAGCACGATGACGACGTATGTCATCCTGTCGTCGCTGGCATCAACCATCCTCATTCCGCTGGTATTTCCCATCCTCGAACCCTCGGCAGGCGTCGCCTTCCTGGAGGCCTTCCTGGTCATTCTCCACAAGGTGGCCATCGTGCTGATGCTGCCCCTGGTGCTCGGATGGTTCATCAAGCACTACCTGCACCGGCTGCAACGCTGGATTGCCAGCATGCCCAATCTCAGCTTCTATACGTGGGCTATCTCGCTGAGCATCACGACAGGCATTACTGTCAAGAATATCGTTCATAGCAACGCCACCATCATGTTGCTGTGCGGAATAGCCGTCACAACGCTGGTATTGTGTTTCGTGCAGTTCCGCATCGGACGCACTGTTGGCCGTCTGTTAGGCGAAGAGGTAAATGCCGGACAAGGGCTGTTTCAGAAGAATACAGCCCTCAGCATCTGGGTGGCATACATGTATCTGAACCCTGTTGCCTCCGTCGGAGCCGGGTGCTATGTTTTGTGGCAGAATATCATCAATAGCTTCGAAATATGGCAGGACCGCAAGCAAAAAACACGACAATAAGAGATACATGATACATTATCGAAAGTCCGCGAAACATGACGTAAGGTTTGTTTCGCGGATTTTCCGTATCTTTGCAGGCACAAAAACTAATTAAAACATTTTGTTGATGAAACGAACAGCAATATTTTCCGCTGTCTTGGCAATGACGCTGGGCAGCATGGCACAAAATCCGTTTGTGCAGACCTGGTGTACCAGTGACCCGGCTCCGATGGTCCACGACGGGACGATGTACGTCTATACGGGTCACGACGAAGACAATGCCGACTTTTTCTGGATGCAGGAATGGCGCGTGTATTCCACACAGGACATGGTGAACTGGCAGGACCACGGGTCGCCACTGGCTTTGGAAAGCTTTTCCTGGGCCGACGACCGTGCGTGGGCTTCGCAGTGTGTTGAGCGCGACGGCAAATTCTTCTGGTACATCTGCGCCCATTCAAAGATTTCGAACGGCATGGCCATCGGTGTTGCCGTTGGTGACAGCCCTACAGGTCCGTTCCGTGATGCAATAGGAAAACCGCTGTTCGAGAACGGCAGCTGGGACCATATCGACCCCACCGTTTTGATTGACGACGACGGACAGGCGTGGCTGATGTGGGGTAATCCGCAGTGCTACTACCTGAAGCTGAACCGCGACATGATATCGTACAGCGGCGAACTGGGCAAGCTCGATATGACGGAGGAGGCCTTTGGCGCTCCCATCATGAGCAAGCGTGAGAATGGCAAGCAGTACAAGGATTCATATGTCGAGGGTCCCTGGCTGAGGAAAGTTGACAGTTCAAAGTTCAAAGTTGAAAGTTCAAAGGTTTACCAGTTGCTGTATGCTGCCGGTGGTGTGCCCGAGCATATCTCTTACAGCACGGCACCGTCGCCCACAGGTCCTTGGAAGTATGCTGGCGAGATTATGCCGCTGTGCGACACGAAGTCGTTTACGAACCACTGCGGTGTGGCTGACTATAAGGGTCACAGCTACTTCTTCTACCACACTGGCAAATTGCCCAACGGTGGCGGTTTCGGACGCAGCGTAGCCGTTGAGGAATTCAAATACAATGCGGATGGTTCCTTCCCCACCATCATGCCTACTGACGAGGGTGTGAAGCCCGTTGCCAAGTTCGATCCCTATCGCAAGGTGGAGGCTGAGACGATGGCGTTCTCGAAGGGCATCAAGACTGAACAATTCGCAACGCCACACTCTGACCATGGGTCAGAGAACGACGAGGTGGGCGTGTATGTCACTGACATTCACAACGGCGACTACATCAAACTGCAGGCTGTGCATCTCTGCTACAAGACCCCACGTACGTTTACGGCCCGTGTGGCCAGTGGATTGCGTGGCGGACAGATAGAGATTCGTTTGGATAGCGTCGGAGGAAAACTCCTCGGCACGGTGGACGTTCCTGGTACTGGCGGTTGGGAGAAATGGCAGACCATCACCACCGATTTGGCAGAACTCGACAGCTATCCCTCCCGTCTGCACACCCGTGACCTCTACCTCGTGTTCAAAGGCCGCAAGGGTCCGAAGTTGTTTAATTTCGACTGGTGGGAAATGCGCGGCATAGAGCAGGTGAACATGCCGCTGTTCCAGACCAAATACACCGCCGACCCCTCACCGCTGGTCATTGGCGACACGCTGTTCCTCTATACCTCACACGACGCCTCGCCTGAGGATATTCCCGACGAGAACGAGAAAGGCTCTGCAGGTTTCTTCATGTACGACTGGCTGCTGTGGTCAACCACCGATATGGTGAACTGGACAGAACATGGTGCTGTGGCTTCGCTGAAGGACTTCCCTTGGCGCAGTCGCGAGAATGGCGCCTGGGCCATTCAGACGGTAGAACGCAACGGCAAGTACTATCTTTACGCTCCCTTGCACGGACATGGTATCGGCGTGTTGGAAGCAGATTCGCCCTACGGTCCCTTCAAGGATCCTCTGGGCAAGCCGTTGGTTTGGGACCAGAGCAACTGGTACGACATCGACCCCAGCGTCTATACCGACGACGACGGGCAGGCCTATATGTATTGGGGCAATCCCCACACTTTCTGGGCCAAGCTTGGCAACGACATGATCTCGCTGACGAGTGGTGTTACCAAACTCCCGCATATCCCCAACTACCAGGAAGGTCCTTGGTTCTACAAGCGCAACGGACATTACTACCTCGGTTTTGCCTCGACCTGTTGTCCTGAGGCTTTGGGCTATGCCATGAGCAACTCGCCCACAGGCCCCTGGGAGTGGAAAGGCTACATCATGCGTCCCACCCAGCGCGACCGCGGCAACCATCCTGGCATCTGCGACTTCAAAGGCCATTCGTATGTATTCGGTCAGAACTACGACCTGATGCACCTCGACACCTACGTTCACCACGAGCGTCGCAGTGTCTCTGCAACGGAGATTACCTACAATGCCGACGGTACCATCCAGGAGGTTCCCTACTGGCTCGACCAGCAGCCCATGAAGCAACTGCACTGGCTGAATCCCTACCACCGCGTAGAGGCCGAGACCATGAACTGGGGCTACGGGCTGAAATCGTCGAAGATGGGCATCCAGAATACGGGTGTCGTGAAGGATATGCCGGAATCTACTGGCAAACGCAATATGTATATCTATGACATCAACGACGGCGAATATATCCGTCTGCGTGGTGTCGACTTCGGCAGCAAGGGTGCCAAGCAGTTCAGCATCATCGCCGCTGCTGCCGCACAAGCTGGCTGTACCATTACCCTGATGCTCGACAGCGTGAAGGGCGACGTCATTGGTACTGCAACCATCAAGAGCACTGGCTCGGTGGACAAGTACAAGGCTTTCTCGACGAAGGTCACTGGTGCTACAGGCGTTCATGACCTCTACATCTGTTTCAGCAAGGCTCAGGGCGACGTCCGTCTCGATTATTGGCAATTCAAGTAATTAAAAATATGAACAAAACTTTATTATCAACTATGGGGTTGTGCCTGGCAGCAGTTGCTGCTATGGCACAGAACCCTGTCATCCGTGACCAATATGCTGCCGATCCTACGGCGCGCGTATTCAACGGTAAGGTGTATTTGTATCCGTCGCACGACATCTTCCCTCCCGAGGGACAGCGACAGGATTGGTTTTGCATGGAGGACTACCACGTGTTCTCCTCCGAGAATCTGACGGACTGGACTGATCACGGCGTGATCGTCACCCAGAACAAAGTACCCTGGGTGCGTCCTGACTCTTATTCGATGTGGGCACCTGACTGCGTCGAGAAAAACGGAAAATACTACTTCTATTTCCCCTCTGCACCCAAGGACGGCAGGGGCTTTGGCATCGGTGTTGCTATCGCCGACAGTCCCGAGGGGCCGTTCGTTCCTGAGCCCGAGAACATCAAGGGCATCAACGGTATCGATCCCTGTGTGCTTCAGGCTTCCGACGGCAATGCCTACATCTTCTGGGGAGCAGGTCGTTGTGCCAAGCTCAAGCCCAACATGAAGGAACTGGCCGACGACACGCCAAAGGAAAAGGTGAAGTGGGGCGACCGTGAGTTTGAGATGTATGGTGTCAACTGTCTGAAAGACCTGCCAAGTCATCAGGCGGAAGGTCCCTTTGCCTTCGAATACAACGGCAACTACTACCTGACCTATCCGTATGTCAGGGAGAATACCGAAGTGCTGGGCTATGCCATGAGTAAGAATCCCATGGGGCCTTACGAGTACAAGGGTCTGATTATGGCAGAGCAACCTAACGGCTGTTGGACTAACCATCACAGCATCATCAATTACAAGGGCCAGTGGTATCTGTTCTATCACCACAACTACTTCTCACCCAGTGACGACAAGCGCCGTTCGGCCTGCATCGAAAAGCTGTACTTCAATCCCGACGGCACCATCCAGGAAGTGAAACAGACCATTCGTGGCGTGGGCATCAACAAGGCTACCGAGAAGATTGAGATTGACCGTTACAGCAGTGCAAGTGCCGATGTAACTACCCAACTCATCGACACCATCAATCCCTTCCGCAGTTACGAGGCCACTCTGCCTGCAAAGAATAGCTGGCTGAAATATGACGATGTGGACTTCAGCTGCATCAAGGACGGCTATATGATTATCAATGTAAAGGCTGCTGACGATACCGAACTGTGCATTCGCGAAGGGAGTGCCAAGGGTAAGGTGATCGCTCGTGTAAAACTGGCGGTGAAGCCCGAGGAACCCGCTAACCCCATGATGGCCCGTTTCCGTCGTGACCTGCGTAACCAATGGCTCACACAGTCCGTCAATCTGGAGTACACTCCGAAGGGTGTCGTCAACCTCGTCGTCACCAACGAGGGCAATGGTGAACTCAGCGTCAACTGGGTGCAGTTCAAGAATCGTCCTGACTACTTCACACATGTAGATGCCAAAGCTCCGGCTGCCAAGCCCGACGACAACGGTTTCATCCGCCGCTGGATGCTCCTGGAACCTATCGACAAGCCTAACCCAGGCAACACGGTATTCACCGACAGCTATCTGCGCGAACACTTCAACCGCGAATATTTCAAGGGACAGCAGACCATTCTGCCAAAGGACGGTCAGAAGGTAACCGCAGTCTTCCAGCAGGAACAGGCTCCTGCAGGTTTTGGCCGTGGTGCACAACAGCAGCCTGAAGGTCCGCAGGTGAAGACTGTCAAGCAGACGCTGACCTGGCACGCACTGGAAAGCAACATGTTCAACGTCAAGCTGTTCCGCTTCGCTGAGAAGTGGGGAACAAAGGTCTATGGCGTGCTCTTCTGGGCTGTCACCATCATTGACTGTGACGAGGACATAGAGAACGTCCGCCTGGCTGTAGGCTCTAACTCTGCCTCTATGTGGTGGCTCAATGGTGAGGAAGTCCTGCTGCTCTCTGGCGACCGCCGCATGGTGGAGGACGACGCCATGTCGCCACGTCTCACCCTGAAGAAAGGTCGTAACATCCTGCGCGGTGCCATCATCAACGGCCCGGGCATGAGCGACTTCTGTGTCCGATTCCTCGACGAGAAAGGTAACCCTGTAAAGAACTATTCAATCAAAGCACAATAACAATGAAAAGACTACATAGCATTCTTGCAGCTCTGACTTTAGCCACAGCAGCAAACGCGCAAATCGGCGCTCCTTATATCCACGACCCCTCGACCCTCGCCGAGTGTGACGGTAAATGGTATACTTTCGGCACTGGTGGCGGAGGCCTCATTTCGGAAGACGGCTGGACATGGAACAGTGGTGCAGACCGTCCTGGTGGCGGTGCAGCCCCTGACATCATGAAAATCGGTGACCGTTACCTCTGCATCTATGGTGCCACAGGCGGTGGACTTGGCGGTGGCCATGCAGGCCGCATCCTCACCATGTGGAACAAAACCCTCGACCCCAAGTCGCCCGACTTCAAATGGACGGAGGCGGTAGAGGTGTGTGCCTCTGACGGCATGGAGGATCAGGACGCCATCGACCCAGGCATGCTTCTGGATCCTACCACAGGTCGCCTGTGGGTGAGCTACGGCACTTATTTCGGCACCATTCGCCTCATCGAGCTCGACCCTAAGACGGGATTCCGTGTCAGTGGCAACAAGGAGAAGGATATCGCCATCGACTGTGAGGCCTCTGACCTTATCTATAACGACGGATGGTATTATCTGCTCGGAACCCACGGCACTTGCTGCGACGGTGTCAACTCTACCTATAATATCGTGGTTGGCCGTTCACGTAGTGTCGAAGGGCCCTATCTCGACAATGTCGGCCGTGATATGTTCCACGGTGGCGGCAAGATGGTGGTAGCTGCCGAGAAGCGCGCCTGCGGTGCAGGACACTTCGGACGCACCATTATTGACAAAGGTGTCGAAGTGATGTCGTTCCACTGGGAAGCCGACTTCGAACTGAGCGGACGATCCACACTGGCCGTTCGTCCGATAGTATGGAAGAACGGCTGGCCTGTCGCTGGCGACAATTTCAAGGGTGGCAATTTGGCCATTCTGAGTGAGCGTCGTGGCTATGCCCTCGAACTCACCGTCGATTTCGTTCGTATGCAGCAGCAGCGTCAGGGGTGGTTCAACCGCGACCAGATGCAGCAACCCGTCAAGCCTATCGCCAACCAGACATTCGATGAGGTGAAGGCCACATGGCCCGCAGGTGATATTCCTGCACGCATTGGCGATTATATGTACCGTCCTCACCAGCGTTGGACCATCACGCCCGTTGATGCCGCTGGCGGCTATCTCAGCAACCCCTACTTCAAGATAACCATCGAGGGTACTGATCGTGCACTCGCCGCTACCGCCAACAAGGAGGTAACCACCGTTCCGGCCTATACTGGCGCTGACGAGCAACTTTGGCGTATCGAGCAGCTTACCGATGGCACCTATCGCATCATGCCGAAGGCTATCCCCGGCATTGCAGGCACCAATACCACGTATTGTCTCTACTCTGCTGGTGACTCCACGCCGACACTCGCTGTCTACGATTTCAACAGCGACAACAGCAAGTGGAACTTCAAGTAAGATGGTTCAACGGAATAATGTGAAATTCACGCTTCCGTACTGACGATGCTCCACGAAATGTGGATGATTTGAGAAGTCATAGTCCTTTCCGTGCTCCAGCACGAAAAGGGCTTCTTCTTTCAGTAGCTGACGTTCGAAAACGACGTCAGGCAACGTAGCCAATTCCTTCAGAGCGTAAGGAGGATCGGCAAAGATAAAATCGAACTGTTGCTTGCACGACTTCAGGAAGCGGAATACGTCACCGCGAATGGGGATGCACGTCTGGTCGTTCAGCTTTTTCATACAGTCCTGAATAAAACGGTGATGGTCGCGATCCAGTTCCACGCTGATGACACGACTACAACCACGCGACACCAGTTCAAGCGAGATGCTGCCCGTTCCGGAAAAGAGGTCGAGGGCCTCAGCACCGTCAAAGTCGACATACTGCACGAGCACGTTGAAGATGTTTTCCTTGGCAAAGTCCGTCGTCGGACGGGCCTTGAACGTGCGCGGTATGTCGAAATGCCGACCCTTGTATTTTCCTGTAATGATACGCATCCTCTTTCCTTATTGCAACGCCACACTCTGTACCTTTAGGTCAGAGAACTCCTCATCAAATACATCAGCATCATATCGTACGGCATACCCTCTATCTGCGTCACTGGCGCACGGTTGAACTCACCCGAGGGATTACCCACGAACACACGCTTCAAAAACTCCAGCAGGCGTTCCTTCAGTTGCTCCTTGTCAGTCATCATGCCGCCCAAGTGCAACTCGTCACTCTGCGGATTCAGTCCTAACTGTTTCCAAACCGACAACAGGAAGTACACCGCGTCGTCCGTGGTTCCTACGTTGTATACGTTCTGAAACTTGAAACGGTTCGGGCCGAAACTGAACACCTCCAACTTCTTGTCGTGGAAATAACCATACAGTTTCTGATGCTGACCCGTAAAACTCTTTTGATACATGTGGTGCCACACACTCGACATCAGCGGCTGGTAAACGACCTGCGGAAAACGCTCGTGCAACACTTGATGCAAGTCCTTCTGCACAGCGAACGCCGCCACAACGTTCAGGTCGGGCAGAATTGTGTGCATCACCAACTGCGACTCCTGGCGCGTGAAAGCATGGCGATACAACTGTTCCTGCTCTTCCTCGCGAAACAGACTGACAGGTGTTATCAGCACCGCCGAATCCATCATCACCTGTATCTTATTATAATCGTCCTGCAACAGCGTCACAGCCTTCAGGGCCTCACGCATATTTGCCGCCAGCGAAATACCGCTGTTCAGTGGATAACGCTCGAATCTGACGTTTTGTTCTTCAGTGCAGGACAGCAAGATACTGTCGCGACTGATTCGTATGATAAGTCGTTGTCTGTTCATTGTTATTTCTCCATGATACTCAGCACACACAGCACGGCTAATACCGCACAAACCAGTGCCAAGAGGATGTTTGTCTTCTGAATTTTCGTCATTTCGCCTGCAAAGATACAAAAAAAGTGCGGATAATCCGAAAAATCCCAAGCTTTTTTCGTAACTTTGCAGGCGAAGAAACTAAAACAACAAAAAAGTATGGTAGAACTGAAGAACAACGAGCTGACCGTCAAGGTGGCTGAAAAGGGAGCAGAGCTCCAGAGTGTGAAAGACTGCGAGGGCAGAGAGTATATGTGGCAGGCAGGGGCTGAATGGCCGAGGCATTCGCCGATATTGTTCCCCATCGTATGTAGTGTAAATGACGACACGTATGTCGTTGACGGCAAGGAATACCACCTGCCTCGACACGGCTTTGCGCGCGATACGGATTTTACCGTCATCAGCCAGACGGAGGACAAGGTGACGCTGGCATTGCACGAGTCGGAGGAGACACTGAAGGTATATCCCTTCTGTTTCAACCTGGCCATCACCTACAAACTGGACGGCAACAAGGTACACGTCATCTGGCACGTGGAGAATACCGACACCCGCGAGATACACTTCCAGATTGGCGGTCATCCTGCGTTTAACATACCAGGCGGTAAGCTGGAGGGAACCATCAAGCTCGACAACGAGGAACCGATGGATTCCTTGCGTAGCTATGCCGACGGCTCTAACGACATGGTAGAAGTGGCGTTGGAAGCCGACATGGGTATCATGGAACTTTCCAACAACTTCTTCCGCAACGACTCGGTGAAGATTCACAAATGTCAGACGCACCGTGCAATGCTGATGGACACCAATGGCGAACCAGCCGTGACGGTGGACTACAAGACGCCGGTAATCGCCTTTTGGAGTCCGTATGACAAGCACGCGCCCTTTGTGTGTATCGAACCTTGGTACGGCCTAGGCGATCCGCGTGGCTGGAAGGGTGAATTCAAGGACAAGCCGCTGATGAATCACCTGCAGCCAGGAGCATCGTTTATGTCGAAATACACCATCACCATTGGCTAACCGATGGATGTAACAACGGAAACGACCATCCTGCTGGTGCGACATGGCGAAACAGTGGACAACGCCCGCCAGATCATGCAGGGCCAGACGCAGGGTGAGCTGAACGAACGGGGCAGGGAACAGGCACGACAGGTGGCCGAACGGTTGGCAAAGGACTCCGTCGACGTCATCATTGCCAGTGACCTGCGGCGAGCCATGCAGACGGCAGAGATTATCGCGGCACCTCATAGTCTACCAGTGGTGACCACACCGCTATTACGTGAACGCGACTGGGGCGGATTTACGGGTCGCTACATCCCTGAACTGCGTGGTGAGGTGTGGCCCGACGATATTGAAAGCGAAGAAGCACTGCTGACACGTGCCCGTCAAGTGCTGTTATATATAACGGCCACCTACCCAGGGAAGCGGGTGGTGGCCGTTGGTCACGGAATTATCAATAAAGCTATTATGGCTGTCTATGCACAGTGTCCGATGAGGGAGGTGCAGCGCATGATGAATGCTGAGGTGCGGGTGTTAACGACGTCCGCCGAACGAGCGGCCTCCGCTACTGTGACCGCCGCCATGACTGCCACCGCTACTGCTGCGACTGCCGCCACTGTGGCTTCCGCTGAATGAACCGCTGCTGCGCGTGCTGCTGCCACTGCTGAACGAACCGCTGCTATGGCTGGGGCGGCTACTTCCTGCACTGAACGAACCACTGCTGTGCGTGCTGCTGTGGCTTCCGCTGAACGAACCGCTGCTGCTACGGCTGAAACGGTTGCTATTGCTGTTGCCACTGACAATGTGACCACTATGGCTGCCAACGTTACTGCTGTGGCTGCTATTGCTGCTGCTGTGAGTGCTGCTATTGCTGCCGCTGTGAGTGCTGCTATTGTTGCCGCTATGGCCGAAGGAACGGCCGTTGCTGCTATTGCCGCCACGATTGTCGTTGTTGCCAGAGTTATGGCCTCCATTGCCGCTGGGGCGATTGCCTCCGCGATTGTCGCGATAGTCGCGGCCGTCGTTGTGGTTGCGTCCACCATTATCGTTATGACCAAAGCGACGGCCGTCTGCTGTTGTGCGGGTGGATGAGTGGCGCTGACCACTGGAATGGTGGCCGCGATAGTCGCCGCGATTCCAACGGTCTAACATGCCGAAATGACTGTGACCTGCGGGACGGTAGTGGTCACGATGGCCGTAATAATAGCCGTGACCGCCATGAACGTGCCAGGCGTGACCGCCACGATAGCTGGCATAGAACACCGGACGTCCGAAGTAGAAGTAGTCGCGGTGGGGATAACGTGCGTAGATGGCGAAGTGCCAATAGCCGCCGTCCCAATATAGTGGGCGGTAGAAGTAGGTGGCTGCGCAGAAGGCCTGCCACTGCCAGTCGAACAGGATATAGCTCATATCCAAGTTGCGGCGCTCCCAGTAGGTGCTGTACACGTCGTCGTAACTGGTCACACCCATCAGGTAGTCGAGGTTGATTTCGTAAGCGGCCTCGTACTGTGCATCATTCAGGTTCAGCTCGTAGGCCATCTTATCCGTCAGGAACAGGGCCTCGTTCCTTGCCTGCTCGTAGCTCATAGCCTTGCCCGTTGCTGCTATCGTCAGCATTGCTACCAGGGTCATCATCATCTTTCTCATAATTCTTATTTATTTAAGAGTTCAACATTCAAGTTATCTGTTCTCGCTTGTTTTCGATGGCAAAATTATGAAGAAATAAGGGCATACGAAAAGGATTTCCCCTAAACTCGTCGGGGGAAATCCCTATTGTTCATGTTTTATCATCCGTTGCCGTTAATAGGCTTGCTCGTGCACGCCCTTGACGCGACATTTGTCGTTGTCGTCAATAGGCTTGCTCGTGCACGCCCTTGACGGCACGGCCTGAGGGGTCGTTCATGCCCTTGAAGGCGGCATCCCATTCGAGGGCGATGGCGGTGGAACAGGCTACTGAGGCTTCGCTGGGAACACTCTTGGCGGCACTGTCACTGGGGAAGTGCTCGGCGAAGATGCTGCGATAGTAGTACTCTTCCTTGTTCTTTGGTGGGTTGATGGGGAAGCGTTCAGCAGCATGAGTCATCTGCTCGTCTGATACGGCCTCAGCGGTAATTTGTTTGAGGGTGTCTATCCAACTGTAGCCGACACCGTCGCTAAACTGCTCCTTCTGTCGCCAGGCGACTTCCTTAGGAAGCATATCGGCAAAGGCCTCGCGAACTATCTTCTTTTCCATCGTCGAGCCTGGACACATCTTAGCCTCAGGGTTCGTACGCATCGCAACATCGAGGAATTCCTTGTCGAGGAAAGGCACACGGCCTTCTACACCCCAAGCGCTCAGGCTCTTGTTGGCACGTAGACAATCGTACAGATAGAGTTTGCCGAGTTTGCGCACGGTTTCCTCGTGGAAGTCCTTGGCAGTCGGCGCTTTGTGGAAATAGAGATAGCCACCGAATATCTCATCGGCTCCCTCGCCCGAAAGTACCATCTTGATGCCCATCGACTTGATAACACGCGCCAATAAGTACATCGGAGTGGAGGCACGGACGGTAGTCACGTCGTAGGTCTCGATGAAATAGATGACGTCGCGGATGGCGTCCAGACCTTCCTGAATGGTGTAGTTGATTTCGTGGTGGACGGTGCCGATATGATCGGCCACGAGTTTGGCCTTAGCCAAATCAGGCGCACCCTTCAGTCCTACGGCAAACGAGTGCAAACGAGGCCAATAAGCCTTTGTCTTCGAGTCATCCTCGATACGCATCTCAGAGTATTTCTCGGCAATGGCGGAAATTACGGATGAATCCAAACCGCCACTCAAAAGTACTCCGTAAGGCACGTCCGACATCAACTGACGCTTCACGGCATCCTCCAATGCATCGTGGATGGCCTCGACGCTAGCAGGATTATCCTTCACGGCATCATACTGCATCCAGTCGCGACGATAATACCATTTCATGCCTGGGTCAACACTCCAGTAGTAGTGTCCAGGCAGGAACGGTTCGTAACGCTCACACTGGCCTTCGAGGGCCTTCAGTTCCGAGGCCACATACACTGTGCCGTCGCTGTCATATCCAATATATAAAGGTATAACGCCTATCGGGTCGCGGGCTATCAGGAATTCGTTGCGTTCCTCGTCGTAGAGCACAAAAGCAAAAATACCGCTCAGGTCTTCGAGGAAATTGATGCCTTTTTCGCGATACAATGCCAGAATGACCTCACAGTCCGAACCCGTCTGGAACTCATACTGTCCAGCATAGCGACGGCGAATCTCCTGATGGTTGTATATCTCGCCATTCACTGCCAGCACCTGCTTCTTGTCAGGACTGTAGAGGGGCTGTCCGCCTGATTCTGGGTCGACAATGCTCAGTCGTTCGTGTGCAAGAATGGCTGATCCTCCACAGTATATTCCACTCCAGTCCGGTCCGCGGTGACGGATCTTCTGACTCATCTTCAATGCCTTGTCACGCAACTCGTGCGTCTGCTCCCTTACATTCAGTATAGCTACTATTCCACACATAATTCTATTTGACTATTTACTATTTGATGTTTGCGGATGCAAAGGTACGACAAAAAGAAAAAAGAATTCGCTATTTTCTTTCAATTTGATTATTAAAACCACGACAAGATGACAATTTGTAAAGTCAAATAGAGTAATCCTTGCCATCCTGCTTAACTTTTGCCCAAAATAAACGTCATATTGTTACAAACCGTCACACTCGAAAATAAAAATAAACAGTAAAATATTTTGCATTTTACTCGCTTATTCGTATCTTTGCAGCTAAATGACCGCAATATGGAAAATAACAAGATGATACCGACAACAGAACGTGTGTTCCAGATATTCAAGGAACTGAACCAGATCCCCCGTCCGTCGCACCACGAAGAGCGTGTGGCCGACTATCTTTGCCAGTTTGCCGAACGCCTCGGCCTATCGTATAAGCGTGATGCCGAGAACTGCGTCGTCACCAGCAAACCTGCCACACCTGGAAACCAGCACGCCGAGCCCATCGTGCTGCTGAACCACATGGATAAGGAGTGCGCGGGCATGAGCGACCCGCTGCACGACCCCATCAATGCCTTTGTGGAGAACGGCTGGATGAAGGCCAAGGGTACCTCGCTGGGGGCTGACAACGGCATCGGACTATCGATGGCACTGGCCGTATTGGAAAGCAAGGACATCGTACACGGTCCGCTGGAGGTGATGACGACCACCAACGAGGAGGACGGCATGTCGGGTGCCTCGCAGTTGAGCAAGGACTTTCTCGTTGGACGCAAGGTCATCAACCTCGATTCTGAGGACTACGACACCATCACCACAGGAGCCGCCGGCGCCTGTCTGCAAGAACACCGCATTCCCTTGAAGCGAATGCCTGCCCCTGGCGGCAAGCACCGCTGGTACCGCATCACCTTCGAGGGTGGTCTGGGTGGCCATTCGGGCGTCGACATCAACAAGGGGCGGGCCAGTGCCGTCGTGCTTGTATGGGCCATGCTGGCCGCAGTCTATAATGAGTACGACTTCGACCTGGCATCGTTGAAGGTGGGTGAGGCCAACGCATCCATCGCCTCATCGGCAGAGATGGTTGTCTGCGTGCCTTCCGGCGAGGCTGCCGAATATGTCAAGGCGCAACAGGACATGATGAACGAGTGGATCAAGGAAGAATATGGTGCGAACGACCCAGGGATGCACTGTACGATTACGAAGTGCGAACCCCTGCCGACCGTAATTGACAAAGAGACGTTGGAGGCGCTCCTGACCAGTCTGGAACAGATTCCGCAGGGCGTCGTGAAGATGAGCGAAACGATGGAAGGGACGGTGGAAACCTCGAACAACGTAGGACGCATCGTGACGGAAGAAGACCATGTCTTTATCTCTACGCATACACGAAGCTTCATCGATAGCGATATGGAGGAGCTGAGTCGCCAGATTGCCAGCGTCTTTGCCACCAGCGGTGCCCAAAGCACTACCGTCATGTCGGCTCCCGCCTGGCAGGAGGATCAGCAATCGCCATTCCTGCAGCTGACGTCCGACACCTTCTTGGACGTGTTGGGTTGGCGCCCACGCATGGTCGCTATGCATTTCGTGTTGGAGGCAGGATTCTTCGTCCGCCACTATCCAGGCATCCAGATGGCCAGCATCGGTCCGCGTATAGTCGAGCCGCACTCCACTAGTGAGCGCGTCGAACTATCCACCATCGATGATATTTGGCGTGTGCTCGTCGAACTTCTGAAACGCCTGGCAGTGTAAAAATGTCATCTTCAGTTTGCATTTTTGGCGTGAAGATTGGGTGTTGGACGGTGAAAACATTAAAAACCGTGAAAAAGTAGAGAATCGTTGCGCTTGGCGTTTGCATATTCAGAAAGAATTTGCTATCTTTGCACTCACAAAATAATTTATCCACTAACAAATTTATAGAATTATGGTAAACTACAAGGATTTAGGACTCGTGAATACTCGCGAGATGTTTAAGAGAGCAGTGGCCGGTGGCTATGCTATCCCCGCTTTCAACTTCAACACCATGGAGCAGATGCAGGCCATCGTGATGGCTGCTGTTGAGACCAAGTCTCCTGTCATCATGCAGGTGTCAAAGGGTGCCCGTAACTATGCTAACGCAACAA
>JAEEGL014678394.1_pt1 | contig 24305 bp, 31 predicted proteins | sample 9134231 | NCBI WGS metagenome assembly JAEEGL01 (sample SAMN16246548, study PRJNA631951) | gut metagenome | biome: gut microbiome; feature: rumen; material: fiber-attached | host: Bos | place: Iran: Karaj | collected 2018-10
ATGCCTCGGTACCCGAATTGGTATAGGGACTGCACTTAGGATGCAGCGGCACAGCCACTGTGGGTTCGACTCCCACCCGGGGTACAAATAAATATGAATGTTGTTTTTTAATGGAAAACCAAGAATTTGTATGTGTATGCGGTAGAAAATTCAATACAGCAAACTCATTAAGATCACATAGAGGACATTGTAGACAATACACAAAACCGGAAAATAAGAGTAAATATATTGTTGAAGACGGTAAATATGTATGTGAATGCGGAAGATCATTCTATGGATCCCAATCGTTACTTGGTCATTTTTCTCATTGTAAACAGCACCTTGGAATAACAGATGAAGAACTACTTGAAAGAAACAGGATTCAATCATTATCAAACAAACACAATTTTGCAAACATTAGTAGGAATGAACTGATTGAATACAATAAAAGATCAAATGAAAGTAGGGTCAGAAATATAAGAATTGGAAAGACAATACCAAATTTTCTTGGAAAACACCATTCTGATGAAACGAAAGAAAAGATTAGAAAATCAAGAGTAAAAGTGCTATCGGATGGTGTTGTGCATCCTGGATTTGATAAGAATAAGCTAACATATATTGAAAGGTGGTTTATAAATGAAGTAATACTTAAGAACAAGTTACACTGTAAGTATGACATAGTAAACGAGATGAGAATATATCCATATTTCTTGGATTTTGCGTTCTCAGATATAAAACTTGATGTTGAACTTGATGGTGATTACCACAATACGGATGACAGAAAGAAAAGAGATAAAATAAGAACAAACCGTCTATCTGAACTCGGATGGACAACATACAGAATAACTGCCAGAGAAATAAAGATGTCACCAGAAAAGACAATATCAAATTTCATTACATACATCAATGGAATAAATCCTAATAAAGAATTTGGATGTATGGTGTATAGACTAGATTATGAACACATTCTAGAGAAAGAACGATATTCATCTTAAGTTATTAGATTGTCTTGTATATGTAAGTGTAGAAAACTAAACAGATATGACAAGAAAAGAAATCCAAGAAATCACGATCCGTGCTATCGAGAAGCACATCGCAGAACACGGACCAGATGACATCTATGTCGAGACACCTTTGCACGGCCATAGAAATCGGTGGACATTCCAAGAAGCACTAGACGCTGCAAAAGCCGATACTGAACTTCCCGACTCGTGCGGAATCAATCCTGTGTCTGACATCGAAGCATTCATCAATTACTGCGATGAACGAGGCATGGACTGGCGCGACACATTGGAAGCATAGAATTTGGGGTAAGCAACCTGCAAGGAGTAGGGACTGCCTGCTAAGCAGATCGTCCATTTCGGTGGATTGGGGTCGGAACCCAGCTACCCCGCGACAAAACAATCAACTAACACAAAAAACAGAAAAACAAATGAAGAAAATTCTTTTTGCATTCGCTATCGTTGCTATGATGGCGTTCTCGTTTGCCAGTTGCAACTGGTCCAACAACGAACAGGAACAGACTAACCAAGAGGAAGTCGTTTTTGACTCAATCAACGAGTTTCCCGTTGCCGAATTCACTATGAGCGATAGCTTGTTCAATGACGGCTACACCTACAACTTCGGCGACAGCTTGAATCCGAAGACAATCACGATGTGCTTCGACACGAACGGAATTCTGTTCAACATCGTGAACATCGAGAACTTCGAGGTCTATTCCGACACTACTATTCTACCTACATTCACAGGCACCGAAGACTCGACATTCAACTACACATTGCCATTCGGTATGATTCCTTCTGACTCGACCGGCGTCAAGTGCTTCAAGATCGTTGCAGACGAGATCGTTGCACCGGTAACAATCAAGAACTAAAAAGAACAATCTGAAGAAAATGAAGAAGATATTGCTTGCATTCCTGTTGGTCGTCTCGATGGCAGCTTGCGCACCTACCCATACGATGGCACAGAACGGTGGCGGCCTGTTCCAACGAGGCGAGACAGTCAAGACAGAAAAGGCAGAAAAGGTAGGAATTCCTGGACTTCCAGGAGGCCACGGACAAACAGGTAACCAATCGGCACCAATCGGTTCCGGCGCATTGGCGCTCACATTGTTCGGTGCCGCTTATCTCGTAGGAAAGAAAACGAAAGAAAACAGATAAAACAAAACACAAACAAAACATCACAAACAATGAAGAAAATCTTTTTATTGATTGCAATGGCCCTTATGCTGGCCACTACAGGTTTTGCACAAAACCAAATTGAACAGTACAACAGAGACTATCACTACAGTTTCTTCAGCAACTGGTCAATCGGCCTTGCTGGCGATGCTACGAAGACCTTCGATTTCGACAACTGGAACATCGGTGAAGGACTTGACTTTGGTGCCCAACTCCGCGCCACGAAGCGCATCGGCGAACGCTGGAACTACCGCTTGACGGCTGATGTTCCTGCAACTGTCAATTTATTTAAGACTACAGATGACAGATCCGGTGCGTTCGACCAATATGCTAAATTAACTTCCGGTGTGTCGTTGAATGTCCTTAGAAATCTATATCTGTTCGCTGACGCTGGTTTGGCATTCGACCCAGATGCTGGAACGACATTCAAAGAAAAGTTAGATGTACTTAAGACTGGAAAAGGTATCACACCTGTCGGTCAAGCAGGTCTTGGTGTCAACATCGACTTCGGCAAGAACGACTACAACAGAATCTTTCTTGAGGTTGGTGCCGACTGCCGCACACATTACAATCCTGCACTCGAGCAAGACATTCCGTTTGAATGGAAATCGAATCTGTTCGCATATGTCGGCTACATCCGTTGCTTGGGTGTCACTGCAAAGGACAGACACAATATTGCTGAGCTTGAGAAGTGTCCCGAGGAAGTCGCCCGTCTGACTGAAGAGAACAACCAGTTGAAAGATGAGACGATCCGTTGCGGCGTGACGAACAGCGAACTCGCTCAGGCACTGAACAAGGCCACATCGCTGAACGAGCGTCTTGAGAAAGAATTCGAGGAATGCCGTTCGCAGAAACCTGAGGAACCGAAGGAAATGCTGTTCCAGATATACTTCGACTACGGTTCACATACGCTGACAGAACTCGAGAACGAGAAGGTCGAGATCCTCGCCCGTCAAATCAAGGAAAACGGCGGCCAATACGACATCGACGGATACTGCAGTATGCCTGGTAGTGATGAGTTCAACCAGAAGCTATCTGAGAAACGCGCAAAGGCCGTCTATGACAGACTCGTGAAACTTGGTGTCGGCGACCAAATCGTGACGGTCACAGGTCACGGTCGTACTGACAAGTTCGGTGAAGGTAACCCGCTCAACCAGATGGTGTCAATCACTAGAAAGTAACAGATAAACGGAAGGCTTCTTAGGAAGTCTTCCACCTTTTGCCATCTTAGCTCAATTGGAAGAGTCCCTGGCCTACATCCAGGTGGTTGCAGATTCGAGTTCTGCAGATGGCACTTCAAAGTTCTTTGAAACAAGGCCACATGGCGAAATTGGTAAACGCAGTAGCTTGAGGGGCTATGACCTTCGGGTCTCCCGGTTCGACTCCGGGTGTGGTCACACAAATTGAAACCAATGTGTCAGAACTCGTTCAGAAACGATTTTTATCTGAAAGTGATATGATTTATCAGATCTTAGACTAAAACGCGCCAGAATCGAGAAAAACGACACAATCCAAACCGCATCAGATATGACAGTTATTCTAGCGATTGGAACCGTTGCCGTCATTGCTGTGATGGCGTGGTCGATATGGAAAACAGAACGCATCGACAAGAAATGACTTGGACAGAAGTGCAGATCGTGTTCTGGACAACTTGGTTGGCCTTGGTCGTGATAGCTTTGACCAACCATAGGAGCGCTGAAAAGGAATTCAAAAACGATAGAAAATGGAAGAAACATTGATTGCATTGTGGGGTGTTCTCGTTGGAGCATTCTGCATCATCGGTATCGCTCGGATCGTCCGCGACATACATAATGCGTGCAACGCTGACGAAGAAATCAAGCGTGCTATCAGCGAAGGCGAGATAGACAACTTCAGTGGCGAATACGGCAAGGACCCTATAGACATATCTTAAGTTATTGGAAAATCTGTTACATTTGTCTGTAAACAGAAACAAATGATAGTATACGACTACTTTGACAGAGATGGTAAGATCATTGCCACATTCACGGATGACCACGAAACTGAGAGAAAGCACTTCGAGTCGCTGCACCTGTCGAACGAATGTAGAGTAAGTAAATTCTAAAGAACATGGAAGCAATAGTATTACTCATAGCACTGTTCCTTATGTGTATCGACTGTTGCCGAGAGAATCCTAACATCGACAACTTAATGTGATATGGAAAAGTACCTGTTCTTAGACATTGATGGTGTCCTGAATTCAGACGAATACTACACCGAACTGTACAAGCACAAGCACGGAAAGATCTCAGAAAACTACAGATTCTACGATGACGTTGACGCTGAGATCGGCTACAAGGAGAACCTCGACCGAGCTGCTGTCGAACTCGTGAATTGGATATGCAACGCTACAGGAGCGAAAGTGATCTTGTCGAGCTCGTGGCGAGTTGACGAGCGCAGTGTAGGCGAACTCGCTAAACTTGGTCTGACCGTGTGCGGCAAGACACCGATGTCGCTCGCCCGCCACCGCGGTCGCGAGATAAAGAAATTCTTGGACGAGCATCCGTGCGACAGCTACTGCATACTCGATGACGATACCGACATTCTCGAGGAAGAGAAAGACAACTTCGTTCTGGTCGACTACCATTTCGGCCTGACATCGTTCGATGCTGAGAAAACTATCAAGATTCTAGGAAAACTCTAACAATACTGCATTATATTCTAATAGACGATGCGCCCGTAGTTCAACGGATAGAACGTGTGGCTACGGACCATAAGATGGGGGTTCGATTCCCTCCGGGCGTACACGCTATGGCTGTCCTGTTCGGCGCCGTGCAGGCAGATCGTAAAAGGTTTGGATTTCGCTCCAAAGGGGAACCGTAACCGTCCCGTTCCGCAAAATCGAAGGTCCACGGAACCAGTGGTTGAGAGAATTTACCGTCAGAAACTCAACGGACTTTCATTTGTTCCCATAGTTCAAGGGATAGAACAACTGTCTTCTAAGCAGTTGATCCAGGTTCGATTCCTGGTGGGAACACTCGATTGCAGTCGAAGACTGGACGGTGGAATAGGTCGCACACAACCAAGTTTCCGATGAGGAATGCCTTGAAAAGTCCATCGTGGTGCGGGCTGGGAGCACCCGTTTGCCAGTCGCACGGTCCCTTAGCGCAATTGGTCAACGCAAATGACTCATAATCATTAGATTCTGGGTTCGAGTCCCAGGGGGACCACAACGAGACGCTGGGCGGCTAGTTCAACTGGATAGAACGCTTGAGTTGAGCCCAAGAGATATTGGTTCGAGTCCGGTGCTGTCCGCGTCTCGTTTTCCATCAGGTCCGTTGGTGCAACTGGATAGCATACAGCACTCCGGATGCTGAGATACGGGTCCGAATCCCGTATGGACTACGCAAACACGAAACGACATGAAAGAACGAATCTACGGGCAAACTTGCCAAGATCCTGAACTGACAGACAAATTCAGGAAACTGCACGAGGAATTGGTGAACAGAGTCATCCAATTCTGCAGCGACAACTCCGTCACGATTGATGAATTCTATCTACACGCTGACGGTGTGCAGGAAAGCATTCCATACGCTTCGTGGCAGCCTTGCACGGACAGCGGCTTCGAGATGTATTCGCGAGAATCTCTCGACAAGGAAGATCCTGAGCCGTATCTTTTCTCTATGTGATTGCTTAAGTTTTCGGAATATCTTGTATATGTCACTGTAAAACTTTTGACAATGAAACAAGAAACCGATCTATGCAAAACCTGCGAGCACTATTGGCAGGACTTTCCGATGCCATTGGAACAAGTCATATCTCACTGTGAGATCTTGGACAAGCTATCATTTGCAAAGTCAATGGATGATGTCATTCCATATCCTTGCTTGGAATGTCCGTTTGATTCATATAAAAAGAAACAATCGTGACACAGCACAAGATATGCTGATTGTTCCCATACTCATAATTCTGTTTACCAGATGCTCACGACCGACATTGGTTGGCATACTCATTAGCGCGTGCTTCGGATTTCTTCCGTTGTACTTGTGGTTGTGCGTGTTCGGATTGTTAGGTAGACACTAAATCAATCAATATATGAACAAGAAACAGTTAGAGACCATAAGCGGTGCAATCAGGAATGTTCCTGACTTCCCGAAGAAAGGTATCCAATTCAAAGACATCTCGACACTCGTGTCAGATCCTGTGGCGTTCGACTATGCTGTCGAGTCGATTGGCGAGAATGCGCAAACGATGATCTACAACAAGATCGCAGCAGCTGAGTCGCGCGGATTCATTTTCGGTAGCGTCCTAGCGTTCAACACGAACAAGCCTATGGTGATGGTCCGCAAGAAAGGCAAGCTGCCTGGCGAGACTGTCAGCCAGGAATACCAGTTGGAATACGGCACCGACACAATCGAAGTCACTAAGAACTCGTTCCACGCGGGCGAGCGCGTTCTTGTCGTTGACGACCTTATTGCTACAGGCGGAACGATACTCGCGATATGCGACCTAATCGAGAAATGCGGAGCGACTGTCGCTGGCGTGGTAAGCTTGATTGACCTGCCTGATCTAGGCGGTTCCGAAAAAATCTCGAAACGCTATACTGTCAAATCCACAATCAGTTACAGAGGAGAATGAAATATTTCTCTTAAGTTCTGGTGAATCTGTTTACTTATGTATGTAACTAAAAAACGACAAACAATGGAAAATATCGAAGAAAACAAGGAACTGAAAATGGCGAAACCCCACTGCTTCTTTGGCGTCCACAGGTATCAGATCATCGACACCAAGGAAATGAACAACAACCGAAACGACATCATCGGCCGCATCTATGTGCAGCAATGCTCGCACTGCGGAAAGATCCACTCGACCAGCGTCAAGTTCTACGATTTCTGACCCCTAATGTTTAACTAAACTATATAGACAATGAGCAAAAACAAGAAAGGCCGTCCAACCCAACTGACCGTCAGCGTCATGGACAACAGATCGAACGCAATCATCTACACCGGTAGCATCGCCAGATTCGTTGCAGAAAACTTCAAGTACTGCAACGAGAACACCAAGAAGACCGCCTACGGACTGATGTACCAAAGCATGAAGACCGGCTGCTCGGCATTCGATGGCAAGGTCCGCGTGTTCAAGAATCTAGAGAGCATCTGATCTGACACACGACCAACGACTAGATGACCGCTCTGCAGAAATGTAGAGCGGTTTTATTATTTTCTCGACTAGACAGCTTTGAAATATGGAAGAAATAGCAATCACGCGAGAGATAACATCAATAAATGTGAACGGTATCGAATACATCCGCCAACAGAATCCAGAGCGTCCTCAGACGGACAGCGAAGGCAGATTCATATTCGTTCGCGCAGACGGTACAGAGGATGATGAATTGATATGCGATGACATATACTCAGACAATCCAGAGATCTTCAGAAAGACCTTCACGTTGACTTCGATAACGATAGGAGGAGAACCGATGCTTGAAGAATAGCAAAAACACACAACTGTAGAAATGAAAGACTTATATAAGATTTACTTCGACAACGAGGAAGAAGAGGGAGACGACATTGTGACCGAACCTGGATCTGGAGATACTCCTACAGAGGAAACCCCTGCAGAATCTCCCGCAGAAACGACTGACGAGGAACCAGAATACGAGACTATGGATGTCGAGGAAATGACTTCTAGCGAAGTCACCCTGACAAACACCTATACTGTTGACGGAATTGACTACACATGGAACGGCAAAGAAACCGATTCAGTCAATGGTGTCGGCGGCAATGTGTACAGAAGAAAGAACGGCCTTAGCAACGATGTCTTGGTCGTCATCACTACTGACGAGGGAGATGCCACTGTTCTCAGACGCCTACTCGTGACATTAGCAAACGGCGCCCAGTCTTACAAGTACTACGAACTGAAAGTTGCAGATTCTGGCTCGGATCAGCAAGAAGGCGACTAATCTGAAACACACGAAGCAATGAACCACTCCTCCGCAAGGTCGAGTGGTTTTTTGTTCTGGAGATGTTTCACTTAGCACTGGTGGAATTTATTTTTGAATGTCAAGACAATAAAGTTACAACAATATATGAATGTTATAAAAAGAGATGGCGCAAAAGAGAGATTCTCTAAGTCGAAGCTGAAGCGAGCGCTCGATGGAGCGTTCTCGGTCAGTGGAAAGACTTGTCCACAGAAGTTGCTCAGCAGTATCGTGAACGAGGTCATGGATTGGCGATTCCGTGAGGATCCAAACGAACGGTCGGGATATTCTGTGCAGACGCGGCAGTCGATTTCTGTCGAGGAGATACAGGACATCATCGAGAAGCAGCTGATGATGAACGGATACCACGACATTGCACGGAATTTCATCATCTACCGACAACAGCACAAAGAGATCCGCGACTGGGCCGAGACCCAGATAACTTACATCGAGAACTACAAGAAATCGTACAACACAGCGGATGCCACTATAGATGACAACTCTAACATGGCGTGCAAGAACATCGCTGTGCTGAACAACGAGATCCACAAGCCGGACAACCTGCAACTGAACCGATATATGGTTATGCAGAAACTGAAGGAACTGTATCCAGATTTCGACTCGAAGCAATATGCTAAGGACTTGGAAAGCCACATCATCTACAAGCACGATGAAAGCTCGTTTGCTGGTGCGATTGCTCCGTACTGCGTGGCACTGACGATGTATCCGTTCCTCGAGAACGGTATCCGTGATGTCGGCGGCTTGTCAGCTGCACCGAAGAATCTCGACAGTTTCTGTGGTATGTATGTCAACCTGATCTTCGCAGTCTCGAGTCAGTTCGCTGGCGCTGTAGCGACACCAGAATTCTTGCTGTATTTCGACTATTTTGCTCGCAAGGAGTGGGGTAAGAATTACTATAAGTATTTCGACAGACCAGCAAAGCTGCGTTACAGTGATTCTGGCGAAACAGAGAATATCTCTATAAGAAAGCAGATACACCAGTATTTCCAACAGGTGGTGTACACAATCAACCAACCAGCTGCCGCCCGCGGAATGCAGTCAGCATTCGTGAACTTCAGCTATTTCGACAAGCCGTTCTTCGAAGGAATGTTTGGTGATTTCGCGTTTCCCGACTTCACGAAACCGTGCTGGGAATCGTTCAATTGGCTGCAGCGAGAATTCATGCAGTGGTTCAATAAAGAAAGACTCAGATGTCTTCTTACTTTCCCTGTAGAGTCGTTTGCTTTTGTATATCAGGACGGACATTTCCTCGACAAGGAATCTGCTGATTTCGTTGCACAGGAATATGCTGACGGCCACAGTTTCTTCACATACATATCGGACACCGTAGACAGCTTGTCGAGCTGCTGCCGACTGAAGAACAAGTTGACCACGAAGGAGTTCAACTTCACGAACGGCAACATCGGCCTTCAGACCGGATCGAAGTCCGTAATCACACTGAACTTGAACCGCATCATACAGGATTGGGCATACACCGAGGAAATCGAGTCTGCGATTCCTGAAAACGACTGGACACAAGACGAGTTCGACAAGTACATGTCGAGCTTGAAGGAATACATGGAACCGATTCTCGAGCGCGTGTACAAGTACCACACGGCATATGACTCGATCTTGCGCGATATGTTCTCAGCACACTTGCTGCCTGTGTATTCCGCAGGATTCATCAATCTGAACAAGCAGTACCTGACAATCGGCATCAATGGTCTGAATGAATGCTCTGAGTTCCTCGGCATTCCGTGCAGAGACTCAGACAAATATTCCAAACTGTGTCAGAATCTGTTCGGTTTCATCAAGGAGAAGAACTTGGAACACAAGACGAAGGAATTGATGTTCAACACAGAATGCGTACCCGCAGAATCACTCGCAATCAAGAACTACAATTGGGACAAGAACGATGGATACTGGGTGCCAGAAAACAGAAATCTCTACGCTAGCTATATCTACATTCCTTCTGATAGTTCTTTAAGTATTCTGGACAAGATCCACCTGCACGGCAAAGACTACATCGGCGACTATCTCGATGGCGGCTCGGCGGCTCACCTTAATCTCGCTGAGCACTTGTCTAAGGAGCAGTATGCTAAGATTCTTGAAATCGCTGCGAACGAAGGATGCCAGTATTTTACGTTCAACGTACCGAACTCGGAATGCTCGGAATGCCACTACATCACGAAGCATCCGATCTCGAAGTGCCCGAAATGCGGCAGTGAGAAGATATACACATACGACAGAATCATCGGTTACTTGACTCGCATTGCGAATTGGTCTGAGGGTAGAAGAATAGAGCAGAAGACGAGAGTGTATCTAGACTCAGAAGAATCTGGAGTATAGTGATACAAGTACTCCAAAAACAGAAAATCCAGTGCCTCTTTTAGACGCTGGATTTTCTGTTTTAGACTGACATACCATAAAATCGTTTCTGAGGTAGTATAACTATCACCAGAACGGTTTTTATCCGTCAGAATAGTAAATCTACAGATCCGATACTAAAATTTGCCAGAAACAAAAAAGAAGGTCTCCCGATTTCTCGAGAGACCTTCAATCGTTTACGGTTGCTTAGGTTAGATAACCTCGTAACCGGCCTGTTCGCTAACCACGAAGGTGTAGTATGACTGTTCTGGATAGAATCCAGCGTCAACGATGGCGAAGCGGCTGTTGCACAACAGCTTAGGAGCCATAGTACCTTCAACGATTGTCTGAACGGTGTCAGCAAGGATGTAAGGCATGAAGATCACGCCAGGCTCGCTGCCGTTTGACTTACGGCCAACGCAGATGCGGTTGTCGTCCCAAGTCATGTACGGGTCAACATACAGATTCAGACCTGCGAGTGAACCAGCGAAGTACAGTGAGTTCTGTCCGTTCTGGGTCAGGGTGTTGGTCATAGGAGCGATGACGAAGGCAGCATTGTCCTGCAATGCGCTCAACATCTTGGCGCTCATGACGGCCCATTGACCACGACCTCTACGGCTGACGCTAGCGATGAGGTTAGCAGCAGCAAGCAGACGGCTCATGATACGGCGCTGTGCATACATGAAGTTGCTACCATTGTCAACGGTAGTACCGGAAGCTGCAGAAGCTGCAACAGCACCCCAGTTGGTAGCGACATTCTGGTTGTGGATGTCAACATACTTCTGAGGACACATGTTAACTAGGGTCTGAGAAGCAGTACCGAGGTTGAGGTTCAGGTCAACGCCTTGGTAGTCCTTCTGGATCTTAGCATTCGTTACACCGAGTTTGAATACGCGGTCGAGGATGCGGTTGTTGATGTCTTGCGAGATTTCGTTCTGCATAGCTTCGAGCACCTTACCGATGACATCAATGCCGTACAGAGGCATATCTTGCAGTTGCTGGCGAGTGACGCTGCCAGTGACTTCGTAGCTGCCCATCTGCACCATCTTCGAGAACATGCGAGCACCGATAGTGTTACCGACACCGGTCTCGTTCTCAGCACGGGTCATCGGGTCGAGGTTGTTCTGACCGTTGCGCTTTGCGAAGTTACCGAACTCCTGGACGTGGTCAGCAGCACCGGTCACCAAAGCGGCACGGAGGTCACCCTTAGTTGCAGCGGCTACAGAAGCGACAGCTGCATCGGCGAAAGTGACGGTTGTGGCTTCGCTCATCACATCAGCGATTGAGCAATCGCCAAGAGCGGTGTCATATGACTGAGCGCTAACGACTTCGATGAGGACATTGTTGTCGATACGGCTGAAGCCCAAGAACTTACCAGTCAACAGGTATTCGCCAGAAGCAGCAGGTGTAGCACCACCAGTAGTGTTACCGATCTTCACTGCAGTTTCCTTGACGATGTCTTTCTTCGACTTGCCAGTAGCGTAAGTGATAACCGGGCAATTGAACTTGATGTAGATCGGCTTGTTGTCGTTGTCAGGACCAACACCGTCTGCCCAAGTCTCGTTCAGTTGACCAAGTTTACCACCAGCGTATGGGGTATCGAAGTAGGTCAACATTGTCCAAGGACCGGTTGAAGGAATGACAGGAACCAGCTCGAAACCGATTGTCACAGCGGCAATCTCAAGAGCCATAGGAAGTGTTGACATCGGAATGTCACCGCTACCGTTCTTGTACAATGGGTTGTGGAAATCAGCACCGGTGTCACCAACACCAGTCGTCTGGGCGAAACCGCCGGCAGGTTCTGGCATCATTGGGTTACCGATACCCAGCGTGTTCAGAGGAGTAGAGTAGATACCGCCGTCAACAGAAACAGCGTTGCTCTGCTGAGCCTCGTGGAGGGCGTGGATCTGAGCGTACTTGCTCATCCAGCCGAGCTTGTTATGGTCAGTTACACCGTATTCCTCGGTGATGATCTGAGACCATTTGTTTGATTCAGTGAGTATCATAAATTTATGAAACAACTAATATTTTTGGTGTGTTTTGTGTTAGTGATTCGTTGGACATTTGTCCAGGTTTCAATAAAATAACACTGGCAACAGTTGTCGTTTTAACTGTTTGACATTTAATGTGTTACAGTGTATCTCCAGAACCTGGTTCTTGTTCGGCAAAGTCCTTTCCTGTGTCGCCAATGCCTGATGTCTTTTCCATCTTAGCTTGCGGCGGCATAGGATTCGCTATACCGAGTGTGTTTGCTGGCGTGCAGAACAGTCCGCAGGACAGCAGTGGACTATACTTTGCTTGTGCCATCGTCTCGCTCGTGTCTATTTCATCGCGCAACCGGTCGAGGTGACTACAGCACCTTTCACAGTCTCGGGATAGTATTTCTCTTGGAATTCGAGAATAGCTCTAACATGCAGTTCTGCGATCTCGTCAATGCCTTTCTCGGACAGCAGATACTGGCATTCATCGTATGTGTCCATAAAGAAGTTCTCAGTCAATACGCAAGGACAGTTCGTCTTGAATATGACAGTGAAATTCTTCTCGTAGTGGCCACGGTTCTTGCGGCCAGGTATGCATTCCTTGAAATGGTTCAGGAAGCACTGGGCTAGTTTGTCAGAGTTGTTCTTTGCTGTCGTGGTCCACACAGACCAACCCCAAGCGGTGTTAGGCTGCCGTGCTGCATTGCAGTGCACTGAGATCATTATGCAGCGGTATTTGTCAACATATTGGTTGGCACGCGCAGCGCGAGCTGACAGAGTGATGTCCTTGTCTTCAGGGACCAAACGGATGCACTTGATGCCGATTGCTTTCAGCTTCTTCTCTATTGCTGCAACGATCTTGCGGTTTTCTTCCCACTCGAAAAGTTGCGTTCCGTCATCCCATTTTGGACTGCGCTTGCCTGCGGTCTCCTTTCCGTGACCGTTGTCTAATAGTACGCAGAATTCTCTCATAGTTACAAAAAGATATCTTTTCACTATAATGAACCGCACGATGCTAGAATTATAGTGCTCGGATTTCTAAAGATTTCGTCTTAAGTTTTCCGAAAACCGTTAATATGTATTCATAAACACCTTAGATATGGAAATCAGACTGGAAGACAAGACCATTCAAACGAAGTTCAACATCGGTGACCGTGTCCATTTGACGGAACAGGTGTGGACAAAAGGAAAGAAAGGAAGACCGATCTGCGAGACGAAGATCCAGACATCGTCATTCTACCTCGATGAGAAGGATAGCGATGGTAACAACCTTACCGAGAAGCGTCCACTTGTGTATGAGATCGAGGACATTTCGATGTCCTGCCGTTCGGGCTGTTACACTTACAAGTTGAAATACCACGATGAACGCTGCATGTTTCCGTCTGGATATGTCGGTGCGGTAGATGAATGTAAATTAATAAAAGTATAACATAAGCCAAAATCCGCTATTCAAAAAGACCTATGAGACTCAAATGACAAAGCAGAAGAAAATCTACCAGAATCCCGACATCAAGTCGGAGAGAGGTAGAAACTTAGTAGCCAAAGAATTCGCTCCTTTGATGACCAAGATCGTCAACCAATGGGACGGAAAATGTCCGTTAGACAGAGAACTGCTGTATATGCAAGCAGAATACGGACTTGTTTACGCAATGAACCACTTCAAAGAAGGAACCACGCAGAACTTCATACAGTATGCCGCGTGGTGCATGAGAAACTGGATCCTGAACGGAATCAGTGAATTCGGAAGCACTGTACGAATCAATCCTGGACAGCGAAATAAGATGCTCAAGGGTGGTGAGTCGGTGTATGTCACTTTCTCTATAGATAGAGATTCGCGCAGCATCTCAGAGGACTCTGAACTGTCTAGGTACATCGCTCAGAATCCTGACGAGATCAACTTCGAAGTGGTATCTAAAGAGAAGGTACTGAAGCAACTCACCGACTTCGTTGACTCGCATTTCAACGAACGGACGCGAGACATTTTCTACAGCACATACGAACTGAAGGGACACAAGCGGATGAAAGGTGTCGAGTTGTGCAAGAAGTACAACTGCACAGCGCCACTGATCTCACAGATAAACCGTTCTGTAATCGAGTCGGTCCGTGAGAATCCCGAACTGATGGAAATTCTAGATAGTCTTAGATAACTCAACATTCCTATGAAAGACATTATATTAGACAAGATAAACCAACTGATTGCCGAGGCTCGCAAAGATAGAGGCGTGTCCGCTGAAGCTCGCGGATACGCTGTCGACTGCCTTGCTGAACTTAAAGTGTTCGTAGAATACCAGACAATATGACAAAAGTAAATGTAATCGGCGACATCCACGGTCGCAAGAACTGGAAAGAACTAGTCAAAGAAGACGCAATCAATGTGTTCCTTGGCGACTATTTCGATCCGTACGACAGAATCACCGAAGAGGATCTAATCGAGAATTTCTTGGACATAATCGCGTACAAGCAATCTCATCCCGAGACTATCTTACTATATGGCAACCACGATATGCACTATATCGTTCCGTATTACGGTGGCTCGACAACCAGATACAATCGGTGGGCAGCTGGCAGATTCAAAGAACTATTCGATGAGTTCCAAGATCTGTTCTATGGTGTCGCATACGCGCCAGACTCGAAGCACATCATCACGCACGCGGGCATAACGCGCCCGTGGTTGGACAAGTATCTCGACACAGATGATTTCACAGGAATATGGCTTCCTGACGGCTCGAAGGTGCCTACAACAAAGGAAGTCGAGACATTCATCAACGACATGTGGTGGAATTCTAAGGAGACAGATACGCACATCGAGAAATGCGAGTTCAGTTTCCAAGACAACTGCTCGATGTTCGACTGCTACGGCGACACGCCGACACATTCACCGATTTGGGTCCGGCCTACTACGCTTGTCGAGCACAACGCTTATAGAGAAACAGAAGTAGTCCAAGTCGTTGGACATACTCAGGTCAACCACATTGCAGATTTCTCGAACACGATAGACGAGATTAAAGGAAACAAGATCCGTCTTGGAATCGTGCTGACTGATTGCTTGGGAGAGTCGACAGAATCTTACACATTCGAAGCAGAAGACCAAATATAGCTACATAAGTTCCGGAACAATGAGAAAAGAGAAAACCTTAGAAGACTTCAATGTGGGAGACTGGTTCTATGCGCTCGATGGATCGTTGAAGCAGTTAATCACGAAGGAGGATGACGGATGGTGCGACTACACGGACGGAGCAATCCGCTCGAGTTCTATGGCCAAGACCACAATCGCGTATCCGCTCACTATCCACAACAAGGTCATCGCTGACAATGTGCAATGGTACTTTAGAGAATTCTCTAGAAGCAGTCTATTGACATCGAAGACCTCGCGCCAATTGGAAGCCTACTGCAAGCGCCTGATGCAGCTCGATGAGAACGCAGGCGAGCAGGAGTACAGCAAGATCTGGAGAGAAATGGACTCGTATATGCACGACTTGAAAGAGCATATGTCGTATTTCAAGTAATCCAGTCATTACAGACTACCTAGAAAAGGCCGCATCAGATCGTTCTGGTGCGGTCGTTTTGTTTGGTTTTCTATGCCAATGAGTTGAAACACAACAGTTTTGAACGATCCAAAAATGTCCATTTATTATTTTGGTTGCTATCTATGGCGGAAAATCAAAGATAGAAAAATACAATACACAAAGCAAATATCATGAGTTTGCCAAATTACCTTAACAAAATCAAGTCTGCCGGTATCTACCGCTTCGTGTTCGACAAGAGCGAAGTACCTGGAGAACAGGCAGAAACCATGCGCCTTGTCGTTGGTTATTCTGAGAAGGGCCCGTTCAATACACTTGTGTATATCGAGAGTATCTCTGAATTCGAGACGATATTTGGTGGCATCAACAAGAAACTCGAGCGCCGCGGTTGCTTCTTCCATCGCCTCGCTGAGCAAGCCCTTACTACTGGACCAATCCTGGTCATCAACCTCAAGCCTTTCGGAACCAATCCGAACGCAATTGAAGAAGTAGGTGCTACTTCATTCAATGTGACTGAGACCGTCCAAAGTAAGCTCGCTACGCTTGGTATCGAAGACATCTACGACACGACTCGTTTCTGGCACCTTGAACCAGATGGTCTAGGAAAGCGCTTCGCTGACAAGCAGCAAGACGACCAGAAGTACATCACAATCACTGCTACCGACTCAGCTGACACTACCGGCACGATCTTCGTCCGCGGATACAATCCTACCGGTTACGACATCAGCTTCAAAGAGTGGTACGCAAGCGTTCTGAACGGTGAGGAATTGCCTAGCTACCTCGAAGGCCACGAGATGGACAAGGTCAGTGAATACTTCGCCGAGGTTTACATCTTCCGTGGCAAGTTCACGAAGGAAATCGCAACAAGTGAAGCACTCGCCAAGTACTTCGTAGTCGATGGCGACAAAGTCACGCTGCAGCCTTACATCGAGAATGCTTTCGGTGAGAAGAAAGACACACTTGTCGCTCTTGCCGCTGACAGCAATTCTGGATTCGTGAACAGCTATTCCGGCATCCTGCTTCCTAACTTCATGACATCTAGCGGCTCGTACATCTCGTTGGATCTTATGTTCAACGCTGGTAACGATGAGCACAAGATGATGATGAATCTGAACATTGACGCTCTGTATGACGGTGAGATCTCGATTGACGACTTGAACACCACTGGTTGGCAACAGGTCGGCAAGCAGCTCGAAGGTGGCGAAGGTCTCGGTTCTATCAGCCTGAAAGCTATGAGCGCAGAAGGCGTCACACCGGTATACTTCAATGCCGAATACAAGAACGGTGAATGGAACTACACGAAACCAGAAGGCGACAATGTTCCTGAAACATACGCTGACCCAGACTTCTATGCGTTCGACATCGACAATCCAACTATTGACGGATACACGCTGACTGCTGGTCCTGAGATCGCAGAAATCGGTTCACTCGGCGACAAGTTCATCGTCAAGACTGCCAGTTCAGAAGACTCAGAAATCGCTATCATCACGAAGGTTGCTGAAGGAGATGATGAATATGTGAAGGAAGCTCCAGCTGCTGGTGCTACCATCACCGAAGAAGTCATTGGCGGTCTTGCTGTAGCGCCTATCGCAAAGCAAGCTATGAAGGCATCCTTCACCACACAGAGAAAAGGTCTGAAGAGAATCGTAATCACGACTCCTACTGCAGAAGCTATCAACACTCTCGTTGGTGAATCGTATAGCGAGGAAGCACCGTATGCTTACCGTTACAACTGGACTCCTGTCTCTGGTCAGGAAAACACATTCGAAGCTGATTCTACATCAATCGCTCCGTTTGCTGAACTTGAACCAGGCACATACGACTGGATCTTGTACACCGATGTTCCTGGCGACTACACAGTCACTATCTACACTGGTGAAAACGATGGCGAAGCACAACCTGTTCAGAAGTTCACGTTTGCTGAACCTCAGCACAATGTCGTGTTCACATTCGACCGCGAAATCACCGCTCTTTATGGTGAACAACTGATCCGTTGCAACCATCCTGTGTACGCAACCTGCCAGAACTTGACACCTACCGCTTTGAACGGTTATGTCTACGGTCTGCAGCTGCCTAGCTCACAGATGAAAGCCAAACTCGATTGGCAGACCGCTATCCTGAACACATTGACAAAGTACGAAGGTATCCGTATGGCATTGACCAACCGCAAGGACAGTGAATACCACTACCTCGTTGACACCTTCGAGTCGTATGTCGCTAGCGAACTGAAATCGACCTTCGGCGTGATTGCTAAGGAGAAGGACAACTGCTTGGCACTCGTCAACTTCCCGTCTATGGCAACATTCAAGTCATGCCCGTACTCGAGCTACACTGACAAGAACGGCAAGTTCCAGACGAAGTACATCGCTGACGGATACAACAAGCAGAAACCCGCTGCAGTAAACTTCTCGCTGATGAGCGAATTCAACGGCGCATCGTTCGTGTCGTACAACACTCCTGTTGTTCTGTCCGACGGTACCGTGAAGACGATCTGCCCGAGTGCTGCTTTGGTGAGCAACTGCTTCATGGCGAAGTACGACACTCGCTTCCCGTACTCGATTGTTGCTGGTCCTACTTACGGTCGCATCACTTTCTCGGGTCTCGTTGGTCCTGAATTCAACTTCTCGAGAGCTGACCTCGACATACTCGAGCCTATGGGTGTGAACTGCATGGTATATGTTCCTCGTAAGGGAACTTACATCAACTCGAACCAGACTGCAAAGCAGAATCCTGTGACCGCTCTGTCGAAGATCAATGTCCGTGAGCTTGTGATCTTCTTGCAAGACGAGATCGAGAACCTCATGCAGAACTACCAGTGGGAGTTCAACACACAAGAACTTCGTGACACCATCAAGTCGAAGGCTGACACAATCTGCGAGACCATCAAACTAAACGGTGGCTTGTATGAATATGTGAATGTGTGCAACGACTCGAACAACACACCTGAAGTCATTGACAATGAAATGATTATCCTTGACACCTCAATCGAACCTGGCCGTGGTGCTGGTAAGATGGTACAGCGCTTGTACATCTACAAGACTGGAGGTCTTAAGGCCATCATGTCCTAATCCTTTATATAGGAACTATCCAAGAATCCTCTCAGGAAACTGAGAGGATTTTTTTGTATGGTTTTACTATATTATTCTACTGTATAGAAAATAGAAATCTCTATATGAAACCACTTAAACAATTCATAACCGAGGCAATGATTGGTGTTGACAACTATGAGATCATCTGCAAAGAGTTCGCAACAAAAGCTGATGCACTCAGTAAAGATGTGGATATTACCGCTTTGATAGGAGCGCACTCAGGTCCTGGTGGTAACGAAATGACTTTTGAGGTCCGCGCCACACGAGACGAATTCGACAGCATGGAAAACGAGTTCAAGACCGCCTTTGAAAAGATGTTCAGAGATTCCTGCAAAACATTGAAAGTTCCATACAAGACTCTGTATGATGCTAGCGGTGGATACGACATGTTCTTCGGCAATTCATGGGAAGACAAGGGAATGGTAGGAACAGGATGCTTGCTGTGTGCTGATGACGACTTCGACTGGAGATATGACAAGAAAATGACAGAAAAGGACATGTGCGTGTGCTTGGCAGCTAATTGCTATGCCATCTTCGCAGTGAACGATGCTCTTAGAGGCACTGACTTGTCCGGTGACGCTGAGAAACTATGCATTGAGTTTGTCAACAATGTAAAGAAGACAAGAGAGAAATTGCTGCACTGGTAAATACGGCAAAATCCAAACAAGGATAAGGCTTCTTGAGAATATCGAGAAGCCTTTTTCGTATACTTAGAAACGAGATTTATTATTGGTTCAGAAATATTTTGCATGTGAAAAATGAGAACAATATCAGAAGCAATCAAAGATGGATACAATAGAGATATCAACCTTACACCGTTCGAGGCTGGTATGATTGAACTAGCACTCAGAGAATTCTTAGATTCTGGTGCATACGAAAGAGACAAGAAACGCGGCGCATACTACAAGAGTGAAGATGTCGAGGCCCTCATATACAAGATAAAGAACGCAAAATTCGTTTAATTCACTATGACTTCTGAAGAACTAGTCAAATGGGAAGACCAAGTGGACTTGGAGTTCATACAGCGTGTCCAGGCGGAGGTTACCCAGAGTTGTGCATTGCCTCTTGCAGTACCAATCGAGAGAATACCGGCCTTCATAATACAGGCTGCACAGTGGTTCTGGCTAAATTGCGACTATGCCTGCGAGGAGCGCATGTACATCATACCAAACAAAGAGATATGCCGTGGCAACGCATTCAACAAGATCGTGCAGCTGCCGAATCAGATACAGTCGGTGTTCGGTGTGTACAAAGCACAAGACGATATGCGATACGGAACCTTGGGTGACTTCTCGCTCGAGCGAATGATGATGTCATCGTACTCGATGTTCGGTGGTGTCGGTTCAATCGGTGGTGGTTTCGGCGGTGTCGCTGGATTCACTGGATACTCGTTGACTGATGTCGTTACAGCATTGTACGAGGTGGATACATTCCGTCAGACGCTGACTGCACCTATAACATTCAACTATAACTTCCACTCTCACAAGCTCGTTCTGTTGGGCAACCTAGGAAAGACAGACCTCGTAATCGCGTGCATGAAGCGCTGCCGCATACAGGAACTGTACGACAATTACTACTTCTTCCGTTTGGTCGTCTGCTTCGTGAAACGCGCTCTAAGTACTATATATGGCACATTCGAGTTCCGTCTACCTGGTGGTGTGACTATAAACTACTCGAACTTCAAAGACGAGGCCGACACCGAGATAGACGAGATAAAGGAATGGTGCAACGAGAACCGCTCGGCAGACTACATATTCCAACCTAATACAATCTAATACTATGAAACCAATACAGAACTACATAAGCGAAGCTTTACTGAGCAAGAAGACAGGAGTGTATAGCAAGTCTTCACCGTTTCCTGAAGAAATGCCAGACGACACAAAGCATACAGATGACCCAGAAAACATCTGGGAACTTCTCGTCTATCTTGACGACCACGGAAACAAATTCACCGTTGAACACGGTAGATTCGACAACTCAGACGATGTTACGATAGAGACAAAGTACAATGGCGTTACAGTCGTATTGTCATTCATCCATCCTAGTGAATACTTTATTAGCATTGACAAGAACGGTAAAGAGATATATTCACTAAACAGTTCGAGAAGTCTTGGTTGGGGAAACCATTTCGACTTCGATATTCTCGACCCTCTGAAATATCTCAAGCTGTGTCTAAGTAATATGGAAAAGAGATTGGCATCTGCAAAGAAAGGAAAACGGAACAGGAGAACTGGTGAGATCGAGAAGAATTGGAGCGACATATCTTATTACGAAGGCAAGGTAGAAAGGTACAAAAAGTACATTGACCAGGTAAAATAACTCAATACGGCATATGAAAACAATACGAGAAATGATCTGTGAGAAAGTCCACTACAACAAAGGTCAGATTGAATCGTGCTTGAAAGTTGCCCTCAAGGGTATCAAAAACGGTCTCGATTCTAAAGATCTAAAGTTGTGGGAAGACTGGGAATCGGCATCTAGAGCAATCGCTCAATTGCTCCAGAACGCCGAAGATCCAGAAACTGCTCAATACATCATCGAGTATATAGCCAAGAATTACTGATCTTAATATCTCTATAGACGAATTATATCTATACTGAACGAAAATTTTAGTATATACTATGAGAAAATTCAAAGGAGAAATCAATGGTGTCGAATACACCGACAAGATCAAATTCACTGAAGACGCCCGCAGACTTGCTCTGACTGCTGGACCCGAAGATCCAATCCACATGAGCTACTCGCTCGAGTATGTTGATGACGACCAAGACAAGGACATCAAGAGACCGACTGAGAAGACCGTTCCTACAAACAAGGAACCAGAAATCCACATCGGCACACTGACCGAAAGGGAAAGTGAGATCATGTGCGAAGCGGTCGAGAAGATCCGCGACATAGTGAACGAGACAGCTGCCAAGATCCAGGAATACATCGAGGCTGATGCTGCAACATACCGCAACATGAGGGAATTCGGTGTTATGACTGACGCCGCAATCACGAAGATCCGTTGGATTGTCCAGTCGCTTCCTATCGGACTGCGCAAGGAACTGTGCAACAGCATCTACGATGCTACGAAGGAGATGTCTGACAACATCAACTCAGAACTCGTGGACCTAAGATACGAGCTCGCCAAGGACCAGGATCTGATTTCTGAAAAGGTCGGAAGCATCGAAGACGACATTGACGACATCAACGATGAGATCAAAGACCTCGAGGAAGAAAGAACCAACCTGTGCAAGGACATCGACAAGCTGCAAGACGAATACAGCAACAACGACAGAAAGATCGAAACGATCTCGACAGCCTGCAACTTCTTCGATGAGCTGGTAAGCACATTCACGATGTAAGAACTATTCTGCGGCTAAAAACTTACTGTTGGGGAGTGCCCGTCCTTTAGACAGACACTTCCCATTTTTCATATAAAACGATTCGACTATGAGATATTACTCGATAGAAACAGTATTCAGACTGATACACGATGGCGCTGAGAAATGCCGCCGAAACATCGAATTCTCAAGGAACGACAAGGAACTCGATGGAGCAATAGGATTGTGCAACGCTTACAGTAACGCGATTGTTGCCATATTGAACAACGAAGACCATAGATTCATAGCAAGGAGGTTCAACCGACACCGCAAATGGTGTGCCGACTCGTTCGAAGTTCTGCAAGCTGCCATAACCGAACTAGATGGATACATCACCGAACGCCGCGACCAGATATCTAAGGATTCAGGACAGGACGGCCGCATCGGATTCAACTCGTGAAAACACTGAAAAAACACTATGAAAGAGAAACTAAAGAAATGGATCGTTCCTATCTTACTGCTATTGCTGGCATTGTCTGTCGCTGGCGGCATGTATCAGACGAACAGACTCAGAGAAAAACTTAGAAACGCTGAGCACAACATCGCTGCAATGAACGACACGATGCAGCAGCTGCAGTTGAAGAACGGTGAACTAATAAGTTGGAACAACGCATTGGTCGTTGACAAAGAAACTCTAAAGAACGCACTCGAAGAGGAGAATCTGTCTAAGAAGGAGATCGAGAAGAATCTGAACTCGAGAATCAGGCAACTGACAAAGATCATATCAGAATTCCGCTCAGACACCATAACAATCACCGACACAGTCGAGATTTTGAAGGACAGTGTGTTCTCGGCACCGTTCAACTATGTAGACGAATGGTTGACTGTATCTGGCAAGACATTGTTCGACATACGCAACCTATATAGTGAGACTACTATATCTGGTATATCCGTTCTCGTGCCGTTGAACATCGGCATGACCGATGACTACAAAGTGTTCGTGAATTCCAAGAATCCAAATGTGTCGATACAGATGCTGAACTCGCTTTCTCTGGAACCTAAGAACTACAACAAGCGCAGAATAGGAATCGCCGTGTACGGAGGTTTCGGTATGCAATACGGACTGCTGCACAAGAACATTGACTTAGGTCCACAGATCGGTGTCGGCGTCTATTGGAGACTTTTCTAAAGATACTGGAACATTCTGTTATATCTACATAAACACATCAAGAAATGGACAAACACATACTCATAATCACATACGCAGTCTCTGACGAGTTGGATGAGACGGAAGTCATCCGTTCTATAAACGAGAACAAGAAGAAATGGTTCAAGAGCAAGCTGGGTTTCTTCGACCGCCTGAAGGTGCGTCTGAACAGACGGTTCTTCGAGAACGAAGTGATTCTAGTTGAGACAGGCATCGGCAAAGTGAACTCGTATTCTGAACTGTACACGATTCTAGAAGGCGCTTGCGAATACACAGGCCAAAATGTCCATCTGTATGTTCTGAACTTGGGTACCGCCGCCTCGATGAACTTAGGCATCGGTGAAGTTGTCGAATGCGGGCGTTTCATAGACCGCGATCTCATACGACTCGGCTACGGCTACAAAGGCGACTATACTATCTATACCATAGATGGCAAACCAAGATTTCTTTCTGAAATGGAGGACAGAATAGATGAACTCGATGGAGCTGACAAATACATCTTTGGATATTCCTGCAACTCGGGCGACTCGTTCGTTACCGACCCAGAAGAAGCATACCAGATGCGAGACGGATGGACGGCTGTGTGCGACATGGAAGGATTCGCGCAGGCGCGTGCGGTCGCGGACGCGAGCAACATGTTCAACCATCCAATCAAGTTCCGCTGCATCAAGTACATCACCGACAAGATCGGTGAGGACAACTCAATCGAAGGATGGCAGGAAGAACTGCCAGCTGCACGC
>JAEEGL011476549.1_pt1 | contig 24304 bp, 25 predicted proteins | sample 9134231 | NCBI WGS metagenome assembly JAEEGL01 (sample SAMN16246548, study PRJNA631951) | gut metagenome | biome: gut microbiome; feature: rumen; material: fiber-attached | host: Bos | place: Iran: Karaj | collected 2018-10
ATATCCTAACATTGATACTCCGTATGTATATCCGTTTTGTTCTACATATTTTAATGCAACCATAGTACTTCTATTATTAATGATCAAATCAGAAAATAGCTCATACCAATGATTAATGTTTTGATAAGGCCCTAAGAAACGAACAAAAAATAAAACACTAATACCACTTAATAATAAAAATACCATTTATTTCATTTTTATACGTCGTTTTTCCATTGAATAAATACCTAAAAATGATAATACAATAATTAAAGAATCAGTTCGGGTCCCTGTACACAACAACATAACGATTACGATTGAGATAAAAATATAATAACTTATCCCAAAATCCAACCCCTTTCTTAATAAATACTAATGACATTATAAGCATAGCAAATGGCATGTATAACAATTCTTATATATCCATATATACCCTTGTCACTATAAGTTAAATTATGATACATTGCATAAAAATATTGTAATCCACCACTAATAATAAAAAACGCAAATAAGACAACAAAACTAATAAACAAAATATTAACACTACAAAAATAACTTTGATTCACCTCATGTTTTCGTTTAAAGTTCCTCACAATACAACTACCAAGAAAATAACTTTCAATCCCAACCAAAGCTAATGCAGTTGATTTATTAATTAAGCAATTATCAATATTTACAAAAAAACAAAACATAAATCTTTTATCAAAATCATAGAAGAATAATGGGTAAACAAAAAAATATGTAAATACGAAAAGAGTATCAAAATCGAAAAAGTTCTTTTTTCTCTCTCTTATAGTAAATAATAAATATTAAAAAACATAATATATTAAAACCTTCGGTGCAAAAAAATATAAAAATAATGATATTACAAACAGAACAACAATATTCTCTTTTCTTATTTTCATAAAATTACTAATTAAATTTCATAAATTTCCAAAATAAATTTGAATGAGCAAATAAATTATATATTTTGCATTTTATATTTGGATTTTTTATTTTTTTATATACTTTTTGTAATTCATCAGCATAATCTTTTCTATATTTCATACGCAATTCATTAACATAACAATAAAATAAAATATAGTCATCTGCTGGTTTTTCAAATTTGATTTTATATTTTTCTGCAAAAAAAGATGGAATTTCATAACTACATTTAATAAATAAAAATTGTTTCTCTATATTATGTGTATGACTTGCTGAATTTTCCAATACTCTATACACTCCAGACTCAAAATCGAAAAACTTTACTTTTGTTTCATGAGCAAAATATAACCACATAGGATAATCACCCATAAGCCAATTATGAGTATCAGGCATTATTTCTTGTAAATATTTATCAATAATATTTTTTCGACAACAAACCGATAATGTCGGAATACAATTACCATTAATAAGCAAATCTTCAAACCCCAGAAACTTATCTCCATAATTTTTCTTAGAAAATTTATTATCTTTTTGAATATACTGTTTTACTCGCGTATAACATAATCCATAGTCTTCATTGTTCTCTAAAAAATCGACTTGTCTTTGCAATTTATCAGCTGCAATCCAAAAATCATCACCTTCGCAAAGTGCAATATACTTACCTTCGCATTTAGGCCAAACAAAAGAAGCCAAAATAGTACGCACACCTTGAGAGTATTGGTTCTCATTTTGTATTATAGGTTTAATAATTGAAGGATATTTTTGCTCATATTCTTTAATTATATCAATTGTTCCATCTGTAGAACAATCATCGTGAATTATAATCTCATACTTAAAATTTGTCTCTTGCCTAAGAAACCCATCCAAACATTGCCGTACATATTTCGAATGATTATATGTTAAACAACAAATAGAAACTAAGGGGGGCATATCAATATTTGATTTCATATAAATCTCCTACATTATAATTATAAAGAGAATATACTCTTAAATAAAATGTTCTTATTTATTATCAGGATTCATGCGAAGTTCTTTATATCTTCCCAATCCCATCTCCTTCTTCATATCTTCAAACATAGCATACAAATCATATACAGGTTCATATCCCAAATCTTTACGTGCATTATCAATGTCAAAAAGGACACCACCTCCAGAAATTTTATTAGGTTTATATACAATTTTAGACTTTTTATTTGAAGGTGAAAAAACGTCTATGATAGCTTGTATCTGTTCTTCCATGGTTATAGGTTTGCCAGTACCTCCATTATATATTCCATGATCAACCTTATTGGTTAATATACTTTTACACATTTCTTGAGCGAAATCATAAACATACAGCATATCTTTTTTGTAATTTGGATTTCCCCATAATTCAATATCTTCTCCATTTAATGCTCGATTAATCATAACATATAATGGACGCATTTTTTTCTCTCCATTAGAAAAATAATAATGATAATCACTCCAACAATAAACTGTTCCAGGTCTAAAAATATAGTATTTTAAACCATATTCAGCATAATAATGTTTAATCAATTCTATTGCACTATTTTTTGAAATAGTATATACAGCATGATCTCCTGAATATGGAAACTTTGGCGGCAAATCAGACTTTAATATTGAATCATGATCATAAAGCCATAAATCATATGTTGTTTGTGTAAACACAATTCTATCAACTTTAGTTTTTTTGCAATACTCAAGAACATTAAAAGTTCCCATAATGTTTGTATTTAAGTATTTTTCAGGATCGTAATTTGCCATATAAGAAGGAGTAGCCGAAGATAGTAACATAACAGACTTTACATTAGACTGAGGTAGTTTATTAAAATCTTCTTTTTTAGTAATATCTACTGATATATATTGGATACCTTCCTTTGAAAAAACATCAGTAGTTCTTCTTCCTGAGGCAATAATTTCAAAATCAAGTTCACTAAAAAACTCTTTTGCATAATGAGTTACATATGAACCTACATTACCTGATGCACCTAAAATAATAATTTTCTGCATATCACTAAAATTTATTTGAATTAAATGATTTCCTTTGTAATAAATTAATGATTATAGATTTACAATCTAAATACTCTTGTATTTTAATTGTTTCACATATAAAAATGAAAATAATTATACCAACAAGAATTTGAATAATTATGATAACAAAATATGATATATCCAAAAACTTGAAGAAATATATTGAAACCGCTATTAATAAGGCTATTCCGTAAGATGGTGCAATGTCTTTCAACTGTTGCCATGAGGAATATCCTAAGAGTTTGCCTGACCAATGCGCATTAAAGAAAAATGCGATTATTGTCGCAACAATGCTGCCAGCTAGCATCCAATAGATGCCGATAAAGATGCCAATACATATCGGTCCTATGGCGATGACCTTTTTGATTATTTCCAATATCAAAAAGAGATCACTACGTCCTTGGACTTGAAGCATATTGAGGTTGATTGCGTGAAGCGGATATGTTGACATTGTGATGCAAATCAGTGGCAAAAATGTTGCCGCCTGTTGCCATTGTTCACCTATCATACAGTAAATCAAAGGCTCTGATACAGCACCCATTGAAATCATACACACCGCCGTTACAAACATCGAAAGTTTTATAATTTTGCGATAGCCTTCCCTAAGGCGGTCTTTATCGTCCTGAATTTCAGCCAACGCTGGATAAGTTACCCTCGAAATTATTGACGTGAAATTTGCTGAAAATATCAGTGCATATTGATTTGCACGAGTGTATTGACCGAGGGTTTCGGGAGTGTAGCATTTGCCAATAACCGTCTGATAGAGTTGTGACCACGTCCTGTCTAAGAGCCCTGATAGCATCAATTTCCAGCCGAAGCCCCACATATATTCGAAACTCTCCTTGTTGAACTTAAAAAACGGCAGCCACTGATTGAAAATCCATAGGAAAAGTGTGCTGAACACTTGGTTTGCAATCATCTGAGCCACCAACGACCACACGCCGCATCCGCCGTATGCCATCGATATGCCAATGATTCCGCTCAAAACAGCCGCTATGAACGACGCCTTTGCCTTGGTCTTGAAATCTATCCTTTTTGTAAGTATTGTGTTTTGGACTATCGAAAGTGCCTGAATTATAAGGATTAAGCCTGTTACTCTTGTCAGCGTAATAAGCTCCTCCCTCTCGAAGAAATCCGCTATCCACGGAGATACGAAAAATAGCACTGCGTACATCACTAAGCTCATCGCCATATTGACGATAAACATCGTGTTGTAATCGTCATTAGATGTATCCTTTTTCCTTATGAGCGAGTTGGAGAATCCGCAGTCTACAAATCCTGAAAGTATTGTAGTAAAGATTGTTATGATGCCTATAAGTCCGTATTCTGCCGGACTCAACAATCTGGCTAATACTAAACCGACAATGAAGCTTACGCCTTGTCCTAAAAACGAATCCGCCGCCGACCAGCCTACGCCGGTTACGGTTTTGGACTTTAATGATGATGACATAAAAAATTATTTGTTCCAAATAATGTCTTTTGCAAATGTTCTGTTCAAAACTTCATTGCTCTTTATAATCCAATATTTGAAACCTAAAAATTCTGATTCTATACTTAATTCTTCTTTTACGGCATTTTCCAAATCTGTTTGGGGATGTTTCAAGAAATGATTTTATTTTGCCGTTAAAACTATTTATGCAACTTAACAAATAATCAAACAAGCGTTTTTCCTTTGTCTTTTTGAGTTTTGAAGCGTTGCCAAAAACCAAATCCAGCATTTTGACCGTTAAAATATGTTGGGTGACAGTCTTAGAACGGTGAATACTGCATTTTTGTCGGCAAAAGAAATCTCTTGCTTTATTTCTTCTTCGATATTTACAGTCAGCGGATTCAAAATATTATCGTAATTGTTTAATTTTTTCTTATTACAATAACTGCACGCGAAAAGTAAATTGTTCCAATCATATTTTAAATCCTCTGTGTTGTTTGATTGACTTTTTAGATGTTCTATTTCAAAATCTGTGTCGCGCTTGCGTTCGCATATATAACACTTTTCGTGTTGATCGTCAAGCAATTGCAGTTGGGCATCTTCTCCGACGTATGCTTTCTTTCCAAGCAATGACTGCGGACTATTCGCCGATTTGAATACCCGTATCATCTAAACATACCTCCTTATTTTTTCGGAATAAAGATTGGATAATTGTCTGTATTGACCGACGATAATCGGAGATATTGCTTCGGATATTTTTTCAAAATCGTTTTTTAACTGCCTGATTGCAACGATTCCCGTTTCAGAATTATCGTCTTTTTCCAACAACATTCTGAACTTATCCAATTGCATTTGTGCATAACTTGATTCAATTTCAACGCCGAAATACCCTTCCGCCCAACTTTCGTATGAGTATTCGGTCAAGTCATCAAGTATTTCCTTGTGTTCCAAGTCGTATGCAACTGCATTATCGCACGAATTTAACACAAAAGGCGAATGTGTTGTTACAATAAATTGTATATTCGGAAATACTTTGGTCAATAGCGGCAGAATTTTTGCAACGAAAGATGAAGGTGTGTTTCGATTTCATCAATCAAAGCAATGCCTGCCTTTTGGTAACTTCTTGTCAAAGAATTTTTGCTCTGCATTTTCAAGATTAAATCCGCAACAATGTCAAGTATAGCGGAAAATCCGTCAGACAATTCTGTAAATTTGAATTTTTTGCTTTCAGTACAAATTCTAAAACTATAATCCCGATAATTAAAATCAATGTTTAGATTTTTGTCCTGATATATTTCACCCAAGAGATTTTCAAAATCGTCAAACCATTTTTTTATTTCGTCAGCATCCTGCATTTGATTCTCGTTGCGAGCGAGAGCCTCTTGAATTTTCAAATCCGATAGAAAATTCAAAAATTGATTAGTAACAATGTTTTTTAATTCTCCGCTGCCCGTTAATTCCGGTTTCGTCGGATTTATTGGTTCTATCATTTCAGGCTTACGTGCCGCCTCATAGAATGCTAACAAGAATTGCCCATTATGATAGTTCTTTACTATATCTGCGACATTTGCAAATGTAATGCTTACTTTTCCGTAAAGATTATTAATTCTATTTTCATAATTTGCAATCATATTTTCAGCCTTGACACGATCTACGTCAGAAATAGTTGCGTTTCTTTACGGTGTTTGTAGTATTTGAGTTGATTTTCGTAAGTTAAAAAATTAAAGTTACTATCATCCTTTATTTGGGCAAGGGACTCGGAAACGGCGTTTAAGAGTATAGTTTTACCACTTCCATTCTTACCGGTGATAATCAGATGGGGACGATTCTCATCAGCAATCGGAATGTCAAAGTCGCTCAAATGCAACAACTTATTAACCTTTATGTTTGTAATAAAGTGATTCATACTATACAACCGTATTGATTTTTGTTTTGTAAAGATAAAACTTTACATTCATTTTGCCACAACTTTTTTCAAAATCTTTTTTCCGCTATCCTTTGAATTTGATAAACTGATGCGGAAAAATCTTGCCACTAGGATTTCCACTTATCTCTCTTAACTATATGAAAACTTGTAATAATACGTCCTTAAATGTTCTTACTCCGCCATCATCTAAGGATTCAAATAATGCTTTATCATGTTCTTTACAAAATTCTCAAAATACACCTGCCTCACCGATTCCTATTTTCTTAAAAGAAAAATTATGATTATCAGCTTGCAAACAATCGTCTATCGTCTTTCCTATTTTGATAATTTCAAAATTGCCAGTAATCAAATGTGCAGATTCAGCGATATTTTGTAATGCACTTTTAGATATAGTATGCGATTTTATTGCAGAACACTTGCATCCTTCAACCAAACATTTATGCGACGTTCCTTTCGCAATCTTTTTTGCAAATGTATTTTTAACCTCTCTGCTTTTTTTGAACAAATCGTCCAATTCGTCATTATTCATATTTTACTCCCTGATAAAATTTTAGATTATATGTTCAATTTCATATATTTTCCTCGTTCCGTTTGTACGGTACAAGAAAATTTTATCATTTTGAATAATCCTATTTTCAATTTTTTTTCGCTATCTTGACGTAAATCTGTCGTCAACAATTAGATTCTGGCCCTGTGGATTGCTAAAATTGCTGTTTATTTAATATCACCTCGAAATTAAGACTAGTTAAATTAGTATATATCATTTTTAAGTTCGTTTTAGCAACGTCGAGCATTATTTCCTTTTGTTTCTCTAACAAATCATTTGTTTTAGTGTCAAAATAGAGTACCTAATGTTTCTGTTATTCTTATCGTTACGCATGGCAATATTCTTTCATTCCAATTCTCTTAATTCATACATTTTAATATCTCTTTTAATATATATTCCATTTCTTTCTCACCGTACCTTTGGTCAATAGGAATGCAGACAAGATTTTCTGTCAATTGGTATTCCAAGTCATCGGGCTTGCACCAGTCCAAAACGTTTGGCCAATAGCGGGCGCAGAAGATTTGATTATCAATGAGATGCTGACGTAATTTCGCACCGTTTTCCACGTAATACGGATACACCATCGGTATAGTGCCGTAGTTCATCGCCCACTTGAAACGGTTGGTGTCGCGCAGATGTTTGTCAAGACAGTGAAAATTACGGATGCGTTTGTTTGCCTTTTCTGAAAAGTCTATGCCCTGCATTATTGATTCTGTAAGGCACGACATTCTGCGCAATCCAATTGTATCAAGCAATTTGTCATTGGCGTGAAAATCTTCATACGCCTCCTGCGGCGACTTGTCGATGCGTTTGGTGAGGAATGTCATTCGTTCGTATGATTCATCAAACGGCAATTCTTCATCAAGCAAACAATTTGTGTAAAGATACGCGCCATCGGGTACGCCAAAATATTTTCGACAACTATAAAACGTGTCGCACTGAACTTTTGAATCGTCGTACTTGTTGCCCTTCTCTGTATAAAAAGCCTGCGTATGGTCGAGAATGGTATTTTTGAAACGATAGCAAAACGTTTCGGTGATGTCGTTTTTCAGTCCGAAATAATTGACATAAAGTACAACCTCATCATCTTTGGGCAGAATGTTATCGTCAGGTTCAAGTTTATCGTTGATATGGTAAAACTCGTATTCAACACCCTGTCGTTTAATTGGTTGCAATACAGAATCGCAGATATAATATGGCAGATAAATCTTTCTATATCTGCGAGCTTTGAGTATGTACTCCAACGCATAACGCCCTGAATTGAGACGCAATGCCTCGTTGTGACAGCCCCATCCGTCGTTGGTTTCCAATGAAAAATATCCGCCAATAGGTTGCATTATTCTACAATTACTTTGAAATACTCATCCTGATTGTCCATCACCTTTTCCAATTCTTCGGCTGAATCTAATTTCAGTACAAGTGTTCCGATAGCGTTGTTTGCGCCGTTGAAAGCCGTTACTTTGTCTCCTGAATGAACCCACAAATCAACCTTCCTGATGTTACCATTGCTCAATGATTCGAAGAATTTCAATTCTTTGAAGATGCCAGTTTTGTCGGCATGGAGTATTATTTCAGCCCAGTGTCCGTTGAGCGGCGCAGGTTGAATATCCACGCTGTCTCCGACCGCAGCCCTTACCGCAGCCGTTATGAAATCTACGCCTGTTGAATGTTTTACCATCTCGCTAAGCCTGTTGCCGCCTCCACGTGGAGAAACCTCCATAATGTAAGCCTTGCCGTCTTTCCCTACACGTGTTTCGATGTTATAGACGGTGGTTTCCATTTTCAAGAGACTAATCAGACGTTGAAGTTCTGATTTGAGTTCCTCTTGCTGTTGCTCGGTGAATGTTGACGGCCAACTATAAGCCGACGGTGTATATGGATTGGACGCTTTTTTGTCGAAACGTTGGGCGGAAAACGTTATGAATTTCATTTCGCCATCAACAGAAAAACTGTCGGAATCAGACGTACAGCCTTCCTGTTCAATGAAATCTTCTATAATGATTTTGCCTTTCAATGCATTGGAAAATGCATTCTCAGCGGCTTCGCGCAATTCGGCTTCGCAGTCAACTCTTTTTACTCCCTTGCTACCTGCCGAATCGGTCGGTTTTACAATGACTGGGTAGTTCCAATTTTTGCTGTCCGCCATCACTTCTTCCAACGAAGAATAACCTTTTGCATTTGGAACGGTGAAATTATTATCTTTCAGAAATTTCCTGAACAAATCCTTGTTTTGCAATATTTTGACGGATTCGTATGGACCAAAGGCGGGGAGATTCATTTGTTCCTGAACGTATGCAGCTGTTACTACACCCGGATCCACAGCAAACGAAATCACACCGTCGATATTCCTTTTTTTAGCCTCTTTCAGAACCGCCTCTTTGTCGGTAATGCTGACGTTGATGTATTCGTCGGAACATTGATGGGCAAAATTATCAGGCAGATAATCAGCGGTTATCACATAATAACCTTGTTTATGGGCGGCTTCAATTACGGGCAACAAATACCGCAAGCCACCAAGAAGAAGAATTTTTTTCATTATTTTTCAATTATACTCTCAATCACCCTTTCCACATCCTCATCTGTCAATCCCGCGTACATCGGCAGACAAATCACAGACTCCGCCATCTTGTGCGCATTCGGCAAATTCTCACTGCGAGAGGATTCCAATCCTCTGTACGTCGAGAACGTGCTTATCAGCGGATAGAAGTACCTACGTCCAAGTACATTACGTTCTTTCATCTTGAAATAGAGTTTGTCTCGGGTTATACCGTATTTTTCCGCATCCACGAAAATCGGGAAGTACGAATAATTATGTTTTACGCCCGGTATATCGTCGAAGAATGTAATGCCCTCGACAGGTCTTAGAGCCTCGCGATATTTGTTCGCAGTCTGACGGCGCGATTCTATTGCGGCGTTCACTTGTTTGAGATTGATGATGCCGTATGCAGAGCGTATTTCGTCCATTTTGGAATTGATGCCAGGGGCTATGACCTCCGTCTCGCCAGCAAAACCAAAGTTTTTGAGGTAGTCGATGCGTTTTTTAGTCTGTTCGTCGTGCATCACCATTGCGCCGCCCTCCACGGTGTTATAAACCTTTGTGGCGTGGAAACTCAATGTAGAAATGTCGCCAGCGTTAAGGACGCTTTCGCCATTGACCTCTACTCCAAATGCGTGAGCCGCATCATAAATCACTTTCAGTCCATACTTATCCGCAATGTCCTGAATCTCTTTGGTTTTGCATGGCTTGCCATAAACATGAACAGGCATTATGGCTGTGGTTTTTGGGGTGATTGCTGCTTCGATTTTGTTAGGGTCGAGGTTGCCAGTTTCGGGATCGATGTCCACGAAGACGGGTTTGATTCCGTTCCACCAAAGCGCGTGTGTGGTCGCCACAAAACTGTACGGTGTTGTAATGACTTCCCCAGTGATTCTCAGAGCCTGCAATGCGGTTATCAGCGGCAGTGTTCCGTTAGTGAACAGACTGATATACGGTACTTTGAGGTATTCCGCCAACGCTTTTTCAAGTTCTTTGTGATAATAACCGTTGTTGGTGAGCCACTTGCGCTGCCAAATGTCTTCGAGGTATTTTTCAAACTCGTTAAGATCAGGCAAAAGAGGTGATGTAACAGTAATAATATTATTAGACATATAAAAAAAATTAACACATTCACAATGGCATATTTAATGCCCTTAAATTCATTATTTCACTCTCTTTATTACGTTCATTCTGCACGTAATATAAATGCTTTAAGAACTCTTTAACAAACAAATCCACATTAATATGTTCAACTGCATAATCAAAAAGTTCCTTATTTAATTTAACAATTTTATTTAATGTACTATAATTTATAGTCCCATTTTTCAAATCCTTTTCTATTTCACATACTTTTCGCCCAATCAACATAGATTTCAAGACTTTCATAGCATGCTTATCTTTTAAAGAAACTTGCGGCATAACAATGAAATGCTCTATGATTGCCAATAAATTCTCAATATATTTTTTGAAATTATTATGAAAATTAGCAAGATATTGCGATTGACAATTATCCATATATGAAACTTCTTTTACATAACACCCCAAAACAAAACTTTAACACAACAACCTACACTTCTATTTACTTTACATTTTTCTTCCTCCCCCTAAAAAAACAGTTTTTCAGAGGTTTAATTTTTGGTTAGGAAAATGAAATTCAAAGTTTATTTCGTCCGTATAGATTGCTCCACAGAGTCTTGTAAAATTCAAGATTTCAAATGCAAAATTAGCATTTATATTTGAAACAAAAAGTTAAATAAATGTTAAAATCATGACAGGAAATTTTTACGAGTTTTTTATACTGAAATTTAGAAAAAATAATTAACTTTGCCCAAAATTTTTTTAAGATGAATAACGAACAAAACATTAACAATCAGGATAATAAATCCGATTTAAAAGAAAAAGATTTCCACGAAATCGTAATGAAACAATATGAACTGATTAATTCTCAGTTCAATACAATCCGTCAAATGCAAATCGACCAAGAGGAAAGAGATGCAGAATTTGACCTCTCACGTCTTATTCCCGGATTTTTAAGAAAGAAAAAAGGCGAAAAAGAAAAAAATACTGAAAAATGCAACAATTGTGGAAAATTTTTCTCAAAAGTTTTTAATTTCTGCTTATTAGCTTTCGCTAAAAACTTCATCTTAATATCTGCATTCACTATCATAGGTTTAATTTACGGCTGCGTAATATTTTTTACGTCAGAAAAAATGTACGAAAGCAAAATCAAATTTGCCTCTGGTGCTCTCACCAATAGTTTTTTCTCAGAATCAATCGAAAAACTCGGTATCATGGCTAAAACAGCCCCCGATTATTTAGCAACAAAACTAAATCTCTCAAAAGACGAGGCTGCTAAAATAAAAGACATAAAATTCAGCGATTTCACCAATTACAAAGCCACAAAAAAACGTATCGTAAATGACTCTACCATAGAAGAATACGATTATTACCCGTTTTTTGAAGTAACTCTTTATGTAAAAGACAATGCCGTTTTGGACAATGCTGAAAAAGCTATTTTTAACTATCTTAACAACAATTCATACATTAATGACAGACTTTTAACAATGTCGGCCGGTATTAAATCGCAATTAGAAGACCTTAAAACCCAAACCGCAAATATGGATTCGCTTACTAAAGCCGCTATCAGCAGATTGCAAAATAGTAACGAAAATCAATATTTTATAAAAGAAACCGGATTGGAAGGCAAAGGTATTATCCTCAATCAAGGTGAACCTATTTCTGGAATCATAAAATCAATTTTGGACGATAACAAAAAAACATCTGCAAGAAAAGGTCTTCTGACAGAACAATTATCTGATATTACCAACGATAAATTCAAACTCGTAGAAAGCCACTCAATCAATAATGCTCCGGCCTTTCCAAAAATTACAACCATAATATTATATTGTTTAGAAGGTTTGGTATTAGGCTTTTTTGCAGCATTATTAAAAATCGCCGTTAAAAAACTCAAAGCCAAAGCCGCTGAATTGGAAAAAACAATTTCATTATAATTGTTTGGCTTGAGAATTTTTAATTATTTTAACAAATAATGGAACTCTTATTGCATTATAATATATTATAAGAAAAAACCATTAATTTGACAAAAATGAAAAAACTTATTTTAACCGCATTTTTAGCATTTTCATTGACAACATTGACAAATGCTCAAGAATTGGATCAGACGGAAGCAATCAAAGAACAATTGTCGGATGCTCAAGTAACACAACTCACTGAAGCAGAAGAACAAATTGCAAAAGCCGAGGCTTCGTTGGAAAAATGTGCCAAAAAACAAGCCGAGGCTGATAAATTAAAATCACAAGCGGCAGGTCTTGCAAAAGGAAAAGCAAAAAAACTGCTTAAACAGGCGGAAAGCATTGAAACACCTCTTATCGCTCAAAAAATCTCGGCTTATAACTCTTACGAAAAAGCCAACTCAACAATTTACGGAATTTATGCCGCAAATATCGCTGATTTCGCGTCGTCAGCATCCGACAAAAAAAGAGAAGCAGCACAAAGCCTGACTCAAGAGGCAACTAACTCTTGGTCAGCTGCCGCCGCTACGTTAAAAAAAGTCCCGAAGGACAAAAAAGCTGATCAAAAAAAGGTCGCAAAACTCAAAGAAGAGGCTTCAAGACAACAAAAAGAAGCCATTTCTCAACAAATTCAGACATACGCTGTTTTGTTAGGCTGGTTTGACCAACCCTCTGAAACTACGGATAGACTCGATTCTGAACCGGATTACAGCAGTTTTGACGAAGCTCCGGTAGCAGTAGAAAGCACTGAAAGAATAATTTTCAAAGTTCAGATTGCTGCCGACCTAGTGCCACTGTCATTGAAAAAATTAAGAGAAATTTATCCCCAAAAAGAAATTATAAACAACGAAGAAGACAACGGAATATACAGATACTCAGTTGGTTATTATAACACGTATGAAGAGGCAGCTGAAGCTATAAAGAAAATGGGCGTAAAAGGAGCATTCGTTGTAGCCTACCGCAACGGAAAACGTGTACCACAAATCAACGAAGTTGTTCCGAAAGAGTAATATGGACACATTAGAAAAAAAATTCACGCTCTGTTGCAACGGTAAAATTATCAGTTTGGAAGAGCCGAAAATAATGGGAATCGTAAACGCTACTCCCGATTCTTTTTACTCCCAAAGCAGATGCAACAGCGAAAAAGAAATCATTGAAAAAACGCAAAAACACCTTTCAGAAGGTGCAACATTCATTGATTTAGGAGCTTTCAGCACAAGACCGGGTTGTGAAAACATACCCCAGGAAGAAGAAATCAGACGATTGGATTTCGCTCTGAAAATAATAACGGATAATTTTCCGCAAGCAATTATTTCCGTTGATACTTTTAGAAGCAAAGTTGCGGAATTTTGTCTTGATAAATACGGCGTTGCTATTATCAATGATATTTCGGGCGGTATGCTCGATGAAAAAATCTTTGAAACAGTAGGAAAATATCATGCAGCATATATTTTAATGCACATGAAAGGAAATCCTCAAAATATGCAGCAATTCTGTGATTATCAAGATATTATAGCTGAAGTTACGGATTTTTTCATCCGTCAGAGCAAAAAAGCCGAGGTCATGGGAGTCAATGACATTATACTTGACCCGGGATTCGGTTTTGCAAAAAATCTTGATCAAAATTATTTACTTATGAGTCAAATGGATAGTTTTAAAATTCTTCAAAAGCCTATTTTGGTGGGAATTTCACGAAAATCCATGCTCTTTAAGTTATTGAATATAACGCCGGAGGAAGCTTTAGAGGCAACTACGGCTCTGAACACGATTGCTCTGAACAAAGGCGCTAATATTTTACGTGTTCACGAGGTTAAACCAGCTTATCAAGCGGTAAAAATATGCTCAAAAGCAAATTTTTTAGGATAACTTTTTTTAAAACGGTTTTTATTGCTTATCTTTTTAATACGCTGTTTTTGGCAAAAAGTTTTGCACAAGACAGATATTTGGAATTCAATTTCGGAGGAGCAATAAACTCCGCTTTCAATAACGGTGAAAACGGCAAAAAACTCTCTGAGGTTCAACTCGGAACGGTCGCCGGTGTCGCCTACGGTTATGATTTGCCCTTTGCTCTACTACCCCCGACAATCAACACTTTCAAAATTTTCGGCGAAATTTATTATGCAGGAAAAGGCGAAAAATATCGCCTTAAACACACACACGAAAAAATTGAAACATCAATATATTACGGAGGTTTCCGCCCAAGTTTAAGATTTTATATCCCGCCGTTAGAAATAATGTACGTCTGCATAGGAAATTATTTCGCCGTTGCTGCCAATCAAACGGGCGATTATAAATACAAAAAATTCGATTACGGCAATCTCTTAGGATTCGGCATCGAAACCGGCAGAGATAACGTAAAAGTCAATGTTTCATTAACATACGAACACGGACTAAGAAATATTTCCAAGGAAAAAGGAATCAATATTCGAAACAGATGCCTTCTATTAACGGTAGGAGCATCTTTTAGAATCGTAGACAAGTCATATAAGCATTATTAAAGACACAAAAAGATTTTCCCGTTATAGTCATCCCTTATTAATAAAAGACTCATAAACAGGAAAATCCAAAAAATCTTTATCTTGAAAATATGTTATAAACTTTTTTTAAAAGTTTATCATATTGATTTTCAAGCCTGTATCGGTAATATAATCTTGAATAGCCTCTTCCAAATCAAGGTCTTCGTTATCATAATACCAATTTACCGTAACCTGACCGCCTTCGGTTTCGTATTTCTTCAAAATCTTAAAAATATCCAAAAGACTCTTCGTTGAACTCGTATTAAAATACGTAAGTTTACAATTGAAAACCAAAGGCAAACCAGTCTTCGTATACTCCCTAATCCATGAAATCAACGGGGCATAGAAAACATTAGTTTCCTCCAAAAAAGACTCACCTGAAATTTCGCAAACACCGTTTTGATAATTAAAATCAACAGTCGGTACGAAATATCCGTCATGCGAACCCGGTATATGTATATTATCCATAATTTTTATTAAAAACCTTTGTTTAAAAAAAGTTAGTATAAATTTCCTAATTCAGGAACTTTAATCTCTATTTTCAGGGTAATGAAATATTTGTCCCCATCCGTTTTGACTGACTCATAATAAAACCTCGAACAAGCCACAATAGCACTCTGAACCAAACCGATGTTGGCATTCTCCGAAAAAGCAACACCTTCTTTCATCAGCCTGCGTTTGTACAAGTGCAACTCCTCTTTGTCGTTGTTCAACGAAGCTATGGTCACAAGCCTATCCATCAACCGTTTATGATTTTGCCCAGAAGTCATATTGCCACTAACGATAGCATAGCCGTCATTCGATTGACATATCGAAATGAAACCTACACCTTCGTCATTGTCTCTATCCACGGAGTAACGATTGATGTTCTGTGCTAATTCCACAAAAACAAACCTTACCTTTTTTCTGACTAAAGCCCCCTGCTCAATTAATTGGTCGCAATAGGTCTCAATCATAGAGAAAGGCACTACACCAAAAGCTCCTTTGTACAGCATTATGTTTTTCCCTCGTATGTCTTGAATATCAGTCGATAAACGCAACATACACTCGTGTCTTCCCAAAAAATCCATAGTAATTTAAGAGTTGTTTTTGCTTTTGCAAATATAAAATATATTTTTCTGTAATCACAACAAGTTTTCAATTTTTTTTTGAAAAAAACTGAAAATTATTGCAGCAATCTGATTTTGACCGTTTTATATCTCGATTCCCAAGACACAAACATCGTCAATTTGTATAAAATTGCCTTTCCAACCATAATAATTTCGTGCAATACGATCGCCTTGTTCCTGCATTGAAAGGTTTGATGTCTCCAAAATCAACTTTTTGAAACGCGACATTTTGAATTTTTCCTGCGAATTTTCTCCGAACTGATCGGAATATCCGTCAGAAAACATATAATATCTGTCGCCTTTCTCGATTTTGAAAAAATAATCCTCAAAAGGCAGTTCCCTCGCATGTATACCTACGGGACATTTTATGGCACTAAAAGTAAAAATTTCGTTTTTACGCACCTGCCAAAGCGGATTGTAAGCTCCAGAATAATTACCCTGACCCGTTTTCATGTCCCAAACACAAAGCGACATATCCATACCGTCTTTCGGCTCTTCGTTAAGACCCGTCTGACCCAAATAAGTTTTCACCGAACTACGCATCTGCTCCAAAATTTTTGAAGCTACAACCTCTTGTTGCTGAGCCACAATTTGATTTAAAAGCGCGATACCCAACATACTCATAAAAGCTCCCGGAACGGAATGTCCCGTACAGTCGCCGACTGTAAAAACGAATTTGTCCCCTACCCTATGCGCCCAATAAAAATCTCCGGAAACAATATCCTTGGGCGCATAAAAAATAAAGTAATCGTTAATCAAGCTGGAATAATTAGCAAAATCCCTCAAAAGTGCTTTCTGAATCTTGCCAGCGTATGTCAAACTATCTGTTATATCTTTGTTTTTAAGGTTAATAACCTCGTAACTCTTGCTAATTTCGAGATTTTTAGCCTTAATTTCTTCGTTCTGACGGTTAATTTCCTTGTTTTTGGTTTCAATTTCAGTGTTTTTCTCAAGCAAAGCCTTGTTGTATTTCTTTTTCTTGAAATAAAGCATTAAAAAAAGAATCAAAAACACACCTACACTTACAACGCTGCCTATAAGAATTTTATTTTGCAATTCCACCACAGTTTTTTCTTTTGCAAGAACCATGTTTCTCATAGAGGTCAGCTGAATTTCCACTCTTTGAGCAGCAGCAATCGAGTCAAGTTTTTCCTTTTCGGATTTAAGGACTTCTTTCTGATTTTCAACAACTTCAATCGTTGAATCCTTTTCGTCAATAAGTTTTGACTGCTGCTCGGAAAAATCCTGCAAAAGTGCAAATTCCTGTTGAAATCTTTTATTTTCGGCTCTCAAATATCTGTTAAGATAATCGTATGCCTCTTTGTAATTTTTTTGCTTTGCCGAAACATCAGACAACGAACGCGTCAGACTTTCGGTAAGATCCTTATTACCAAGTTTTTGAGCAAGTGACAAACCCTCATCGTAATACTTTTTGGCCTTACGGCTGTTGCCTAATTTTTCATAACAAAAACCCAAATAATAACAAGCCGTAGCCCTCGGTTTTGCCTTTTGATGTTTTTTCCACAACGAATATTCGCTTTCAAAAGCGGAAACGGCTTTTTTATAATTATTGTTTTTGTAATTATAAACACCAATAATAGAATAAAGAGCAGCCGTTTGCTCATCCAGACGCAATTTCTTCGACAATTTAATGGCATTATTTGCGTATGTTTCACATTTAGAATTGTTTAATTTCAAACAATAATTTGAAATGTCAATCCCAATTTTTACCCTCTCATTATCTGTAGAGGCTGCCTTCAAAAGACTTTCCAATTTTTCCAATTCCGGATCACCCTTAGCATAACCCCAATTCGGAAAAACCATAAAAAACATCAACAATAATATTAATATAGTGCCCTTGCCGTACATATAATTGTTAGAATAGTTTTTTGTTAAAAACCAACTTCCAAAATTACAACAAATTTCAGTCCGAAACAAAACAAATGTAAAATATATTATAAAAAAATTTTTTTTTGAGGTTTAATAACTTGAAATTCAGAATTTTGAAATGCAAATAATTTTTTTTTCACAAAAAATAACTTTTCGATAAAGAAAAAATAATTAAATTTGGGTTGGAAAAAAAACTTGAAATGGTAAAAGTTTTTAACAATAAATACAGAATAAATTACAACGATTCGGATTATACCGGAAAACTTTCAATACCAAAATTAGGCAACTATATTTTGGATACAGCGGGTTTGCACGCGATAGAATTAGGAATTTCGATGCAAACTTTAGCCGAGCAAGGTTTGACTTGGGTAATGTCGGGACTTCATTTTGAATTTTTTGATATGCCGAGGGTCAATCAAGAGGTTTTGGTTACCACAAAAATCTCCGATTGCAGCAAAATCGCCTGCAAAAGAGATTTTATCGTAATCGGTCCCAATAACGAAAAAATAGCAGAGGTATCTTCTGAATGGCTCATTATCAACACATTAACACGAAGACCCGTTTTCTTAAACGAAGTTTTTCCCGGTGTTTTTGATTTGATAGAAAACAATGAAAAGGAAATCGAAAAATACAAACATTTGAGATTTTCGATTCAAAACCCCAAAATGAGCGCAACAAGAAAAATAACGTATTCTTTCATTGACATCAACACTCATCTTTACAGCATGAAATATTTGGAGATGACACTTGATATGTTTGATTTGGATTTTTTCAAAAACAATAAAATCAAGAAAGCCGACGTTAATTTTATAAAAGAAGTGCTTTATAATCAGCAAATTGAAATCAATATACAAAATCCGGAACCCGAAATTTTTCAAACGGAAATGACGGTTGAGGGAAAATGCGTTTTTAGAGCGGAATTTGAAACTTCAAGAATCATTTAAGTAAAATCTTTACGGTGTGATTTTTTGCAGTCAAATAAAGATAATTTTTTATTTTAACCAAATTTAATTAATATTATAAAAAACATCATGGACAAAGTTATAAAAGAATTTACCGACAAAGTAAGTTCTTCGGTTTACAAAGGCATTTTTGTAAAACTTATCCTGTCAAAAAGAGTACTTGAGAATCAGGAAATGAACAAGATTATCGTCAAGTACGTAAAATTGCAAGACCAACCCTCTTTGCAATTCGTTTACAAATACGACCGGAACGACGTAACGAAAAATTTCAGCGTGGAAGAGGCTACAAAACAGCTTCAGTCGATGATAGGCAACAATTTTTTAGATATAATCCTTTACACGACGAAAGAAGACATTGAACTGAAATTCAACAACAAAAGAATTCCAAAACTTTACAAACAAAAACCGACGTTTGCCCAAGCCGCCGATGGTAGCCACGACAACGTTAAAAAACGTCTTTTGGAAACCAAAAACAACGTATATCTAAAATCCCTCGGCATTACCGACCAAAAAGGCGAGATAATTCCGAGCATGAGCGCAAAATACAAACAAGTTGAAAAATTTGTTGAAATCATAGATTCTTTAACGGATAATTTCAAGGATTCCAAACCCGTAAAAGCCGTTGATTTGGCGTCAGGAAAAGGTTATCTGACATTATTTGCCACATACGATTATCTTTCCAACACAAGAGAACTTGATGTAGATATGCAAGGTGTTGAAACTCAGGAAAATCTCGTTAAATTTTGCAACAACACCGCTCAAAAAGCACTTTTCGGCGGATTAAAATTCATAAAAAGCAATATCAACGATTTCAAAGCCGAAGACCTTGACCTTTTGATTGCGCTTCATGCCTGCGATACGGCCACCGACGATGCACTTTATCTTGGTATCAAAGCTAATGCAAAGGTAATCGTAGCCGCTCCGTGTTGCCACCGTCAGATACGCTCGCAGATGAAAATCACCGAAAACAACGTACTCGAACCGGCTATGAAATACGGTATACTTTTGGAGCGTCAGGCAGAATTGATAACTGATGCCTTGCGTGCTCTTATCCTCAACAAATTCGGTTATAAAACCAAAGTTTTTGAATTTATCGAATATGATTATACTTCAAAAAATATAATTATAACTGCTGAAAAAGGCGAAATGCCATCAGAGGAAAACAAAGCTAAAATCCAAAAACAAATTGATGCCATAAAAAATAAATTCGGTATCAAATACCATTATTTGGAAAAACTGATTGAAAACCCTGTCGATCAAAGTTGGAGAATACTTAACGCTCAATGCGACAGGTCGTAATTTTTTTTCCCTTAACATCTTTTTAAAAAAAATATTATCATCATAAAATTTTAGAAAAAAAGTAACGGCTCGGATTTTTCTTTTTGAGCCGTTACGTTTTTTTTATTTTCAAAAAAAAAAAGATTTTTTATGCAACCGCTTGCAGAAAGATTAAGACCAAAAAATTTAGACGAATACATCGGACAAAAACACCTTGTCGGAAAAGGTGCAATTATTAGAAACATGATTGAAACGGGCAGGATTCAAAGCATAATTCTTTGGGGACCTCCCGGCGTGGGAAAAACCACATTAGCTAAAATTATAGCAAAATCCTCTTCCCGTCAAATGTTTTCCCTTAGTGCGATTTCAAGCGGTGTAAAAGAAGTGCGTGAGGTCTTGGACAGTGCAAAACGCCAAACTCTTTTCAGCAATCCCTCGCCTATACTTTTTATTGACGAAATTCACCGTTTCAACAAGTCGCAACAAGACTCACTACTTGGTGCCGTGGAACAAGGAATAATAACGTTAATCGGTGCAACAACGGAAAATCCGTCCTTTGAAGTAAATTCTCCTTTACTTTCAAGATGTGAGGTTTACGTTCTAAAACCCTTGGAAAAAGCCGATTTGGAAGAACTTCTTAACAGAGCTTTAACCCAAGATGTTGTCTTGAAAGAAAAAAACATTAAAATCGAAGAGACAACGGCACTTTTCCGTCAAAGCGGCGGCGATGCCAGAAAATTTTTGAACGTTTTGGAAACCGTTATCAATGCCGAAACAAGCGATGAAATTGTTATAAACGATGAAATAGTTTCAAAACGTCTTCAAAAAAACACCTCGATTTACGACAAAAAAGGCGAAATGCATTATGACATAATCTCTGCTTTCATCAAATCCATACGCGGAAGCGATGCCAATGCTGCAATTTATTATTTAGCAAGAATGTTGAACGGCGGCGAAGATTTGAAATTCATTGCACGGCGTCTTGTAATTTCGGCCTCTGAAGACATCGGACTCGCAAACCCTAACGCAATGCTTTTGGCAAACGCTTGTTTTCAAGCCGTTAATACAGTCGGCTACCCCGAATCAAGGATTATGTTGGCAGAATGTGTAATTTACATGGCTAATTCGCCCAAATCCAATTCGGCTTATATGGCAATTAATGCGGCAATGGATTTCGCTCAAAAAACCGGCGACTTAGCAATTCCGTTACATTTAAGAAACGCACCGACCAAACTTATGGAACAACTCGGTTATGCAAAAGAATACAAATACGCCCACGATTACGAAGGAAATTTCGTAAAACAGGAATTTTTACCGGAAGAAATTTCGGGAACCACCTTCTACATTCCGCAAGAAAATCCCGCCGAACAAAAAGCAAAAGATACGATAAAAAGACTCTGGGAAAACAAATATAAAACTGAATAAACTACAAAAATGTAACATTGACCCAAAAATGTTACATTTTTGTATAATTTTGTTACATTTTCTAATATAAAAAATTAACTTTTCATCGCCTATATTAAAAAATTGTTAATAACTTGCGGCATAATTTTATACGATTTAAGACTTACTTTTTTACACTTATTATAATTACTAAAAAAAATTGTTTAATCAAAATCATTAAGAGTTATTATGAAAAAGCAACAATTTGTCAAAATTGTGTTCATGCTACTCTTTCTTTATGTGCCGATTATAGCCGCGGCGCAAAAAGTATCCGTATCTGGAACGGTTACGGATATGGCAGGTTCACCACTGCCAGGAGTCAGCATTATTGAAAAAAGTACTACAAACGGTACTATTTCTGACATCGACGGTAATTTTTCTATTTCCGTCACCGACAAAAGCATTTTAAGTTTTACTTTTATCGGTTATATTACCAACGAAATTCCCGTTTCAGGGAATATGATTGACGTAAAAGTCGTCATGGAAGAAGACACCAAGGCTTTGGAAGAAGTAGTCGTGGTGGGTTACGGCACGATGAAACGTTCCGACTTGACAGGTTCGGTAGTCTCGGTAGACGAAAAAGCAATTGGTAGAAGTGTTCCCACAAGTGTAGACCAAGTGCTTCAGGGACGTGCCGCTGGTGTGCAGATTTCTGCCAACTCTGGTACGCCGGGTGCTTCTACAAGTATCCGTATCCGCGGTACAAATTCTCTCAACGCCACCAATCAGCCGATTTTCGTAATTGATGGCGTTGTAGTAGATCCCGCTGGTACTGATGCAAGCGACCCTACATCGTCCAACAACCCGCTTGCATCAATCAACCCTTCCGACATCGTATCTATGGACGTGCTCAAAGACGCATCGGCAACGGCTATTTACGGTGCAAGAGCCTCCAACGGTGTTATTATGATTACCACCAAACGTGGCAAATCGGGTGAGGCTCAAATCACTTACGACGGTTACGTAGGTTGGCAACAGATGGCTAAAAAACTTGATATGATGGATTTGCAGCAATATGCCACTATTCACAATGCAAGAGCGGAAGCAGGTGTCAGAAGCGGTTCAACCCAATTCATCAATGTTAGCGCATTGGGCGAAGGAACTGATTGGCAAGAGGCACTTTTCGACAACAGCGCATTTATGCAAAGCCACAACCTCTCCGTTACGGGCGGTAACGAAAAAAATACTTACGCCATGGGTGCAGGTTATATGAATCAAGACGGTATCGCCGTAGGTTCGGGTTTCCGCCGCTTGACACTCCGCGGCAATATGGACAGTCAAGTTAAAAAATGGGTTAAAAATTCTCTGTCATTCTCACTTACTGATTCAAAGCAAGAAGTAGGATCAGACAACAGCATTATATTAAGCACCATAAGGTCGCAGCCGAGTTCTCCCGTTTCAAACGCTGACGGCAGTTACGGCGCAGCCGACAACAGCGACGGTCAAGGTCGATATATGCCCCCAAATCCTATCGCACTTGCCAACCTCAACGAAAATTACAACAAAAAACTTAATTTCCGTATCAACGAGGCTTTGGATTTCAATATTTGGAACGGCATTACTTTCAAAACCGAACTTTCAGCCGACTACAATACCAACAAATTTTATCTTTATAAGCCCGATTATTATTTTAGCGATTATCTCAACCGCGACGAAAGAGAAGGCACTTGGACTAACACCACAACTTCTTATTGGAGTTGGCGTAACATCTTGAATTACAGCGTAACGCTTCAAGAAAAACACCGCCTTAATGCAATGTTAGGGCAAGAAATGAGCCATTCGCACTGGGAGAGTCAGGCCTCTAATGCAAGCGGTTTTACAAGCAACAGCGTACACGATCCGAGCGCAGGCGACAGAGCCGCTTCCACGGGAACGGGTTCGCAAAACAACACTTCATTATTCTCATATTTCGGCAGACTTTTTTATTCGTTTGACGAAAAATATATGCTCACCTTCACTCTCCGCCGCGACGGCTCTTCTAAATTTTACGAAGACAACCGTTGGGGTTGGTTTCCCTCGGCAGCGTTGGCATGGAAGGTTACGGGCGAAGAATTTATCAAATCCTTTGCTGAAAGCATAAAGATGAATAATATGAAAATCCGTCTCGGCTGGGGTTCTACGGGTAACCAAAATGTCAGCGATTGGCAATATATTTCGCTTTTGGCTTCAAAATCCACACCGTGGGGAACTGGCGTTTTGTCTTCCAACACTGCCAATCCCGAACTTAAATGGGAAACTACAAATTCGGTTAATGCCGGTTTAGACTTGAATTTCTTCAACAACAGAATCGAATTTATTTTCGACTATTACTACAAAAAGACCAAAGACCTTTTGCTCGAAATTGCGCTTCCCGCAATGCTCGGAACGGAAGGTAACGGAGCGGCTTCAAAACCGTGGGCTAACATCGGCTCAATGGAAAACAAAGGCGTAGAATTTACTCTCAATACAATTAACATCGACAAAAAAGGTTTTCAATGGAGAACCAGCGTAGTATTTTCCCACAACAAAAACAAAATCGTAGAACTTGATTCCGAATCAGGAATGGTTCCCGGTCAGTTTTCATTCGGCTCAGGCACTTGGACAATTACCAAATCCGTTGTAGGTGCGCCAGTAGGACAATTCTACGGTTACAAAGTAATCGGCAGATTCGACAAAGCAGAAGATTTTTATTATCGTGATGCCGAGGGCAATATCAAGCAAG
>JAEEGL013098890.1_pt1 | contig 24304 bp, 18 predicted proteins | sample 9134231 | NCBI WGS metagenome assembly JAEEGL01 (sample SAMN16246548, study PRJNA631951) | gut metagenome | biome: gut microbiome; feature: rumen; material: fiber-attached | host: Bos | place: Iran: Karaj | collected 2018-10
ACGTGAAAGGGGCCGAACATGCCTTAGAGAAAGCATTGATAGATGGAGCTACCATACTCTATCCTTCTACCGTAGAGGTCTATGGCAATGCAAGAGGTGAGGATATCTTTACGGAGGATTATACGGGACAGTTGATCCTACGCAATGCCCGTGCCTGCTATCCGGAATCGAAGCGCCTCAGTGAAGCACTCTGTCAATCGTATATCACAGAAGAAGGCGTGAAGGTGAAACTCGTCAGACTGAGTCGTGTGTTTGGTCCGACGATGCTGATGAGCGATAGCAAGGCCTCATCGCAATTTATCGTGAAGGCCCTCCAAGGTGAGGATATCGTGCTGAAAAGCAAAGGTGAGCAGCTGTTCTCCTATACCTATGTGGCTGATGCTGTAAGTGCTATGCTGCATGTGCTGATTCATGGTGAGGACGGGGTGCCTTATAACATCGCCAATCAGGCATGTGATGTCCGTTTGAAGGACTTTGCCCGCCTCTGTGCCGAATGGGCGAAAAAGGATGTGGTGTTCGACTTACCTTCAGAGACGGAACAAAAAGGTTTCTCGATTGCCATGCGTGCCATCCTCGATAACCAGCGGCTCCTCGCCATCGGTTGGCAACCCGGCTATGATATGAAAACAGCCATCAGCAGGACATTAGACATACTGAAATGAAGAATACCTATTTAGAACAATACAAAGCCCAGCAACTACGCGCCTGCCAGCTGAAGCAGCTCTCAATCCTCGAAGAGATCGACCGCATCTGCCAGAAGCACCAGATAGGCTACTGGCTTGACGGTGGTACACTGTTAGGCGCTGTGAGGCATGGTGGCTTTATCCCTTGGGACGATGATATCGACATCGCCATGCGACAGGAAGACCTGGACCGTTTTATCACCATTGCCCCCAGTGAACTGCGGGAGGGGTTGTTCTTGCAGACACCTCAGAACGAGCCGCAGTCGAAAGAGCCCATCGTGAAAGTGCGCGACCTAAACTCTTTTTATGTGGAAGGGGCAGACAACTTCGCCGCAGACTACCAGAAAGGGCTTTATGTAGATATCTTCCCCATGATCAACTATCCCACCCTGCCTAAGAAACTGGTGAAGCGTGTCACCTTAGGAATCTCACGCAGTTACTCGATCCTGCACAAGGCCCACTATTATTCCTTGCGTGCCTTTGCGGAGTTCTTTTGGTTTGGTGCCAAGTATCTGCTGAACAAAGCCTTATGGGCTATGCTTTGTGCTGTTCGTCCGAAGAACGTTTATCTCTCTAATATCCTGATTAACAACGGTTATGGTATCATGCATCGTCAGGACTCCGTGTTCCCATTGGGCACCATCACCTTCGAAGGCAAGACCTTTAGCGCACCCTGTAATCCTGATGCTTACCTGAGCGACCTCTATCGCAATTATATGGAAATTCCGCCCAAGGAGAAACAGAAGATACATTCCGTCTTTATCATGCCCGAACTCGTATGAAATATCCCGCCAAGACCGATATAGCCGTATTGCTGTTATTCTTCACGCGCAGCGACACCTTCGCCCAGGTGTTTGAGGCTGTGCGCCAGGCACGTCCCTCGAAGCTGTTCCTCTATCAGGACGGTCCTCGTGGCGAACAGGATATGGCTGGGATCTTGGCCTGTAGGGAGATTGCCAGCAATGCACATATCGACTGGGAGTGCGAGGTACACCGCCAGTATCTGGATCATAATGAGGGGTGCGACCCGTCGGGATTCCGTTCCCATCAGTGGGCGTTTTCATTGGCCGACAAGGTGATGGTACTTGAAGACGATGTGGTGCCTGCCCAGTCGTTCTTCCCTTTCTGCAAAGAGACGCTCGACCGTTATGAGCACGATGAGCGTATCTCGATGATAGCTGGATTTAATATAGACGATGTGACGCCCGATTGTCAAGACAGTTATTTTTTCACCACCGCCTTCAGTATCTGGGGATGGGCATCATGGCGACGGGTAGCCGAGCGTTGGGATCCTACCTATAGCTTCATGCGTCAACCGGAAAAGCTTCATAAATTGGAGACCATTGCTAAAGAGCGTCACCTTCGCAGTGATATGCTTCAGATGTTCCACGACCACAGTCAGAGTGGCAAGGAATACTTTGAGACCATTTACTGGGCCGATATGCTCCTGCATGACGCGATGGCGATTATGCCTCAGCAGAACCAGATCAGCAATATCGGACTGATGGCTGACTCCACCCATTTCTCTGCGGATCTGAAGACCACTCCCCACCGTCTGCGTCGTATCTTCACCATGCAACGACATGAGCTCACATTCCCCCTCCGCCATCCTAAGCAGATAACAGAGCACCGAGCCTATCTGGAACGACTCTACAAGGCCAATGCCTGGAATCATCCTTGGATAAAGATTCAGAATTCCATCGAAGAACTGTTGCTGAACCTGCGTTACGGCAACTTCTCACATATCCGGAAATCACTCTCCCGCCGTATCCGCAAATGGCTCGGCAAAGAAAAGCACATTTAAAGCACCGTTCGGATAGGTGTCAACAGGAAATTCGTTAGAAGATAACCGTTATAGACCAACAGATAGACGGTCAGGAAGACTACTGCCAATCGAAGCCATTGCCAGTGAACGCTCTTGAAGAGATAAGCAGTAGCAATGGGTAACACAAACATGAAATGAGGTGCCATGATGAAAATCTCATTCAGTCCGAAGCCCAATATCAGATGGATGAATATATCGACGCCGAAACATGACAGACAGAGCCAGAGGAAACGATGTCGACGGCCTATCCAGATGCCAGCCAAAGCCAACAACATGATCATTGCCTCTATGATATAATTAAATATGGTATCATATTTGACGAAAACAGGACGCCCTACCAGCGTATCCTCCAAAAAGTGTTGACGATGGAACTGAAGAGACTCGCCAAAAAGGTTCTCATAGACTGACTGCCAACGGGAGGTAGAGATGTCCGTCCACTTCAAGAACCCATGATCCTCCATCGGCTGCCCAGACTTCTCTTTTTGAAGCTTCTGCCTCAACTCCCGACGAGCCTGTTTGGCTTCGAACGCCTTCCGCTCCTCAGGCGACATCGCGGCCACCTTCTTTTTCAACGCCACTTCCTGACGGACTTTCATTTCTGCACGAGATTTTTCTTTGGGTAAAACATACGTGCGATACTCCCACATCGCTGTACCCCACAATAGGGCTGCAGGCAGCACCACTGCCAGTAACAGAAATTTCGGACGGAAGAAATCCTTCAGGTTGACAAAGAATCCAGAAAGGAACACCTTGATGCCATTGGAGAGTGTGACGCCTGCCGTGATATAGAAAAAGATGGCCGACTGCCACCAACGGAACTCTCTACCCTTCTGAATGCAGACACCAGAGATGTAAAGTGTGATAAGCAACAGGAACATCGATATCGTAAAGTGGTCGGGTACGATCACCGAAAGCAGGATATAGGCAAAGGAGAAATAAAAAGCCGTTAGCAACGTAGCATCCCAGCGATTCAAGGCAATAACCTCACGATGGATACGATACAAGAATATATAAGAATAGTACGAACAGACTATCAACGGCAATGCCACCAGATACTGAACGCAGTTCACGCCCAAAAGCCACGTTAAACACTCATTCAACATGTACAATGGCCACATCATAAAGGCCAATAGCGGATGACGATAGACCTGATAGATGACATCCCAGTCTGTCACCGTCAGATAAGTCAGGGGATCGTAGCCTGAGAGATGAAGTTCGCGTTCAAACACTTTCCAGTATGGTCCGAATCCCTCTTGCATGAACAGATCGTGCATGCGGTAGATGAACAAGGCATTGAGCAGCACGATGACCACTAAGGCCACTAGGCTCTGGATACGTTCCTCGGGTTTGATTTTAAACAACTTAAATGCTTTCATGGTTTATAAGAATCACGTAAATGATGACAGGGGCACCAATGAGTGGGGTCACAGCATTAAGAGGAATCACTCCGCCCTCGCCAGGCAGGAAACAAAGCAGGTTACAGACAAGTGCCACCAAAGCACCACAGAGCATCGTGGCAGGCAGCAGTTGACGATGATTGTCGGTGGTGAGCAACAGGCGTGCCATGTGGGGAACTGCCAACCCGATGAATGCCACAGGTCCACAGAAGGCTGTGGTAACAGCTGTCAGCAGACCTGTCACCACAAGGAGCCAGTTTCTGATAGCTATGATATTGACACCCAGATTCTCAGCATAACGGTCACCTAGCAAAAGAGCATTCAGAGGCTTGATGAGCAACAAAGCACCCAACAGTCCGCAAAGGGATACCCCAACAAAAACCGGCATATTTGCCATCGACACGCCACCAAAGGAGCCTAAGCCCCACACCATATACGATTTCACCCCTTCGTCGGTAGCAAAGAAATTGAGCAATGAGATGGCAGAATTGGAGATGTAGCCAATCATGATACCAATAATCAGCAGCATGACATGACTACGTACCAATGTGGAGAAGAAAAAGATGACCGCCATCACTGCCATCGCTCCAATGAAAGCTGCTATCAGCACAGCCGCAAAACCACTGAACTGAAGGGAGCCCACAGAGAGTCCGCCACCCAGGAAAAGCATCACCAATGCCACACCCAAGCCCGCACCACTGTTGATACCAAAAATACTCGGACCAGCCAACGGATTACGGAAAACCGTCTGCAGCATCAGACCGCTAACGGCCAACGATGCCCCACAGAACATGGCCGTAATAGCCTGAGGCAGTCGTGATTCCAATATAATAAAACGCCAGGAGGCTTTCTCATTGGTATCACCCAAGAGGATACGCATGACATCTTCTGAAGGAATCGAGACAGATCCCAGCAACAGGTTCAAGGCGAAAAGTATCACAATAACCAGACACAATCCGATGCAATAAAATACACCTCTATTCATTATTATCACGCTTTGGGGTGCAAATTTACAACTTTTTCACGAACTTTTGGTCTGAAATCACAAAATTATCGTACCTTTGTACCCGTACTAACCATTTAACAGAAAAAATGAAAAGACTATTCAAGACTGTACTGGCAGGTTTGCTCTTTCTGGGAGCCACACCATGTTCAGCCACAAAGGTCCTCGGACTAAAAGTGATTGACAACCATTATTTAATGGTTCATTTCCGTGACGGTGAGGTTCATTATCGTGATGACGGTACTGGTCCCAGCGCCTATCTCGGCCATTCGTTCTCAGAAGGTGATGACACTCTTCTGGTGTTTGGTGAACGGCTGAAGGCAGAAGCCCAGCAAGCAGCTCTCTGGCAGATCAGCTCTCCTGACGACAAGAGCTTTGCAAGTACACAGCCCCTAAACGTGTGGCGCAAGTCGAAACCGATGAACACCGACCACACTCTCACAAGTGAACTCGACCACTGGCTCTTCCTGCAGTTGCCACAACCTATGAAACAGGGTTGTACCTATGAGGTCAGCATTCCAAAAGGCATCGGTGCAGATCAGGAGAAAGTATGCGTGACCTTCGATGTATGGAACACGCAGTCGGAAGCCGTCCATGTAAATATCATCGGCTACTCACCTACTGAGACCGTTCATGCTGCTGATCTCTATCTGTGGTTGGGCGACGGTGGTCAACGTGACTACAGCAGTTGGGTAGGTCGTAAGGTCTATTTATATAATGTAAAGACCAAGAAAAAGCAAAACGCAGGTATCGTGAAATTCTGGAAATCGGCTACCGATGCATCCCAGGAGGCTGGTAAGAAAGCCCTCATTGGTACAGACGTTTGGAATATCGACTTCAAGGGCACCACACCTGGTCGTTATCGCCTCGTGGTAGAGGATGTAGGCTGTAGTATGGACTTCGACATCGATTCCGATGTCTATTTCCAACCCTATCGCTATTCTGTTCGCGGTTACTACTATATGCGTCTTGGCGAACCGAAGGATCCAGAGCATGTATGGCCTATTCCCCGTCAGCCACAATTCATTCCAGAGACCGATCCTAAGGGACTGACCGTTTACAAGACCGGCTTCACCCCTTGGGATAAAGAATGGCGCGACCTGCATACCGACGTGTGGGATGAGCCCCACTTCAAGCCCGTCTTTGCTTCTATCTTCTGGCAGCATCGTCTGCCTGGCAACCCCGTGAATACAGAAGTGAAGGGCGGTCACTCTGATGCCTTCGACTGGGATCGCCACTTGGCTCATGTCAGCAACATCTACGACATGCTGTTGCCTTATATCCTCTCAGGAGGTCGACTCTCTGAAGATAATCTCGGCATCCGTGAGAGTGGTAATGGTATCCCCGACATCATCGACGAGGCCCGTAACGAGGTCGATTTCTTCCTTTCTATCCGTGATGGCGAAGCCTACTCACAAGGTGTCACCAACCCAAGTGCCGACTGGAGTGTGATGTTCCAGGCTGGCTGTACTACAATGGCTGCTTGGGCCAATGCAGCCAACTGTGCCATTACCGGCGAGGCATTCCGTCTGCAGGGTAATGACTCATTGTGTCAGTATTATACCGACGAGGCCATCAAGGCTTTCCGCTTTGCCAGCAAGCAGGAGAACCAACAACTTGACGAACGACAGGACATCGGTAGTATGCAGTTGCGAGGTCGTGATTTCCGTCAGATGGCAGCTGCCTACCTCTACAACCTGACGGGCGACGAACAGTGGGAGAAGATCTTCGCTGAGGAGACATTCGAGCTCTCCATTGCAAACACTTGGATTGCTGCTGCCTACCTCACCTGTCCACAACCACGTCATTTTGCTGCTCTCTATGAGCAGATCAAGACAAGCGTTGAACAACTGGCTGAAAGCTACAACATCTCACACATGTCACAACGCCCCTCTCGCCGCAGCGCCAACGATCGTCGTTGGCAGGTTTCTCAGAATCTGCAGCTTGTGATGCTTGCCCATTACATCGCAAAAGACAAAGCCCGCAAGAAGGAGTTGGAGCACGTGATGTACACCGAGGCTAGTTGGGCCTTGGGACGTAATCCTGCAAACGTCGTAGAGATGACAGGTCTTGGCGAACGCCACATCACCGACTGCTATACAACAGGCCGTAACGACGGTGCACCTGAGAGTCATCCGGGACAGACACCTTTCAACGGTACCGAGACTTGGTCGCCTGGTCATAACGGTGGTGATGCCCGTGTCATCCTGAAATATTGCTATCCTGATTGGAACGAAGGTGGATGGCCTCGTCAGGAGTCATTCTTTAATCAGCGCTACTTCTGGGTTAACGGTGAATTCACCCCCCGTGAGACCATGCGTGGCAAGATGGCACTCTTGGGCTACCTTTATGCTATCAGATAATCTGTTCATTTTGTCCTTTAGTATGTTTGTTTTGTCGCAAAACAAACATACTAGACACAAAATGCGAATTATCAGACGTCGGTTATTGCGCAAAAATATCTAATTTTGCAGCCGAAAAGATTAAAGATAACGTATGGGTGATACCAAAATGCTTTTGAATAACGACGGAGGGATGCCTATTCCTGGCGTTGGTTTATTACAAACTACGGAAGATGACGTGCTCTTTTTAGATAATATCCGAGAGATAGCAAACCTCTCGAAGATGAGGAAAGAGTATAATACCATTATCCATTGTCGTAACGGACGAATCCTTGTGGAAGTGGGTGGCAACCAACAAATCAAAGTGAGGCCCGGACAACTGTTACTGATACCAGCGGGTAAAGTGGTACAGCCAATGATGGTAAGTACCGATGTGGATGCTGGCGTATTGCTCGTTTCAGACAAAACATTGAAAACGGTGCTTGCCGGTCAGATCAACATCTGGAATAAAGCCATGTACATGAAAGAAATCTACGTGGTAGAAGAAGCTGGTTGGGTAGAGGGCATCGAGGTTTATGCCCGCAGCATCTTCAAAGCTGCAACGCCTCCCATACTCTACCGTGAGATGATTACCTCTTTCCTTCGTACGATGTTGCTGATGATCTGCGAGGGGCTGATCCAACATAAGGAAATGGCAACACCCGATGACATTTCTACCACCCACGATAAAGATCTTTTCAATAAGTTTCTGCAAATGTTAGCTCAGCAGGAGCAGAAGCGCCAGCAAGTATCATATTACGCTGACAAGTTGAATATCTCTCCAAAGTACCTTTCTACTGTTTGCAAGAAAGTAAGCGGTAAAAACCCCATGCGTTGGATTACAGAATATGTGATGCAAGACTGTTATGCCCTGTTGAAAAGTACCGACCTGAGCATCAAAGAGATTTCTAACCGTCTGGGATTCCCCAACTCTTCGTTCTTCGGACAATACTTCCGTGAACAGGCAGGGATGACCCCAATGGAATATCGCACTGAACACAAAATGGCTGTATGATGGATAAAATAATAATCAAGAAGGTAAGCAGCCGACAGGAGATGGACGACTTCCTCCAGGTGGTGAAGAAGATCTATGCCAACTGTCCACAATACGTGCCAGAATTTGAGAATGACGTACGCGGGCTATTCGACATCAAGACTAATCCGGGATTGGATTTTTCCGACATCCAACCTTTTGTTGCATACAAGAACGGTATAGCAGTAGGTCGTATCGTTGGTATTGTGAATCGTAAGGCTAATACAAAATGGAATACCAAGAACGTGCGTTTCTCGATGATTGAATTCATAGACGACATAAACGTATCGCGCGCCCTACTTGAGACTGTTGAAGCCTGGGGAAAAGGCTATGGCATGACTCATATCCACGGACCACTAGGTGTGACCGACTTTGACAAGGAAGGTATGCTTGTGGAGGATTTCAATCTGACGGGCTCGATGACAGCCATCTACAATCTGCCTTACTACCCACGCCACATGGAAGCATTGGGATTCAAGAAAGAGGTGGATTGGCTGCAAGTGCGTATCAATATCCCCGAAGAGATTCCTGCCCGTTACGTCAGAGTTGCCCAATATGCCAGAGACAGCATTGGACTGCGCGTTATCAAAGCCACCAAGAAACAGATCAAGGGCGCATACGGACTGCAGGCATTTCAGTTGTTCAACCAAGCCTACGAGAAAATTTTCGGATTCTCTGAGCTCTCAACAAAGCAGGTGGATTGCTTCCTCAATAAGTATGTCTATCTGATTGACACCCAACTGATTCCCATCATTGTTAATGATAAGGACGAAGTGGTCGGAGCCGCAGTCACGATGACAAGTCTGGTAAAAGCTTTGCAGAAATCGCGTGGTCGATTGTTGCCTTTCGGTTGGTTCCACTTATTACGTGCCCTAACTTGGAAGCGTGAGGAGAATGCAGAGATGCTATTGATTGCCATCCGTCCCGACTATCAGGGACTGGGCGTGAATGCTATGTTTTTTGATGACTTGATACCTATCTATAATCATAAAGGTATTAAATGGGCTGAAACCGGTCCACAGTTGGAAGACAATGTACGTGAACTGACACAGTGGAAACCACTGAAGCCGACTTATGTCAAGCGTCGTCGCTGTTTTATAAAAGAAATAGGAAATAACAATTAATAGAAAATAAAAATGGAAAGAAGAGTTGTAATTACAGGACTGGGTATCTGGTCGTGCCTCGGCACGAACCTCGACGAAGTTCGCCAGTCGCTGTATTCAGGAAAAAGTGGTATTATCTTTAGTCAGGCCCGCAAGGATGCAGGCTTCCGTTCTGCCCTCTGCGCCGATGTGCCTAAGGCTGACCTAAAGAAGTATCTGAGCCGTGATCTGCGTAAACTGATGCCAGAGGAGGCTCAGTATGGTTATTTGGCTACTATTCAGGCTATGGAGCACGCCAAGCTCGATCAGGATTTCCTTGATCAGAATGAAGTAGGCGTTATTTATGGTAATGACTCTGTTGCTGAGGCCACTATGCAGGCGCTCGACAAGTTCCGTCAAGCTGGTTCAACAGCTGCCTGTGGTAGCGGTGCTATCTTCCAATCGATGAACTCGACAGTGACGATGAATCTTGCTACCCTGCTTCACTTGAGAGGTATTAACCTGACAGCCTCTGCTGCTTGTGCCTCTGGATCTCACTCTGTTGGTCTGGGTTATCTGCTCATCAAAGACGGTCTGCAGGACTGCATCATCTGTGGCGGTGCTCAGGAAGCAAATATGTTCAGCGTCGCATCATTCGATGGTTTAATGGCATTCTCTACCCGTGAGGATGAGCCTACGAAGGCCAGCCGCCCGTTCGACAGAGACCGTGATGGTCTGATTCCTGGTGGTGGTGCTGCTACTCTTGTACTTGAAAGCTATGAGCATGCCGTTAAGCGCGGTGCACCTATCCTGGCAGAGATTGTTGGCTGGGGTTTCTCTGGCAACGGCGACCATATCTCTACACCTAACGTAGCTGGTCCGACACGCTCTTTGGAGCTTTGTCTGAAGAATGGTGGTATCAATCCTCGCGACATCGGCTATATCAATGCCCACGCCACCTCTACACACGCTGGTGACGGACGTGAGGCACTCGCCATTGCCAATATCTTCGGCGACTATCGTGTGCCCGTAACCTCAACTAAGAGCCAGACAGGTCATGAGATGTGGATGGCAGGTGCTTCGGAGCTGATCTATTCTCTGTTGATGATGAAGAACGACTTTATAGCCGGATCCCTCAACTTCGAGAATCCTGATGACGACACCGCATGTATCAATGTGATTCCTGAGACACGCGAGGCTCATTTCGACATGTTCCTCAGCAACTCCTTCGGCTTTGGAGGTACCAATTCATCACTGATTATCAAAAACTTATAATAAACAACTTTTTAATTAAAATTATGACACGTAATGAAATCATTGAGCAGGTAAACGACCTGCTGGAAGAAGAGTTCGAAATCGAGAAGAGTGAGTTCGCTCCTGAGGCCTCTATGAAAGAAGTGCTCCAGCTCGATAGTATCAACCTGGTGGATCTCGTAGCCCTGGTACAGTACACCTACAAGATCACAATCCCTGCAGAGGATCTGCCGAAGATGAAGACCTTCAACGACCTCTACGATTACATTGAGCAGCATCTCGAGAAATAATGACCCAGCTATTCATCAGACTCTCTGAGTATTTCCGCAGTCATCGGACCATCTGCTGGCTCTCGATGATTGCATTGTTTGCCTTCTTTGGCTATTTTGCCATACAGATTCATCTGGAGGAAGACATCAATAAACTGATGCCGTCGTCGAAAAACGAAGACGGCACCACTAAACTGGCTTTTGCCAATCTGAAGATCAAGGATAAGACCTTCTTGTTATTCGAAGGAAAAGACCCGGAGCGTCTGATGGAGACCTGCGACAGTTTCATCGATTCGCTGTTACTACGCGATTCCGTCAGTCAGACCATCGGCGACGTATTCTATCGTCTGCCCGATGACCTGATGATGGACGGTGTGGACTACATGAGCGAGCATTTCCCCGCTTATATCGACACTTCAGCCTATGCCAGGTTCGATACGCTGCTGACCCGTGAGCACATGCTCCGACAGATGCAGCAGAACCGCGAAGACCTGACGGGTGAATTCGGGGAGATGTTTCCTGAACTAATCCAGATGGATCCCATTGGTATGAGAACAGTATTGGCAGAACAGCTGATGCCTCTGCTGGATGCTGGTAGCGGTTCTTACAAGACCATTGAGGGACATTTCTTTGTACCCGACTCTACCGTCTGTATTGCCTTTATCACACCTCGTTTCTCATCAACAAACACCGGGCAGGGGTCTACCCTCTTCCAGATGCTGAACACGCAGATGGAACAATATGCCCAAAGCCATCCCGACGTGCGTATCAGCTATCATGGTACGCCTGCCAGTGGCTATTATAACTCGACACAGATCAAACACGACCTGACAACCACCATCACTGGTGCATTAATCCTCGTGTTGGTGTTCCTCTTCATCTGTTTCCGTAATTGGAACACCATTCCCTTGCTATTGTTGCCTGTTGCCTTTGGCACACTCTTCGGTCTGGCCATGATGTACTGGCTGAAGGGGCAGTTCTCACTGCTGGCACTGGGCATTGGAGGTGTCGTTCTCGGTGTAGCACTGAGCTATGTGCTCCATGTGTTGACCCATTTCAAATATGTGGGTGACACCACCCAACTGCTGCGCGACCAGGTGAAGCCCGTTTGGCTGGGTTGTCTGACAACCATCGGTTCCTTTGCCGGACTGATCTTCATCCAGACAGACCTCCTGCAAGACTTCGGTCTCTTTGCAGCCTTTGCCATCCTTGGCACAACCTTGTTCAGTCTGACTTATCTGCCTCAGTTACTGAACTCAAAGAACAATAAGGTAAATCAGAAAGCCTTTGCACTGATTGACCGCATCAACACCTACCCCGTAGATCGCAAGCGAGGTTTGATTGCCGTTATCGTCGTGGTGATGGCTATCTGCATTGGTGCCTATTTCTATGGTGGCACCCGTTTCGATGCCGATATGCATAACCTCGGTTATCTGGAAGAGATGACCGAATATTCAGAAAACCTGCTGCGCGACAAGACTTATACGGGCGATAAACAGAAATACTTTGCCAGTGAAGGAAAGACGATGGAGGAAGCCATTGAGAATTTCGGCATCCTTGACCGTAAACTCGACTCACTGCAACAGCTTGGGCTTGTAAAGAGCTACACACATACCAGTCAGATTTTCGTACCCATGAAAGAACAACAGGTACGTATCAATGCCTGGAAACAATACTGGAATAATGAGCGACTTGCCAAAGTGCATCGTCTCATTGCAGAGACAGCCCCACAGGCAGGTCTTAATGCCGATGCCTTCAAGGATTTCTTCGAAGCCGCTAAAGCAGACTATGAGTCTGACTCGCTCTATGGAGCCGGCCTCATCCCTGAAGGTTATCAGTCCACATTAATGGAACAGAGCTACAACGGCGACTACCTGTGCTTCACCTCCGTACGCTGCGCCAATGACTCCGTGCGTAGCAGTGAAAGCGACTATATCCGCATCTGTGACGCTGTAGCACAGGATCCACATCTCTTGGTACTCGATACATATTATTATACGACAGATACTCTGATTCAGATGAGTGAGGACTTCAGTGTGCTACAGTGGATCTCGATGCTGTTTGTTTTCTTAGTGCTGCTCATCAGTTTCCATTTCAACATAAAAAACACCGTACTTGGATTCATGCCCATCCTGCTCAGTTGGATGATAGTTTTGGGAGCGATGGTGTTGTTTGACATGCGCTTTAATCTGATCAACATCATCATCTCCACCTTTATCTTCGGTATTGGTGTAGATTACAGTATCTTTGTCATGAACGGACTAACTGACCACAATAGTCAGAAGCTCGCTTATCATAAGACGGCCATCTTCTTCAGTGCCGTCACCCTCATTGTCACCGTTAGCAGTATGGTTCTTGCCGTGCATCCTGCCATCAAGTCGGTGGGATTCTCCACACTCGTGGGACTGCTCTCTGCCGTGATTCTCTCATACGTCTTACAACCTGCCGTCTATCGATGGCTCAACCGAAATAAAAAGGCATGAGATACGACGTGGTTATCATAGGAAGCGGTTTCGGCGGACTCGTCTGCGCCCACTTGCTGGCAAAAGCCGGCAAACGGGTTCTGGTACTCGAACGTCAGCTACAGCCTGGCGGTTGCATCCAGAGCTACCAGCGCAAGGGACAAGCCTTCGACACAGGCCTGCACTACGTGGGCGGTCTGGGAGAGGGTCAGAAACTGAACCGAATATTCTCCCATCTGGGACTGATGCGACTGCCTTGGCATCGCCTCGATCCAGAAGGCTTCGACTTGGTGACCATCGGCGAAGAGACCTTTGCCTTTGCTGAAGGATATGACCAGTTTGTTGACAAGCTGGCCACACGCTTCCCGAAAGAGAGAGAGGCTCTTCAGCAATATGTACAGACTTTGCAACAGACAGAAGCTGTAGCCTTCGGCTCCAACGATGCCTATCAATTGTTTGGCACTAGTGCCTACGATTATCTGACACGTACTTTCAACGATCCGTTGCTTATCAATGTGCTCTCGGGGTCTGCCTTGAAAATGGAGTTACGTCAGGCATCACTGCCACTCTTCACCTTTGCCCATGGTAACAGCAGCTTTATCCAGAGCAGCTGGAGACTGCAGGGCGACGGCAACCTCATTGTGAAATCGCTGATTGATGATATCCGCAGTTTTGGCGGAGAGGTTATCTGTCAGGCAGAGGTTGACGAACTCATTGAGAAAGATGGTCGCATCATTGCTGCCCACAGCACTAATGGTGAAACCTATGAAGGCGATGTCTTTATCAGCGACATCTATCCATCGCTCACTTTCTCACTGGTGAAGGATTCGGCAGTATTACGCAATCTCTTCCGCCGTCGCATGAGCAATATGGAGAACACCTTTGGTATCTTCACCGCCTCACTGATGCTGAAACCCGATACACTTCCATATTTCAATCATAATAAGTTTGTGTATCGCCAGCCCAACGTGTGGACGTTCTATGAAGAGCCTGGTAGTGTGGGTGGTCTGATGATAAGCTGTCGTGTGCCGGAAGAAGGAACATACGCCACCCAGATCGACTTACTCACTCCGATGCCTTGGCGTGTCTGTGAGCCTTGGGCCGAAACCCAGATTGGTCGTCGTGGTGCCGACTACCTCGCTTTGAAGGCACGTTATGCCGACGAGTGCATCACACTGGCAGAGACAGTGATCCCTGGTCTGCGTGAGATAATCAGTCAGACATACACCAGTACACCTCTCACCTATCGTGACTATACACTGACGCCGAACGGTTCAGCTTATGGCGTGAGAAGAGACTGCCGCAACCTGGTTATTACCATGCTCTCGCCCCGTACCCCCATTCCCAACCTGATGCTGACAGGTCAGAACCTGATGCTACACGGATTGGAAGGTGTGAGTATGACAGCCCTTTTAACTTGTCAAGAGATTTTAGGAACAGAATACATTAAAAAGATTGTAACAGAATAATGATTAAGAAAGGAAATAAGAGTATGAAACGATTATTATTGATACTGACACTGCTGTGCCAATTGACCTTTTGTGTAGCCCAACAGGCAGATTTTCAGAAAGCTGTGGCCCGTTATAAGAATGCCAGCAATGTGACAGCGACAGTCACTAAGACCACTCATAAACAGGCTGTTGCCAAAGATATAACCAGTAAGGGTAATCTTACGATGAAACGCCCTGCCACCGTAAGTATCGTAATGGACGGCGGCAAAGACCAGCTATTGATGGAGGGAAGTACCTTCACGATGGTTGTGAAAGGCAAGAAACACGTGACGAGCAGTGAGAAGAATGTACAGTTCGCCTCTTTCCAGACCGTTTTTGAGAGCATTCTCTCTGGAGGACAGAAAGACATCTCTAAGTTAGGCGACCTGACTGTCAATAAACAGGGTGGTAACCTCGTACTAACTATCACTCCGAAGGCCGACAGTAAAAAGGCTGCACGCAGAATGCTTTTCTCTTCATTTGTCATGACTATCGATACCAAAACGTCAGAGTTGAAATCACTCCGCATGAACGAGCGTGCAGGTTATACAGAATATACATTCACAGGATTCCAGTTTAAATGATCAGACACCAGCATATATATAGTCTCATTGTCCTATTGCTGTTCTGTCTGCCTTTGAGCGCTCAGCAGATTAAGGGAACGATCACCGATGGAGAAACCGGTGAAACGATTCCTTATGCCAGCGTTATCTACAAAGGGCATCATGTGGCTGTCATCTCTGATATCGATGGTAATTATACCATCGGACGACATGAGGGATGGGCTATCTCTTTCAGTGCTGTGGGCTATAAGACGCAGGTTATCAATGTCAACAGCAAGACCCCCAGCAAGCAGGATATCGTCCTGCAACCCGACAGACAACAGTTGGCTGAGGTTACCATCAATGCCAAGAAAGGAAAATATAGTCGTAAAAACAATCCTGCTGTGGAATTGATGAAGAAGGTTATTGCTGCCAAGAAGCAGACAGACCTGGCTAACCATGACTATTATAAGTTCGACAAATATGAGAAGCTGACACTGGCTGCCAACGATCTGACCCCAAGTCGTCTAGAGAAGAAGCCTTATTCCAGTACGCCGTGGTTGTTAGACCAGGTGGAGTTGTGCCATTATAATAACAAGATGATCCTGCCTATCAGTGTTGATGAGACCGTATCAGAGACGATCTATCGTAAGGATCCGCAGACTAAAAAAGTCATTATCAAAGGTCAGCAATCATCGGGTATCAATGATTTGTTCCAGACGGGTGACGTCCTAAACATTATCATGAAAGATGTGTTTACCGATGTCGATCTCTATGAAGACCAGATCCGTCTGTTGCAATTCCCATTCACATCACCTATCGGCAAGGATGCCATCAGCTTCTATCGTTTCTATATTGAGGATACACTGAAGATTGATCGCGACTCGTGCATCCATCTCCATTTCCTGCCTAACAACCAGATGGATTTTGGTTTCCGTGGCGACATTTATATCCTCAAAGACTCTACCTATCATGTGCGCCGTTGCGAACTGACATTGCCTAAACAGACATCTGTCAACTTTGTGGAGAATCTGCGAATTGAACAGGAGTTTGAACAACTTGACAATGGTGAATGGGTGCTCACACGCGACGATATGATTACGGAGCTGAAATTCGCCAAGTTCTTAGGAAAGGCCATCGCCATCCGTACAACTCGCCTATCGGCTTACTCGTTTGACGAACTCCCTAAAAAACTCTTCAAAGGTAAACGCACGGAGATTCGTGAGCCGGATGCAGGTATGCGAGGTAAATCGTTCTGGAACCAATACCGTCAGGTGGAGTTGACGAAGAGTGAGGACTCCATGGGTAGTTTCATTAAGAATATCCAGAACATCAAGGGCTTCAAGTATATCATGATTGGCCTGAATGCCCTGATTGAGAACTCCATTGAGATTGGAGGCAATCCCAACAAGCTCGATATCACGCCTGTCAACACCCTACTCTCTCATAACAAGTTTGATGGCTGGCGCAGTAAGTTTTGCTTGCAGACTACAGCCAACCTCAACAAACGTTGGTTTGGAACAGGCTATTATGGTCGAGGCTGGGGGAGCAAATACAATTACTATGGTGCATCGCTGACCTATTCGTTTATCGATAAGCAATATATGCCGTGGGAGTATCCAAAGCGTACGCTGAAGTTGGAAAGTTCCTACGATGTGGAAACACCGAGCGACCGCTATCTTCCGACCGATAAGGATAACTTCCTTGTGGCTTTCAAGTGGACGGGTATTGATAAGATGGTGCTCTCAAACCGTCAACGCCTTGGTTTTGAGTACGAGATGTATGGTGGTTTGAAGACCACATTGAGGGTCAAGACGGAGGAGTTGGAAGCCTGTGGTGCCATGTCGTTCCGTAAGCTCAATGAGCCGATGGCAGATTACGATGACGAGATGGTGGCTCACCATGAATTCATGCGTACCACAGAACTTTTCGCCGAGTTGCGCTTTGCACCCGATGAGACCTATATCAACAGCAAGCAGCGTCGTGTAGCCATTAACCATGATGCACCTGTGCTGAGTCTAAGTCACACCTTCGGCTTTAAGGGTATTTTGGGTGGTCAGTATTCCTACAATATTACCGAGGCGAAAATCTACAAGCGTTTCTGGCTGAACAGCTGGGGTAAGATTGACCTGTTCCTCAAGGCTGGTGCCCAATGGAACCAGGTGCCTTATATGCTGCTCATCCAGCCGCCTGCCAACCAGTCGTTCATTATTGAGGAAGAGATGTTCAACCTCATCAACAACATGGAGTTCCTGAACGACCGCTATGCGTCGATGATGCTCTCTTGGGACTTGAACGGAAAGTTCTTCAACCGTGTTCCGCTTATCAAGAAACTGAAATGGCGCGAATACTTCGCCGTGAATATGCTTTGGGGTGATCTGACGGACAAGAACAACCCCTTCCTACCCCAGAACGAAGGTAGTAGCAAACTGATGTACTTCCCAAAGGGTTGTCATGTGATGGACCCCAAGCGACCCTACGTCGAACTGGTTGTAGGAATCCACAATATCTTCAAACTGATACATATCGAATATGTACGCCGTATGAGTTATCTCGACCTCCCCACAAGTGAGAAATGGGGTATCAGATATATCTTCAGGCTGACATTCTAATGCGACATATAGACAATGAACGAGCAATATTATCAGACACTTAAATCCGTAGAGACAGAAGATTGGCTTGATTTCCATGTCATCCGCCCCTTCTGTTTCCAACTGGCACGTCTCTTTGCAAAATTTGATATACATCCCAACACCGTAACCATCTGGTCAATCATCATCGGTGCAGGTAGTTCGTTTCTCTTTGCCAGTGGCTGTTATTACTATGAAGGAGGAATGGGCCTGTTCTACAACCTCGCAGCCATCTTTCTGCTGATGTGGGCCGACTTCTTCGACTGTACTGATGGTCAGTTGGCCCGTCTTACGGGTAAAAAGAGCCGCATCGGTCGAATCCTTGATGGTATGGCAGGCTTCACCTGGTTTGTGCCCATCTATTTGGCCCTTGACTATCGTTTCTACTATCATCACGACATCGAGTTCGGTTGGTTGGGTATTGAGAATACGCCTGAGAATACCATGATAGCAACGGCTATCGTGTTTGTGCTCAGTCTCATCTCCGGTTTCATGGGTATGGGTGGACAACAGCGTCTGGCCGACTATTATATTCAGGTACATCTTTTCTTCCTGAAAGGAGAGAAAGGCAGTGAGCTCGATAACTCCGTACGCCAGCAGGAAATCTACGACCAGCAGCCAAAGGATACGCCTTGGTATGAGCGTCAGTTCCAGAAGTCGTATGTCGATTACACCCGCAAGCAAGAGAAGTCAACTCCCCAATTCCAGCGCCTGATGGCGTTGCTAAAGGAGAAATATGGGAGTTCAGATAATATGCCAGACGAGGTACGAGAGGAGTTCCACCGTCACTCTTTGTCATTGATGAAGTGGAACGGGCTGCTCACTTTCAATTTCCGTGAAAGCTGGTTCTTCCTGTTCTGCCTGCTCGACATTCCTGTCATGACCTACCTGTTTGAAATCATCGGTATGGGTCTGCTCACCTGGTATATTAATCAGCGACACGAGTCGTTCAGCCGACAGATTGCCGACAAACTTTGAATAGCATTATGAAGTGGACTAAACAACGCCTAAACAACCTCTTCTTCTTCCTCGGCATTGCAGCCGTGGTGGTGATGCTGTTTACCTTCGATGTCAGTTTCATCGAACTGTGGGATCACCTGTGCCATGCTGGCTACTGGCTGATTCCCATCATCGGTATCTGGGTGGTTGTCTATTGGTTGAATGCGTTGGCTTGGAAGTCCATGATTGAAGGTAATATCGGTAGCAAAGCACCCGTCAGCTTCTGGCGTATCTATCGTCTCACGATTACGGGCTATGCCCTGAACTATGCGACCCCTGTGGGCGGACTGGGTGGCGAGCCCTATCGCATCATGGAACTCTCGAAGGATATCGATAACCAGCACGCCACATCAAGCGTCATCCTCTATGCCATGATGCATTTCTTCGCCCACTTCTGGTTCTGGTTTATCAGCATCTTCATCTATCTTGGATTGGTGCTGATCGGCGACCTGCCCATTAGTACTGCCATTGGTATCATTCTAGGTATCATCGTGGTGTTCTGTCTCACGGCCTTCTACATCATCTCAAGAGGCTATAAGAACGGTCTGGTGAAATATGTATTAGGTGTGCTTAGTCGTATTCCTGGTATGAAGCGTTGGACCCTCAAGTTCTGGGCGCGCCATTCAGAGTCCATTAAGAATATCGACGAACAAATTGCAGCTCTCTATGCACAGGATACAAAGGCTTTCTATAAGAGCCTGGTACTCGAATATCTATCCCGTGTTGTTCAGAGTTCTGAGGTCATGTTTATGCTGTTGCTCTTTGGTATCGATTGTGGCGGAGGCCTGGGCGGACTAACGCTCACCTTCCTTCACAGCATCCTCATCGTCTCGTTCACGACGCTCTTCGCCAACCTTATCGGTTTCCTGCCTATGCAGATTGGTGTGCAGGAGGGTGGTTTCGTGCTCTCTATCGCCGCCTTGGGACTCTCTGCAGCCCTTGGTATCTTCGTGAGCATCATCTGCCGTGTACGTGAGATTATCTGGATCATCATTGGCATCGGTCTCATGAAAATGAAAGAATGAAATAAATAAAGATTTAATAATATATTGTCATGAATTATCTCGACAGAAATGAATTTAACTTTGAGCCCAGCCAGAAAGTGGTGGAAGCCATCAAGAACTTCGACCCTAAGACGCTGTGTTTCTATACCCGCATCTACGATCAGGGTAAGAAGAGTGTGGTCTCCGTTAAGTTGAGTGAGATCTATAATGTACCAGAAGAACAGGTGCTGCTGACCTATGGCGGTGAGGACATGCTGAAAAATGCCATCCACTACTTCCTGATGGTAGGTGACAACAAGAAGATTCTGATTCCTGAGTTTTCTTGGTGGTATTATAATCGTGTAGCCAGCGAGTGTGGTGGTACCTTTGAGATGTATCCCCTCCATGAGCAGGACGATACCTTTGCCTATGACATCGACGAGGTGATTGAGTACACCAATCGCATCCACCCCCGTATGCTGCTGCTCGCTTCACCCAACAACCCCACAGGTAATGGCCTTAGTTCTGAGGAGATTGGCCGTATCATGGAACATATCCCCAGCGACACGATGGTGCTGATTGACGAGGCTTACGCCAGCTTTATCACCAGCGACACCGACTATATCGCACCGTTGGTCAACAAATACAACAACTTGATTATCTCGCGCACCTTGTCAAAGTTCTACGGTCTGCCTGGCCTGCGTGTAGGTTTTGGCTTTATCGGCAAGGGACACGATCAGTTTGAGAGCTACATCAACAAATACCTGGGCTACAACCGTTTCTCAGAGGCTGTAGCACTCGCAGCACTCGACAGTGATGAACACTATCGTAAAGTTGCCGATGATATGGAATGGGGCCGTCAGCTCTATAAGAAGGAACTCGGCAACCTGCCAGGTTTCAAGGTTTATAAGTCGGTAGCTAACTTTATCCTTATCAAGTATCCCCTTGAGATCAAGGACGCCCTGATGGAGGCTTTGAAGATCCAAGACTACAAGATCAAGTTCATGACCGATAAGGGTCTGGAGTCTTGTCTCCGCATCACACTGGGCCGTAAGGAGCAGACACAGACGGTAGTTGATACGATCCTAAAGATTGTGAAGAAATGATCGGTGTTATTCTTGCGGCAGGTATGGCCAAGCGCCTGCGTCCTCTGACAGACACAAAACCCAAATGCCTGTTAAAGGTAGGTGAGCGTACCTTGTTGGAGCGTACTGTCGATGCGATGCATCAGGCTGGGATCACAGAGTTTCTGGTGGTCACTGGCTATCGTGGGGAGATGATCCGTGAGTTTCTTACTACCCACTATCCACAAGTCACTATTCAATATTTGGATAACGTCGACTACGAGCACAATAATAATATCTACTCACTCTGGATGGCGTGCCAGAAAGTGCGTGGCTGCGACTTCCTGCTGATGGATAGCGATATCCTCTGCGATCCTGCAGCCGTCGTTCGTATCGCCCAGGAGCCGACAGCGGCATTAGCCGTCAATCGTCATGAGCTGGGTGAGGAAGAGATGAAGGTTGTAGTGGACTCAGAGAATCGTATTACGGAGATCAGCAAGACCTGTCGCCCAGAGGATGCGATGGGTGAGTCGGTAGGTATCGAGAAGATCACATCTGATTATAGTGAGGCATTGGCCCGTGAGCTGGATCAGATGATCCTGCAGGAAGGCTTGATCGATATCTTCTACGAGCGCGCCTTCGAGCGCCTGATACCTCAGGGGCGTACCTTCAAGGTGGTAGATACCACCCACTATTTCTCCTACGAGCTCGATACGCCAGAAGACTTCAAGCGGGCTCAGGAACTGATGCCGAAAGAATTGTTATAAAAAAAGTTTCCCCGAATTTGGGGAAACTTTTCTATTTCATAATCACCTCCAACGCTTTCTTTACCATCTCACTCTGTTCATTCACCACAGAGAAATATTCACTCATATCCCATATATCCCGTGCTATGAGCGCCTTGAGCTGCATCTTCAGGTAAGGCAGCGTCTTCTCGAGTTCAGCCTCATCCTTGGGCTTGATGTTCTGCTTCTCACCTTCAGCCAAGATGGCATCAACCAAACTCTGGGGCACCTCAAACTGCTGTTTGAAATCTGCAAACGAGGTCCAGCGCTTCTGTATCTCCTTACGGTTATTATCTACATAACGCAGGTTCTGTTGGATCACGATACTCTTTGCTGCCAGCTCACGATGGAACTTGGTATAAACCGTTGTGTCGAGCGGCACGAACTCGTCAGGCATGATACCACCGCCACCATAGACGGTACGATGCTCACGCAGCGTCTCATATTTCAGCGAGTCGGCAAAGTGAATACTGTCGGCATTCGTCAGCTCCCCACTCTTCAGACGCTTCATCATGTCCATCGCATAGTCCTTGCCCCCACCCTTGGTGTAAGGCTTCTGGATACAGCGACCTGAGGGCGTGTAATAATGGGCGATAGTAAGACGTACCATCGAACCGTCAGGCAGGTCGATAGGACGCTGCACAAGGCCTTTTCCGAAGGTACGACGCCCCACTACGATACCACGATCCTGATCCTGGATGGCGCCTGTCACAATCTCTGCTGCCGACGCCGTATAACCGTCCACCAGCACCACGACCTTACCATCCTTGAACACACCTTTACCATTGGCGGTATAGTCCATACGCGGCACCTTACGACCTTCCGTATAAACAATCAGATCGCCCTTCTGCAGAAACTCTTCCGAGATATCCACTGCAGCCTTCAGATAGCCACCTCCATTCTCCTGCAAATCGAGTATCAGATGCTGCATCCCTTCAGCCTTCAGCTTGTCGAGACTTTCCAGAAACTCTTGATGCGTCGTTGCACCAAAGCTACCAATACGGATATAGCCAATGCCCGGACGAATCATATAGGTGGCATCTACCGACTTCACAGGAATCTTATCACGCACTACGGTAAACTTCAACAGGTCCTTAATCCCCTGACGCACAACTCCAAGATGTACCTTCGTACCCTTCGGGCCACGCAGACGCCTCATGATTTCCTCTTTCGACATCTTCACACCAGCTATCGCTGAATCGTTGACAGATACAATACGATCGCCTGCGATGATACCTACCCTCTCCGACGGACCGTTAGTGACAGGCTGGATCACGAGCAACGTATCCTCAATCATATTAAACTGCACACCGATACCCTCGAAATTACCGTTGAGCGGTTCATTCAGACTTTTCACCTCCTTGGGTGTCAGATAGCTTGAGTGCGGATCAAGTTTGTCTATCATCCCTCGGATCGCATCTTCCACCAGCTTCTTCTCATCGACGCTATCCACATAGAGGTTGGTAATGGCCACCTCGGCATACTGAAGTTTGCGTAAAGGGGGCTCCTCGGTTCCTTTCAGCCTCAGTTGTGCGGAAGCTGTCAATGTCAGCAACGACAATGTCATTGCCAAAATTATCTTTTTCTTATTCATACTCATCTTCTTCAGGGCGGTCTTCCTCCACTACCAGGTTATCGATAATAAAGTTCTGGCGCTCCATCGTGTTCTTACCCATGTAATACTCCAGCAATTTCTGTACCTGGTCATTCTTATTGAGTGTCACCTGTTCCAGACGGATATCCGGACCAATAAAGCCTGCAAACTCATCTGGTGAAATCTCACCCAGACCTTTAAAGCGTGTGATCTCCGGATCAGGTCCCAGTTCGCTGATTGCCGTCAGACGCTCCTCCTCACTGTAGCAGTAACGGGTGATGAAATCGCTCTTCTTATTGCCTGTAATCCTTTCAGTCTTGGCGTCGGCATCGGCAATCACCTGCTTGTTCCTGATCTTTGTACGACGATTGCGCACACGGAACAGCGGCGTCTGAAGCACATAGACGTGTCCCTTCTTGATAAGCTCTGGGAAGAACTGCAGGAAGAAGGTGATGATGAGCAGACGGATATGCATACCATCCACATCGGCATCAGTAGCCACAATCACCTTATTATATCTTAGTGAGTCGAGTCCCTCTTCGATATCCAGCGCAGCCTGCAGCAGATTGAACTCCTCGTTCTCATAGACCACCTTTTTCGTCAGGCCGAAGCAGTTGAGCGGCTTGCCTCGTAATGAGAATACAGCCTGCGTGTTCACATCACGGCTCTTCGTGATGCTTCCGCTGGCAGAATCACCCTCAGTGATGAAGATACACGACTCCTCCTTACGATCATTTTTTACAGCGCTGAAGTGGATACGACAAGCGCGCAGTTGACGGTTATGCAGATTGGCTTTCTGGGCACGCTCACGAGCCAGTTTCGTTACAC
>JAEEGL013561991.1_pt1 | contig 24304 bp, 17 predicted proteins | sample 9134231 | NCBI WGS metagenome assembly JAEEGL01 (sample SAMN16246548, study PRJNA631951) | gut metagenome | biome: gut microbiome; feature: rumen; material: fiber-attached | host: Bos | place: Iran: Karaj | collected 2018-10
ACTTCTACACCTTCGCTGGCCGATGTATAGTCGGCGGCATTGCGGGCAATGCATCCGTCGGTGCTCGGGGTTACTTCGTATTCGTCGGGTTGTCCGTATTTGTGTATCTCCTCTTCACTCAGCTTGTCGGGTAGGGTAGGTGCTGCAAAGACAGGCAGCGAACGAGGTGCCATCGACATAATTCCATCCCACTTTCCACCAGCCATTTGCTTGTTGTAGAACTCCGTAAGCTGTTGCAACTCACGCCACGCCTTGATGCTATGTGCTGCCGACGAGAGAGCTTCGCTGTCGTGGTGGAATGACTCTTTGCGTGCCAGATGGCGTGCTTCCTGTGCCTGCAGATGCTTTGTGGCCATGGCCGAGGCAGCGAAAACGGGATACTTCACGGCGGCAAAGAAAGCGTCTTTCAGTTCAGGACGCAGGCTTTTTTCCACCTCTTCCACTTGCTGTCGAAGTAGTTGATATTCACCCAGATAGCGTTCAAGTTCATCACCGAATGACAAGGGATAGAACTCGGTGTCGCCCGCTGGCGATAAACCGTTGGTATACTTCTTCTTGTCGAGCTCAACCTGACTCCATCCCATGAATTCCGGACGGCGGATGGCGGTGAGTTGATAGAACTTCCTCATGATGGGAAACAGCTTTTGGCCACAGTCCTTGCCAAACTGCTGCACAAGCCAGCTCCTCAGATGTGCATCGAGTGAAGGTGTCACTCCGTTACTTGAGTATTTGGTTACCTTGTCAAAGTCCCATGCCATATCGAGGAATAGCGACAGCTGATAGGCTGCCACTTTCGGATCGTGGACATTGGCAATCCACATTCGGCGGACACCATGATTGTAGGCAGTCTGCATCTCGTGGTAGATGAGTCCTGGCTGTGTGGTGGAAAGCCAGAGGTAGTCGTGCGGACGTCCCCAATAAGACAGATGATAGTAGATGCCGTGTCCACCTGAACGGCGTTGCTCGAGAGAGTCAGGCAAACGCGTCAGGTAGCCATAGTTGTCGTCGCACCACATGAGCGTGACATTATCGGGCACACGAACACCATGTTGATAGATGTCGAGCACCTCCTTGTAAGGAATAAAGACCGTGGGAAGCGGAGCGTCTCCTGTAGTTGAGGGTTTAGCGTTGAGCATTGAGAGTTGCTCGCGGATGACATCGGTGAGACCTTGCACCTTCTGTTCCATGGTCTTGGCACCTTCCATGGCTCCATCGTGGATGCCACGCATGCCCAACGTATAGATGGCATCCATGTCGCGTGTCTCGTCGACACGATCTTGCCAGTATTTCAAGACACGTTGTCGATTGGTAAAGAAGTTGTAGTCCCCCATGCGCTTCTGGTCCCATTCGCCTACGTTATTGCGTAGCATGGGTTCGCAATGGCTTGAGCCTACAAAGATATCGAAAGAATCAGCCACTTCGCGGTTTCCTTTCTTTTGAAAGAAGGGGGTGGTTCCTTCGTGCATGGCTGGCCAGATGGTGTTGGCTCTCAGTCGTAAGAGTAACTCAAAAAGCTTATGATAAGTCTTTGGTCCGATGTCGCCTCCAGCCCATGGGCGCAGACTCCAGTCTTCGTCGTTGATAAAGATGCCACGGAACTCCACCGATGGTTGTAGAAAGGTCGTGAAGCGGTCGTCGACCTCCAGTCGCTTGCGGTGTTCAGGTACCACGTCACCCCACCATGTCCAAGGAGAAACACCTGCCATTCGCGACAGTTCCAGTATGCCATAAGCCGTACCGCGACCATTGTCGCCGATGACCACCAATCGTCCGTTGTGCACGCCAATATAGAAGGCATCCTTCTTGGTAATGACTTTCTGGTAGGGCAGGCGGCGCTTTTGTATCTTCTTGAATTCCTTGTTGTTAAGTGTACTCAGTTCGATGATTTCAACACGTCCCTTGTTGTCGGCCTTTGCGCGTTGTCCCGTTACGGCTCGCATGTCGTCGCTGAACATGTGGAGGGCAATTTCAACGACAGGTGAGTAGTGTTGCTGTGCAACATAACCCACATGGGAATGACCGTCGTACCAGACGAGGTTTGTGGCACTGACCAAAGTAACAAAGTGGCAAAGTAATAGAGTAATGAAGGAACGCATCTTTATTAATTATTTACGATTTTGCAACCACGGATGACACGGATGGGTTTTTGCCCACAGATTACACGGATTGCGCAGATTTTAATTCTCAATTATCAACTATCCATTTTCAATTTGCGGCTTGCTGCACGGATTTGCTACCACTAAGGGTAATCATAATTATCAACTATCAACTATCAATTGTCAATTATCAATTTCAAGTTTCTGGCTGGCTTCGTCCCAGCGATAGGTGGTGCGACGATATTTGCCGTTGCGGTAGTCGTTGGTATAGCCATCGTCCTCATAGAGAGTGAACTTGGCATCCTTGCCCGGATAGACGCGCATCTCCAGCGTTACACCATCACGGTCAGTGGCATAGTCCTTGCCATGGCAAAGTGGCAAGATGCTACCAGCCTTCACGAAGACAGGGATGAACGTGTCGTCGATGGTTGTCGTCACATACTGCCCGCCATCGTAATGACGGCCCGTGTGGTAGTCGTACCACCCGGCATCGTGTTGTGGCAGATAGGTGGTCCATTGGGTTACATCAGGCTCGGTGACGGGACTGATGAGCAGTGATGGACCAAACATGTACTCACATTCCTGCCGCAGCGCTTCCGGGTCGTCAGGGAAATCGAATACCAACGGGCGCATGAGCGTGGAACCATTGAAACTCACTGCCGCAGCCTGTGAGTAGATGTAAGGCATCAGTGAATAGCGTTCGTTGAGGCAACGGGCAATGGCAGCCTGCGCCTTAGGTCCATATTCCCAAGGTTCGGTGTTGCTCATGTAGCCATGCACACGCATCAATGGCAAGTAGACAGCCGTCTGAATCCAGCGCAGCATACGCTTCACATAGGCGGTATCCTTGTACTGATTGGCTGGACGGAAGAACCCGCCGGCATCGTATGTCCACCAAGGAATACCTGCAGCCTGCATGCCTAAGCCTGCAATGATCTGCTGACGCAGCGTCTTCCAGTCGTTGCCAACGTCGCCCGACCACATCGCAGAGCCATATCGCTGGATGCCCGTATAGCCACATCGCGTCAGAATCATCGGGCGCTGGTTAGGCCGGTCGTTCATGAGACCTTCGAAGACCGTCTTGTTGACCAGCAATGGATAGACATTGCGGAAACGTTCGCCTGCATAGCGGCCGTTCCATACGCGCCGGCCAACCAGATCGTCGTTCTCGGGTTCAGTGGCATCTTGCCACCACGCATCGATACCAACGGGTACTAACCGCTGGCTGAAATTCTTCCAATAGGCATCAGCCGAAGCTGGATTGAAGAAGTCTATCCAATCGGTGCCGGGGATGTAATGTCCATCGGCAGCCATCTGGCGTCCCACCTCTGAATTGCGGTCTATTTTCGACCATACGCTGACCATCAGCCGCATGTTCATGCGGTGCAGACTGTCGGTCATCAGCGATGGAGTCGGGTAGTGATCTTCGTCGAACTTCATGGCGTTCCACCCATATTTGCCCCAGTATTGCCAGTCTTGCACAATGACATCTATGGGTAATTCTTCCTGACGGAAATGCTGGGCGGTCTTCAGAATCTCATCCTGCGAGTGGAAACGTTCGCGGCAATGAATGTAGCCCAGTGCCCATTGCGGCATGAGAGGTGCCTCGCCCGTCAGCTTTCGGTAGGTAGCGATGATCTCATCAGCCGTACCAACGAACACCGTGTAGTCGACGGCATCGGCAACAGGCGACTGCAACACTGTCAGAGGCTGCACCTTATTATAGTATAATATGGGTTTGTCGTCGCGGGTGAGGTGGGTTTCGAGAACGTGAGTGCCTTTTGTCAGGTGTACAATAGTTGAGGTAGTGGGTGGTAACCAGACGTTCTGCATGTCAATGACCTTCTCTCCATCGATCGTCAGATGATGGCGGCGCGCCATTTTCTGCCCCACGTCGAGCATCAACGAGTAGTCGCCCTCTTCACTTACTTTCAGTGTTGCCGTGAACTTGTTCTCTTCCCGGATCTCCTGCTTGCCACCTTCGGTAGAGGTCACATTCACTGCTTCGCGCCGATTGGTGCCTTCGCCACGTGTCAGTGCCACGGACTTAGAGCAGGGATTGAAGTCAGTCAATCCATAGTTGTTCCACAGCACACCATAGCCTTTGCTGGAGATTAACATTGGAATGGCAATCTGTGTGTTTACCTGCGTGAGACGTCGCGTCAGTCCACGCACATTGAGCACACCATCCTGAAACTGTCCCAGTCCGTAGAGACATTCATCGTCGGGTGAACGGAATGCTAAGCGAGCCTCTTGAGTGGGTTCACCACTGACGGTTGATGGGCGCAACTGATGATTTGTGGCCTCGAACACGATCCGGCCCGAACGGTCGCTGATTTGCAGCAGGCGTTTCTTGGCATCGACACGGACATTGAACACCGTATTGTCAGTGGGCTGTGCCGCTCCAGTATAGATCCAGTCGGGAAGCGTGTCGGAAGGAGCAGTCTCCGTGTAACGAATCCTGATGGCATTCGGTGCCAACGTGGTCAGCGTGAGTTGGCCTTTACCAAAAGAAACACTGCCATCGGCCGGCTTCATGTCAGCTGGCGAAGCAAATGATGGTAGTGCTGCCCCAAAGAAGCAGAGCAGCATGACAAGGCATTGTCTGGCTTTCAAATGCATCATCATATAGGATTATTGGTCAATGTTGACCAGTTCGTAATTCTTGGTGCCGAGGCCGATCTGTTCGGCATAGTCGACAATATAGGTGCCATGCTGGCGGTTGATGCGCTCGATGAGTGGCTTCTCGTCGTCGCCATCACTGGCTTTATGGTTAAATACCAGGTCGAGACATGCCTTGTCGAGTGCCACAGGATCGGTGGAAGCCAGGATTCCCATGTCCTTCAGCCGTGGTTCGGCGGGATGACCGTCGCAATCGCAGTCGACAGACATGTTGTTCATCACGTTGATGTAGAGAATGTTTTCACCGAAGTAGTTGTGAACGGCCTGTGCCGCAGCAGCCATCGACTCGAGGAAGTTGTCCTGCGTAGGACCAGCTGCCAAATATTGTGGTGTCCATGTCAGCACAGGATCGGTAGTCTTGCCTGCAGAATGAATGTAAGCCTTGCCGTTGGTGGATGCTACACCGATGGAAGCATTCTTCAATACACCACCGAAGCCACCCATGGCGTGTCCCTTGAAGTGGGCAAGGTTGATCATAAACGTATAGTTGGCCAGGTGTTCGCCTACGATGTCGTAGCGGAGATGCTTCTGATCTTTCACAGGGATCCGCATCTCGCCAAACTCATCCATCAGGTCGACGGCAAAGATGGAGTCAAAACCATGTTCATGGATGGTCTCCCAGTGCTTCTTCGGGTCCTGACGTGTGCCGCCATAGGCAGTGCAGCATTCAACGATGGTACCATTTACTTCCTCAACGAGGTTGCGTATGAGCGTGGGTTTCAAGTAGTGGGTGTTGCCACCTTCGCCGGTAGATATCTTAACGGCGACGCGTCCAGTAGCCTCGCGGCCTAGTGCCTTGTAGATTTTCACTAGTGCCTCGGGCGAAATCTCGCTCGTCATGTAGACCTTTGCTTTGCCATTGGCTTGCTTTTCGTCAGCCAAATTCTTATCTTGGGCACATGCGGCAAGCACCAGCAATGCCGACAGAACCAACGTAAAATGCATTTTCTTCATTGTGACATTTGTCTTTAGTTTTGATTTCAACTTGCAAATATAGACAAAAAAAACGAATAATGCACCAGAGTTTGAAGGAATTTGTTTATCTTTGTCATTTGAATATTAAAAAGATATTGTTATGAAGCGTCTCGTATTTGTCATTCTGTTATTATTTTTCGTATGGGCAAATCTGAGTGTCCATGCTCAGCAAGCCGACTACCGTATCATACCTCAGCCGAAAGAGGTGACGGTAGACAGCCTGCACGTTTTTACTGTGTATGAAGGCTTGTCAATAGCCTACGATGAAGCTCAAGCCGATGTGGCCCGTAATGCCGGTTTCCTGCAGCAATGGATTGAACAGGCTACAGGGCTGCGGCTCGAGTTGCGCCCATCGGACAAGCGCGCAGCCATTCGTATGCAATTGATACGAAAGGGTACGGCAAAGAAAGGCCAGGCGCTCGTGGCTCTCACCGACCAGGAAAAAGAAGCTTACAGCATCACGGTAGATAAGAAAGGCATCACGCTGCAAGCTGCTACGGCCGAGGGATTGTTCCGTGCCGGGCAGACTTTGCGCAAGAGTCTGCCAGTGCTGAAAGCTGGAGAGACGGCTCTTGATAGAGTTGACTTTCCCTTTGTGCAGATCATCGACCAACCTCGTTTTGCCTATCGCGGTGTGTTGCTTGACTGTGCCCGCCACTTCTTTGACGTGACGACGATCAAGCAGTTTCTTGATGCCATGGCCCTTCATGGATGTAACCAGTTCCACTGGCACCTTACTGACGATCAGGGATGGCGCTTTGAGGTGAAGGCTCTGCCCGAGTTGGCCAAGCAAGGCAGTGTGAGGGAACAAACCGTCATTGGCCCGGGCAATATGGGAATCTACGATGGCGTTCCCTATGGAGGCTACTACACCCAGGACGATTGTCGCGAAGTGGTGCGCTATGCAGCAGAACGATACATCAACGTCGTTCCTGAGATAGACCTGCCCGGACACATGCAAGGTGCCCTGCATGTGTTTCCACAGTTGGGCTGTACGGGTGGTCCCTATCCCGTTCTGACCTATTGGACGATCAGCCGAGATGTGCTTTGCGGTGGTAATCCTGAGACCATTCGTTTCCTGCATACCGTATTGGGAGAACTATGCGACGTTTTCCCGTCGAAATATATACATATCGGCGGCGACGAATGTCCTAAAGACCGATGGCGCAAGTGCGAGAAATGCCAGGCAAAGATCAGGGAGTTGGGGCTTGTTGACGATGGCAAGCATAGTCCAGAAGACCAACTGCAGACGTACATCAACAACCAGATGGAAGAATTTCTGTCGTCGCGTGGGCGTGACCTCATTGGTTGGAATGAAATACTGGACGGCGGTCTTACTGAACGCTCTATCGTCATGTCGTGGAAAGGTGTGAAGGGCGGCGTGGAAGCTGCCCGTCAGCACCACCGCGTCATCATGAGTCCTAACGTATATGCCTACATTGACCATCCCCAACTGAAAGATGTGGCCAAGCAGCCTCGCACCACAGGCAGCTACATTGTGTCGTGCAGTAAGATGTATAGCTTTGAGCCAGTCATGCCCGATGAACTCTCTGAAGAGGAGCAACAGTACATTCTCGGTGTGCAAACCAACCTGTGGACAGAGCATGTGGCCTATCCTGAGCATGCTTTCTACCAACTGTTGCCACGATTGGGTGCCATGAGTGAAGTGCAATGGTGCAGGCCTGATCAGAAAGACTTTGAGGATTTCCGTGCAAGACTGCCTCGGTTGTGCAAGCTCTACGAGCGCTTTGGCTATAAGTATTGCCGGCAGGTGGAGTGAGAAAGCATCGTTCAGCTTCATCAACTTTATGGTTTTCGATGGTTAAAGCTATGAGTTTTTCTCCTAAAGCAGTCGTTTATTGAGAAAAAAGCATTACTTTTGCACCTGAAAAACAAATAACGACGACAATATGGAAGCATTATATCCAAAGAAGGTGTTAGAGGCATTGGCCACGGTGACCTATGCAGGCACAAAGAAAAACCTTGTAGAGAGTGAAATGATCGGCGATACGCCATCGGTGGGCTTCGACCGTGAACGCAACGTGTGGAGTACGAAAGTCGTATTGGTGTTTGAACGCGATACCGACCCGTTCCTGAAGTCTACGGTCAAGGCTGCAGAGGCTGCCATTAAATACCATTGCGGTAAGGATGTGGAGGTGGAGATTGAAACCGAGTTCAAACGCGCGCCACGTCCTGAGGTGGGCAAGCTGTTGCCCGACGTGAAGAACATCATCGCCGTGAGCTCAGGTAAGGGAGGTGTCGGTAAGTCGACGGTATCGGCAAACCTGGCGATTGCATTGGCACGTCTTGGCTATCAGGTGGGACTGCTCGACTGCGACATTTTCGGTCCGTCGATGACCAAGATGTTCGGTGTGGAAGATGTGCAACCCTACGCCGTGAAAAAAGATGGGCGCGACTTGATAGTGCCTGTTGAGAAATATGGCGTGAAACTGCTCAGTATCGGCTTCTTTGTTGACCCACAGACGGCTACGCTTTGGCGCGGCGGCATGGCAACGGGTGCCTTGAAGCAACTCATAGGCGATGCCGACTGGGGCGAACTTGACTACTTGATTCTCGACACACCACCGGGAACGAGTGACATTCACCTGACGCTCTTGCAGACGCTTGCCATCACGGGTGCAATTATCGTATCGACACCTCAACAGGTGGCTCTTGCCGATGCACGCAAGGGCATCGATATGTACAGAAACGATAAGGTGAACGTGCCTATCCTCGGACTTGTAGAGAACATGGCATGGTTTACGCCCGCCGAACTGCCTGAGAACCGCTACTATCTGTTTGGACGTGAAGGCTGCAAACAGTTGGCAGAGGAGATGCAAGTGCCGCTGTTGGCACAGATTCCTATTGTGCAGAGCATCTGTGACAATGGCGATCAGGGTACACCATCTGCACTTAACACCGATACGATGACGGGACAGGCCTTCCTTGCACTGGCACAGAGTGTGGTTACCGTTGTGCGCCGCCGCAATGCCACGTTGCCAAAGACGAAAATCGTGGGGACTAAATAGAGAGAAGGGGCAAGAAGTTAGGGGCAAGGGGCAAGAGAAATGCTCATTCTCATAGTTTTTCAGTCTGTGAAGTGTATTCTCTTGCCCCTTATCCCTTGTTTCTTATAAACTTAAAAAGATGATGACCGAGAAAGAAAAGATGCTGGCTGGCATGGAATATTCAGCAACGGATGAAGAACTGTTGCGTGAACTGAATGCCGTGAAGGAGGTGATACACGACTATAACCTGTTGCGGCCTTCCGATCGCGATAGGAAACTGCTGTTGCTCAAACAATTGCTTGGGCATATCGGCGACGATGCCATCATCATCAACCAGCCTTTCTATTGTGACTATGGAAAGCAGATCAGCGTGGGGCGTCGTTTCTTCGCCAACTTTAATTTTACGGTGCTCGATGAGGCTCCCGTGACGATTGGCGACGACTGCTTCATTGGTCCTAACGTGAGCATCTTTACTGCCTGCCACAGCACTGATCCTGTTGAACGCAACTCTCGACGCGAGTGGGCCAGACCCGTTACCATCGGCAATAATGTGTGGATAGGCGGCAATGTGACGATTCTGCCAGGCATAAACATTGGCGACAACGTCACCATTGGAGCTGGATCGGTTGTCGTCAATGATATTCCCTCAGGCAGTATTGCAGTTGGCAATCCCTGCCGGGTGGTCAGAACGCTGTAGGAGAGGTTAGCGTGCCATCTGGTAGATAGCCTCCATATCAGCGGGTTGCAGCACCTTGAAGCAACCCTGCGTAACTGCGTAGTCGCGGCTGCACTTACGTACCATTTCCTTTATCTCTTCGTCGGTCACTTCGCGGCCAATGAGTTCATGGATGTTGATCGGCATGCCTATGGCATGATAGAAACGCTCCATGGCCTCGATGCCTTTGAGAGCAGTTCCCTCAGGATCGTGGAAGTCATTGGGCACATCCATCACATTGACGGCAAATTGCACGAAGCGGCTCACGTTCTCACGATAGACATAGCGCGCCCAGCTGGGCCAGATAGCTGCGAGGCCTGCTCCGTGGGTGACGTCGAACATGCCGCTGAGTTCATGTTCCAGCTCATGGGTAGCCCAGTCATCGCTGAGTCCGCACCCGGTCAGTCCGTTGTGAGCAAGGCTGCTTCCCCACATGATTTGCGCACGGTTACGGTAGTCGCAAGGATCCTTTAGCACGGCAAAGACTGCGTCCTTCATGGTGCGAAGCAGCGATTCTGCCAAGGCATCGGTAAGCGTCATGTCGTTGTCGTGTGAGAAATAGCGCTCCATCGTGTGCATCATGATGTCGGTGACACCGGCTGCTGTCTGATAAGGTGGCAGCGTGAAGGTACGACAAGGATTCATGATGGCAAACTTCGGGCGGGAGAGGTCGTTTGAATAGCCCAGTTTCACATCGCCGTCTTCATTGGTGATAACGCTTGAGTTGCTCATCTCGCTGCCTGCGGCAGGGATGGTGAGAACGGTGGCAAGTGGCAACATCGTCTTTGGTGTGGCTTTGCCAAGATAGAAGTCCCACACATCGCCCTCATAGGGAACGCCGTAGCCGATGGCTTTGGCTGAGTCGATGACGCTACCGCCACCTACAGCCAAGATGAAGTCGATACCCTCGCGGCGGCAGAGGTCGATGCCCTCATGAACCTTTGAGAGTCGTGGGTTCGGCACTACGCCGCCAAGCGTTACAAAACTGATGGCTTCATCGCGCAGCAGGTTGAACACCTTGTCAAGAAGACCTGAACGGATGGCGCTCTGGCCACCATAATGAACTAATACCTTTGTGCCGCCATAGTGCTTCACAAGACGGGCCACTTGCTCCTCTGAGTCTTTTCCGAACACAACTTGTGTTGGAGTGTAATACTGAAAGTCTTTCATTTGGTTTTTGTTATTTATTGGTTGGGTGAATTGGATTCTTTCTCGCGTGGCAACACCAGGTTGAGTATCACGCCGGTGAGTGCCGAGAGTCCGATGCCGCTGAGGGCAAATGAACCGAAGTTGAACACGGCGCCGCCTATGCCCAGCGTGAGCGTGACGCTGACAATAATGATGTTGCGGGTGGAGTTTAAGTTAACTTTGTTGTGGATGAGATTCTGCACACCAACGGAAGCAATGGTGCCGAAGAGCAAGAGCATGATGCCGCCGAGCACGGCATTCGGAATGCTCTGTAACAAGGCACTGAGCTTACCCATCACAGAGAAAACGATGGCTGTGGCAGCTGCTATACGGATGACCTTCGGGCTGGTGACACGCGTTATCTGCATGGCTCCGGTAACTTCGCTATAGGTGGTTACAGGAGGGCCTGCAAAGAATGCAGCAAAAAGACAGGCAAGTCCGTCGCCGAACATGGTGCGATGGAGTCCCGGGTCTTTCACGAAGTCCTTCTCTGCCACTGCACTTACCACATAGACGTCGCCAATATGCTCGATGACAGGTGCAATGGCCACGGGAATCATGAACAGGAACGGTTCCCAGGCAAACTGTGGCAGGTGGAAGTGGCTGATGCTCTGTGGCAATGCGAACCATGCTGCCGTCTCTACGGTCGAAAGGTCGACAACGCCCATGCATAGGGCTACGATATAGCCTGCGATGATGCCACAAACGACAGGTACGAGTTTCAGCAGTCCGCGTCCCAGGGTAAGTACCAGAATGGCTGTTACCAGCGAAATGACGGCAAGTACCCAGTTTTCTTTCGCCATGTTGACGGCTGAGGGCGACAACGATAGTCCAATCAGTATGATGACGGGACCTATGACGACAGGTGGGAAGAGGCGATTCAACAACTTCTGTCCTTGCCACTTGATGAGGGCCGACATGATGAAGTAGACCAGCGAAACGCCAATGATACCTGCCAGTGTGCCAGGCATTCCCCATTGTTGAGATGCAGAGATGATAGGGGCAATGAAAGCAAAGCTGGAGCCAAGGAAGATGGGTACTTTGCCTTTGGTGACCAGATGGAATATGAACGTGCCGAGACCTGCGGTGAATAGAGCCGTGGCAGGATCAAGGCCAACGAGCAGTGGCACCAGTACCGTTGAGCCGAAGGCTACAAACAAGAACTGAATGCCCACGATGGTCATGCGGGTAGGGGTGAGTTGAGTTGGCATTTTAGTTGAGAGTTGAGTGTTGAGAGTTTAGAGCTTTAGAAATTCCACTTCACAGCCAAAGTCGGATTGATGAAGAACGACTTGTCGTTGAAAGTGTTGTAGATGAAGTTGCTACTCATCTCAATCTCTGAGCCAACGCTCAGGTGTGGCGTCACGTTGTACCAAAGTTGAGGCTCGGTCAGCATGACGAGTTGGCCGTGACCATTGACCTTCTCGCCGCGCCAGAAGTCAATAAATCCCGAGAACGTTCCTTTGCCCTTTGCAAAGTTCAGTCCCCAGACGCCAGTCAGTTGGAAACTATGGAAGCCGCGCGTGTACTCATAGCTCTTGAAAAAACGCTTATACATGAGCTGTACGGAGTAGGTCTTTGAGAAATCGGCCGAATGTCCATTCCATGCGGCACCCAGCAAGGCAGCCTGCTGGAAGCTGCCAAAGCGGTTCAGTCCGCCGTTGTACTCAACGTGGGCAGCAATGGGCAGCTTCTTGCTGAGGTTAAACTCGCGTGAAATCTCGGTATAGGCACCCTCAGTGAACTTGCGGCTAAAGTCAATATCGACGAAGTAGAACCACGAACCCCACTTGTCGGCCTTGAATTGTTCGAGTGTCATCGTCACCTTTTGGCGACCAGCCTCTTCGTCGGGATAGATGAACCGACCAAAGTCGTAGTGCAACTGCACGTTCTGTGCCTGCATGGCCATGCCCATGAGCAGTAGCATGGCGGAAAGAATCATTTTTTTCATACTGTCTTTATTGTTTTTATTATTATTCAACATGATTACTTGACTCCTTGAATTTACAATAGTGGTGCTACATACTTCAGCACAAAGAATACTGCCAGCACATACATGGCAATCGATATTTCGTTATGGCGTCCGCTGAGGAGTTTCACCAGCACGTAGCTGAGCATACCCAACACGATACCTTCGGCAATGCTTGCCGTGAAGGGCATCATGAGGATGGTGACGAAACAGGGAAGGGCCTCGGTAATATCGGAAAGGTCGATCTTGGTGATAGTGCGAATCATCAGTACACCTACCAATACCAATGCACTCGTCGTTGCGGCAGCAGGAATCATCAGGAAGAATGGCGAGAAGAACAATGCCACAAGGAACAGCATGGCTACCGTAAACGAAGTGAGGCCTGTGCGACCGCCTGCGGCAATACCGGTGGTGCTCTCCACGTAGGTGGTCACGGTAGATGTGCCGGCGAGCGCACCCAACGTAGTTCCTATGGCATCAGACATCAATGCGCGGTTCAGTCCATGGATGCGGCCGTTCTTGTCGACCATACCCGCACTTGTTGATGTACCAATGAGCGTGCCGAGTGTATCGAAGAGGTCCATGAACACCAGCGTGAACACGATGATGTAGTACTCGATGTCGAGACTAAGGAAACGTGAGAAATCTAATTGGAAGGCCACGGGCTCTAACGAGGCAGGCATGCTGAGTATAGTGAATCCTTCCGGTATATGAGTGACACCGATGGGAATGCCAATCAGCGTCATGGCAACAATCGTATAGAACAAGGCACCACGAACCTTCAGGGCCATCAGGATGCAGCCGAGGATGACACCGCCCATGGCAAGGAGCGACGTGGCTGTCCAAGGGGCGAGCGTGGTCACCGTGGCATCGCTTTTTATGATAATGCCTCCATTTTTCAATCCGATAAACGCGATAAACAGGCCGATACCAACCGAGATGGCATAGCGTAGGTTCAGCGGGATGGCATTCACGATGGCTTCGCGAACTCGGAAAGCAGTGAGTAGGATGAATATGACACCTTCAATGAATACGGCAGCAAGAGCCTGTTGCCAAGTGAAACCCATGACGAGTACAAGTGTGTAGGCAAAGAAAGCATTCAATCCCATGCCTGAAGCAAGGGCAAATGGAAGTCGTGCATAGAAGGCCATGACCAGTGTGGCGATGGCAGCAGCCACTACTGTAGCTGAGAATACGGCACCTTTGTCCATGCCGGCATCACCCAGGATGAGTGGGTTGACAGCGAGAATGTAGCTCATAGTTAGAAAGGTCGTGAGACCAGCCAATAGTTCGGTCCTCACTTTGTGTTTTGCTTCGTCGAAGCCTAGAAGATTTAAGAAACTTTTCATAAAGATAATTGGTTAATGTAAAAGGAATATGCAAAGTAAGCAAAAATAATCGACATGACAAAGCAATCCTTCATTTTTTTCTTATGAAGGATTGAAAAGATGAAAACTATCGTATGGCTTATGACTGTTCGCCAGCCTCCTTGCGCACACGGACAGCATGGGCTTTCTCTTTCAGAACCCTGATGCGTTCGTTGGCATGGTTATGGGCAGCAATAATCTGGAATCGATATACCAGACATGTGGCAAAGAAGTAGACAATGGTCAGTACCCATAGGGCTTGATATTCCAAACGGATATCGGACAGGGTTGCTCCCATACCATTGATGCGTATGAAACCACGCACACCGAATGTCGAAGGCAAGAGCGTGGCAATGCTTCGCCATGCGCCAGGGATACTACTCTGGGGCCAAGAAATGCCAGAGAGGAACAGGAAGGGCAGCGAAGTGAAGACTACGAGCAGAATGACGTTCTCACGATAGCGAACCAGGCAGCTGAGCATCATACCAAAGAAGATGCATGACAGAATGTAGGGCACCATGAGTGCCAACAATGGTGCGCCCGAAAGTAGCGATGTGAAGCCGAATAGTCGTGGAACAATGATGGTCAGATAGGCTGCAATGACAGCATAAATCATGAAGTAGGCCATAGACTTGCCCAACACGATACGGAAAATGCCGTTGTAATGGCGCGACACGGGCACGAGGTCGTGGTAACGGTTGCTTTCACGGGCTGTTCCTGCTGCAAGTCCAATACCCAACAGCATGGTCTGCTGGATGATGAGGATCAGTACGCCGGGGATGAGGAACGAACCGTAGCCTCCAGTCGGATTGAACACGGGCACTTCTTCAAATTCCAATGGTTTTGTCGAAATCTGATCTTCACGGTCGGTGTAGTTGCCCGAGAGGGCAATCTGCATCTTTGAACTCATATTGCTTGCCACGGCTTGTGCAGACTGGAAGATGGCCTTATAGGCAAGCATGAGCGACATGTCGCAATAGACACCTACGTGGCTTTGCTCCATGCGAAGGACGTTTGTCTGAAAATCAGTTGGGAAGTAGAGCACGCCATGAACCACCTGCTTGCCAACCAAAGCACGTGCTTCGTCGAGCGAGTTACAGTAGTAGGCCACTTTTGCATCGGGAGTTGCATCGAACTCGCGGATGAACTCGCGACTCTGATGGCTGTGCGAAAGATCAACGACGGCTACAGGCACTTCACGGACTAACTCATTTGAGTAAGCCCACGAGTAGAGCAGCGGATAGAGGATAGGCACGAGTAGGAAGAAGATGAGCACGCCCTCGTCGGTGACGGTCTGGCGCATCTCCTTCGTCCAGATATAGCACATATCCCGGACTCCTTCCTTAATCCTATATAGCAGCGTTTCTTTCATTCTTTTACTTCTTTATTCTCCTTTATTTCCTCAAGGCACATACACATACTCCAGCATAGCACGCCTGATCTTCAGCACTACGAAGAAGGGTAGGGCAGCAAATATGATGAGTGCCATGAAGTTGAACCATGCATCGACAAACGGGAATCCGTTGAAAATGCAAATCTGGTAGATCATGTAGTAGTGACGCAGGGGGAAGAGCACGGCCAAGGCTTCGATGGCAGGGCTCATGGCAGAGATGGGGAATGTGGCTCCGGCTGTGGTGAAGCTCAGCATCGCCCAAAGCGAACAGATACTCATCGACATACGGAGCGAAGGCATGAGGCCAAAGGCAAAGATGCCAAAGCCGATACTCGAGATGACGGCCAGGAAACCTAGTAGCATGATCATGACGACACCACCTGGATGAGGGAAATTCAGGTAGCCAAACATGTAGTACATGTAGACATAGAAAATGCTGATGAAGATGAGGAACTGCGGGAGCAGTTTGCCTGTTAGGGCAACGATGATGTTGTTGTCGGCCATGCCCATCCATTCCTTCGACGTGCCGAACTTAAGCTCTGTTCCCAGCGAATAGGCCGTGATGAGAAACATGAAGAGCATCAGGATGCCAGGGATGAGCATCGTGGAGAGATAGAGATTGTAGCTTGCCCATGGATTGCCTATCATGTGCAGGTCAATGGCAATGGGTTGAAGGAACGTCGCTATCTGCTTGTCTGTGAATCCCTTGGCACGCATGATCTGCTGGCCGACTCCTGCCGATCCCAATGTGGCAACAGTCTTCAAATCGCGAAACAGTAATGCACCAGCCGTCAGCGATGTCTGGCTGTAGTAGAACGATATCTTGGGCTGTCGCGATGAGAGCAAGGCGCTGGTTGTTCCTTTCGGTATGTAGAGGAACGCGTAGATCTTGTTCTGCTGGATGGCGTTTCGTGCTTCGTTTACGTTGGGGTAGTAGGCAACCACTTGGCTTGCCTGGAAAGAATCGAGTTTGCGGATGAGTGCACGTGATGTCGAGGTGTTGTCGTTGTCGACGATACCCACAGGCATCTCCTGAGGCTGACCGTCGTGCATCAAGGTCGTGAAGAACACGGTGACAAGGATCGGAAATACCAACATGCCGAACAGGTACATCATGTTGTGACGCATGATTCCACATTCGCGAAGTGCTATGTTAAGTATTTGCTTCAACATACGATTCCCAATCTACCTTCTTAACTTACTACTTCACCTTTTTCTCCTTGATAATCAAGGACATGCCTGGACGAAGCCCCTCGAAAACCTCTTCAGGACGTGCCTTTACCTCAAAGGTCTTCAGGTCGTATTGGCCATTGGCCTTGGTGGCTTTCCATACGGCATACGATCCCTCGTCCTTGATATAGAAAACCTTCATCTTGATCTCTTTGTTGAAAGCTGGCGCAAAGGCGGTGAAGGTATCGCCAATCTTTAACCCGTTGAGTTGGTCTTCGCGAACATTGAACGTGCCCCAGAGGTCGCTCATCACCGAGATGCTCATGATAGGCGAACCCGTACCGATGAGCTCACCCACCTTAGGATAGATGCTCGACACTTCGCCTTCAACATTTGAGATCTGGACCGTCTCGCGAATATAGCTCTGCACCTCCTGAACGGCACCACGAGCACGGTTCACCTGAGCCTGTGCAGCTCGCTTCTCTTGTTGACGAGCACCATTCACGGCCATATCGTATTGACTCTTTGCAGCTTTCTCCTGAGCTTGCAGGGCCTTGTAGTTGGCCAATGCCTCGTCGCGCTTCTGGGCCGTCATGACACCTTCATCGAACAGGCGTTGCACACGCTCGTAGGTCTTCTGGGCAATCTCAAGTCCTGCCTTGGCCTGCTGCCAGAGCTGGTAGGCTCCACTCACTTGTTCCTGACGTGCACCAGCCTGAGCCAGATCGCTCAGCGCAGCAGCAGCATCTTCGGCGCTCTGTGCCTGCGTCTTCTTGGCTTGCACCTCGGGTGCATCCAGAATGGCGAGTGTATCGCCCACGTGCACATAGTCGCCTTCCTTCACACGTAGTTCCAGAATACGTCCAGGCACTTTTGAAGAGATGCGATACTCGCTCACTTCCACTTCACCCTGAATGGTTTCAGGCGAACGGTCGAGCAGGAAGAAACCGATGAGGCCTACTACGACAACCACCGATACGAATCCTAATACGGCGAGCAGGATGTTGTTATGTTGGGTTTTTGCTGACATGATGTTATTTACGATTTACGGATTTACGATTTACAATTATGATTTTAGGAGTGTAGGAGTGAAGGAGTGTAGACGTATGTTTTATGCACTAAACACTAATCACTCAACTCTAAACTCTAAACTATCAACTATTAACTATCAACTATTAACTATCAACTAATCAAGTTTTCCCATTGCTTGCTTCAATGCCACCTGTGCAAGTTTCACTTCCACCTCTGCATCGATCTTCTGAGTCTGTGCCTGTTGCCAAGCCGTCTGGGCAGCCATGACGTCGGTAGCTTCTATGACACCTTCGCGGAATCCCACGTTGGCACAGCGTAGATTTTCGTCGGCACTTGATAGGTTTTTCGTAGCCATGGCAAGTCGCTTTTGTGCTTCTTTCATCTTGAAACGGCATTGCTCCAGCTGCAGTCCAATCTTTTCGCGGGCATCGTCGAGTTCCATAGCGGCAATAGTCGTGGCAGCACGGCTGGCACGCACCTTGTATTGACCTTCGAACCAATTCCAGACGGGAACGCGAAGCAGTACGCCCACATTCCACACGCCTGCAAACTTGCGCTCAAAACCATTGTAGAGATTAGGATTGGAGAGCATGTAGCCTCCCGTCAACGCCACTTGCGGCAAGAAAGCAGCGCGCACCAGTTTCGTGGCTTGCTCACTCATCTGAACGGCATTCTCCAGCATCTTCAGTTCGTTACGGTTGGCATAGGCTGCTTCGTTGCCGTCGTCAACCACGTCGTCAGTCATCGGGAGCACGTCCTTGCCTTCGTCAGCTAACACGATGTCGGTGTCGACGGGGAGTCCACATAACTGGCATAGCAGCATCTTGGCCAGTGCCACGCCGTCCTCGACCTGCGTCACCTGCATGTCAGCTTCGTTGACACTCACGTCGACTTTCAGCCCTGTAGCACGTGTAGCTACGCCTTCGCTGATCATCTTGTGAACGTCGTCGTCCAGCTTCTGCACCAGGTCACGATAGCTGTTGGCCAGTTTCTGCTTCTGTTTGAGCGATACCACTGTCCAGTAGATGTCGTCGATGCTCTTCAGCGTATTCTGAACCATGCCCTGCTCCTCGTTGGCAGCCAGTTCTTGGTTGATTTCGGCCATTCTGTTGGCTGCCGTGATGGCACCGCCCATGTAGATGGGCTGGCGAAGCATGACCGAAGCGGCGAACATGTTCCTCGAGTCAGTCTTGAAGGCATCGTTGATCTTCTCGCCAATCTGATTGCCTAACTGTGCGATAGGCTGCCCCATCTGTCCCATGAGCGCTCCCAGTTGCTGAGCCATCTCCGGTTTGATGAGTCCTTGCTGAACGAGGCTCGTCAGCGTTGACGACAAGTGTTCGCCCACACCCGTCATGGCCGTTGTGCCGAGGTTGGCAAACGTGTTCTTCTGGTCTTTGTTCAAGATTGAAATCTCTCGACTGAAGAATTCGTAGCCACCTATCACGTCAACCTTTGGCAGATAGTTGGTGCGGGCCGCTTTTCGCAGGTTCAAAGCCATTTCTTGCTTCACGCGGGTAACGCCCAACTGCTTGTTGTTCTGTAGCGCCAGTTGCCGGCACTCTTCGAGTGACAGCACCTGTTGGGCACCTGCAGTCAGCGTGGCCATCAGCATGAATAGCGTTAATACCTTTCTCATATATTGATGATTTCTAATAAACACTCAACTTTATAATTTACATAGCCAAGCAATCGCCTTGGATCTCTACTTCAAGCTGAAACTTCTCGACCCGATCATGTTGCCGTCGGCAAAGATGCTCACCTGATAGTTGCCTCCCACGAGTGCCTGGTCAACATTCCAATAGAGTGTCACAGGAGTTTCCTGTCCGCCGTACTCAACGACTTTCTTCATCGTGCAGGTCAGCGAGCGGTTCTCGTAGTTGAAGTTTCCTGCATTGCCAAGCAACGAACCTGTCGGCGAGGTGATGCGCACGAAGACTGTTCGCATGCCGTTCTGAGCCGTAACGTTCTTGGCTAACGAGAAATTCACCTGCAGCGTCTTGCACTTCGAGGCATTGTCAGTAGATTTGTTACGCTTGTCCTTGCCTTGCATGCTTATGCCGATGGCATCCAGTTGGGCGGCAATGGCAACCTTTTCCGAAAGCGATTGCTTCTCGCTACTGAGTCCTTCAATCTGCTGCGTGGCCTCCTCGTATTGAGCTTTCACGCGCGTATTCTCTTCCTGAAGGTTTTGGTTCAGTCGGTTTAGAGAGTCAATCTCGATGACATACGACCGCAACACGGCACGAACCGTGGCCAGTTCCTTCTTCAGTCGGGTAATCTCACGGGCATCGTTAGCCTTCACCTGCTGCAGTTCTGCAAGCAGTCGCTGTGTCTTTTCTTGTTCTGCCGACAGTTGAGCCACGATGGAGTCGTTATTGATTTGTGCCTTCATCTCACTATATTGCAAGGCAAACTGCTGGTATTCGTTCTCCATTTCCTGTTTGTCCAGTGCGGCCAACTCCTGCATCTCGCGGTTTTCCTGTTTTTGTTTGTCGAGATTCAGGTATAACCAAACCACCCCGCCGATGAGGGCGAGGCAAAGCACTACTAGAGGAATCAAGTATTTCTTCATTTCTTTATGGCGGTTGTTGTTTTCAACCTGCAAAAGTATATATTTTCTGTCAAACGGCAAAGCAAATTATCGCAAACATACCCCTTGTAAAACTAATTTTTGCAATTTTAGGGAATTTTTGAACAATACGTCATGTTGCGACGATATGCCCTCAAGGTGTTTCCCAGATAACTAGATGTCGAGGCAGGTTAATGACTTTCAGCCGCTCATACCAGATGCGCGATGAGCCGGCAATGCGTTTGGTGGTGTGGCTGCTGATAACATAATAGCTGGCACTATATTCGTCCATCAACTCCAGAAAAATGCGCTTGATGCGCGAACACTTCTCGTTGATGGCATTGTCGAGGGGATCGACGATTCGCTCAACGCTCTCTTCAATCTGTTCGATGTCCATGCTACGTGGTGCCACGAGCCGATAGTAATGTAGTAGTTCATCGCGATAGTCTCTCAATCGCTTGAATTCGATGCCCTCAGGATGATTCAGGAAGAGCAGATAGACAGCTTTGTGAACAGGTTGAAGGATTACTTCCTGCTGTCCGTTGTCAAGCAGCAGAAGGCGATAGTCCTTGGTAATTAGCAATCGGCTGAGTTTTCCGCGTGCAGCCTCGATGCGCAACTGTTCGAGCAGAGGCACACCTAAAGCATGCAGAATCAGGTCGTTCCTGTCCTGCTGTTGAAGAGCTACTACAAGCTTTCGCAGCTCCTCACTCATCTCCTCGGCTGTCCTCGTATTCTCCATCGAAACGCTCAATATTTCACCTGTCACCTATTACCTATTACCTATTACCTATTACCTATTACCTATATTACCTCCCTCACTCGTCCATCACCACTTCCGTTACTTTTCGCTCCAGCCATCGCTTCCAGCGCTCCACCATTGAGACTGGCTTTTGTGGCTTCGGTTCTTCGCGCGAAACCTCAACACTACCCTCATTCGGACCATTCTCGCTCGGCTCTGCCGCGTTCTTAGCTTCAGCGGAGAAAGAATCATTCGCGCTCGGCTCTGCCGCTTTCGTAGCTTCAGCAGAGAAAGAACCATTCAAACCATTCAAACCATTCAAACCATTCAAACCACTCGAACCATTCAACCCACTCAAACCACTCGAACCATTTCCTTCCTCCGGTCCATTCGTCTCGTAATCGCCTGCAGTCACCACCGTCAGTTTAGGCTCTTCCATAGGCTTTATCTCCTCTTTTTGCTTCCGTTTCAAAGGCTTGTAGAGCTTAGGAATCAGACTCTCGTAGTAAGCGTTGTCGTCCTGCTGATAGTCCTTGCGGTTGGTTTGCTCCTGCATGTCGTCGTCCATGTCGGCAGCCAAGATGATGACCTTGGCATCGTCATCGAGCGTGTTGTCTGTAGCAGTACCCCAGATGACGTCGATGTTTGGATCCAGTTGGTCGAAGAACTCCGAGATTTCCGACAACTCCGGTACGAAGAAAGGTGCTTTCTCGCTCGCGTAGATATTAAATAGGATACGCTTGGCCTTGCCAATGTCGTTGCCATAGAGTAGTGGTGAGTCCAAAGCATCGATGATGGCACGTTCCACACGGCGCTCGCCGCTTGCCCTTCCGATGGCCATGATGGCACCGCCGCCATTGCGCATCGTTGTTTCTACGTCGCGGAAGTCAAGGTTGATACTGCCTTCGGTGCTGATGGTGATGAGTTCCGAGATGCCTTTCACGGCATTCTTCAAGATGTCGTCGGCACGCTTCAAAGCCTCTTTCAGCGTCACCTGTGTATCGTTATAGACATCACAGATGCGCTCGTTGTTCACGATGAGCATGGCATCGACGTGCTTTCGCAACTCATCGACACCGCGTAAAGCCTTAACGATCTTACGCTTCTGTTCGAAATAAAATGGTATGGTCACTACTCCAATGGTCAGGATGCCACGGTCCTTCGCCACCTTCGCCACCACAGGCGCTGCACCTGTTCCTGTGCCACCGCCCATGCCAGCCGTGACGAACACCATTTTTGTGCCGTCGTCGAGCAACCGTTCTATGTCCTCTATATTGCTTTCGGCTTCCTTGCGTCCCACCTCGGGATTGGCACCGGCACCCAAGCCCACCGTGCCCAACTGTAGTTTCACGGGCACAGGCGACTTCGAGAGTGCTGCGCTATCGGTGTTACACACAGCAAACGTTACACCCTCGATGCCTTCGTCGTACATGTTGCCGACGGCATTCTGTCCACCGCCACCAACGCCAATCACCTTGATGATGTTCTGCGACTGATCTTCTACGAAGCCGAAATCAACCAGCATCTCATGTGCTTCTGCCTTTTTCTTTTCTTCCATATCGTTAAAACCTTGAACTCGCTTGCAAAGTTACAACTTTTTCCTGATACGGCAAGGGCTCGCAAGGCTTGCGAGATAAACTTTCTTCAATTCTCCCCGTTTCATATTTTTGCAGAGGGTGGGTGGGCGAACTGATTAACGGGATATTATCATGATTGCCATTAGGGATAAGGACTTGCTACGCCCGGACTGCGAACGCATGAAGGTGGGGGAAGGAGGGGGCTGATGGTGGTAGTGGCAACGGAGGGAGGAACGAATTAGGGCAGATGTTCGAGGGCCTCGTAGGGAAAAATAAGAGTCTAATGCAGGCAGAGCGTTCCAGTTCCAGTTGTTCCAATTAAAAAATGAGTGACAATACCCCCCCCCTTCTAAAGATTATATAACTAATTGATATATAGATAGTTATATATATATTCCGGGGTTTTGGATACCTCAAAAAAACAACTGGAACAACTGGAACTGGAACGCTGAGTCAGTCATGTTTCCTCTAAAAGGCTGATAATCAAGAAAATACAATATTGGTGGTGGCTCTGTGACAAGATGCAGAACCTCGGATAAAGCGCAAAATGCGTAAAAAACGGCTATTTTAGGCCCAAAAAGCATGCACGAACTGCTGATTTTGATGTTTTTCCCTGTTTTTTGCTGACGTATGAGTGTTGTTGAAGATTAAAATTCTGGACCTCACTTTGAAGGAAATGTGTGGCAAGATGCCATTTTTGCTGCTGAAAGTGAGGAAAATGAGGACTAATCTCGTGTTTTTGAAGTGTTGTTTTGAGGTCATTTGAGAAGTTGTGGGCAGACAAAAAGGGGACAGTGATGAGCAGGCATGTACGAAAGGTTGCAACGATATGCCCCATATTATCTGGAGACGTACTCCGTAGGTTACAGGAACGTGCTCTATACCATTTGGAGATGTGCTTTGAAGGCTACAGGGGCGAGCTCTCTATGATAGTGAGGCATGCTCCGTAGGTCTTAGAGGCGTGCTCGATACCATCCGGAAGTATGTTCCGTAGTATACGAGAACGCTTTACCTTGACAATCTCCTGCCATCGGTGAGCACAGTTCCCGATTCAGTTTCTATGACGAGCATTCCATTAACGAGTCTCTTGACGGGGGTGGTTCTGCGCTTTGAATTTGAGTTGAATTCTTGAAGGTTGATACCCGTAGGCTCTTCGACAATCGAGCTGAAATCAGACCAGTACTGCGCATTGCTGTAACGATTGGCCGAACCTGCTGGAACATGCAATGTTCTTTCACGAAAAGCGACTTGCTTGATTAAGAATGGATCACGTTGCAGCTGAATAGGTTCTTGTCTTTTCACGACTTGCTCAACATAGCGATAGTATAGCATGACTCCATCAGCGTTTTCCTCGCAGAAATCATAGTCATTGACTTCGGCTTGCATTCTGTCGTATTGATCAGAAAGCGTGGCAGAAGAAGTGAGGTTTATCTTGCTATGCTTTATTTCGCATAGTTTCTTTTCAATGGAGTTCATGACTTGTGCCTGTCCTGCCAAGGAAAAGAGGGCGAGAAACAAGGCGGTAACGATTTTGTTCATAGCGTATTGTATTTTAAGGCTGCAAAGATAATTTTATTTTTTGTAAAAACGTGCAGTTTTATGAAAAAATAATGTCGCAATATTTTGTGGTTCACACAATTTGCACTATCTTTGCAAAAACGTTTAACTAATATACCGCTACGACCATGAAGAAGGACGGTTTTTGGTATCGTGCATGGGACCTGTACTACGACGGGTTCCGGAATATGACACTCGGCAAGACGCTGTGGGCCATCATCCTTATTAAGCTCTTCATCATCTTCGTCATCCTGAAAATCT
>JAEEGL014350928.1_pt1 | contig 24304 bp, 25 predicted proteins | sample 9134231 | NCBI WGS metagenome assembly JAEEGL01 (sample SAMN16246548, study PRJNA631951) | gut metagenome | biome: gut microbiome; feature: rumen; material: fiber-attached | host: Bos | place: Iran: Karaj | collected 2018-10
ATTGTCGTAGAAAAAGACTAACAAAAAACGACCCTGCGGGGTCTTTTTTGTTGGTGGGCGAGAAGGGACTTGAACCCTTACGGCATTGCTGCCACAAGATTTTGAGTCTAGCGTGTCTACCAGTTCCACCACTCGCCCAGATTGTTATAGAACAATATAAGTTTAGCATAAAAGGCCCGTATATGCTAGAATAAAGCTAATGGACAATCAAAATGGTGGGCACCAATTATCTCCTGCACAAAGGCAGCAGAATACGGCTGCGGCTTTGGCTCGCCAAAAAGTTCTTGAAGCATACAAACATCAGACGAGTAATTATCACAGCCCGGCAGACAAGAAGCCGGTGCAAGAAACGGCTCCTAAGCCGTCTGTAACGGCCACTAAGCCCACTGTGGCTGCAAAACCGACTACGACTGCGATTACGAACACGGCGACGCCTCAAATCAAGACAGAGGACTGGCGTAAGTATCATTCGGCCTGGCAGGATTACTACCAGAAGTATTATGGGGAGTATTACGGCAAGGCGGCGCGTGACTATATTGCACGCGAGCGGATGAAATACGAGCGTGATGCGGCGCTGAGAGCGGCAAAGGACAAGGCCGAAGCTGAGCGCAAGATGATTACTTCTAATGCGGCCGCGAACGAAAAAGATAGCAAAGCGGTGCAGGCCGACTTTAAGGCAAAGATTCAAGAGAAGGTTTCGCGTCGTGCAAAAAAAGTGCGCAAGTCGCGCCACTTCGTACCAATTTTGGTTGGCTCGATTATTTTGGTTTTGGGGCTGATGTTCCAGTATAACCAGGTGATTGTCGCGAACGTGGTGGCCTTCATGTCGCCAGGCGGTTCAGAGGTGAACGATATTACTGCGATTGATCCGACGGTTTCGGCGAACGTACACGAGAAGCCGACGCTAATGATTCCGAAGCTCAATGTTGAAGTGCCGATTGTGTTTGGCTCGAAGACGGATGTGAAATCGATGAATGTTGCGATGTCGAACGGTGTGGCGAACTTCAAGATTACGGGCGCTTCGGCGGCACCGGGCGAGATTGGTAACTTCGTTGTTTCCGGTCACTCAGCAGGTAATATTTATCAGCAGTCGGACTATAAGTTTATCTTCTCGGGCCTCACGCGCATGAAGACGGGCGATTTGATTTATACGGATTACGGCAGGCAGCGCTATACTTATCGCGTGGTTGGCTCGACGGTAGTTGATCCATCCGATGTGGCTGCTTTGCGCAAGATTGCGACCGATCATCCAGGGAAGCCAATGATTACTTTGATCACCTGTACGCCGCTTGGTACTTCTAAATATCGTTTATTGGTTTACGGCGAACAGATTCATCCGAGCTATGAGGGCGCCGAGGAACCCGATCCGACGCCAGTTCAGGAAGAAGAAAATATTGAGTCGATGCCAAAGAATGAGGACTCGCCACTCGAGCAGTTCTGGAAGTGGCTCACCGGTCAAGCATAGACGACTCGTTGCGGTATAGTCTAGTCTTATTCGGAGCACGACGTTCTGCCGGCCCGTCGTTACGGGCGGCAGCCGTCTCGTACTCGGCCGTAGCCTCCGTAAGTCTCCTCATAAGACCAGCCAATAGCCACAATGAGCTGCCAATACTTATTCCGCAAGGAACGTTGCGCAGGCTGCTGCCGAGCAGGAAGCGACAGCTACCCGTAAAGACGGGCTAGCTGGACGCTGTTTCCTGAGGAATAAGTATTGTCAGCTCTATTGGAGCTTTTCGCGTTTGAGATTGATTGTGATATACGGGATAGTGCCGGTTTCGGTTTCTTCGATTGCCTCGGTTGGAATCTCGAAGTAGTAGAGCCAGCGGTTGTTTTCGCTCACGACGACAGGGAGTTTGTCGTTGGTTTTCTCGGTGATGCTGCGGCGGTTGCTGCCGTCGAAATCGCGGACGATTGTGTTATTATCGGCGTTCTGCCAGAGGAGATATTCGTCGAGCCAGTTGATTTTGGCGAGATTAGTACTGAGCTCAGTGTCGTAGTAGCGCTTGGTCTCGATGTCGTAGCTGACCATATTTTTGCCGCCGGCGAAGACGATAATATTGCCTTTGCCGCCACGCGAAATCATGGTAGGGGCGAAGTTGAGATTGCGCTCTAAAATGACTTTGAGCGTGCTATTTTGCTTGCCGTAGGAAGGATACTTACCGGCGAGGACGCGGATTTCTTTATCGTAGCTATAGGCGAGCCACTCCTCGTTCCAGTAGGTGTTCATAGTGATGCCGGAGACCTTTTGCTTGTCGTTGAGGCTAGCGATGGTCGTGAAGCTTTCCTCGCCATCTTTATAGGCGTTAATATGGCGCTCAGTTTTGGCTGGTTGATCATCTTTCTGAACGATATCCTCGAGGTTAACGAAGACAACGACGTCTTTATTGTTGGTGAATAATTCAACTTTGCTAGCGATCGGTTCGGAAATTTTTGATTCGCTAATGTCGGCACGGAAGAGTTCGCCGTCGGCAAGCCCCCAGAGCTTAGAGGCGGAGTCGTTAGCGATGCGAACTGCGCTGAAATTATGGTTGAATTTCTTTGTAAGATTAACTGAATTTTCGGCGTGCTCGAGATCGACGAGATACCAAGTGGTTGCGTCCTCGTTCTTCCAGCTGAGGAGGGCTTTGCTGCAGTTTTCGTTCCAATCATGAATTGCAAACTCGCCGAGAAGGGCTTTTTCGGCGTCGGTGCCGAGGATAGTCGAGAGGCTGAGGCGGTAATTCTTGAGGCGGTCGCCTTGGATGTCGGCGCGGATTAATTCGCTGCTGTCTTTCTCGATAGTAATAAGCCATTTGCGGTCAGCAGAAAACTCGGCAAGACGGAGCTCCTTGTAGCTAGAAGCGTCGTTTACCTCTGGATTATTAGGGAAGAGGCGGACCCACTCGACGCGAGTAAGGAGGCCGGCGTCGATTTTGACGTTGCTGGTCCAGCTATCGTAGCCGTCTTTAGTGACACGAACTTTATGCTCGGAAGAGCTGAGCATTTTACTGAATTCGGTATGACCAAATTGGCTGTTGCCGTCGATTTCAACAGAGGCGCCAGATGGGCGGGAAGCAAGCTGCAAGAGGCCAGACTGCTCAAAGCCGCCATTCTCATTAAAAGAAAAGCCCATCGCGATAAGCATCAAAACAAAAACGATTGCGACGACGGAAACACTCATAAAGATGTTAGTCGCAATGACACGGATGTTGCGAATTTTCTTTTGCCTAGCACGATCCATATTGTATATATATTATATCATGGATAATGCTTATGCTTAATTTCTTAAATAATTTTGAATAATTATTTTAAAATGCTATTGATTTCCGTACGCTTATGTTTTAACATAACATTAGCAGATTAAATAAGAGAGGTAAGATGGACGGAGTCGTCAGAGTAACTAGGAGAGCTTCAAGCGCGAAAAACGCTAGCTCTGTTAACCAACGTCGCACCCAGAAATCTACCACTTTAAACCGTAAATTCGTTAAGAAAGTCGCACCGCGTCCACGGATTAACGCGTCGGCCGCTGCTGCTTCCCGTACTCTTAAAGGCCAGGGCCAACAGAGAGTTTTGATTCGCCGTACGCAGCAGGTGCGTTTGCAGCCACAGCCGCAACAAACAATTGTTCAACAGGCGGTTGAAACGCAGACCCAGGCGCAACAAAAGTTTGCTCAACGTGCTGCAGCCCATTCCGTTTCGCTCAAAGACATTGAAGCAATCCAGCCGGCACAGGACGCGCCGATTGTTAAAATCGCGAAGGCTCGCATGGCTGCCCGCAAGGCCGCTGCGCCACAGCCACTCACGGCTCAAGAACTCAAGGAGCGCGCGATCCAGCAGGCGCTGCGCAAGGTTTCTACGATGGACGCCGACGAAGAATACTCTGAGGCTTTCAAGAAGAAGCATTTCTGGCAGAAGAAGAAGTTCGCTCTCGCTGCGTCGATGGCAGTGGTTTCTTTGGCGCTTCTCGGTTATCTTGTGAGCGTAAATATGCCGAATATCTCCGTACGCGTCGCTGCGATGCATAGCGGCATTGAGAAGGCTTATCCTAGCTATGTTCCTAGCTCCTATCGCCTAGACGGCCTCGTAAAAGAGGAAAATGGCCGTATTACGATGGGCTTCAAGGACGACAATGGTAAAAAGTTCACCTTAATGGAGGAGAAGTCATCTTGGGATTCTTCCGCCGTACTTTCGAATTACGTGATTAAAAACTGGGGTGCAAGCTATTCGGTCGCAAAGGGCCAGGGTCTCACGATTTATGTTTCTGGTTCGAACGCGGCTTGGGTAAACGGCGGCGTCTTCTACGTTATTCTCGATGGCGACAATGCGCTCTCGTCGAGCGATTTGCACGATATCGCAGTTAGTTTATAAAAAGAGCAGGGTTGACCCCTGTTTTTTATTGGTATTTTGTACTATAATTTTGTGATTGGTGCTCGCGCCATGTATTTTATGCTGAGAGGTGGTTACTATGAAGAAGGTAGCAAATATTGTTGGCTCGTTGGTCATTTTGGGAATAGGCGTTGCTATTTATAGCTTGTTTGCCGATTGGTGGTACAACGACTTGATGGGCGCTCCTGGACACGGTCCGGAATTAGCAGTAATGATACTCTGCGCCTTCGTGGCGGCTTTCCTGATGCTGACGGCGATGTTCTTCTGGCTTTTATTCGTAGATAGTTTGAGCCAGAAGAAAAAGGAAAAACGCGTCAGGGAAATGGTGCGCAGAATTAACTAATCAGCGGCCTCCGAATTGATTTTCGGAGGCTTTTTATAGGGGTAGCATATTGACTTTTAGAGTTGCTTATGCTATAATAAAGGGGTTAACTATCGTTTGAGAGGTTAATGTTGTTTACAAGTTAGGTTAGCGTTTAGCTTGTTTAGGAAATTCGATCACCATAAGAAAGGGGTGAAAAATATGATGAATGAATTGTCGGACCCTATTAAGGCTAGAAGAGCAGAGAGAGCTAGAGAAATTAGGCAAATTGCTGCGGACTTCGGTGAGTGTGCGGCTAAGGTGTTGATGTGGGCTGGGCTTATTATTGGCGCTTTGGTTGCGGCCGTGGGTATCGTTGTCGGCACGCTCGCGTTAGCGGTGGTTCTTGCTGGCGTTTTTAATTCAGGATTGCTTGGTCTTATCGTGGCGGTTGCCGCTGTTATTATCCTTGTCGTTCTGATCGCCGCGACATGTGAGGCTATCTCTAAAGCATTAGAGAGATACAAGTATCATGGGAGGGGCTAGAATGGGCAGCTTTAAGAAATCTCTCAGAGAGAACTTCAAGATTATTTGCTGGGCAATCGTCTGGGCTGTTTTGCCGGTTCTTATAATCGAGGGGGCTTCGTTTCTCCTCATGTTTGCGGTAGTTTTTCCTGCCATTAGCAGCTGGTCGGTTACGGCGGATTTCGTAGCGGCACATCATGGGGGCGTCTTTTGGGCCCTGTGCGTCGCGGCGTTGGTTCTGGAGTTCATAGGTATAGCATTCTATTCATCCTTAAAAGATGTATTAGAGGAATCAAAGGAACGCCGCAAACAACGTAAATGTGAAGCCTAAAATGCTAACTAGAATAGCCCCCGAGATTATCTCGGGGGCCTTTTGTTTCTCAGGGGGTTCATTGACTTTAAAAGGGTACTCGTGGCATAATGGGGCCTATATCTATTTCTGATAGATAGTAGTTTTTAGTTCCATTCAAACCACCAAAATCTTCCACGGAGGTGAGAAATCATGAGAAAAATTTTGGTTGCCATCATTGCGATTCTTGTCGCATTCGCCGTTTGTCTCCATACGACAGACTGGGGGACGAGCGGCAACAAGTCGCGGCTTCTGATCACGTTTGTTCAGGAAGACGCGTATGAACCACTCGTAGATGCCGATAGCGCGGCGAGTAGCGGCGTATTGTCGTATATCAGGCACAAGACGAACGACGTGCTTGCTATGCTTTATGCGGCGTTAGCGATTGTGGCCACGATGTGGAGATTATGGAGTAAGGAACATGAGCCTCTAGCTTTGCTAGGGGCTTTTTGCTGGGTGGCATATTGACTTTTTGATGCGCTTATGCTATAATTAATAATGATTCGTTGAATATCAATGGATAGCAACTTACAAGTTCTAAACTTGTAATAAACGACTATATATACTTTCATTTTGGAGGGTGGCATTATGAAAAAACTTAGTATATCATCAATAATCTCGTTAGTTCTTATTACTTTGTTGACTGCGGCAGTATCCTTCGGCTTCTTGTATTTTTTAGCATCTAGAGGAGTTACTCTCTGTGATCTCGAAATCAAAACGGTTTATGATGCCGCTAGAAACTCCCCTGTCACCGAGCTCTCTATAGCGCCGAACTATCCCGGAATTATCGCTATTTCGGCAACAGTGACAATAGGTGTTGCCTTTGCGCTCGGATTTGAATTATTCTCGGAAGGGACCGATGACGCTATTGAGCAGATGGCTCGTATTGCGCGTAGTGACGAAGAAGGCGACGATGACGACGACGATTCGTTCTTAGAGCCTTTAGTCTTCGGTTATATCGTCCATGAGATACTTTCGAAGGACAAGTGAAGAACTTGGAAATGCCCCAGCTTTGTCTGGGGCTTTTTCTCGCTTTAATTCTTATGTTAAAATAGAAGAAATGGGCGGAGGTTTTTAATGATTAATTTCAGATGTAACTACGGCAAGATTGCGACGGTTGAGGTTTTTCGTGCTGAGCTTGAGAAGGTGCCGGGTTATTTTGAATCCATTATGAGCTCTCCGATGAGTGGCTGGGTTGATTTGCCGGAGAATTTTGATCGTGATGAATATGCGCGCATCAAGGTGGCGGCAGAGAAGATTAACAGCGATTCAGATTATTTGATTTGCGCCGGGATTGGCGGTAGTTATCTGGGGCACAAGGCGGCGATTGAGGCGCTCGGCGGCGAGACTGGCCGGACGAAGATTCTCTATGTTGGCAATTCGCTCAGTACGCGCGAGCTCAAGAAGGTTTTGGCCACACTTGGCGATGCGGATTTCTCGGTGAATGTGATTTCCAAATCTGGCACGACGACCGAAACGGCGATTGCATTCCGGATTTTCAGAGAGAAATTGATTGAAAAATATGGGGAAGAGGGGGCTGCACAAAGAATTTATGCAACGACGGACGCCGCCCGTGGCGCGCTGCACGACGAGGCGGTTAACAGGGGTTATCAACGCTTCGTGGTGCCGGATAATATCGGCGGACGTTTCTCGGTCTTGACGGCGGTCGGCCTATTGCCGATGGCAGTTGCTGGCATTGATACTGATATGATGCTTGCGGGGGCCGCGATGGAACGCAGGGAAATCCTCGAAAATAAGGGTGGCCGTGCCGCAGAATATGCGATTGTGCGTAAGTTTATGAATGACGGAAACCGACGCGTCGAGGTGATGGCGAATTTTGAACCGAGCTTCGCGTATTTTAACGAATGGTGGAAGCAGCTATTCGGCGAGAGTGAGGGCAAGGAGAGTCGGGGGATTTTCCCGGCTAGCGTGATCGATACGACCGATTTGCATTCGATGGGACAATACCTGCAGGAAGGTGCGCGCGATATCTTTGAAACGGTTTTGGAATTTGAGGAAGACGACGAATCGCTTGCGATCCCGGAGGGCGACGAGGCGGATGGCTTGGGCTATCTGGTCGGTCGTTCGCTTGCGAGCGTAAACCGGGTCGCGAAGGAGGCGACGATTGGGGCGCATCGCGACGAGGGGGATATTCCGGTCCTGCGTATTACGGCGCCGCGTATCGATGCGGAAAGCCTCGGTGCACTATTTTACTTCTTCGAAATGAGTTGCGCGCTCAGTGCAACGGCACAGGGCGTGAATCCATTCGATCAGCCAGGGGTTGAAGCATATAAGCGTCGTATGTTTAAATTACTTGGTAAACCTGGATTCTAAAAATGTTTTGGCAATTTGTTCAAATTTTCCTTATTTCTATGGTGCCGCTCGTGGAGCTGCGTGGTGCGATTCCGGTTTCGCAGATTATGGGGCTACCGATGGTGCCGTCCTATATTATCTGTATTATCGGGAATATGTTGCCGGTGCCGTTTATTTACTTTTTTGCGGATAAGTTTTTGAACTGGGGCAAGGACAAAAAGGTTGTCGGTAAGTTTTGTCGCTGGTGTCTCAAGAAAGGACATCACGCCGGCGAGAAGCTATCAAAAAAAGCAGGCCAGAAAGGGGCTTTCTTGGCGCTGCTTCTATTTGTCGGTATTCCGATTCCTGGAACCGGCGCTTGGACCGGTACTTTCGCCGCCAGCTTCCTAGGATTTGGCTTTAAACGCTCGGTTATCGCTATTATGCTCGGCGTTTTGCTTGCTGGCGTGATTATGATGAGCGCCTCAGCGCTTGGCTTGGCGCTCTTCTAATCTTATAGATTCTTTTCGATTTCCGCGATGACAGCTTTCTTGAAGCTTTCGCGAGTGCCGCTGATTTCGATTTGCTTGCCGTTCACGAGGACGGTTGGCGTAGCGGCGACGCTATCTTTGCGACCGAGGGCTTTGTCGGTGCTGATTTTGTCAGAGTAATCGTTTTTGAGGTCTTTCTTGAACTGATCGACGTCTCCGTTATCAATTGCGTCTTCAAATACGGTTACGAAAGCGTCAGTTAGGTCGTCTTCGTCGGATTCATATTCCCAGTCGCTTTGGTTGGCAAAGACGGCGGAAAGCATTTCCCAGAAGTAACCTTGCTCGCCGGCGGCCTCAATCGCGGTGACGGCGGCTTCGGCGTTCTTGTGGTAGCTGAGTGGGTAGTGGCGATAAACGAATGCGACTTTGTCGCCGTATTCTTCGTAGATTTCGTCAATGAGTGGCGTGACGCTAGCGCAGCCAGGGCATTGTGGGTCGGCATACTCGGTAACGACGACTGCCGAATCGGCTTTGCCGCGGACATGGTCGGTATTAGTAATATACTGGCTCTTGCTGAGCGCTGGCTTTATGACGTCCTTATCTTTGTCTTTTTTGTCGTTATCTTTTTGCTCAATGGAAATACCGGTATTGTCCTTTTTGTCGTCCTTGTTGTTTTGGCTGACCAAAAGGATCGTAAGAACGATGCCTACAGCGATGAGTGCAGCGGCCAAGATAATAATTGCGACGATAAGGCCGGCTTTCCCACCGGATTTCGCTGCCGGAGCGGCTGCGCTCGTGGCTGGAGCGGCAGTTTCGGCTGGCGCAGGTTGGTCGAGTACGGATGTCGACTTCTTGGCCTCGGCCTTTGGTTTCTTTGCAAAGATTGATTCTTCTGCCATATTATTTCCTTCCAAATGGGTTAGTTAAGCCTAAAGTCGAGTCGAGCTCGGCAATACGCATTAATTCATTATACTTCGCAATGCGCTCGGAGCGCGAGAGGGAACCGGTTTTAATTTGACCAGTACCGAGGCCGACCGCGAGATGCGCGATGGTAGTATCCTCGGTTTCGCCGGAGCGGTGCGAGATGACGCTCGTGTAGCCAGCCTTCTTCGCAAGCAAGACGGTGTCGATGGTTTCGGAAAGCGAACCGATTTGGTTGAGTTTGACGAGGACGGAGTTTGCGACGCCGTTATCGATGCCTTTCTTGAGCAACTTGGAGTTGGTGACGAAGAGGTCGTCGCCGACAAGCTGGATGCGATCGCCAAAGCGCTTAGTTTGTTCTTTCCAGCCATCCCAGTCATTTTCGCCGAGGCCATCCTCGATAGAAACGACAGGATAATGGTCGATAATCCACTGATACCAGTTATTGAGATCGTCGCTAGATTTCCAGTCGCCGTTCGTCTTGAGCGTGTAGTGGTCGCCGTCGGCAAATTCGGACGAAGCGACGTCCATGGCGATGCAAACATCTTCGCCTGGGCGGTAACCAGCGGCCTGGATAGCAGCCATGATGAGATCGAGCGGTTCGTTATTGCCTTCGCGAAGGCTTGGTGCGTAGCCGCCTTCGTCGCCGACGGTCGTAGCGTAGCCGCGTTCCTTGAGGATCTTGGCGAGAGCATGGAAGACCTCGGCGCCCATGCGGACGGCGTCGTTAATATTCGGTGCGCTAACCGGGATAATCATGTATTCCTGGAAGTCGGTAGACCAGCCAGCGTGCGCGCCGCCGTTCATAACGTTCATCATCGGCATCGGAAGGCACATTTCGTCGGTTGTGCCGGCGAGCTCAGCAATGTATTCGTAAAGGCGCATGCCTTTAGAATGAGCGGCAGCCTTTGCGACGGCGAGGGAAACGGCGAGAATCGCGTTGGCGCCGAGCTTAGATTTATTATCGGTGCCGTCAAGGTCGAGCATGAGCTGATCAATTTCGCGCTGCTTGGTGGCGTCGTTGCCGATTAGAACGTCAGCAATCTTGTTATTGACGTTCCAGACGGCCTTGAGGACGCCTTTGCCATCGTAGCGCTCCTTGTCGCCATCGCGAAGCTCGAGGGCTTCGCCAGCGCCCGTAGATGCGCCAGACGGCACAGCGGCGCGGCCGGTCGAACCATCTTCGAGCACGACGTCGGCTTCGACGGTTGGGTTACCGCGCGAGTCTAAAATTTGGCGTGCGTGAATACGTTTAATATTAGTGTTCTTTTCTTGCATAAAAGATGCCTCACTCCCTTAAAATTACACAAAATTCTTATGTATATAATAGCAAATATAAAATGTTTATGCTATGATTTAGCTAAGTTACATTTAAGGAGGGCAAGTTTCTAATGGCTACGAAAAAACAGCCAGCAAAGAAGACGACTGCTGCGAAGTCTTCGGCTAAAGCAAAGAAAAAGGTGGATTTCGATCCGACGATTATTTACAAGGAACGTGATCCTGAACAGAATAAGGTGAGTCCAAAATACTCATTCTTCTATTTCTTGTTTGCTGGTACAACATTGTTGTTTGCCGCAATCTCGGTTTGGCTTTTCATTTTTGCATCCGAATTGCAGTTTAAATATCAGTCGATTGAAGCTTGCACGCGTTCACATACGCGCTGCAGTATTCGTGTCGAAAGTGACAATTCCTTTAGCGTCGAGGAAACCGAATAATGGATTCCGAAGAGCCAATCGTCTCTGGTAGCCTGGACGATAGCCCGACTGAAGATGTAAAATTAAATAATAAAGAAGGGAGTGATATGGGAGAAACACCTGAAGAGGCCCCACTTTTTGGAAAAGCCAAAAAGAGTGAGCCTGTAGTTACGCCAGCACCATCTGCTGAGTCTGTAGCTGCTACTCCAGTTGCTGCGCCAAAGAAAAAGTCGCACGCTGGATTAATTATTACTATTATTGTATTGGTTTTGCTTTTGGTCGGCGGTGGCGTCGCAGCATTCCTCTGGATGATGTGGCACGAGTCGGCTGAAACATCAATTAACGATGCAGTCGCAAAGACTTTTGAGACGAAGGATCGCACCATTTCCGGTACTTTGACTACTGGTGGTAGCACCGGCGGCATCAAGGTTTCCTTTGATGGCGTTCAGAGCGATGGCAACATCGGCGGTTCCGGTAAGCTTTCGTTTGCTGGTCTCGTTAACGTGAAGTTTAACGCCTCTATGATGAAGGATGGCGACATCTACTTCAAGCTTGACGGCGTCAAAGATGCGCTAAAGACTTTGCCAATTGGTGATATTATCGGTAACTTTGCCGGTGGTAGCAGTACGAGCGGCATGGATGTGAACGGTTTGATTACTGAGATAGCTGGTCCAGTCGCTGAAGTTGTTGATGGTGAATGGATTAAGATCAGCGCTGACGATCTTGGTGGCATTAGTAAGGAAAGTACCAACTGCGACTACAACGAAGTGCTCGGTATCTTCAGTGGCGATGCCGCAAAGGAAGTAGCAGAAGCTTACAAGAAGAATGCCTTCATTATTCAGAAGAAAGATACTGAAGTTGAAGACAAAGATGGTGTGAAGTATTACACCGTTGAGCTCGACGAGAAGAAGGTTTCTGCCTTTAGTGAAGCAATTAAGGATTCCGACTTCGGTAAGAAGCTTTCCGCTTGTACTTCTAAAGAAACTGAAGATAGTGAAGAAGCTAACTTCGTCGCAAATAAGGACACCAAGATTCGCCTCGGCATTAAGCCATGGTCGCATGAGCTCGTTGCAGTTGAAGTTGAAAGCAAGAGCGAACAGACTGGTGAAGTGAAGGCAAATTTCGAAATCGGTTACGAAAAGAAATCGGTTGAAGAACCAAGTAGCGCAAAGACGATTGACCAGATTAAGGGAAAGATTGAAAGCGCAATCAAGAAAGGCCTTTCGAACTACATGACTTCTTATGCAAAGCAAATCTGCCAGTCTACTTACGGCGCTTACGGTTCGGCTTATGTCGAAGCATGCGTCAAGCAGGTTAGCGGTAGTCTCGGCGATTTCGATGATTATTCACTCGAAGATCTCTTCGGTAACGGCTTTAGCCTCTAATTAGAGAATCATTAATCCGCTCAGGGAACTGGGCGGATTTTTGTGCTAGGATATAAGTATGACGCCTAAGCTTAAAGCGAAACTAAAAGAACTCCCGAAAGAACCGGGGGTGTATTTTCATAAGAACCGCGCGGGCGAGGTAATTTATGTCGGCAAGGCAGCGGTATTGCGCAATCGGGTGCGTCAGTATTTTCAGAGTCCCGAGCGTAAAGATGCGAAAACGCGTGCGCTGGTGGCGGAAATTGATGATACGGATTGGATTGTAGTTGATACCGAGATGGATGCGCTGTTTCTCGAGAGCGAGATGATTAAGCGCTACAAACCAAAGTGGAATATTTTGCTTCGTGACGATAAGTCGGTGACTTATATTCGGATCGATATGAAGTCCGAGGTGCCGTGCGTAACACTGACGCGCAATCCAGAGGATGACGGCGCAGAGTATTACGGGCCGTATTATGGCAAGGTGACAATCCAGCGGGCGCTCAGAATTTTGCGCCGAATTTTCCCATATTACGACCGGCCATATACTGGACACAAAACTTTGAACACGGATTTAGGCCTGACGCCGGGCATTGAAATCGAGAAGACAACGCCGCGTGAATATAAACGCAGTTTGCGTCGCATGATTAGTTATTTAAAGGGGAATCGTAAGCGTTTGGTGAGTGATTTAGAGAAGCTGATGTATGAGGCGGCGGCGAAGGGTGAGTACGAGAAGGCGGCTGAGTATCGCAATCAGTTCTTTGGGCTTAAAGGGCTTGGTACAAAAATTGTGTTCTCTGATAAGGAGTTTTTGGATATCTCGTCGGATAAGGCGCTAGAAGAGCTGGAAGATATTCTTGGTCTCAAGAAACCGCCGGTACGCATTGAGGGCTATGATATTAGCCACCAGTCGGGAAAGAACGTGGCCGGCTCGATGGTTTGCTTTATTAACGGTGCGGCGGATCGGACGAAATATCGTCGCTTCAAACTACGTAAGCAGCAGAATAATGACCCAGAAAGTATGCGCGAGATTATCGCGCGTAGGCTGAATCATCTAAATGACTGGGGCAAGCCGGATTTGATTATTCTCGACGGCTCGGTAGGGCAGGTATCGGCTGTACGTAAGCTGTGCGCAGGGGCGGATGTGATGGTAATTGGGCGCGACAAGAGTGGCGACCATAGCCGAAACGCGCGCGTGCGGATTGTGATTCCGGAAAATGACGATGATTACCGGATGGTGGAGTTGGCGCAGGATGGTCATATTGCGAAGTTGATTGCGCGCATTGACGACGAGAGCCACCGCTTTGCGATTCAGTACCACACTTTGCTAAAACGTAAAGATGCGCTAAAATAGGGCTTATGGTAAGGAGGCAAGCTTTAAGCTTTATTTTGCGCTGGCTCGTTTCGAGCGTCGCAATGTATATCTGTATTAACTTTTTTGCATCCTTTAAACCAGGCGCCGAAGCGATGCGCTCGTCGTTCTGGCTCTACGTGGCGGCGGGTTTGATTTTCTCCGTTATTAACACTGTAATTAAGCCAATTGCGACGATTATTTCGTTGCCATTTATCTTCCTGACGCTCGGGCTTTTTACGGTTCTCGTGAACGCTGCGATGGTCGGCTTGACGATTTGGATTTTGCCAGACGTACAGATGACTTTTGGCGGCGCAATTTGCAGCTGTCTATTGATTTCATTGATAAACTTCCTTGTCAATTTAGCCATGCCTGATGTAAAATAGTCTTATGGAAATAGGTGCTATTTGTAATATTGTTACTGCTGTGTCTGCAGTTTTATTGATTCTATTAATTTTGCTCCAAACCCGTGGCGCGAGCCTCGGTGCTGGCTTTGGTGCGAGCGGTGAGCTCTTTACTGAGCGCCGCGGTCTCGAGAAATCGATGTTTAATACTACGGTCGTGATTGCCTTGATCTTTGGTCTCTCGATCCTAGCAACATTAATTATTGGCTAATGAAAAATTCTACAAAAAGGAGTGGGCGTAGTCTTTTCAATCGCAAGAAGATTGCGAAGGTTTATCATGAGTCTGCCGATAAGGTCGGGAAGCATTTTTCTGATAACTTTATTTCGCGTCTCGAGAATGTCCATGAAGTGCGCCTCTGGGTTGTAGAATGGGTGCTTTTGATTACGGTTGTCTTTTTGTTCGCGATTGTACAGATTATCTGGTATGCCGGCGCCTACGAAGTTGAAGCCTTCGTGAAGGGTGGCGACTATACTGAGGCGGTGCTAGGCGATATTAATTCGATGAATCCGCTCTATGCGGCGACGAATGCCGAGAAGAGCTTGGGGCGTTTGTTGTTTGCGAACCTCGTCTCTCCGGATAGCTCCGGTCATAGCAAGGCGGAGCTTGCAAAGAGCGTGACTTCGGATAAGACGGGTAAGAATTGGAAAGTCACTTTGCGCGATAAGATTTATTGGTCGGACGGGGAACCAATTACCGCCGACGACGTAATTTATACGATTGATTTGATTCGCGATACGACAGCGAAGACGACGGTTTCGGCTGATTTCTCGCACGTGCTTACGAAGAAGATTGACGACAAAACGGTGGAGTTCACGTTGCCTTCATCCTATATCGATTTTATGGACACGCTTGAATTGCCGCTTGTGCCGAAGCATATTCTTGGCGATATTAGCCCGGCGCTCGTTTACGAAAGTGAGTTCTCGTCTAAGCCGGTTTGCTCTGGTCCGTTTATCATGAATGCGATGCAGATTGCTAGCCCGACGAGCCTCAATAAAAGTACGATTTATCTCAAGCGCAACGAGAAATACTTCCTGAATGATACGCGTCTTGATTTGTTTACGCTCAAAACTTACGAGAAGCGTGAGGATATTATTACGGCACTCAATAGCTCTGAAGTAATGGCGACGGCCGAGCTTGGTATTGAGGACCGCAGCAAACTGAACGAAAATATGGAGTTGCGTGCTGGTCTTTTGAATGGCGGGGCATTCGTCTACTTCAATACAACGGGCGATAATTTGAGCTCACGCTTTATCCGCAAGGCAATTCAGCGCGGCGTGGACATCAATAAGGTGCGCGACGGCTTGATTGAGGATGGTCAGATTTTGAATTATCCAATTTTGGAACGCCAGGAGAACTTGGAGTATCCAGAGATTGCCGGCTATGATTTAGAGGTCGCGAAGGGCTTTGTTGAAAAGGCGGGCTTTAAATTTAACGAAGACGGTAAGATTACAAATAAAGACGGTACGGTGATTACTTTGAACGCCGTTGTACAGAAGCGCGATACGCTTACGACCGTAGCGGAGCGCTTCGTAGAAGAGCTAAAGAAGCTTGGTTTTGAGGTGACCTTGAACATTTACGATGAAACGCAGACGGCGGCGGATTTCTTCTCGGCTGTAGTGCGTCCACGTGATTATGACATTATGTTCTACGAGGTGGACCTTGGTGTGAGCGCTGATCCATTTGTCTATTACAGCTCGACGCAGGCTTCGACCGGCGGTTGGAACTTTAGTAATTATTCGAATAGCCTCGTGGATGACGCATTGCTTTCGGCGCATATTACGACCGACAGGGAAATGCGCGAGACAAAATATGAGTACTTCTTGAAGGCCTGGGTGGATGATGTGCCGGCAATCGGTTTATATCAGTCGAATATGTATTATTACCACTCGCCGAACGTCTCGATTTTCTCGGATAATGCGCAGTTAACCGATGCGCTTGATCGCTTCAATGACGTGCGCTTCTGGGCTTCGACGAAGAAAAACGTGAATATCACGCCGTAGCAAAAGGCAATAAAAAGTCGCCCGCAAGGGCGTTTTTTAATTATGGTGCGCCCGCCTGTCTTTTTTCGAAGAAAAAAGCAGCCCGAGGGCCGTTCTTGAAATTATGGTGCGCCCGACTAGACTCGAACTAGCACAGCCGTTTGAATAGCCACTAGCACCTCAAGCTAGCGTGTCTACCAATTCCACCACGGGCGCAGATAGAGTTATCTTATCACAGTTTTGGCCGGTTGTAAATAATGCTATGATGTAGATATGGAACGACGCGATCTGTATGATATCAATCGTAATCTTACCGGTAAGACTATAGCAAAAAATGAACCGACGCCGGAAGGCAGTTATATTATTGTGGTGTTGGTTTTTATTCAGAATACCGAGGGGAAGTTTCTGATTCAGCGTCGTAGTCGAAAACACAAAGACGGAAAGCTCGCGACGACGGGCGGTCACGTAAAGGCCGGGACGACGAGCGTTGAAGGAATTATTGAAGAAGTTGAGGAAGAGCTCGGTTTGAGCTTAAAGCCTTCCGATTTGCAGGTTTATTATTCTGGGCGCGAGGATTCTTCGCGGGTATTCTTTGATGACTATTACGCTCAGATTGATGCCGACTTGGCGGATTTGAAATTGCAGGGTGACGAAGTGGACGAAGCGCTTTGGATGACGGCCGACGAAATCCAGAAAGCAATAAAAGCTGGCGATTTTCTCGAGAACCACGTAGAAGAATTTGAGCGACTATTAGCATGGTTGAAATCGTAGTTGCTATGCTATAATAAGCATAAGTAAAAAGTGAGGTGTGATGAAAAAAATAATTGCGAGTTTAGCTGCGGTTTTATTGGCAGTTTCTTTGGCTGCGCCGGTTAATGCCTGCGTTGATGCAAATGGAAATCCAGTGAAGGGCGTCGATGGTTCTGAGGCGAATAGCACTGAGGGCTGTATCAGACCGGAAATTGAAATGGAAGACCATTTCCGCGTCGAAGAAGAGATGATTGATTTCGGCCGCGTAACCGAGCTCGATCGCAGTTATACGAAGACGATCACGATCATTAACTACACCGGCGATGATGTGATTGTTGATGTAGAAGCAGAGAAAGAAGGCGACTCCGCTATGGCGGATTGGGTGGCTTTCGTTGGCGGCGCAACGCACTTCACGGTTAATGATGGCGCCACCCGCTCGCTTGGTGTTCGCGCCTATGTTCCAAGCGACGCGACATCTGGTTCGCAATATACGAAGATCAAAATTACCGATGCAAACGGCTACGAAGTAGAAGTTTTAGCCAAGCTAGACATTGCAAGCGATGGCTTCAAATATAACAGCGAAGTAACTGGTAGCTGGGTGAATCCAATCAATTTGGGCGAGAAGAACGTCGCTGGTGCAAAGGTGAAAAACACCGGTAACGCTGGTTTTGCAGCTACTTACGAAATTAAGAAGAAAAACTTCTTTGGCGGCATGGATTGGGACGTCTTATCGACGGACGAAAAAGAGGTCAAGCCGGGCAGTGAAGTCGAATTTAAAGATGAGAGCCAGCTCGGCTATGGCGTATTTAATATTGAGCAACGTGTGACCTTCGTGAACGCTGATGGTCGCATTATTGAGTCGAAGATTTCGCGCATCGTTATCAATATGCCGATTTGGTTGCTCGCCGTAATTGGTGGCGTGATTGTTCTGATTATTGTGCTCGTAATTGTGATTAAGAAATGCAAGAAGAATCGCAAAAAAGACGATGACGAAGACGAGAAACCGGCAGAGAAGAACGAAACCGACGACGAAGGTGACGACGAAATTGCCGAGATTGCCGAAAAGCTAGAAGAGAACGGCGAAAAAATCACGGTCCATATTCGCGACTAATAAAAAGGCTGCCCGCGAGGGTGGCTTTTTGTTGCACAAAAAATGGTGAGTCCGGTTTCGATTTTCAAATGTGCAAATCTGCCGTCCTCACATTTTTGTTGCACAAAAAATGGTGAGTCCGGTGAGACTTGAACTCACGACACCCTGCTTAAAAGGCAGGTGCTCTAACCGGCTGAGCTACGGACCCAACACGTAAGATTATACTCTTTTTTAGCTTAAATGCAAGCGCAATGAAAAGGCGGCCACTTGTTGGCCGCCTGTTTGAGGTCTTAGGAGTCTTCGTCGTCGTATTTGTCGCCGAATTCTTCTTCTGGGAGATATTCGTTAACCCATTCCTCAAAGTATCTAGGGTCAACCTCGTATTCTTCGATTTCGCCGAAATCTTCCATCCTGAAATCGTCGGCCAGTTCATTTTTGATCTTCTTCGGGCCGATGACTATTTCGCCGCCGTCATTCGTGTAGCTGATCAGCTCGAATGTCGTGAACGAATTTAGCCTACTCAGACAAGATAACGCTCCGTGTAACGCCGACATTATATCGGCAAATTCATCCGGAAGCGGACCGCTGAGATCTTTAAGTTGCTGACGTTTTAGACCGAAGCGATTAGGATGCTTCTTGATATAGCCTTCGCGGTAGATGATGACTTCAATTGAGCCATCTGATCGCGAAAAGCATGGCGAGAAGCGATAGAACCTTGCGTATTTTTCAATTTCCGCGATTGTTTCGCGGACGTTGTTGGCTACGGCGTCTAAACGTTTTTCCGTATAAATGCCGCAAGCTGGTTTGAATACGAAGCGAGCCATTGCTGATTCGCATGCCTTAGTTCTGCTCATAGAACCACCTCCGGTGAAACTAGACCTTGATTTCGAACGGTATTTTGATTTGAGAACCAGAACCGCGGTCGATTATCTCTCCTTTGTATTCAATGAGTCTAACGCCCTCGACGTTCTTAGCGCTCCTAACAATTTTTTGGGCGGCGTTGCGTACGGCTTTACTCCAATCACTAAAAGACATGGAGCCATCGTTACGCCAGTCGCTTGTGCTAATTGTAATGGTTCGGCGAGTAAGACCCGCGTTCTTGAAATTGCCGACAAATAGCGGCAGAGTTTTGCTAATTTCATCTGCCTGCTTCTGGATTGCTGCCTTTACGTTCTTGGCTGCCTCTTTATTATTAATGAGTCCCACTATATCGAATGTGAGGCGAATTTCGGCAGCTGCACGATTAAGGGCTAGCTTTTCGTTACTTTTTCCCATGTCTTTGGACCTCCTAATGTACAAATTCCGGGTGCCCCCGGTTACTTTCATGATAACACCGTGGTTTTGCGATTTCTACTCTTGCGGAATCGTAGCGTTTGTGCTAGAATTTAATAGTTATGGGCGGTTAGCTCAGTTGGCTAGAGCGTATCTTTGACGTAGATAAGGTCATAGGTTCGAATCCTATACCGCCCACCATTCTAGGAGCTATAATCGCCGGTCTTGGCGTTTTTTCATGACGTCGCTCGATCGGGAATCGCGCGAGCCATGAAGAAAACACCAATTCCGACGATTCTATCTTCCTAGAAATATAAGAGGGCATTATGAACGACAAAAGTAAAATTAGAAATGTAGCAATTATCGCGCACGTCGACCACGGAAAGACGACGCTTGTTGACGCTCTTTTGAAGCAGAGCAATACTTTCCGCGAGAACCAGGCCGAGATGGGCCAGACACTTATCATGGACTCTGGCGACCAGGAACATGAACGCGGTATTACGATTACTGCAAAGCAGACCGCAGTTTATCATAACGGCTACAAGATTAATATTATCGACACCCCGGGCCACGCCGATTTCTCCGGCGAGGTTGAGCGTACGCTCAATATGGCGGACGGCGTGCTTTTGATTGTTGATGCCCAGGAAGGCCCAATGCCGCAGACGAAGTTTGTGCTCCAGAAGGCTTTGGAGCTCAATCTCACCCCGATTGTCGTGATTAATAAGATTGATAAGCCGGCTGCTCGTCTCGGTGAAGTTGAGGATGAGATTGCTGATTTGTTCCTCGAGCTTGCGACGAATGAGGCTCAGCTCAAGTATCCTACTTACTATGCAATTGCGCGTGATGGCAAGGCAGGGAAGACGCCGGAGCTCGACAATGATCTTCATGTGATTTTTGACGCAATTATTAATGAAATTCCAGAACCACAGGTTGATGTAGACGATTCTAAAGGTGCGCAGCTCCTCGTGGCGGCGCTTGCAGCCGATAGTTACCTCGGTAAATATGCAATTGGCAAGATTTTCCGCGGTAAGCTCAAGAAAAACGAAGCAGTTTCGATTATGAAAGTTGACGGCACGGTTGTGCGCGGCAAGATTGACAGTCTCTATACTTACCGTGGTCTTGGTCGCGAGGAGGCAACTGAGGCGATTGCGGGCGATATTGTTGCGCTCGCTGGTCTTGGTGCGGCTTCGATTGGCGATACGGTTGCGACTGGCGATAATCCAGAAGCTCTTCCGACAATTGAGCTCGAAGCCCCAACTCTTTCGATTTATATTGGTCCAAATACTTCGCCGCTTAAGGGCCGCGAAGGTGAATTTACGACTTCGCGTCAGATTGGCGATCGTTTGCAGCGCGAGCTCGAGACGAATATTGCTTTGCGTCTTGAACCGCAGGGCCTTGGTTACAAGGTTTCTGGTCGTGGCGAGTTGCATCTTTCAGTTTTGATTGAAACGATGCGCCGTGAGGGCTATGAGATGGAAGTCGGTCGCCCAGAGGTTGTCTACAAGATGGAAAATGGCGTCGAGATGGAGCCGGTTGAAGAGCTCACGATTGAGGTTTCGCCAGAGTATGTTGGCGCAGTTTCGCAGGAACTTGGCGTGCGCAAAGCAGAGCTTATTTCTCAGGAAATGACCACTTCTGGCAGCACACGCTTCATTTATACGATTACTACGGCCGCTCTTATCGGTCTTCGCAATAATCTTTTGACCGGTACGAAGGGTACGGCGATTATGAATACTTTGCCGAAGGGTTACCAGCCAGTAACTTCGCATTACCGTCAGGAGCGCAATGGCGCGCTCGTCGCCTCTGAAGCAGGTCAGAGCACCGCTTATGCGCTCGATGCTGCTCAGGCGCGTGGCGTGCTTTATATTCCACCTCAGGTTGATGTTTATATGGGTATGATTGTTGGTCTTTCCAAGAAAGACGAACTTGATATCAACGTTTGCCGCGAGAAGCAGCTTACGAATATGCGTACGCATGCTTCGGATGGCGCGATTCAGCTTACTCCTTACACGCAGCTCAGCCTTGAGCAGTGCTTGGATTTCTTGATGGAAGACGAACTTCTTGAGGTGACGCCGAAGTCGCTTCGCCTTCGCAAGAAGGAATTGAACCCGACGATGCGCAAACGCCAGCGCAACCATGCTGCTTAAGCTTGCATAAATATTAGGGAATAGGTATAGTAATCTCAGCGCGAGTAATTGCTAGTTTCGTATAAACCATATGCGAGCTAGCAAGGAAAGCACTTTGTTCCTTATCGTTTCGAAAGAGTTGTGGATGGACTCCATCTTAATCCGACGCGTCGTGCCAGTGGGCTAGACCACTCCGGACGGGCCATGTAACCATTTCACCCCAACGTAGCATTAATATATTTGTGACAATAAGCTGGAACATGAATAACTCCAGACACCTTCACCCAGTACCCCAGTAGTGGCGATCGAAAAGGGCTGGCAGGCCTACGCTAGGTAACGACCAAAAAACGAAACGACACAATCACCCCACCAGGCGGGGCTTCTCTAGCGAAGCCCCGCTTTTCCTTTGCGCAAATATTTTATACAGCTTATGCTTGCATAATCTGTGAAAATAGAGTATTTTTGTTATAGCTCATCTGTTGTGCGTAAAAGGGTATCCTCGCACAAATGGGCGGATCTTTACGTTCATCGATATCGGCGCGATTATAGCGCCAACCGCTGAAGGCAAACAGATACCAAGTCATAGTTGAGTTAGCTGTTTATCGAAGGCTACTAGAAAATGCGGTATAGGTCTCCACGAGCGCCGGTCCCGCTACTTCAAGACCTAAAGCATTCTATTCACCTTTGACGCGATAGCGGCCAACTATAGCCATCCGAGTAACCTTATGGGATGAAAGGTGGCGAGACTCCAATATTATTATCGGTGAACGGGAACGGGGCTTCATCTGAAACCCCGTTTTTTCTTTGCGCATAACAGGGGTGTAAATTGACTTTTTGCGAATTCTGTGATATAATAGAAGGATAGTTCTTTAACAGTGGGATTTTTGTATTTTTCATAAAAAGGGGGAAATAAAATGCATAATTATCCAATAATTTTTTCTTATAGCAATTGCTTAGGCGAGATTACGAGTGAAGTAGACTATGCGGTTTCTGGGGCGGGCTACGCTCCTCTTAGAGTCACGAGCACGAAGCGCTTTGATGGCATATGGGAACACATAAGCTACGAAAAATTGATGAAGGGTTTTGAGCATATTGTCGAAATCGCCAATAGCCGTTCTTGCGACGATCCGTCCGGACAGGTCGCGGTTGTGGTCCACTTTGACGATTTTAAGATTTTTGATGACGAGAGAACCGTTAGGCTCGTCGGAGAGAATAGGCCATTCATCAAATACGTGCATGCAGATCAGGAGACTTGCGTTTGTGTATTTAGAGACGGCAAGATGATTACGCTTTATAGTACGCAAAGGTTGAACCCGTATGATGTGATGGGGTGTCCAATCTGTATAAACGGCGACTCGGAGCGCAGATCGTATTTTATGCCGTTTGACGTGCGACAAGATATCAAGGAAATCGATTCATATCTTTCGATACGTGAAGATTGGACCGAATTCATGGATATGGCGGCCGACAAAACTTACTATCTGCGAACGCGCTACATGAACGATCCGAGCTTTCCTGTCGACGATGGTCGCATTATGTCTCTGTTGTACGAGGTAAGCTACGATAATGATACGGGAAATCCGTACTGTGTGGCGCTCGGCAAAGATGACGCCGATACGAAAAAGCGTACGATACTTGATTGTTGGCGTCGGGACAGGGAACAGCCGCCGCCGCGCCGCTATCTCGCTCGGGAGATTATCGGAACGAATATGTTCTTGCTGAAGGACGACCAGAAAGGCTTATACTTCCTGGTTGGTCTCAAGATGACCGAAGACGAGCTGATTGAATTCGTGAAATCGGATTTATTCAAGTATTTAGGAGGTCTTAAGAAATAATCCCACTGTAAACTAGGGCCGTTTGGTAAAAACGGCCCTTTTTAATGCGAACCCTATCTGTAGTTTTTCATTTTTGAATATCGTTTTTATAAAAAGCAAGGGCAGGGGATTGATTGTTGTAAAATATACTACATATTTTGTCAAGGCGTCTGCGTTCGGTTTTTGAACAATAAAATTAATAAAAAATCAAGTGTGGAAAAACCAAAAGCGAAATAATTTTGTGTTCGGTTTTACCCCTGTTATTTCTTGGATTTTTCCACTGATCTGTGAAAAAATGAATAAAAATGGGTCTTGAAATTTCCTGAAAAATTGCTTAAACTGAGAACAAGTGGAAACACAAACAAAAACCACGAAAACAAAAATAAGCAATTACGATTGACTATATGAATCAAACTACACAACAAGATCAATCGCTACTGATTATTAGATTGACTAAGCGCAAGTAGCTTGTTTTTGCAGTACATTTACATCGTTCGAACCCGACCATCTAGGAGTTTTGGGCGCGTTTAGGATACGCGAAACAGAAACTGTATGCTCTTTCAACACACAAATACACACCTCCCAAACAAATAACTCCACCTCACACAAATTAAGTCTCTCAACACCGTAACAATATGTTGGCTATACGCCATCACTCGTTATGGATCTTAATGTGTTAAGGAAAAAATAAACAACAAAAAACACAAACACCTGAAATTTCTAGATGAACGGGCTCGAACATAATATAATGAAGGAATGAATGAAGTTCATATTCCGGTATTATTATCAGACGTGTTACAGTTGCTGCGTCCTAAAGCAGGCGAAAGCTATTTGGATTTAACAGCAGGTTATGGTGGGCACGCAGATAAAATTTTGGAAGTAACGCGGAATTATAAAGCGGCGGTCCTAAACGACCGTGATCAAAATGCAATTGATTTCTTAGAGGCGAAGTACCAAGAGGAGAAGCCGAAATTAATGCATGATGATTTTTATAGTACGGCGCTACGACTTGTGGAGAGTGAAAAAAAGTTTGATATGATACTGGCCGACTTCGGCGTTTCTTCACCGCAATTGGATATAGCGGAAAGAGGTTTTTCCTTTGCAAAAGAGGCTCGCCTAGATATGCGAATGAACGGTGAGCAGGATTTGGACGCATGGACAGTAGTAAATAAGTGGAGCGAAGGGAAACTAGCGGATATTTTTGAGCGTTACGCA
>JAEEGL016575528.1_pt1 | contig 24304 bp, 21 predicted proteins | sample 9134231 | NCBI WGS metagenome assembly JAEEGL01 (sample SAMN16246548, study PRJNA631951) | gut metagenome | biome: gut microbiome; feature: rumen; material: fiber-attached | host: Bos | place: Iran: Karaj | collected 2018-10
TCTATATCATCATTTGATAGTCTTGTTGCTTATTATTTCTATTGAGGAATGTGAATGGCAGAGAAAATAGAAAACAAACAAGACGAAATTAATTGGAATGATTCGTTAGATTACACATATTCAAGTATAAAAGATACAATGTTCGAAACAATTACTTTCATAGAAGGCCGATATCGAACTAAGTCGAAAGATGAAGTTATAGAAACAGGAATTCGCTGGTTAGAATTTTGCAAAGAGGATCTTGTAGTTTTAGGAGCCAGACCATCGATAGGTAAAACAAGTTTTACATTAAGTTTGATCAGTGAATTCATATTAAATAAAAATATACCTGTTGGTTTAGTTATCCCAGGAACCATAAATCGTGATATTGGGATACGGCTACTTGCTATTAATTCTGAAGTAGCCATTCAAAAAATCCGAAGCGGAATGCTTAGAATAGGAGATGTTAAGGCTATAGAGAAAACAGCAGGATTCCTCTTTGATGCTCCACTATATTTCTACGATGAACCAAATTGCAGTTTTAGAAATATCAAAGATAATGTTATAAAAATGGCTCTAGAGAATCATATTCAATTATTGTTTGTTGATGGGTTTGAATATATCCAGGAAATAATTGATGCCGATTCAGAAAATTATCGAACCAGACTGGCAAAATTATTAACATCATTCAAGGATCTTGCAATGGAACTTCATATTCCAATAATTCTTACTGTAGATTTACCTGGTACAAAGAAAAATGACGAGCCATCTTTTCAGGATTTTAGGAAGAATATGATCTTTGTTGATAAAGCTGATAAGATTTTATTTCTTCATAGAAATCGCTTATATAATTGTACTAGGTATCAGGAAGCCAAGCTTATTTTATTAAAAAATACAGCTGGGGCTATAGGAGATTTTCCACTTCATTTTTATCCGTATATATGCAAGTTTACCAGTGTTTGATAGGAAATTATTTTGAATAACTAGCACGAAATGATAGCTTTGTGTGGTATAATTAACAAAGGAGTTTGAATCTATGAAACTGTTTTATAATCCTTCTTTTACCGGAAATGCTTATGTTAATTTTGAAAAGACACCGGTTATGTTTGATGCAAAAGTTGTAAGTACAGCAGGACTTTGTGGAATTATCCGACTGCATGCTGGTATCTGTTCAGTGGTTAAGGATTATGGAATTCGTTTTGTAGATTACTATTCTGCTATGAAAAAGTTCATGGCAAAGAATCCTAAAAATATTATGGCAGAATCATTTAAGATTGACTCCTTAAATACAGCAAAAAAATGTCTTGAATGGCGTGATACTTTAGCTGCAGCCGGATGGACTAAAACTTCACCAGCTCCTACAGAACGTATGAAGGTGCTTTCTGGTGTAGAAGAGTTCTTTGATGATAAGTCTGCAGGCGAAGAATTGCTGGAGCTTATAGCCCAGGTTGAAGGAGGCTGTACACTTCCAGAGCTGGAAATCCACACCTCATCTTATTATGAAGAATTTAATCCGGCTGAGGTACGATTGTTGAATGCTTTAATTGAACGAGGAGTTACTTTTAAGTCCGATGACAAGAAATTGGAAAGCAATAATATCTCCAAGGTTCTTTCAATTTTGGAAGGTGGAAAAGGTATCAAGCTTGATTCTAATGACGAATCCTTTGAAATATGGAAGTTTGCAGAGCGTGACGAAGCTATAAAATATTTGAGTCTGCTGGACGCCTCAGATTTTGATGTATGGATCAATGCCGATAACAAGGAATTTGATAACTGGCAGAAGCTGGAAGGTCAGAAAACCAGCGGTTCAGAAATATCCGGGATTCCTCAAACAGCAGAACTTCTTACAATAGGGCTGACGATTTTTGAACGCCCGCTTAATGTTTATAATATTGTTGAATGGCTGAATACTCCGATTAATCCGCTTTCTGATTATTTCAGGAAAATGCTTGCAGAAAAAATCTGCTCAAGCGGCGGTTATTATAACGATGCATGCAGGGATTTCATCAATAAACAGATTACAGACTATCCGGATTCAAAAGAAAAAATCGAAAAGTTTTTGCCGGATATAAATCAGCCATATTTTGAAGAAACAGATATTGAAGTGACAGCAATTAAAAACTTTGTACAAAATCTCCGTAACTGGTGTACTCAGAAAATTGTATTGAACGAAGATGGTGATTCAGCTGTTAATCAACTTGGTTATGTAATAAATCAGGCAGATATACTGCTGCTGCTTTTGGAAGAAATGGAAGATACTTCAATTCCTTATTCAAGTATTGAAGCAATGTCTTCAATCATTCTGAATAATGTTTCAATGAATCAGTATGCTGCTCAGGCTGGTTGTAAAAATATTATCAATTCCTATGCTGATTTTTGTGATGCAGCTGATAAAACAATCTGGTGTGATTTTTATCAGAGCGGTGATTCCGGTAAGCTGACATATTCTTTCCTGTCGCCTATTGAAAAAGAAGCCTTTCAGAAATCCTTTGCACTCTGGGATTCTCTTAAAGAAAGAAATTATCTAAGAAAGCTTCTGCTAACACCTTTTGCAAAAACAAAGAAGAAACTGGTGCTGGTAACAATCGATAAAATCGGTTCTGCACCTGCACCAAAAAGCCCAGTCTATATCCAGCTGGAAAAATATTTTGCAGATAAGAAAGACGACAAAGACTTTACAAAGAATAAACTTTATCCGTTTGTAAAACAGAAGAAGTTAGATGAAGCCCTGTTTGAAAAAGTCTTCAAAGTTGACAACCGCATGGAAAGCGATCAGGAGTTCGTTGAAATAAAGAATGTTGATTACATTAAAAAGAACTGGCCGGAATATCAGAGCCCTACAAGCCTTGAAAGTCTCATACCTCATCCTCTTGATTATGTGTTAGACACATACGTGGCTTTTAAGTCAAATGCCGTAGATCAATTAAATGATTTGTCTACCACAAAGGGTAAGGTGGCTCATAAAGTAATACAGCTTTTATTTTCTCCAAAGAAAGAGAAAAAAGATAGCGGCACACCAACATATATTCGTACTCAGATAGACAAACATTTTGATGCGATTTTTGAAGAAACAGTTCAATCAGAGGGTGCAATACTCCTGACAAAAGACAATAAGCTTGAGCTTCAGCAATTCAAGAAGCAGTTAAGTGCAAGTCTGGAAGGCCTGTTAAAAGGTATTTCAGAAAACAAGCTTCATGTTGTTGCCTGCGAAAAATCAGTTGGTTATCAACAAGAAAAGGATTCAGACAAAGTTATAAGACATGGCTTCATTGGAGAGCTCGATACAAAGGGCTTTATTGATATGCAGCTTGAAGACCCTGAAGGTAATCCATATATCTTTGATTTTAAGTGGACAACGTCGGACCGTTATGCTCAAAAGCTTAAAGAGAACAAATCTATACAGCTTGCTTTATATAAGGAACTTGTTGAGCAGGAAACAAAGTGTAAGGTTAAGGCTGTTGCTTATTATCTGCTGCCACTTGCTAGATTTGTTTCCACATCAGATCTAAAGGGAGCTATAAATCTTAGTCATATTCTTACTGAATCAGAACGAGCAGGCAAGAATCTTCTTAAAGAAATTCAGAATTCCTATAAATACAGGAAGGACGAAATCCTCTCCGGCAAGCTGGAAGAAACAGCCGACTGGGCTAAAGAAGATATTACTTATGAACAAAAGAGAGATGATCTTGGTCTCCTGCCTATGGATTATTATGACAATGCAAAGACCGGTTCTTACAATCCAATTGCAGTAATAAAGGGAAGAAAATAGGGAGAGTAGAAAATGAAGAACGTAAAATATATTAGCGCAAGCGCTGGCAGTGGAAAAACCTATTCTCTAACTCTTGCTCTAACAAATGCAATCAAGAATAAAGAAGTCGAACCAGAAAATGTAATTCTTACAACCTTTACTAAGGCAGCAGCCTCAGAGTTCAAAGAAAAGGCAAAGGCTATGCTTTATGAAAACGGTATGGTATCTGAAGCAGACCGTCTTGATCAGGCTCTCATAGGAACAATTCATAGTGTAGCCGAGTCTCTAATTCTCAAATATTGGTATGTGCTTGGCTTGAGTCCAAAAATCAATCCAATTGCAGAAGAAGACCTGGATTTTTATAGAAATCAGTCTTTGATAAATCTTCTTAAGGAAGAAGACCTCGCTTTCTTAAATCAGTTTGCAGAGGATTTTAATATCAAAGTTGATAGAGGCAGGAAAATCAATTATGACTTCTGGAAGGGTGATTTATCTAAAATTCTGGAATATAAAAAAAATTATCAGATAAAGGATTTCAAACCTAGTATTGCTTATTCGAAGGAAATGACAAGAAGTCTAGTCCATGGCGGCCATCATATTAAAGTCAATTTTGACTTACTGGAAGATATTCTGGATCAGGCTCAGAAATTAAATGATGCAGATGATTCTGATGATCAATTGTCGAGAAGAAGAAGTATTGAAACTCAGAGACGTTTGATGAAAATCAAAAATCCGTCTTCTTTCCGTTATGCAATGGAAGTTGGAGCATTTGTAAAGAATTTGCCATGGCGAGAGCTTGCTGAGTTGAAAGCAGAATTCGCTGATAGTCTTTCAAATCCTTATGCTTCCGAAGAAGTTCGAGAGACTCTGAATAAATACATTGAATTAATGTTCAGACTGGCAGAAGAATGGAATGCAAAATATCAGGAATATAAAACAGAACATCACCTTATCGACTTTGCAGATATGGAAGAATACTTTTATCAGCTGCTTGAAAAAGATGAGGTTGCTGCTGATATTAAGGCTACATACAAATATGTCTTTGTCGATGAGTTCCAGGACTGTTCTCCGATTCAGGTAAAGATTTTTGATAAGCTTTCTGAAATTGTTGAACACAGTATCTGGGTAGGCGATAAAAAACAGGCAATTTATGCATTCCGCGGTTCAGATACAGTTCTTACAACTGCAGTAATGGATATTGTAAAAGAAAACAAAAAGAAAGGTCTTGATGGTTGCAGCACAGAAATTCTGGGATATAGCTGGCGATCACTCCCTGCAATTGTGAATTTTACAAATGCAGTTTTTGAGAAAGGTTTTTCAAAGGAGAATAAAGAAGAGATTCATCTTGAACCTAAGAGAAATGAAGAATCTGGTTCTGTAAATTACTGGTGGCTTGCTGGAACAAATAAAGAATCAAGATTTACAGCTTTGACTGCAAATATTATTGATCTTATAAACAAGCGAGAAAATCCTTCGGATATTGCGGTTCTCGCAAGATCTAATGATGAATTAGCTGAATTGGCTGATTATTTAAGAGATGCAAATGTTCCTGTTTATATAGATGAAGGCGGACAGTCTGGTGCAGATACAGTTTCATTGGTATCAGCCTTGCTTCAGCTTGTTGCAGATGAAAGCGCAGAATTACCTAAGGCTCAGATTGCATTCCTCACAGAAAAAGATTACAAACTCGAGCAAATCATAGACGATAAGCTTGAGTACAATATGATAGATAAGCCGGAAAATCTTTTCTATGATGATATACCTTTAGTAAAGGCCTTATTGGAAAACAGAGAGCGATATAAGCTTCAGTCTGTATCTGCTTTGGTTGAATCATTGATCATTGAATTAGACCTGTTCAATATTGCAAAGAAACTGAATGATAATGTTGATACCACAAAGCTTCTTCATGCGATCATTGATGCTGGTAAGTCTTATGAAGATCACTGTGCATTAATGCATCTTCCAAGCTCTATGATGGGCTTTGTTGCATATCTTGGAGAACACGATATTTCTGTTTCTGGTTCTACAGAGGGAGTTCAGTTCTTTACTTACCATAAATCAAAAGGTCTGGAGTGGAAAACTGTAATTCTTCTTGGCTGTGATAAGGATATAATCGATCCTAAAATGTTCATAAAGCGCAACATATTTGGAACAAGAATTATTCGCGTTTCAGAATCGACTAAAGAACATTTATTCCCTGAAGTAAAGATAAGCGTATTTCCAAACCTTTTTATTGGTAATACAACCATACCAGATGAATGGCAGAATCCAATCATGGCTTCAGATAGATATAGCACTCTGCTTGAAGGCTATATGGAAGAAGTAAAAAGACTTATGTATGTTGCAATGACACGTCCAAGGGATCAGTTGATAATTGTTCTTAATGGCAGACGTGGAAAACCAATGCCAATGCTGACATTTACTCAATTAGGATACACCGTTGCCCAGAATTTCCAGGAAGGTAATTCAGACTTATTTGGAGTAGGGGTAGTCTCAAATAAACTGGAAAATGCTGATGAAAACATTGAATTCAAGGGCAGTAAGGTTGAAAATCTCGGCATAAAACTCGCAGGAAAACCAGCTAAAAATGCAGAACCTCGCGACCTACAGCCAAGCAGTATGACAGGTGGCGAAGTAAAGGTGGAAATTATTGAAGCAGGTGTCGTAATCACCATAACAGGAAAATCTGACTCGGCAGCATTGGGAACCTGCATTCACGATATCTTCTGTGTTGCAGAAAGCAAGTCAGAAAAAGAAATTGAAGCTATGATCAAAGTCTATGGTTTTGAAGGTAATCTCACAAGAAGTGATGAAATCAAAAAATCTTGGGAGGCTCTTACAGCATATTTGACATCAAACTATGGTCCAGCAATTAAACAGTATCACGAGCTTCCATTCAAACATCAGCTTGCAAACGGACAGCGAATAACCGGAAGCATGGATTTTGTCTGGGAAACTAAAGAAGGCTGCGTCATCGTAGACTACAAGACTTTCCCGGGTAAAAAAGAAGCTCTACTGGATTCAAAAAGCAATTACTACGCAGGTAAATATAAGGGACAGTTAGACTGCTATGAACAGGCACTCGCTGCCGCTGATAAAAAAGTAATTACAAAGCTTTTGTATTATCCTGTAGTTGGAGTGATTTTGAAGCTATCGTAATCAGCCGGATTTTTGAAATCATCACTACCTCTGGTTCTGGAAATAAAAATTTCCAATTTTTTCAAAAAAATAAATACTCTGTCATAAAATGATAGTTTCCGCATGTATTATTTATAGCATAGAAAGAGAGGTGACATTATGAACGAAAAGAAAATCAGATGGAACATTCCTAAGGCGATGGCTTGTGTGTATCAGATGCTGAATGGATCAAAGCTTTCTATCAAGAAAACAAAGCCATACACAACAGCAATGGAAAACTTAAAAAATCTCTATAATCTGACTCAGACTCAAACCTGGCTTCTTTGTATTATCTGCGAGTGGTATTTTGAAGAGGAAGAAAGTACATCAATGAAAGAGATTTCTTATGCTCTCAAGGTACCTGTTATGACAATTATGAACTGGAAGGCAGAAAGAGATAAACTTGAAGAACGTGGTTTTATTGAACACCGGGGCAGACATGATGCAGTTCAGCCTGTAAGTGAATTCCGTGAATCACTTATTAATAATATTGAATTTGTTCCTCCTGAAAAACGTGAGCCTGATGAAATTGATTTTCTTAATAAATTTGCAAGATTGTATGAAAATCGTCGTGATGATGAAAAAAGTTCTTATGTAATCAAACGGGAATTATCTCAATTAGAAAGCAAGAATAAAAATCTTGAAATGATAAAGCGTGTATGTGGAGTAGTGTCAAAGGAAGAAGATCGTTTTTTCCTTTATGACGTTACTCATGATGTTTTGCAGGGACATGAATCAAGTTTAAACAAGACAATTGCCGATTTATACGATGGAAGCAATCGTCTTTCTGTTGCAAAAAAAATGATGGATGAGACACACGCTTTATTTCAGCTTGGTTTTTTGGAATTTGTTGATAGGGGCACATTATCAGATGCTACTGTTACACTCACAGACAAAGGTAAAAAGATTCTGCTTGGTGATAAGGCTTTCCTTTTTGAAGACGCTATTAACGACAAAAATCTGATAAAAACCGATTCAATCAAAGAAAAGAAGCTTTTTTACAGTGAAGAAAATCAAAAGGAAATCAACCGTCTCAAAAATGCCCTGCAGGATGAAAAACTTAAAAACATTCAGCAGCGTCTTAAGGATGAAAGGCTTCCAGTTGGGGTAGCAATTTTGCTTTACGGAGCACCAGGAACTGGAAAAACAGAAACTGTAATGCAGATTGCAAAAGAAACCGGCCGTGCTATTGTTCATGTTGATATCAGTGAGGCAAAATCTGCCTGGTTCGGCGAAAGCGAAAAGCGCATCAAAAAGATTTTCACAAGCTATAAAAACGCCTGCGAACTTGCCGAGAAGAAGGGCGAGCTCATGCCAATCCTGCTCTTCAACGAAGCTGATGCCCTCATCTCAAAGCGAAAGGAAGATACTTCGGGCAACTGCGCCCAGACCGAAAACGCCATCCAGAACATCATTCTCGAAGAACTCGAAAACCTGAAGGGCATTTTCATCGCAACCACAAATCTCGCTTCAAACATGGACTCAGCCTTCGAACGCCGCTTCCTTTTTAAGATTAAGTTTGAGAATCCGTCAACTGAAGCAAAGACTTCCATCTGGATGAACAAGCTGACCTGGCTCGACAAAGAAGCGGCCACCGAGTTCGCAAGGGACTATGATTTCTCTGGTGGACAGATAGACAACATCGTTCGCAAGATTGTCATGAACGAAGTGATTACCGGGGAGAGACCTGCAATTACGGAGATTCATGATATGTGTAAGAGCGAGAAGCTCGAGAACCCGAATGGAGCTAAACGTGTGGGATTTTGTTTGTAGGGGAGACTAGTTATGGATGATATTTTACGTTTTCCGTATATAAAAACATTAAGTACAGTTGTATATGACAGGTCTTTTGGATTAACCGGATGTCCTCAACCAAAATCTATTGACCAGGATTTTATTTTTAAGATTCGTTATGGTAATCTTTTGAAAGATTCTGGTGATATATTATTATGTCCGCTATCAGAAGGTTTTAAGCCAAGCAATCCACTTTCAAGAAGTATTATAAAGAAAGAAGGCAAATGGCTGGATAAAGAAATCAAAAATCTTTATTCCTCTGATAATGCAAAATGGATAGGCTCAGAACATGTAGCTTTTCTTCCTTGCAGAAAACTAAAGTATAGGGGCATTCTTTTTGTCAGCGTTGATTTCTACTCTGAAAAGAGGGAAGAAATCAACGCAGGTCGCATAGCAGAAGCCCTTGAAGTTGCAGCAAAATATAATTGCAAAAAGCTTTCATGCCCACAGAACCTTCTTTATAATCCGGAAGAAAAGTATGGCTATGATTATATACATTCACAGTTTGACTCTATTATTAACGTGCTTGGTTCTAAGGTAAAAATTGAATATATAATTGAGACAGTAATTCAAAAAACTCTTAGCAGTTTTTCTGCCTATAACTCAACTATAATTGAATATGATTTCAGTAATTCATTAATTGATTATCTTCCAGATTGTGCTCTAATCCTGCCACATTATAGAAAATCATTAAGAACTGTAAGCACTGTCTATTCATTTTCTGCTCATATGCAAAAACAAATAAGAGCCCTGCTTACAAGACCAATAAATGAAAAAGTTGCATTCCGATTATTTAAGAAACTCTATAAGGAAATGGGAACTTATTATGAAACAGGAGTTGGAAGAGGCAATGATGGATTCGGCTTCTTCTTACTTGGTTTATGCAATGAAATGCCGTGGAATTTTTTTGAAATAAAGAAGCTTATAGAAGAATTTCCAGCCCAGGGATACTTTGATGATTTTATCTTCAAAGAACGATTTCATGAAGTGAAGCTGTTTGAATATAGGGGGAAATAAAGGAACGATTCTTTTACTTCCCCGAGTAATAATCTAGCACCCTTCTCGCAAACTGATAGGCGTTTTTTATATCTGTATTATCCTCAAAATATTGCTTACGGTAAACCATGCGGCCATCGAAGAAGTCCTTAATTTCCTGAATGGTAATTTCTTTGATTTTTGGTGAAGAAATCAGCTTTGTATACACAGAAAGCATAACAGCAAAATCGTTGAGCAGAGGCACTTTCATACAATAAGAAATTGTTCCACTTCCAATTCCAATGTTTCCGCCTAAAAGTTCGAAGTTAGTTTCTAGATCAGATTTAAATCCCTGGACTGGCTTAAAAGAAGCAAGCATACAGACGTTATGTGCACAAGCATTGCGGATACGACGTACAGATTCAAAATGTTTTGTGTATTCGCACTTCATCCGCATGAAGTCATAGTAAAAGGCATAGAAGCTGATAAAATCTGCGAAGGTAACCATCTCTACAAAGTTCCAAACAGCTGGGGATGCTACATATTTCTCAAAAGAACTTTCACCGTAGGAAGTATTCTTATTTACCTTTGCAAGATCTTCTTTGAGTTTCAGATGACTTTCCAGGAATTTTTCAACAACTTCATATCCATCATCAGATGGATTATTCTGGCAATCATTTACAAGTTTGACTTTGAGATAGTGCTCCAGATCAATCGTCATTTTTAGAAGAAGTTTACGGAGAAACATATCAATAGTTGAAAGCTCAACCAGATGTCCAAAATCAAGCCCGATATATTTCCCGCTTTTGGTCTGCTCCGGACAAGTCGAACAATACTGCTTCAGGCGGAAGAAGAAGTTGTTCTTTTCCAGAAACTCCTTGGCTTTTTCTTCATCCATCAAATTGAAGGTAATTCCAAGTTCATTTTTACAGTAGTCGATAATTTCCGAAACAGTAAGTTTTGGCGATTTTGTCAGGACAGGCTCTTTTTTTGACATCTTTTTCTCCTATAAAAATATTATACCACGAGACTTTTCATAAAAAAAGGATAAAGACTATCATGATTTGAGAGGGTTAAGAAATTATTTTATAGATGTTTTATTGAGGAGGAATCTTATGTTAGAGTTGTTTTTTTTAGGTGAATCCAGCGGATATAACTTTAAGAATGAGATTTTAGTTATCAATCAATGTTTTAATTATGGTGATATTAACAAACGTCTTAATGAAATAGAGTCTTATGCAGATATTATCAAAAAGAACCGAGAACTTCGTGTTTGGTATAATTGCCAGCAGCCAATGTTTTTATCTGGTTTTTATTGGCTTTGCAATTTCCTTGTCAATATTGATTACAAAGGAACTCTTTATAGAGAGAGTAATATCAGAATTATTGATGACAAATGTTATGGATTATCCAAAGAAGATGTTAGAAATGTAATTAATGACAGGAATCTTGTTTCAAATAATGAGATAAAAGAAAATAGCAAAAAATGGACACGACTCTGCAACGAAAATGCGTATTTCAGAATCATTAAGAATAATGAGCTTATTAGTGATTTTTCAGTTTCTAAAAATACTTTATCAGAATCTGAACAATCTGTCTTAATGGCAATGAAATCTCTTGGAATTACCTCGAAAAAAGCTATTAGAGGAATTATTGTCGTCGGAGAGATACTGGGTAATTACAACGATTTTAATATTGGAGATCAGACAATATGCGCTATTATACACAAACTCGTTAGCAGAACACCAGCTCTTATTGAATTGATTCCGTTCGAACAAAGCATAGATGAATTAGATGATATTTATGGTAATCATGAGCTTCGATTTACAGAAGCAGGAGTCAGATTGTTAAAACAGGGAGATTTATAATGCCAAAGAAAATAAACATTCCAACAGGAGCAGTTTTAATCCAGGGACATCCATTAGATGGTTATGATGCTACATTTTTAACAGAAGATGAGCTGCGAGATATTAGTACAATACTTGCTTATAACTATGAGGACGGTAAGCCTTGGCATGATTGTACCTGCGTTATGGAAATCATTTTCTGCGATTATCATGAAAATATTGGCGGAAAGAAAATCCGGATTTTATATGAACATAAATCATCTCTCTTATTACAGTTGGCACAATTTCTTTTTGATTCATATATAACTGCAGATACCGTATTTGGTGATTTCCGGGCTTCAAGTTTAATAAAGGTAAAGATGGATTTAGACTGTTATTCTTTTAGAGATATAAATGAAGATGTTAATATGAATGATTTTGAATTAATGAATTGCTGCATAAAACATAAGAAGCATTTTCATAAACTGAATCCAGAAATGCCGGATGACTAAAATGAAAAATATAGAAAAAAAAATAAGTACTATCACGAAATGATAGAGTTGCCTATTTATATTAGATGTATAAGGAGGAAGCCTATGTTTGGATTTAACAGGTCTAATACAGAAGAGCTTACAGAAGAAGAAGCTAGAAAAGTCAATGAAAGGTTCAATTCGTTCAAAAACGATGAATATTCTGAAGATGATATCCATAAGGTTTTTGAAAACGAAGATACAATCATGGGTAAGATGAACAACAAAAATCTTCGCGGATTCGTGGAAGATGTAAAAATCTTCTTTTCAATGCTGAAGGACTTCTTCACAAAGAAGTATACCGAAGTTCCGATTGGAACGATTATGGCGATTGCGGGTTCCTTGTTGTACGTTCTTTTGCCGGTAGATATAATCCCGGATTTTATTCCTGTTGTTGGCTATCTGGATGATGCTGCAGTTCTAGCGGCTTGCATGGCCTTTGTTCATTCTGATGTTCAAAGGTATAAAGAATTCATGGGATTGTAATAATGGCTAATCAATACTGGGGTAGTGTAAGACAAAGAATAACTTCTCTTGGTAATACTATTGTTAGCACTACTACCCCAGTATTAGTCAGTTATGCTGTTGAACAAATTGTTGAAAGGACATGTCGGATTATCGAAAGCAAAATAAAGCAGATGTATATAAATGCTTTTGTATATTCTGCAATCTATTTTATGTTGAGTGTCATAGGATTATCCATTATGCGTTACAGACCTTTTGGAAACAGAAATTCTCTTTTTGTTGCCTTTTGTTCTTTTTCTGCAGGTTTGTTAATTTGGCTTTTGAGACTTTGTTTGTTTATCCGAAAATATGGGAAAACTTCTTTTGAAGTTACCAGACATATTTTTAAAGAGAAGTCTGTTTACATGGGAATTGAATGTTACACGTTGGAAGTATTTCCAGTTCTAACATTAATATACGTTGGTATTGATTCCTTTTCTAATAAAATTCCGACCTTAAAAACGATTCCTAGGATTGCAGAATTCGTTCGGTATCTGGTTAAGATTTTTTGGAAAAGGATAGTACTATTCATTTGTACAATTTTGATATATACAACGATTTTGTGGATTCTAAAATTATGCATCGCTTAAAATCAAAAGTTGTGGTATAATCATAAGGTGATTCGTTTACGGATTATGATAAAATCGGTAGTTTATGAGGCAAGAAAATGGCAGTATGCAAAAAATGTGGTAAAAATCTTAAGAAAACAAATAGCATTTTATCTGTAGAATCTGGTTCTGTAGCTGCTCAGAACGAAATTTCAAAAGGTGATATAATTGTTGCTGTTGATGGAAAAACTGTAAAAAGTAAAGATGAAATAGAATCTGCTCTGAAAGACAAAACAGAATGCAAAATCAATATTTCCCATAAAGATCAGACAAGAACGATATCAATTAATGAGGCTAAAAATTTTCTAAAAGGAATAGATTTCACTGATGAAGATACATGTTCTAGTTGCGGAGCTAAGCAGAAAGGAAGTAAAACATCTCTTTTATTAATTGCTTTGCTTGTTATTGTAATTATCAGTTTAATAGTTGTGCTTGGGTTTAATAAGAACAAAAAATTGGATTCTAAGCCTACGGAGACTATTGTGAAAGAAAAAATTGAAGTAAAACAAGAGTCTTCTGATTTGGTAAATAAAAGCATATTGCCGGAAACAACGATACAGAAATTGGAGAATGTATTAGAAAACACTAGCAGGACGACTGATAGTGTAGCTAGAGAAACTGAAATCACTTTTGCGACAGATGATTCCGGTAACTTAGTAAATCTAAGAGATACTATTAGTGAAAGTGGGGATAATAATATCTCAATTAATTCAACAACAAGAAATGAGAAAGGAAGTATAGAAACAAAAAAACGTACTCGCAGAGCCTCAACAAGAACTTCTACAAACGATTCTCTAGAAACAACTTTGCAAAATGTTGAAGAAATTAAAGATACAATTATTGCAAAGACTAATATTAGTGATATTACAGAAAAATTGACTTGTAAAATTCCTTTTAAGTACGGCAGTTTTCTCGATATGGGCAAAATGTCTGTAGAAGTTGAGAAGTATTTGTTAGTTCAGAAACTTGAGGATGAGAAAGAAGAATATGCATCTATAATCCTTGGGTTAAATGATTTAGTTTGTAAGATTCCTGAAGACAAACGGCAGGCAGCGGTGTTCATCATTATGGGATATGCAGATCCTACTTTATTCAATGGACAAATTGAAATAAGTGAACGAAGTGCATAATTCAATACAGAACTATCTTTAAAACGTGCAGAGACAATAAAATCGATTTTAGCAGGAAAAGATTTTAATATACCTTTGGAGCATATTGTAACTTATGGTTATGGTTATGCTAAGAATGAGGCTGAGACTACAAATCTTGAAAGATTTCGTAGAGTTGATGTTGTAGTGTCTTTTTAGTTAGAGGTTATTTATGCGTAAGGCATTATCTGTATTAATATTATTTCTACTTATTATAACTGGAGTATATGCTCAAGAACAAGAAATAGAGATCCCTTTTGAAAATGGAGTTGCATTTATTCCTCAAATCGATGGAAAAGATGATTTGAATTCCGTGCGGATTGAATATAATGATGGTTTTATTTTCTTTGGGGTTGGGACTGAAGATGGTTTTCCTATTTATGGAACTCTATCTAATTCTGTAAAAAAAATATTTTATACAGGTGCTTTAGATGAAAATGAGAATTATACCGGAGATGCTGTTTTAGAAACTCCAGATTTTTTATATGAGGGGAACTTTAAAGATGGGAAAAAAAATGGCTACGGTATTTTATTTGATAAAAAAACACATAAAACATATGAGGGAAATTTCCTGAATGATAAGAAGAATGGTAAAGGAACAGAGTATAATTCTGATTCAAACTATTATTACGAAGGTAACTGGGAAAATGATTTATATCAAGGTTTTGGTTTTTTGATATCAGATACAGGAACGCAATTTGAGGGACAATTTGAAAAAGGAGAAATAAAAGGTTTCGGAACTAAAACAAATTCAAATGGAGAAGTATTAAAAGGAGATTGGAAAAACTCTGATTTACTAAGTGGAGAAGATTGTACTTATCTTAGTAATGGAAAGACAAAATATTCGGGGTCAATTGTTGATGGAAAGTTTGAAGGAGCCGGAATTTATACAGATGAGACAGGAACTACTTATGAAGGTTCCTTTAGTGGAAATCAACGAACAGGTTTTGGTCAGCAAGTTTATCCAAATGGAAGTGTTTATACAGGGTATTATTTTGGAAACCAAAGAAACGGATTAGGTTCATTTGCTTTCTCGAATGGAATGGAATATGAAGGTGGTTTTCTTGATGGTGTGTTTTATGGTACTGGTTATTTATCAGCGGAAGAAAATGAAGAAATAACCATAATAGCTTCAGATGATTGGGATGGCCTTAGTATTCCTGATAATTCTGATGGTGCAACGACAAGTGATGGTGGACCGCTTTTTGCTTCTGTAAAACTTCCAAAAACGGGTAAGATTCTATTTAGTAATGGTGATATGTGGGAAGGCTACATGTCTAATGGAATGCCTGTTGCTGGATTAGGTATTTGGACAACACAAGAAGAGCGCCTGGCGCGTATGGATAAACAAGATTGTCATGTTGTTTTAGCATCTTACAAATTAAATGATAAAATATATGATTTATCTTCTGTGTATGATGACAATGAAGTTTATCAAATAATACATTCTGATACATATTTAGTTGGATTTAACGATTTTTATAAAAAACATAAAGAAACTATAGATAAAGTTATTATTGGTTTGCAGGTGGTATCTGCTGTTCTTACAATAGTTCCTAATCAAATTCAACCAATTGCTCCTTTCATTGATATTGGCCTTTCTGCTGTTCAAATATCATTAAAAACAATTAGTAGTTCAATGGATGTCTATGATGTCTGTATAGCAGGAAACAAGAATCTTATACCTGGTATGCTAAAAGATTATGGAAAGGATATTGTTTGGGATGCAGTTAATATTATTTTTGCAATGCCAGGATCAGGTAAATTAATTGGTAAAATTGGATCAAAAGCTGCAGAAGGAATGGGAAAAGCGGGAAAAACTATTTCGCAAAATGTTGGAAAGGTCGTTGCGAAGAATCCTGCTTTGAAACAAGCTGCCACCCATTTAGGACAGTTAGGAAAAGTCGGAAAAGGAGCTGGCAAAGCGTTAGTTGAAGCTGCTGGTAAATCAAAATTTTTTAAATTTGTAGCTAAAAATGGAGGCAAGCTAACAAAAGCTGTAAAGACAGGTTGGATAAAAGCTGTATATCCTAAATTGTTTGCGAAATATGGGGATGATGCGACTCGATTATTGTTTAAATATGGTAATGATGTTGCAGAACAATTAGGAAAAAATGGTGACGTTATTGTTAAGGCTGCAAGAGCAAATGGAGATGATGTTGTTAGATTATTCTTAAAAAATGGAGACCATATTGCGACTGTAGCTCGTGCTTCTGAATATCCAGAAGCTATTGTCAGATATATTAACAATTGTGCTAATACAGATGACGCGATAAGAATAGCCTCAAAGTATTCTTCGCTTGGTAAAATCGTCAATAAATATGGTGATGAGGCTATAGCCATTATAGAAAAGTATGGTGATGAAGCTATTAGTATTATTGAAAAAAATGATGACTTGTTCTTTAGAGGAATAAGAAAGGTTTCTCAAGAACAATATTCATCATATTTAAAAGTTCTGAAAAATCACCCGGAATATACATCAGTGATTTGTAATAATGATACCGGAAAAATTCTTACTCTTGTTAGAAAAGCTGGTGTAAAAAAAGAAGCATCAATTCTTAATGCGATAAAGAAAGGTGGAAATGAGGCAGTTGATATACTTAACTCTGTTCCAAAGAACGATTTTATTCGCACTGTAGATTTTTTAGATGTTTTTGATGTAACAAGATATAAAACAATTGCAAAAAATGGATTACCGCAAGAAATAACTAGCCAGGTAATTCAAGATTCAAGAGATATTTCTTTCTTACATGATTCGATTAATGGACAATTAAGAAATGCTAATACGGGTGAAATAGTCAGTTATGTAAAGCATGAGGAACGATATATTACTGGACAAGAATTAAAGACTAATATTGCATATAGAACAGGTGAAGGAAATTATTATTATAAAACTGATGAGTTGGGTCGTTTATCTGGATGTGAAACGAACAATCTAAGATTACAGGAAGATATTAGAAATACAGAAAAATATGTGAGAGATCCTCATAATAGTAATACTCCTAATAAAAAAACTACTGATGATGCAGGGCATGTAATTGCAGGTCGTTTTGGTGGCTCTGGGGAACTTGATAATTTAATTTCACAAAACTCGAATTTAAATAAGAGTGCGTGGAAAAAAATGGAAAATAATTGGGTCAATGAATTACGTAAAGGTAACAAGGTTCAGGTTAAAATTGATATAAAATATGCTGATTCATCGAAACGTCCGAGTGAATTTATTGTTACACAAATAATAAATGGAAAAGTACAGATTTTAAATTTCTTAAATATATGAGGTTAATATGAAGAATGAAGAGGAAATGAACAAAGGATTAAAAAAAATGGCTCATTATTGTAAAAAATATTCAGATAAACTTGAATCTGTCTATCTTTACTTTTCATATGAAGAAGGGACTGCCTTTGCAGATTTTTTTATGTCATTTGAAGGAAAAATTTTTGAAAAAAATGAGATAGATAAACTTTTGGAAATTGATTTGCAAACTTCAATCAAAAAGCAGCAGGCTTTTTCTGAATATTTAAATAAAGAATATATAAACTTGTTAAGAACAGCAAAGGCTAAAGATTGGGATATACCTACTGAAATAAAAGTTATATTTGATTGTAAATCTGATTCGATTTCAACAACATATAGCTATGGAAAAAAATATTCAAGTTCTGATAAATTTGTATCTGATATTTATAATGAATGGATACAAACATTAAAGAAATGAAGTATTTTTTTTTAATTATTGGTATCTTATTTTTTTCCCCTCTATATGCTGAAGAAAACAATAAAATACTAAATGATATTAGGAATAAAACTAGCAAGCTTCAGGATTCATCCTATGGAGCAATTGATGCTGATGGACGTTATTTGAGGGCTACAAATAAAGGATTAAATTGTTCTGGTTTTGCAAAATGGATAGTGGATGGATTCTATTATCCATTAGCAAAAAATGATCCTGAAAAGTATATTTCAATTCAAAAGCTTCGAACAAAGCATCTCGAAGAACGTGGAACTCCAGATATATTGATTTATGAAAATAGCCGAGATCCTTATTTCGGTTTAGATTGGACCAGGAATCTAGCAGTAGAATTGGGGAAAAAACGAGGGGAGAATCCAGCTTATAAAACATATGACGTTACAGATTCTTCTATTGTTACATATGTAATGAACTGTGGATATCCAATTTGGAAAATAGAAAAAGTATTAGAAGAACAAGAAGGATTGCATCCAGGTAGAATGTATTTGGGGTCTATAAATGGTTATTTTGGAGAAGATCCAAAACTATGGCAGCATTATCATATTGCGGTTTTTATTCCCTATTATGAGAACGATGTTTTGAAAATTGCCGTTCTTGAAAGAAATAAGGAAACATCGTTTAGCTATTTACTTGAAAGATATCCGAATACCTATTGTCATTTGGTTGCAATTTCTACAGAAGGTGAATTTGAATTAATGGAGCCGTAAAATGGAAAAAAAATCTAGCCCCCAAAGAAAAGTATTATTAGAAATTAAAGCTGCCTTAAAGGACACAGAATTTGAAGATGTTAATTGGCCTGATGATAAGTCGGAAGATATTGAGAATTTTATTTGGATTGGATTTCAAAATCAATTGATTGGAAGAAAAATATGTCATTATGAATTTATTTTTCAACCAAAACAACTAGATATCCTTAGTCTTGAAGTTCATTTTGAAGTAAAAAAATATAAAGATTTATTTAAAGATATGATTCTAACAAATGCTTTAACTTTTGCTGATTGGAATTATGAAAATGGTAGAATTATATTTAAAGAACAGTATCTCAATATTAATGATCCTAACATTGTAACTAAAAGTTTAGAACTCTTAAATAGATTACATAAACTTATAGGATTTCAATTAATTGAAATATTGCAAGTCCGTCCAACATTAAATTCAAACAAATATCAGAAACCTGTTTTATGTACAAAACCAAGAAAAGTTGTAAAAAGTAGATTTTATGGAGAAAGGACTTGCGAAGAGTTAGGGTGCATTGATTCAATACATGGAAAATTACAAACTAAACTTATAAAACAACTTAATAATACAGGCGAATATGTTTCTGTTTTCCCAGAAAACGGATTTGAAAATTATTATTATCAGATTGATGTTCTAGCAAAAACAAAAAAAAATCAATATGATATTTTTGAGGTAAAACCATATCAATCAGCTACTTCTTGTATTCGAGAAGCCTTAGGTCAGTTATTACATTATAAGTATTTACTTGATGAAGGCGGATATAAAGTAAGAACTATATATATAGTTGGCCCATCTGAATTAGTTGATGAGGAAACTAGATTTTTAGATTCAATTCAACAAAGTTTAAAAGAAAGTCTAAAATATTTGCCAATAAAAATCTAAAAGAATTTCACACACTATCACTAAATGATAGTTTTCATAGAATAAACTCTAGATATATTTCAGAGAAGGAGTTTTACTATGAAGACTAAGATTAATTTTACCCTAAACTTTGGTTATGATTCGAAAACAAATGATTTTAATATCAATGGTTCATTATCTTTAGACGGTGACTTTGATTCAAGAAATCAGAATTACGTTGATTATGATGATTTCGAAGCTATTGAATACAACGAAGATGAAGAATAATCATTTTCAGAATAAAGCTAGACTGAGTTCTATTTAGCTTTCATTTGTTAGTGATGTTTTTATCTCTCTTTCTCAATTTGATAGCCGCTCACGGTATAATACCACCATCATCACCTAGGAGGCCCCCATGATTTACATTACCGGCGATACTCACAATACGACTGACATGTCTAATCTCTCTTCAAAAAATATGAAGTTGTGCTGCATGGAGCAGAAGGTGGATTATCATAATATTACAACAGCTATTGTGCTGGGCGATTTTGGCTTGCCATGGTATGAGTGTCCTGTTGATGATAAAGGAATTCATCCTGTTGATCATACTGACCGCTATCTTCTTAAGTGGTATAAGGAAAAGCCTTTCAGAATTCTGGCGGTGCAGGGGAATCATGATAATTACGACATGATTGAAAAGCTGCCGGAAGTTGAGATGTATGACGGTAAAGTCTTAAAGCTTTGCGAGAACGTTTATTATCTTAAGAGGAGAGAAATATATTCTATTGAAGGAAAACGCTTTCTTGTCCTTGGTGGTGCTATGAGTGATGATAAGCCATGGCGCATTCCACACGAATCCTGGTGGCCGCAGGAGGAGTGGACGGAAGCTGAGAGAGATGGTTTCCTTTTTAGGCTCCCAACTATTCAGGTTGACTATGTGCTTTCGCACACCGGACCATCTGCAGGTATTGCTCCCACAGATGATTTCTTCTCAAATAAGGTCCATCTAACAGAACTCCGCCAGGACTCAACAGTAGTTCTAAATGACGAAATCGACTCCAAACTTTCCTATAAAAAATGGTTCTTCGGACACTGGCACAACGACTGGGGCTATGAACATTATACAGAATCAAAATATATTCCTCTTTATCATAAGGGAATTATTCTCTAAACAGGAGGTCAGCGAATGCGATATTCAGCATCCAAGAATAAAAAAAGACAAAAATTACTCAAGAGAAAAGAACGACTTAATAAAGATTTTGTTTGGACTGAAGAAGCAATTCAGAAACTTATTACCCTCAACAAAGATTTTGAAAAACTTCAGATAAAGCTTGAACAGTAGATACGTTCAGCCTATGAGCTTTTTACGAATCTGGAAAAAAGCGGAATGAACTTTCTGCATGGATTTAAGGTGATTGGTCAGATTGATTTTGAAAAAGCAGAACTTGAAGAATTATGTAATCTTGAAAAGCCTACAAAAGAACAAAAGAAGAAAATCGATAAATGGGAAGATCTTCAATACTATTCCAGCGACATAATGGAAGCCTGGCTGTTTATATTTGATTCATCAACGGCAGACTTTTTACCACTTTCGAAAATACGGCTAAGATCGAACATAGGCTACTGGATTACTGATCACCAGATCATAGCATTATACAGCGTTCTGGAAAACCTTCTTGATGGAGAAACAGCCTTATCTTATGAAGATTTTACAGAAATAACAATTAATGACTTCAAATCCAATGTAAGAGTTATTCTTAATTATAATGTAAGTGAGCTGGAGGGGCATTCTATCTACTTTCCTTACTGTGATTATCAGGACAGCGTCGGTAATATTTTTCGTGATAGAAAATTCATTCTAGACTTTTTCTTCGACTGGAATGAAAAAAACATCCAGAAAATGATGGAAGTGAACAGCTGGGTTTGGAAGCGACATGAGGAATTAAAGCACTATATTACAGAACTTAATTCGGCTTTTAATATTTTTTCGCAGACTGATCCGGAATTTAAGAATTACACTATAGAAGGGCAGATTGAATATAACGGAAGTAAGGCTACTGATATCGCAACTCTAGAAATGCAAAAGAAAATGACCAAATATGCAAGCTTTCATAACTGGACGTTGGGCGTGAAAAATGACAGACAGGAAATCTTAGATAGTATTCATAATGACGATAAATTGAACTGGAACTTCGAGGTATTCAGCCCTCATTTTTCAGAAGAACAGAAAAAGGTCAAATTCCATTACCTTATGCACTCTCTTTTTGTTGATGATAATATTTACAGCTTTGAAGATTTAGTTAGAATGCGCGAAGAGGATTTTAAGGTGTGCCTGGAAATCAACTGGTGGCCAGATTAATTTTTTCCATTATCACTAGATGATATCACGCATACGTATAATTGACATGCAATCTTTTATAAAGTCTGGAGGCTTATATGTTAAAATTTCTCGTAAACCATCTGGTGTCAATCACAAGTATTCTCGCAGCTGCACTGTTGTTCATTCCTCTCCCTGAATTTGCGGTAAATATTGCGTGCATACTTATCTGGGGATATTGTATGCTTTTGATGGTCACTGTGCATAATAGGAAAGAGAAAATGCCGACACTGCCACGGAAACTGCTCTTTTTGTCATTGGCTATACTTGGCATCGAAATATCCTATACAAGAATCATTCTTACCTTTAACATGCATATTCGCATGAATCTGGAAACGGGCTTCAAATTCATGTACATCATAAATATCATTGTAGCAGTTACACTTCTGGTACTTTCTTATCATTTTGTTAGAAAGTGGGGGACGAAAGTAGCAGAAGTAACTGCCCGATTTGCATTAGATAGTATGAATCAAAGGTTTTTCGACATAGATAATAAATTTAATTCTGGTGTAATAACTGTAGAAGAATCTGAACAGCTGAAAGAAAAGATCAGACAGGATATTGAATTTTTCAGCAACTTGGATGGCAGCTCAAGATTTCTGGCAGGCAATATGAAAGCCCTGATTCTCATTTATGTGATTTCCATCGTGGGCGGCTGTTTAATTGGAGTTCTTCAAAATTCTTATTCGCTTCAGAATGCCTTGAATATAGTCAGCCTTCCCGCTCTGATTTTTACAATCTGCGGAACAATGTGTACTACAAGTCTGTCCTCATGTATTGCTCACAGCCTGATGAATACACAAGAATCAGAGTGATACAATCGTTCCCAAAAATTCTACTGCAGGTTTTTTATTTCACCTTTTCGGCCATGGCCAGAACTTCTTCCTTCCAGCGTTTTACGAGGCGGGCAGGAGCAAGAGGTTCTGCCTGACGTCCCCAGCTTAATATCATTTCGAGAACTCTTTCAAACTGGCTGGATTGAAATGTTATAGTTGTCGATTCTTCATCTTCCTTAAAGGTCTGATCATCGGCCCATTTGTGTTCCTTAATCCAGTTTTTTGCATAACCGGTAAAGCGGATTTTGAACTTTTCGATTTTGTCGCCCTTAAATGCACCAAGTCTTCCGCCACCACTGTAATTGCTGATATCAAAATCTTTAGGCAGCTTGAACTCTTCATTCAGGACAACAACATCGGTCATATAATTCAGGTCATACAAAAGCACGAGATCTGCATATTCACTATAAGCAAAAAGATATACAGTACCATTATCCAGAATCAGCTCATACGGCCACACGGTACGTCTTTTTTCATTGTCTGTATATGGCTTGGTATATCTGAATCTGAGCTTATGATTTTTCTGAATGGCTTCGTAAACTCTATTCCAATTCCTTTCATTAATGGAATACTCCATTTGAGGAGAAACAATCACACGGCCGGAAGAAAAGACATCATCGTTTTTAGCAATCTCTGGCTGAAGAAAATAAATCAAATCTGCAACATTTTCAAAAAGAGGAGTATTCTTAAACTGCTGCAGAACTCCTCCCAGACTTGCAATAAGATTTAAGTCTTTTTGGATTTCTTCTGAATAATGCTTTGTAACAAACTCTTCTTTTTCTTCATTGATTGCATAGCTGCCATGAACCTGCTTATCTTTGAGCAGATGATTCTTTTTCAACTTTTTTACTGCACGCATAATTGTAATGTTTGCAACATGAAAACGCTCTTCGAAGTAAGTTGAATTATATTTGATTTCCGGATGCAAAGGAGCTTCTTCCCGTAGAATGCGGAGAATCTTTGCACCGTATTTATCTACAGGTGGTTTTATATCATTCTGGACTGCCTTTTCATCACTTCGTAACTGGCGTTCGTGTTTACGCCTTTCTTTTTCATCTTCAGATAATTTCTTGCTCATATTCATAAGTATAACACTGATTTTCTGAAAGTCTAGACAACAGTGTGTTCTTCTTTATAGGAATTATAAAGATTGTAAGAACTTATTCTTCTTGCTATTATACACCTTTAGGAGTATAATAGCATTATGATAAAGACAATCTATCACGGCTCAAATAAGATTATTGAGAAACCTCTTTTTGGATTTGGTAAAACCTATAACGATTATGGACTTGGGTTTTACTGCACTGAAGTTTTAGATATGGCAAAAGAGTGGGGTATATCTAAAGATAATGATGGTTTTGCAAATATCTATGAAATAGAAACAGAAGGGCTTACATTACTTGATTTGAACAGCAGCGAATATACAATCCTTCACTGGCTTGAGGTTCTTCTGGAAAACCGTATTTTTGATATAACCA
>JAEEGL010645706.1_pt1 | contig 24302 bp, 17 predicted proteins | sample 9134231 | NCBI WGS metagenome assembly JAEEGL01 (sample SAMN16246548, study PRJNA631951) | gut metagenome | biome: gut microbiome; feature: rumen; material: fiber-attached | host: Bos | place: Iran: Karaj | collected 2018-10
AACAGATGACACTCCGGGTATGAACCGAATGCTCTAGCCAGCTGAGCTATGCCGCCAAATGGTTGCGGGGGAAGGATTCGAACCAACGACCTTCGGATTATGAGCCCGACGAGCTACCTGCTGCTCCACCCCGCGATGTTGAGTTGAAGCCGAAGCTTCAACAGCAATAGTTATTATACCACAGGGTATGCCTCGTGTCAACACTTTATTTCGGTATATTTAAGAAAAATAACGGTTTTTTTTGCCGAAAGCTCATGGATCAGCCGTTTTCCATGCCGATATACCCGTAATCCTCGTCCTCCACGGCCTTTTTTATACGGGCTTCGTCGGGCTCGGCGGTAAACGTGACGCGCACGGCGCCCGTCTCGAACGAGGCTTCGGCCTCGCTTACGAAGTCCAGCGCCTCGAGCGCGGCCTTGACGCTTGCCTCACAGTGGTGACACATCATGCCTTCAACGCGTATTATCGCGGTCCGTGCCTTTTCCCCGGCGGGGGCTTCCTGCGCGCGGGAGCTCTTGACGCGCCTGGGGCGGTCATGCCTGCCGCTCCTTATATCGAGCAGGTTGAGGCGCAGCGCGTTAAGGCATACGGTCACGCTTGAAAGGCTCATGGCGGCGGCGCCGAACATGGGATTCATCTTAACGGCAAAGAGCCCGGCGGCCAGCGGGATGCAGACGATATTATAGAAGAACGCCCAGAAAAGGTTTTCGTGAATGTTGCGAAGCGTGCCGCGGCCAAGCCTTATCGCGGCGGCGGCGTCGCTCAAGTCGCTGTTCATAAGCACTATGTCGGCGGAATCGATCGCAACGTCGGTGCCTGCGCCGATCGCAATGCCTATGTCGGCGGTCGTCAGCGCGGGGGCGTCGTTGATGCCGTCGCCCACCATGGCAACCTTGCCCTGCTTTTTTAGCCTGCGTATGACTGCCTCCTTGCCGTCGGGCAGCACGCCTGCGATGACTTCGTCTACCCCGGCCTCCGCGCCTATCGCGCGGGCGGTGCGCTCGTTATCGCCCGTCAGCATGACGACCTTGAGGCCAAGCTTTTTGAGCGCCCTTACGGCCTCGGGCGAGCTGGGCTTGATCACGTCGGAAACGGTTATAAGGCCCATAAGCTTTCCTTCGCATTCGAAATAGAGCGGAGTGCGGCCCGTGTCGGCAAGGCCCGCGCCCCTGTCAAAGAGGGGATGGGGGCCGGTGAGCGCTTCGATATAGGCGCGGTTGCCGCCGTGACAGCGCCTGCCTTCGATGACCGCCTCGAGCCCGCTGCCGGGATGCGCGGCGAATCCGCCCGCTTCCGAAACGGGTATATCGCGCTGAAGGGCAAGCTCGACTATTGCCCGGGCAAGGGGATGCTCGGACATGCTTTCGAGCGAATAAGCCATCCGCAGGAATTCGCGCTCGTCCGTACCGTCGGCGGTGAAGATCTCGCGCACGGTAGGCTTGCCGCCGGTGATCGTGCCCGTCTTGTCAAGCACGACTATGTCGGCCTTGCCGACGGTCTCAAGCGCCTCGCCCGTCTTTATGAGAATGCCGTTCTTTGCGCCAAGCCCGTTGCCCACCATGACCGCCACGGGGGTGGCCAGACCGAGCGCGCAGGGGCAGGAAATGACGAGCACCGAAATGGCCCTTGCAAGGGAAAAGCTGACCTGCTGCCCCGCGATGAGCCAGCCTGCAAGCACGACGAGCGCTATGCCGATCACCGCGGGCACGAATATGCCGGATACCTTATCGGCGATCCGCGCGATGGGCGCCTTGGTGGCGGCGGCGCCCTCCACCATGCGTATTATCTTGCTCAGGGCGGTGTCCTCGCCCACGCCGGTCGCCCTGCACCGCAGGAAGCCGGATGCGTTTATGGTCGCGGCGCTCACACGGTCGCCGGCGGCTTTGTCCACCGGGATGCTTTCGCCTGTCAGCGCGGATTCGTTCACGGCGCTCACGCCCTCGATCACAACTCCGTCCACGGGTATCGATTCGCCGGGGCGCACGACGAATTCATCGCCCACGCTTACCTCGGATACGTCGACCTCGACCTCGCGTCCGCCGCGGATGACCGAAGCGCGCTTGGGAGCAAGCGAAACCAGGCTCTTGAGAGCGTTTGTCGTGCGGCCCTTGGATATGGATTCAAGCAGCTTGCCCACGGTGATCAGCGCGGGTATCATGGCGGCGGACTCGAAATAAAGCTCGTTGTGATAGACCTCCATCATGGCGTCGGTCTCCGCTCCGGCCATCTGCATGCCGCAGAGCTTGAACAGCACGTAGGTGCTCCAGCAGAACGAGACGGCGGAGCCCAGCGACACGAGAGTGTCCATATTGGGCGACCCCTTGATGAGCGCGCGGAAGCCGCTCGTGAAGAATTTTTGATTTATGACCATCACCGCCGCGGCAAGGAGCAGCTGCACCAGTCCCAGTGCGATGTGGTTGTGCTCGAAATAAGCGGGCAGGGGCGCGCCCCACATATTGTGCCCCATGGTGACGTACATAAGCAGCAGCAGGAATACCGCCGAGACTATGAGCCGGTTACGCAGCCTGGGGGTTTCGGTGTCCTTCAATAGCTCCTCGGCATCGGAAACGGCGGAGGAGCGGCGCTCGGCGCCGCGCATGGAAGCACCGTAGCCCGCCTTTTCGACCGCGGATATTATCGCCGCGGGATCGGCGGTGCCCTCCACGCCCATGGAATTGGTCAAAAGGCTCACGGCGCATTCCGTGACCCCGGGGACGGCTCTGACTGCTTTCTCGACGCGCGCCTGACAGGCTGCGCAGCTCATTCCGGTTACTCTGTACTGATCCATACTTTGCTCCAAAGTTGTTTTCTTCCGCTATGTTATCACATTTTGCGGCCGGCCGCAAGGGCTGACGCGAGGGCCGCGTCGTTCGAAAACAGTTTTTACGATATTTTACAAAAATATTGGCTAACAGTATTTACTTTTGCAAACGGCTGTGATATAGTAATACTTGAGTAATACTTGGCGATCAAAGGAGGAATGTTCCATGACCAAGCTTCGCCGCGTTATCCATGAAAAGGGCTATAACGGCAGGACCTTCGCGGAGGCCTGCGGTATGGGCAAAAGCATCATCTATAAGTATATGTGCGGTAACCGCAAGCTGTCCAAGAAGATCGCCAAGCGTCTGGCGGCCGTGCTCGGAGTAAAGCCCGAGGAGATCATGGAAGACGAATAATGCCGTTTGCGGCAATATCGGGAAGCACAGCGCTTCCCGATTTTTCTTTGCCCGTTATTTACTTTCGCATGAAGCCTTTTCCGACCGTATAGCCCTTGCCCTCGTATCCGGTCATCAGGCGCTTTATCGCGCCCAGGAATTCCTCGTTGGTTTCGGTCTTTCCGAGCATGTCGATCACCTGCTCGGTGACGTCGCCGGGATTGCCGGAGGAGAGCATCCGCCGCACGGCGTTCGCGCACTCGGCCTCCTCCTTTGTGAGCAGCAGCTCATCGCGGCGCGTGCCGGATTTGTAAATGTCTATCGCGGGGAATATCCTGCGCTCGGACAGCTTGCGGTCAAGGTGTATCTCCATATTGCCCGTGCCTTTGAATTCCTCATACACCATGTCGTCCATGCGGGAGCCGGTCTCCACGAGCGCGGTGGCTATGACGGTGAGCGAGCCGCCGTTCTCGATATTGCGCGCGGCGCCGAAGAAGCGCTTGGGCTTGTAGAGCGCGCCGGGATCCATGCCGCCCGAAAGCGTCCTGCCGGTTGGGGTGATCGTAAGGTTATAAGCTCGTGCAAGGCGGGTGATGGAATCCATCAGCACCACAACGTCCTTGCCCATCTCGACCAGGCGCATGGAGCGCTCCATCACCATTTCGGCCACGCGCGTGTGGCGCTCGGGCAGCTCGTCGAAAGTGGAATACACCACCTCGCCCTTGATCGAGCGCTGCATATCGGTGACCTCCTCGGGGCGCTCGTCTATGAGCAGCACTATTAGGGTGATATCGGGGTAATTGTTCGAAATGCCGTTGGCGATGTTCTTTAAAAGGGTGGTCTTGCCGGCCTTGGGCTGGCTGACGATCAGCCCGCGCTGACCCTTGCCTATGGGGCTCATAAGGTCGATCAGGCGTATGGCAAGGCGCTCGCCCGCCTTGGCGTCCCTGCTTTCAAGCGTCAGGCGCTCGTCGGGGAATATCGGCACCAGCTCCTCAAAGGGGCGGCGTGCCGTGATCTCCTCGGGCGGCAGATCGTTCACCGCGGTTATATAGAGCAGGGCGGGGTATTTGTCGCCCTCGCGCTGGGGACGGGTCTTGCCTGTCACCTTGTCGCCCGTCTTCAAACGGAAGCGGCGTATCTGCGCGTTGGAGATATAGACGTCCTTCGGCCCGGGCAGATAGTTTTCGCAGCGCAGGAAGCCGAAGCCTTCGGAGACCGCCTCGAGTATGCCCTCCGCGTCGCCGCAGTCGCCCGCCTCGAGCATTTCGGGCACGGCGGGATTGCTCGTGCCGTATTCGGCGTTGTAATATCCCTGCTGAACGGGGCGGTTTTCATCGGGCGCGGGGCCAAAGCCCTGCTCCTGCGGATAATAGCCCTGCTGATACTGCGGATAGGAGGGATAGCCCTGCATGGGCGGATAATTCTGGTTCTGATATCCGCGCTGATAATCGCGCGGGGCGGGGGGATCCTGCCGCTCGTTATACGGCCTTGATTGATTGTTTTGATTGTAGCGGAGCTGATTCTGATTGCGCCCGCCCTGCCTGTCATACTGCCGCTGACGGTCCTGCGTGCGGCTTGGCTGAGGCACGCGCATGCGGCGCTCCTCGGGCGCGGATGCGGGCTCCTCGGGCACGGGCTCGGGGATCGAGGAAGCTTCCGCCGCGCGGTCATGCACGGGCGCGGGCTCCTGCGTGCCGGGATCGTTCATGGCCTTCCTGGGCCGGCCCCTGCGGCGCGGGGAATAATCCACCCCGGCCTGGAGCTCCGAAGCGGTGGGCTTGGCCTTTTTCTCGGCGAGCTGCTCCTTCTTTTTCGCGGGCGCGGCCTTCTTGGGGGAAGCGGGCTGTTCCTCCTTGGCGGGTGCGGCCTTCTTAGGGGAAGCGGGCTGCTCCTCCTTGGCGGCGCTTTCGGCCCTTAGCTGCTCGCCCTGCTTCAGGATAAGCTCGGCAAGATCCTTCTTTCTGTATTTGGTTACAGCTTTGATTCCGATGGCTTTAGCGACTTCTCTGAGATCGTCGAGGCTCTTTTCGAGCAGCATCTCTCTTGTCATATAAAAATCTCCCAAATGTATTCGGCTGTTTTATTATATGGATCTGATTGGAAGAATATCCCGCGAACGATGAAAAGGATATGATTTTCCTGTGCATATATATTTTAGCCTTGAAAAATGATTTTGTCAACGGGGAATTTTATCACATTTTAAGGCATATGCTCTTATCAAAAACGAAGGGGGGAGCGTATGAACAACTCCTTGAACGATGACGGTGCTAAGCTGCGTCTGCGGTCGCACTGCGTGCACATGGATAACCGCGGGCTTGTCAGCATCACGGGCGTTACGGACGTGGGCTGCTTCAACGAAAGCGAGGCGGCGCTCGTGACCGAATGCGGCGCGATGGTGATAGAGGGCTCGAACCTGCACATATTGAAGCTGGATCTTGAGGACGGGCAGGTGAGCGTTGAGGGCGAGATATCCGCGCTCGTTTACGAGGATGAGCCCGTCAAGCCGCGCGGCTCGCTGCTCTCGCGGCTTTTCCGCTGATGCGCAATTCGCTTGACGAGCTGCCGGTGCTGGCGTGCATGCTTTGGGGAGGGCTGATAGCGGGGCTTTTCTCTTCGCTGCTGCGCCTGCCGGGAAAGGTCTATGCAAGGGCGCTCAGGGGCAGGAGGGCAAAGCCGCTGCCCCTTGCGGCGATCGCCGTGTGCGATATCGCCGCCGCGCTTTTCGCCGCAGCGGCATTCGCGCTAACGCTCGTGCACGCCAACGGCGGGGAGCCGCGGCTTTTTGCGCTGTGCGGATTTGTTTTCGGCTGCGCCGTGACGGGCGGCGCGGTAAAGCTTATCACGGGGACGGGATCATAGGCGGCGGTGAGACGATCATAAGGCTTTTCGGCCTTCCCGCCCTCCGGTCGGACGGGCTTTTCCCGCCCGCGGCGCAAAAAAAGGAGGCCGTATGATCATCATACGGCGCTCCTGATGATACTTCTTATTAAGCGGATCGATCCATATTACTTAACGGTCGTTCCGGCGGCTCCGCGGAGCGCGTCGGCGGCCTTGTCAAGGCTGGTGATGATGGCGCGCCTGCCGGGCTTGGATTCGACGAATTTGATCGCCGCCTCCACCTTGGGCAGCATGGAACCGGGAGCGAAGTGACCCTCGGCGATATAGCGCCTGGCCTCGTCGACAGTGAGGACGTCCAGATCCTTTTGATCGGGCTTCTTGAAGTTGACGGAGACCTTTTCAACGGCGGTGAGGATCACGAGCGCGTCGGCGTCGATATCCTCGGCGAGGCGTTCGGAGGCAAGATCCTTATCGATAACGGCGGCGGTGCCGACGTAATTGCCGTTTTCGTCCTTATAGACGGGGATGCCGCCGCCGCCCACGGTGACGGGCACGAAGCCGCCGTCCATGAGGCACTTCACGGCGTCAAGCTCAACGATCTCGATGGGCATGGGCGAAGCGACCACGCGGCGCCAGCCGCGGCCGGCGTCCTCCTTCATCACGTAGCCGCGCTCGGCCTCAAGAGCCTTGGCTTCTTCCTCGGTATAGAAGGGGCCGATGGGCTTGGAGGGGTTCTTGAACTTGGGATCCTCGCGGTCGACCACGACCTGAGTCACAACGGTGACCACGCGGGTGCCGTTCCCGCGGGACCTGAGCACCTTTTCAAGGCCCTGCTGCATGTGATAGCCGATATAGCCCTGGCTCATCGCGCCGCATACGTCAAAGGGCATGGCGGGAGTCACGGAATTCGCCGTCTCGTTCTGGAGCACAATGCGGCCTACCTGGGGACCGTTGCCGTGAGCGAGCGCAACGGTGTAGCCCTGCTCGATTATGTCGGCAATATATTCGGAGGTCTTCTCAACGACCTCAAGCTGATTTGCAGCTGTTGCGGGCTTGCCTGCTTCCTGCAGCGCGTTTCCGCCCAATGCGATGACTATCTTTTCCATTTTGATCCCAGAGCCCCGATAAGGGCCGCCTTTCCCGGCCGGCCGGCCGACATATTTTTGAGGTAAAATAAAAAACTCTGCCCACAGAAAGCGAATTGCGGGCACAAAAACCATTATCCCACTTTTTCCGCGCGTTGTCAATAAAAAACGGGAGCTTCGACGCAATATATGTTTTTGTTCAATAGCCCATTACGAGCTTCATGAACAGTATGAGCACAGCGAGGAAGCCGAAATTGAACGCCGAGAATACGCCCAGGTAATAAAGCTTCCTGCCCGGGTTGTGATAGGTGTATTCGCGGAAAGTGATGAGCGAGGCGAGCGAGGCGATGAGCGTGCCCGTGCCGCCTATGTTGACGCCCACAAGCAGCGCGGGGTAATTCCGCGTGAACTGCGACAGGAGTATCGCCGAGGGGACGTTTGAAATGATCTGGCAGGAGAAGGTGCTGAAAAGGAGCGTGTCCTTTTCGAGAAGCCCCGAAAAGAGGCTTGAAACGGCGGGTATGCGCGACATGTTCCCCGCGAATATGAAGAAGAACACGAAGGTCAGAAGCAGGGGATAGTCGACAGTGAGCAGGGCCTTCCTGTCCATGAATACGAGCAGTATGGGTATCACGATAAGGCCGATCCAATAGGGGATGCCGCGGAAGACTATCACGATCGACAGCGCGAAAGCCAGCAGATAGACGATCGTGCGCGCGCGGGGCAGGCGTATGGGCTCGTCGGGAAGCTCCATGGGCTCGGGCCTGACAAAGAGACAGCATACCGTGATGAGCGTTATCGCCACGGCAAATGGCGGAGCCATAATGCCCATGAACTCCGGCGTGGGGATGTTGAATTTGGAATAAAGATAAAGGTTCTGCGGATTGCCGAAGGGGGTGAGCATGCCGCCCAGGTTCGCCGCGATATTCTGCATCACGAATGTGAAGGCCATCTGCTTTTCCTTGTGCGCGGCGGAGAGCACGAAATAGCCGAGCGGCAGGAAGGTAAGAAGCGCCATATCGTTTGCTATCAGCATGGAGCCTATGAAGGTGATGTAAACGAGCGCGAGCGTGCACAGGCGCGTGTTCTTGAACAGCTTGATGATGCTTCGGGCAAGCATGGAGAAGAAGCGGATATTGCGCAGCGCGCCGACTATCGCAAGCACGCAGAAAAGGCAGGTGAGCGTGCGCAGATCGAAATAGCCGAGGTATTCCTCGTCAGGAGGCACTATGAACGAGGTGACGACGGCGGCGATAAACGCCGTCATCATTACCGCGTTGGCCCTTATGAAGCTCCATACCCGGGCGAAAAAGCCGGGCTCGTCCTTTGCGTTCATCGCACTGCTCCCTATAATACTGAACGGATGTATTATAATTCGCGCTCATAATATTGTCAACGAGTCAAAATGCGGCAAATTCATTTCATTGTTGCAACAGGGCTGATTAGATGTTATAATCCGGCATGTAGACCGCCCCAAGGGGGCTTTTGAGGAACGATATGATCAAAAGGATACTTTCATTTATACTGTGCGTGCTGTTTGCAGCGTCGCTTTTTGCACTGCCCGGCTGCGGGGATAAGCCCGCGGAGCCCGACGCCGCGGCGGACGGGACGGAGGCCGTGACTGAAGAGCCCGTGACCGAAGCGCCCACGGAAGAACCCATCGAGGTTCCCACCGAAGCGCCCACGGAAGCGCCGACCGAAGCGCCGACCGAAGCGCCCACGGAAGAACCCACCGAGGCTCCCACGGAGGAGCCCACTCCCAAGCCCACGCCCAAGCCCACGCCCAAGCCCACTCCAAAGCCTACGCCAAAGCCCACGCCAAAGCCCACGGCCAAGCCGAGCTCGGGCTCGCCGTATATGCTCTACCTTGAAAAGGGCTCGTTCACGCTCACCATCTACAAGAGGGACGACAACGGGGATTATACCAGGGCGGTGGCCAGATACCGCGTTTCGCACGGCGGCAACAAGACTCCCGCGGGCACCTACGTGCTCTATACAAAGCAGCATTGGCACCCCTTTGCGGGGGGCGACAACGGCTATGCGCAGTACGCGGTGATGTATAACCCCGTGTCCAAGCCCAAGGGCTGGTCGGGCCTGTTCATACACGGGCCCATGTACCGATCGGAGAATCCCAACGATCTTTGGCCCCGCTACTACGACGGCACAAAGGCCATCGGCGGCGAGAACACGCAGGGCTGCATCAGGCTGGTGGTCAAGGGAGCGAAGTTCATCTACGATCACTGCCCGAGCGGCACGATACTCAAGATCGTGAACGGCAGTCCCAGGGGCACGACCTCGAGCAACGTGCCTTCAAGGAACGGTCTGCTGCACGATCCGACGGATCCCAACGCCGCGCCCAAACCGTAAAAAAAGAGCGGTCATTCACAAAAAACGTGAGTGACCGCTTTTAATATGCCTTGTTATCCGGCCTTCCTTTCGTATTCGGCGAACTGGCTTTCGGAAAGGCCGTAGTAATTGCGGAGGTTGCGCAGGGCGTACGTGGCGCGGCGCTCGACGCAGGAGCGGAAGGCGCTCACCTCGCTCGTCCATTTATCATAGGAGGAGGGCATATGCCATCTCGATATCTGGCGGCGCATCTCGGGCTTGAGCTCGGCCACGAGCTGATCGAATATGGAAAGCGCGCGGCTCGCCTTGAACTGATGCTTCACAACGTAGATATAGCGGGTGATGAACTTGTCGCGCCACTCCTTGTTTTGGTTGAAGGCGCAGAATATGTCCATATTGATGACCGAGCCGTGGAAGGTGGTGAAGCCCGCCTTTTTGAAATAGAGGGGGAGTATGTTGCCGCCAACGGAATTGCCGTTCATCGCGTAGTCCGAATCAAAGAACACGGGACGCCATTTTACGGAATTGTCGGTGGTGTGCCAATACTTCTGATTGAACATATCGCCGTCATAGAAATATGAGCGGGCGATGAGGTAGTCTATCACGCAGTCCTCGTCGATCACCTTTAGGAGCTTTTCGTAATTCTCCTTCCTGGAAAAATCAAGGGTCTGGCAAAGGTGGCGCACGTCATACCAGCGGGTGCTGCCGCCGGAGAGCACCTTGCCGTTGCGGGCGATTATCTCGACCTTGTCCCTGTCGACTCCGAAGTGGGACACGAGGTAATCCTCGTTCATATTCTCCTTCATGTCATAGAGCCCGCGGTACTCGCCGTTGATATAGACCGCGACCGGCTGGATATAGGCCACGTCGATATTCAGGCCCTGACACACACGGCTCATGTACGCGTCGCGCATGCGGGCATAGGGGGCGTCCTGACCGGCGTTGCGCAGGGTGAGCGAACGGAAGCTTTTGACGTCGCAGCCCTTGAAGAGGGGAAAGTCGACGCTCGACCTGCCGAAGCCCGCCCTGAAATACAAGCCCAGACCCTTCTGCGAATAGAGCGAGGTGGAGGCGCCGCTGACCCTCACGCCGGCGCCGGTGGAGAAGGCCAGGCGGCCGTCGATGTAGTATTCCATATAGCAGCTCACCTCGTCGCCCTTTATAACGCCGCCGTTGGGCTTTGCGGTGGCCTTATACATGCGGGAATAATCCGATTTGCTCATCGAAAGCGTTATCACCGGCACGGTGTGCTCGTCGGCGAACACGTAAGTCTTGACGCCCACGGGACTTTTAAGAAGGCCGTCACGATAGGCGGTGGCCTTTATCACGGTGCCCGAGGATATGCGTATCGGCTCGGTATAGAGCTTGGACGAGGTGGTGGGATCGGAGCCGTCGGTCGTGTAGCGTATCTCGGCGCCGGGAGTTGAGCAGGAGATCGTCAGATCGAATGCCGAGGTGCAGTAGAGCCCGCCCTTTGAAAAGGTCGGCTCCGCGGTCACGCCGGAATAGGGGGTGGAGTTTTTGGCTCCCCTTGTGGGCGACACGAAGAAGCAGCGCGCGCCGTCGGAAGATCCCGCCGCCCTGCCGCTGGAGGTGCCGGGACGCGTCACGCCGGTGGCGAAAACGTCGCGCACGAAGCCGCGGGGATCGAGCAGAAAGAGCGTTTCGCCCGTGTTCGAAACGGAAAAGGCCGCCCTGCCCGAACCGGCCTTGGCGCCCTCTTCGCATGATATCGTGGCGTAGCCGCCTGCGGAAACGCTCGAGCCGCTGAACTTGAATTTGTCCGGCTGATCGAGGTCGTCGGTCAGGCCCCATCCGGTGAGGTCTATCGCGCTGCCCGAGCCGTTATAGAGCTCGATCCAGTCGACGCCGCCGCTCCTTGCGGGCGCGACGGCCGATACCTCGCTTATGTATAGCGAATTGGGATCGAACATCGAGGCGGAATAATCCTCAAAGGCATAGGTGTTGTTGGAGGCGCCGGGAGTCGGCGCGGAATAATAGCGGAGCGCATTGCCCGAATTGCGGCCGATGGAGATATTCGAGGGCAGATCGTCGGGTATCTCGATCATATCGCGCTTCATCCCGTCAAGCGTGGAAAGGATCATGCACTCGCCGTTCGACAGGGAGAAGGGGGCGTGGAGCTCGTCCTCGGCGCCCTCCTTGCCGGAAAGGAACACCAGCGCATAGCTGTGGGGCTGCAGCTCGATCTGCGGGAGCCGGTATTTGAGCGGATCCTCGGGATCGTCGGAGAGATAGTAATTTTCAAGATGAGCGGGGCTGTCGGAGGGGTTCAGAAGCTCCACCCAGTCGGAGCGGTCGCCATAGCAGTCGATCGCGCTGTATTTGTTGCTCGGCAGCACCTCGTTGATATAGAGGCGCACGGAGGGATCGGAGGGATCGAGATCGATCCATTCGGGATAGGCGAACACCGAATCGGAATTCGGCTCGCCCTTTGTGACTATGCCGCAGTAGCCCGCGCCGCCCTCGGAGGGTATGACCGAAAGGCCCTTAATAAGCGGGGTCTGGAACTCCAGCTCGTCCACGAGCTTATGCTGAGAGTTGAAAAGGTAGATGCCGTTTTCGTCCTTGCCGAGCTTGAACGAGGCGGTGAGGGGATCTTCGGGAGCGAGCTCGTTGAGCTCGACCACCACCAGCGCGCCGGGCTCAAGACTCATATCGGGGAAATGCCATTTGCCGGGATCGCACTCGTCGTCGGAAAGATAATATGAGGCAAGCGAAACGGCCTCGGAGCCGGAGTTTTCAAGCTCAACCCAGCCCTCCTGACCCGGCACGAGCTCGGAAATGCGCAGGGCGTCGACCGTGGGATCGGCCTGATGCAGCTCGTCAAGGCTTGCGTAAACGGGGCCGTTTGCCGCGCCGAAGGTGGGGGTGGCGGCAAAACCGTAACTGCCGTCCTCCGCGCGTGCATAGGACACGTCGGGAGGGAGCGCGGGGATATCGTAAATGTCCATCGTACCGGACGCGCTTTCGAAATAGAGCTTCTCGCCGCTGCTCGAAATGCCGAAGGGCGCCACAAAGCTGCCCTCGGCCGAAGCGTTTTCGGCGCCCGCGATGCAGAATACCGTGATAAAGCCGTGAGGCGAAAGCTTTGTGCCGTTGGGGAAGACGAGCGCGTTCTGCATGGTGGGAGTATCCGAAAGGGAGGCGCCGGAAATATCCGCCTCCTTATCCGAGGGGTTATAAAGCTCCACCCAGTCGGGACTGCCGAAAGTGGGATCGGAAACGCTGCGGACGTTTGATGATACCGCCTCGTTTATCACCACTGACCCGTTTATCACTGGCGCGGAGGTGTGGGAAGGGGACGCCGTGCCGGAGGGCTCGCCGCTTTTTCCCGTGATCCGATCGATCAGGGCGCAGGACGAAAGGGAAGCCGCCGTGAGCGCGGCGAGTGTGAGAGCGACCGTTTTTTTGATCAAGCTGTGCATCATTGACCTCGATTGTATCTTTATATGAAGGGACCGGAAATGTTCCGCCTATTATCAACACGCTATTATACATCGATTAAGACGGATTGTGAATAGGTTTTTTTGAAAACGGCGCTGATTTTTCCCCCAAAAGCGCTCTTTCGCTCCCCCCAAATGCGCCTTTTCGCCCTATATGGGCGATAAAGAAACAAAAGCTCCTCGTGCTCAAAAGTGCGTTTTTTTTCGGACAGCGTTGTTTTTTCCCCGATAGTTTGGTATAATCCTATTATATAAAATTTGAACAAGGAGAAGGATGTTGTTATGAGATCTAACCGCACTATCAAAAAGTTCCTTGCCGTTCTTTTGGCGGCAATTCTGGCGTTATCCGTTATTCCTTCCGCAGCGTTCGGCGGTGAAGAGGCCGAGCCGGATCCCAAGATCGGCACCGGCGGCATTGAGGGCGGAACGGTCAACGCGGATGGCTATACCGTTATCGAAGCGAAGCTCCCCAAGGACGGAGGCGGACCCGAGAGGCAGCTTGCCGATCACGGCAGTACCAGACTCAACTTTTACCCCGATCCCGACGGAGCCTATAAGGGCGATTACGTAGTCATCTACAACCCCAACATCACGGACAACACGGGCAAAAGCACCGGCACGCTCACCGGGCTTATTGAAACGAGCGTCATAGACCACCTCGGCGATTCGAAGAGTGCCGCGGGTGAGCTTGAAGACGCGCTCCCGGACGATGGGCCCATCTCCGTCTGCGGCACTCCGAGGCTCTCCGACAAGATCACGGAAGACAGGCTCCCCGCGCAGGAGAGCGGTCAGAAGCTCTCGTTCTCCGTCGGCTCCACCCGTGATTTCACAATAGAGGAGAATTCCAGCCCCGTCAGCAACAACGTGATAAACTTCACCTGTCTTGCCGTGGGTTCGCACTGCTACGTCTGGACTCCCACGAATAAGACGACCACCGTTCTCTACCCTCTTGATACCATAAACACGGGCTATGCTTCTGAATTCGCCAATGAGTTCGACTCGAAGTTCGAGCTGATGCGTTCCTCATTCGGCGATCATTGGAACGGCTCCCAGGGCGACGGCAGGATACATCTTCTCTTCTACAACATATATGACGACCCGGCTTCCGGCACGATAACGAACGGCTTCTTCTGGCAGGTCGACTATACCAACAACAATCTGCCTATGCTGAACCTTGATACCTACCCCAACCTTCTTACCGAATCCGGCGACGTGAATCCCGCGAGCGCCATGTTCAAAACGATGCTGCATGAATATCAGCACCTCATCCATTTCTCCGTATGCAATCAAAACGGCAAGGATGATAATCACTGGCTGCAGGAGATGATGAGCGCCGCCGCGGAGGAGATCTGCTATCCCGGCTCCTCTGTAACGAACCGCGGTCTAAACTGGCTGTGTCTTTCCAAATGGGACGTCACCAATTTTACGGATCCCCTGTTTGAACGCAAAAATTTCATGTACTCGGGTCAGTCGGGCGAGCTCTCCCTTTACGATTGGTCCACTAACACTACCAGCTGGGATACGCTGACACAGTACGGCAGGGCGTCGCTCTACTCTCAGTTTCTCTTCTCACACGGCGGATCGGGCAACAGCATATTCCGCTCGATACTGAACTCCTATGCCACGCATTCCGCTTATACCAACGGCGACGCGATAAGCGCTGCCCTCACCGCCAACGGAGTAACGACAAGCCTGCGGGATTTCAACCGAAACTTCTGGATAGCCGTCACTATGAACCCCGCCCAGGGGTATTCCATGCAGTCGGGCGCATTTGAATCATACGGTTTCACCGTGCAGGATGGATACGATTCCTCGGATTATCACGGCCTTGCAAATCCGTATGAAGTTCTCTGCCCGCTCGTATACACGGGCAGCGGGGTATACCACCTCAAGGGCGGCGACGCCATAATCGTAAAGCCGAAGAACAGCAGGTTCATACCGCCCTCCAACGCGGACTACGGTCTTGTTTACGTCGGTGTATTCACAAATGAAAAGCTGCATTACGATACCGTCGTCGGCGATATCGACACATATATCTATCAGGCCGACTATCCGTTCGTCTCAATGAACGGCGCGGCCAAGAGCTCGAACGCGGGCGTTCCCAACTCCAGCTCGGTGATCGTATATTCCTGTTTTGGCCGTCCAAGCGCAATAAGGTTCCGCACCAAGGTCGCGGGAGAGGGCAGCGGCTCCAATGTGTACGACGGGCTGAAGGTATATCTCGATAACATGAACGACGAGAGCCTTCAGCTCCAGCTTGCTTTGACAAACGGCCAATGGGAGAACTACGAGCTGACCTTCCCGGACGCCGATGACTTTCGGATGATATGGTTTGTTTATGAGAAGGATTCCACCGTCAACAACGGGGAGGACTGCGCGTGGATAGACGACGTCGAATTCCTGCCGTACGTAGAGCCTACCCTCAATGAGGCCCTCAATTATCCCGGCGGGGACTTAACCTTCTCGACCGGCACCGACTATCCCTTTACGGTCGATTACGTCGGGAATGACTCCGTGGCCGTTTCGGGCAATTCCCACGCAAACGGCACCGTCTCGTACGTCACCTGCCGCGTGCCCATGTATTACGGCGACATGCTCGAATTCGAGTACTTCTATGAAACCGAGACCAATTACGACTGGTTCGATTTCATGGTCAACGGAGCACCGATCCTGCACAAATCCGGCTCCGGCTCGTGGGCAACGTACACGTATACCGCCTACACCTCGGGCATATACACGTTCACATGGCAGTACACGAAGGATTCGTCGAACCATACCGGGGAGGACTGCGTAAAGCTCGACAACGTGCGCTATATTTCCGCACAGGAGCAGACATATACCATCGATCACTCCCTGAACGTTACAGGCGGAAACCTGCATTTCACGGTGAACAGCTGGCCTACCTTCTCCGGCGACTTCTGGTATGACGATACGATCGTCACCGCGTACAACTTCAACCGTCCGAGCACCACCGCCACGATAAGCACTCAGGTCGATATGATGGCGGGCGACGAGCTCTCCTTCGAGTATTACGTCAGCAGCGAGGAGAACTACGACTGGTTCGATTTCATTGTCAACGGCGGGACAGAGATGCATCTGTCCGGGAACCTGAGCTGGAAAACCTACACGTTCTACGCGGAAACGACCGGCAGCTATACCTTCGAGTGGAGATATACGAAGGACAACTCCGTCAACAGGTATATGGACACCGTCAAGCTGGATAACGTCGAGCACGTCAAGATGACGCCGAGCCTTGATTCCGTGCTGAACGATGAGCTCACCGACGTATGGATGCACTTCGTTTCGACGGGCGATTACCCCTTCATGGTGAATCGCGACAACGTATACTCGCCCTGCGCCGAATCCTCGAACTACTACGTCGACGCGAGCTATTCCTCCCTCACCTCCTCCGTGCAGCTCAGCGCGGGCGACAGGCTGAGCTTCTACTACTACATCAGCAGCGAGGAGAATTACGACTGGTTCGATTTCTACGTAAACGGCTCGCGCAAGGTACATATTTCCGGAGAGATCGGCATCCAGTACTTTGAATACGTGATCCCTTCCACCGGCGTCTACTATTTTGAATGGCGCTATACCAAGGATAACAGCCGCTCCTACGGCGATGATATCGCCAAGCTGCTGACCGTCCTCGTTCGTTCCACGCTCCTTCCCGGCGACGCGGACAGGAACGGCGTCGTTGACACGACGGACGCCCTGCTCATTCTGCGCTGCGCACTGGGAATTATGGGCAGCGAGTCCTATTATATGATGAACTGTGACCTGGACGGGAATGGGGCCATCGACACGACCGACGCTCTGATGATACTGAGGATGGCGCTCGGGATAAGCTGAATAACGCCAAAGCCGCCATGAGGGAGCCTTCGGGCTCCCTTTATATTACCGACAAACCCCGATAAACGATCATTATAAAGCAAGCACCCTCCTTTAATAAATTTCCCGGACTATATTCTGCCCCTTATCGTTTCCCAAAGCAACTTCCACTGTGAAAGTTACTTTGGGAATTCATTTGCAAAGAAAAATGTCCGCAAACGAAAATAATATGTTTTCAAATCGCGTTTAATATGATATAATCTTATTTACGGGGCTTTTTTCCCGCATCATATCGGCCCCGAATGCGACTCACAAAGGATCTTTATGGCATCATTCTGGAAAAAATTCATAGCCGGCTTCGTCATAGGCGTCGGCGGAATAATCCCCGGCTTTTCGGGGGGCATACTCGCCGTTTCGATGGGCCTTTACAAGCCCGCGGTGGACGCGATAACGGGCTTCTTCAAGGCGCCCAGGAAGAACTTCCGCTTCCTGTTCCCGCTGGGGCTCGGCGGCGTGATCGGATTCATAGTGTTCATGTTCCTGCTGGACTGGCTCTTTGCGGATTTCCGCACCTACGTCATATGCGCGTTCGTGGGACTGGTCGTGGGCTCGCTCCCCGCGCTGCTGCGCGAATGCAACGAGCAGGGGTATAAGAAGAGCTATCCGCTTTGGTCGGTGCTTGGCTTTATGATCGCGGGCGCGCTCATCACGCTAAGTCTGATCACCAACGCCGGCGCGCCCAGGGATATCACTCCGCTTATCAGCGCCATGTGCGGCGCGATAATAATGGGCGGCGTGCTGCTGCCGGGCGTGAGCATTTCGTTCGTGCTGCTCACACTGGGCGTTTACGAAAACTTCCTGCACGTGTTCACCGACACGCCCAGGAATTTCATCGCCGCGCTGAAGGCGGGCGGCACCTTCGGTGAAGCCTTCAGCGGCGTCGCGCCCAATCTGCTGCTTATGCTCTGCGGCCTTGCGGGCATGCTGGCGGTTGCCGTGCCGGTGCTGCTGCTCATCAGAAAGGTGATCGACAAATACCACGGGCCCGCCTATTACCTTATTTTCGGCGTCGTGATCGCCACCACCATCGGCTGCATCGTGCAGGAGGTGCTGACGCTTGCCGCCGATCCCAACTATGTGTTCGCGTGGTGGAAGTGCATCATCTATGCCGCGCTCTTTGCGGCGGGCATGCTTTTCAGCGCGAATACCGAAAGGTTACTCAAGGTCAAGGAATGATCTTTTGCGGGCGTATGCCCGCTTTTTTCAGGGGGAAACATGCTTAAGCGCATATCTTGCCACGGTGAGCTCCATCTTTTCGGGGGCGAAGGCACCGTGATCCACGCCGACTTCAGGGATATCGCGGACGAGCTGCTCAGCCGCTGGCGCGGCGCGGCGCGGGTCGTCTATCTCGATCCGCCCTTCAACACGGGCTCGAGCTTCGATTTCCGCCGCGGAAAGAAGCAGGTGGCTTATTCCGACGCGCTTCCGAAGGAGGAATACCTTGCGCTCATACGCGATGCGGCAAAGCTGTCATACGAGCTGCTGAGCGGGGACGGCACGTTCTTCCTGCACATCGATCCGCGCATCAGCCATCTTTGCAGGCTGGAGCTTGACGGGGTGTTCGGCGAGGACGCGTTCGTTAACGAGATCGTCTGGTCATACAAGTCCGGCGGCAGGGCGGTGAACAGCTTTTCCAAAAAGCATGACGTGATCTATATGTATCGCCGCTCGCCCGAGGCGTATTTCAATATCGCCGCCGTGGGCACAAGGCGCGGGGCCGACCGCCGCAATCATATGAAGCGCGGCGTGGACGAAGAAGGAAGGGTGTTTTATTCCATCCGTACGAACGGCAAAGAGTACAGGTATTTTGAGGACGACAGCGTGTATCCTTCGGACGTGTGGGACGATATCGAGCATCTGCACCAGCGCGATCCGGAGCGCACCGGCTTTCTGACTCAAAAGCCGGAGGCGCTTTTGAAGCGTATGATACTCGCCTGCTCCGAGCCGGGCGATCTTGTGATCGACCTTTTCGGCGGAAGCGGCACCACGGCCGCGGCCGCTGCGGAGCTAAAGCGCAGCTTCGTCAGCGTAGACAAGGGCGCGTGCGCTTCGGCGGTGACAAGGCGCAGGCTGATAGAAAGATGCCTGAAGCTCTCGCTCTTTGACAGCGTCAGCCCCATGTCGTATGAAGCCGACCCGTGCGGCGCCCCCTGCGCCGAGCCCGAAAAATACTTTGATATAACGGAAAAAAACGGCGCCCTCTGCTTCACCATAAGGAAGCTGCCCGAGAACGCGCTGCCGTATTATGCCGCCGTAGGCACGGTAAGCTCCGAGGTGTTCACGGCGAACGATTATCTCCTGCGTCTGCGCCACGGTGAAAGCATCACGGTCAAGCCGGGCGAATGCCTGCACCTTGTGGACGAGGATTTCGGAGAGGGTTATTTCCTGTATGAGCCCGAGGGCTCCGCGGGATAAGGGGTCAATCGCCCTGCCGCGGCGCCTCGCGGACGCATGGATCCAGCTTCATGATCAGCCTTCTCAGCGCGATATGCGCGTCCGCCACGCTCACCTGCCTGAAACGGATGCGCGCGCCGGGACGCAGCTGCGCCGCCAAGGGGATATCGGCGGTTATCGCGTGGGCGATCTTGGTATAGCCGCCCGTCGTCGGACAGTCCGAAAGCATCAGTATGGGCTGACCGGAGGGGGTTATCTGGATATCTCCCGCAAGCATCCCCTCGGATATGATGTTTCCGTCGCATCCGGGGCGGAAGCTCACCGCTTCGCCCTTCAGCCTTATGCCCATGCGCGAGCTTTCGGGAGTGTAAGAATATTCGGAAGTATAGAAAGTCTCCTTCCCCTCGCGGGAAAAGGCGCTTTCCTGAACACCGGGGATCACTCTGATCTCCGCTTTTTCTTTTGGCGCGGGGAACGGCAGCTCGGGTATATGCAGGATGCGCCGAGGCGAGCTTTCCCCGATGGCAAGCACCGTGCCCTCGGAAAGCTTTCCTGCGCGAAAGCCCTTGCGCTCTATGCCGCCCGAAACGGCTATGTATGCGCGCATGCCGGCCTTTATGGGAGCCGGAAGCAGCTCGTCGCCGGCCTCTATGAGTACGGTGCGGTTGAGCGGAAAGGGGATCGCGTCCTGCCCGCGCTTCAAAAACACTTCCGCCGAAAAGCCCGCGATCGCGGCGAAGCACGCCCTGTGAAAAACCAGGCCCGGCAGCATGAGAGAGGCCTCGAGCGCGCACGCACCGTCGGGGTTTTCGACAAGACGGTTTGCGAGTATGCACAAAAAAGGATCGGCTGGACCGCCCGTGGGGACGCCGAAAGGCTCCAACAGGTGCCGGCTGACCGTGACGGGCAGCGTTAGCAGGCCTTTATTGAGTATCTCGATCATTTGTTAAGCGCCTCCGCCTGTGTGATACGGTCATAAGCCTCCCTGTCGATCGGCACGAAGCTCACCCTGTCGCCGGCCGAAAGCAGCGAAAGCTTCTCGTCGTCAAAGAGCTTTAATGGGGTCCTGCCGATTATGTTCCAGCCGCCGGGGGAGGCTTCGGGATAAATGCCCGTCTGCAGCCCCGCTATGCCGACGCTGCCCGCCTCCACACGCAGACGCGGAGTGCTCCTGCGGGGGCAGGCTATCGCGGGATCGAGCCCGCCGAGATAGGGGAAGCCGGGCATGAAGCCTATCATATAGACGTGGTATTCGCGCATGAAATGCCTTTCGGCGGTCTCCCTCTCGGAAAGCCCCGCCGCGCGGGCGACGGCTTCAAGATCGGGGCCGAATTCGCCGCCGTACACCACGGGGATACGGATCAGCCGTCCCCTTGCTGGGACGCTTTCGGCGCCGAGCATACCGCGCAAAAAAAGGCATATCTGACCGTAGGATATGCGCATGGGATCGTATTCGACCGTAAGGGTCCTGTAAGCGGGTATGCACCCTATAACGCCTTGGGGCATATGGGCCGAGACCGCCTCAGCCAGCGCAAGCACGCGGCTGTTTATCTCGATGGAGATGCGGTCTTCGAAAACGATATCCACGGCGCGGTCGCCGTGGGGAAGTATTTCAGCAGGCGCGCCCATGGATCAGTTATCGCCTGCCGCAAAGGGTTTTATGGACACGCCCTCGCGGGAAAGCGCGGATCTTACCGCGCGGGCCAGCGCGACAGCCGCGGGATTATCCCCGTGCAGGCATATGGAATCGAAGCGCACGCTTATATCGGCGCCGCTCTGCGCGGTGACAAGACCGGTCTTCACGGCCTTGAGAACGCGTTCACACACGGAGCGTTCGTCGGATATCACCGCTCCGGGCATGCTTCTTGAAACAAGGCTCCCGTCCTCGTTATAGGCGCGGTCGGCAAAGAACTCGCGGGCGCAGCGGACGCCGTTTGCCTCCGCTGCCGCGGCAAGCGCGCTTCCTGCGGGACAGAGCAGCATAAGCCCTTTGTCATACAGCCTTATCGCGCTGACGATCGCTTCCGCCAGTGCTTGGTCACGGGCGGCGGCATTGTAAAGCGCGCCGTGGGGCTTAACGTACCGGATGCGCGTCCCCTCGGCGCGGCATATGCCGTCCAGAGCGCCTATCTGCCAAAGAAGGCTGTCGGTCACTTCACGCGGGGAAAGGGCCATATAGCGCCGCCCGAAGCCGGCGATATCGGGATAACCCGGGTGCGCGCCTATCACAACGCCGTGCCCGGCGGCAAGCGCGGCCGCACGGCGCATTACGGAGGGATCCCCGCCGTGCGCTCCGCAGGCGATATTGGCGGATGAAACAAGGGGTATCAGCTCCTCGTCCGCCCCGTATCGGTAAGCGCCGAAGCCTTCGCCCAGATCGGCGTTCAAATCGACTCTGTGATCCATGCTGCACCTCCGCGGCAGTAGCCGTGTCAATCCCCGCTTTCGGGACCGTTATACGTCAAACAAAGCATCGTGATATCGTCAAACTGATCGTATTCGCCGACGTGCTCGTCTATGGCCGCCTTGACCGCGGCGATGATCTCGGAGGAGCTCATGCTGTCGGCAAACGATAGGCAGGAGGAGAGACGCTCCTCGCCGAAAAGCTCATGCAGGCGGTTTTCGGCCTCGGTAACGCCGTCGGTATAGAGGAAGAGGCGGTCGCCCTTCTTCAGGTCGATGCTCTGCTCGCGGTATTTCATCCCGTCCATGCCGCCCAGCACGAAGCCGCTGCGCAGCTTGACGAATACGGGCTTGCCGTTTGAAATGAGCACCGGGGGATTGTGCCCCGCGCACACGAAATTGAGCCTGCCTGTGGGGATATCGAGCACGCCTATCCACGCGGTGACGAACATTTCGGCGGTGTTGTTGCGGCAAAGGCCGGCGTTGGCGATGGAGACGGCTTCGGACAGCGTGGAAAAATCGCGCACGCAGTTTTGTAACGTGGTCTTGGACGTTGCCATGAACAGCGCGGCGGGTATCCCCTTGCCCGAAACGTCCGCTATAACGAACGCGATGCGGTCCTTATCCACAAAGAACAGATCGTAAAAGTCACCGCCGACCTCCTTTGCGGGATCCATCAGCGCCGCAAAGTCAAGCTCCTTCCTGCCGGGATAGGTTTCGTCGATGGGGGGCAGCAGCGAGCGCTGTATGGTCGTTGCCACCTCAAGCTCGGTCTTGAGCCGCGAGCGCTCGAGCGTGATGGCGCGCTGCTTTTCGATATAGTTTATCATGGTTATCATCAGCGTGAAGCCGATGGCGTTGACGAGTATGAAGGGCAGAGCGATCGTCCTGACTATGTCGAGCGCACTTTCAAAGGGCTTGACTATCAGCAGCACGAGCGCAAGGTGGAACGCCTCCATAACGACGCCGACGAGCAGCGCCCACCAGGGCTTTTCGAGCATCCTGTGGAATTTTTTGGACAGGAAGCCGCATATGACGCCAATGCATACCGTGGCGATTATGCAGGCGACGGTAACGAGCTGCGCGGTCTGCGTGGCGGTGGAGCCCACGAGGAACCGGTGCACGCCCGCGATAACGCCCGCGATCAGGCCGCCCAGGGGCCCTCCGGTGAAGCCCGCGAGCATGGGGCCTATATCGCGCACGGATATTATCGCGCCGTTGAGCTCAAGGCCCGATATGGTGCCGTAAATGCCGAATATGCCGCCCAGCAGTCCCGCGATCACCGAGGACTGCCAGCTCTTGTTGCCGTGCAGGAACCTGGACGTCAGCTCGCTCCCGCCTATGAACGCGGCGATCACGAGTATGACGGCAAGCGTGCCTATCATATTTGTAAAAAACTGCGAAAGATTTGCCGACGCAGCTGCGATAACTATGCCGTGCATTGAAACCTCCGATGGCCGATCGTGCTTGATTGAGGACCCCGCGGCGCATCCGCCGGGACGGTATTATTATAGTATAATCCCATGCGCGAATCAACCTTACAAGAAAAGCTTTTTGCGCTTGATACGGTCGCTGCAGAAGGCTTTTTGCTGTGATTATGCTGCCCGCGCTTTTGCCGCTTGCGCGATCAACTGAGCTCCCAGATGAAGGACGCGTTCTCGGTGAGCTCGATATTCTCGGGGCTCACGCCCATATCCATGCAGGCGGCCTCCTCGCCGAAGGCCATCTTGGCCGAGGCGTTGACCCGGGTGGGGGAATAGAACACGGGGTTCTGCACGCCGTGATCCACGGCCATTATCCGGCCAAGCTCGGCTCCCAGGGCCTTGGCAAGCACCCTTGCGCGGTGCTCGGCGTCCTTTGCGGCGGATTCAAGCAGAGCGTCTGTCGCCGATCCTCTGTCCCTGACGGTGAAGGCTATGTTCAGCTCGGGCTCCGAATCGCAGGCGCTCATTGCGGCAAGCACACTTGACAGCCTTTCGGTATCGAAGGGGAAGCGGAGCGTCATCGACTGCCCGCACGCATAGCCCACGAACACCTGGCGGTAATTGCCCCGCTCGTCGTGGCAGCCCTCGTATTCGGTGTGCACGTTGAGGAAGCCCGTTTTCAGCTCGTCCTTTTCAAAGCCCAGCGCCAGCAGCGCCTCGGCCAGCGCGTTCGCGCGCGCGGACGCAAGCCGCATCGCCTCGGAATATTCCTTATGCCTTGAATTGAGATTGATCGACGCCTCGATCGTGTCGGGCTTGAGCGAAAGCCTGCCCGTGCCCCTGACGGTAACAGTCCTGTCCATTTTCGTTCCTCCTGTATTTTATTCGTCGGATATATATTATCATACCCCGCGGAAAAAGGCAAGCGGCGCCGCCGAGCCGTATTTTTTATTTATATCATAAGTATATTTTCATTATTCTGTTGACAACGGGAACGATGATATTATAATAAGAATGATGGGAAAAAGCCCCATTTAAATCCAACTATCTTTATATGGAGGATATCATACATGAACGCTTACATTGAAGAAGTCATCGCCAAGGTCAAGGCCCGCGACGCCCATGAGCCCCTCTTCATCCAGACCGTTGAAGAAGTTCTCACCTCTCTCGCTCCCATGGTAGAAAAGCATCCCGAGTATCAGGCTGCCAGCCTTCTCGAGCGCATGGTCGAGCCCGAGCGCGTCATCGAGTTCCGTGTACCCTGGGTCGACGATCAGGGCAAGGTCAACGTAAACCGCG
>JAEEGL014457168.1_pt1 | contig 24302 bp, 22 predicted proteins | sample 9134231 | NCBI WGS metagenome assembly JAEEGL01 (sample SAMN16246548, study PRJNA631951) | gut metagenome | biome: gut microbiome; feature: rumen; material: fiber-attached | host: Bos | place: Iran: Karaj | collected 2018-10
AAACCTTTGGTTTAGCCAAAACACAGGACTATAGCTTAAAGCATCATGCTATAGATCTTTGCGCATTCTTCCTCATTCAATGAAACAAATCCGTCTATCCTTCCGGTGCGTCCGTCACCATAACACAGGTTCTTAACAAGTACCGGAATATCTTCTTCCTTTCCGCCCAGTTCACCTAAGGTGGAAGGCATTCCTATGGATTTAAGGAATGATCTAAAAGCCTCTATGCCTTCTTCTGCCGTATCAACACCCCATACCCTGTTTGCAGCCTGCTTAAAACGTTCCTTGTCATGACCCAGTTCATAAGTAAATACTGCAGGCATAGTAACCGCAAGTCCCGCACCATGCGCACAGTCATAAAGAGCTGAAAGTTCATGCTCAATATTGTGGCTGTTCCAGTCCTGAGAGCGGCCCACTCCGCACTGATTAGTATGAGCCATTGTGCCTGCCCACATGATATTGGCACGAGCCTGATAATCATGGGGATCAGCAATGACTTTGGGACCTTCATTCTTCATTGTGATGAGCAAAGCCTCTATCATTCGATCGGTAACTTCAACATCCTTTGAATTGGTAAGATAACGCTCATAAAGATGAGCCATTATATCTGTAATGCCACAGGCAGTCTGGTATGGCGGAAGAGTTTCCGTAAGCTCGGGATTCAGGATACTGAACTTTGGTCTGATACCCTCACCGTTTGCGCCTCTTTTATACATGCCTTCTTCCTTTGTTATAACAGAGTCGCCTGAACCTTCACTTCCTGCCGCAGCTATGGTAAGTATGGTTCCTACAGGAAGCGCCTTTTCGACTGGCTTCCCACAATAGTAATCCCAGAAATCTCCATCATATACAGTTCCGGCAGCGATCGCTTTAGATGAATCTATGGAACTTCCGCCGCCCACTGCAAGCACAAAATCAACGCCTTCCTTTCGGCAAAGTTCAATCCCTTCATACACAAGACCACTCCTGGGATTTGGCTTTACACCGCCAAGCTCTACAAAGGGAATTGAAGCCGCACTCAAGGATGCTTTAACCCTGTCCAAAAGACCCGAACGCACAGCACTTCCACCGCCATAATGAATAAGCACTTTACTGCCGCCAAATTCTTTAACCAGGCGTCCGGCTTCATTCTCCATCCCTTTTCCAAAAACAAATTTTGTAGGTGAATAAAATGTAAAATTCTCCATATGATCTCTCCTGTATAGTTTTTAAATTTCACAAATATGATACTGTTGTATCCCTATCAACCGTCCGTCAAAACTGTGCAGCCACAGCCTTGCCTGCCTTGTCTAAAGCATCTATCACGCAATCACACCATTTGTCGAATTCGGGATCCTCTATCTGGCATTCCTTATGAGAAAGTACATGATCAAGCGTCCTTGCAATGCCTTCCTCAAATCTGATAGTAGGAACAAATCCCGGCACAGCCCGCTTCACTTTTGAATTATCAAAAATAACAGTATTGGCTTTGTCACCGATCAGGCTTCCCGTAAAATCAAAGTCACTGCATGATGCAAGGAATTCTGAAGAAATATGAACTGCATTAAGTGTAACTCCGAGATGCTGTGCGATAGTCTCATAAATCTGATTCCACGTAAGAGACTCGTCATTTGTGATCTGGAATGCTTCGCCAATGGCATGAGGATTTCCGATGAGACCGGTAAAAGCCTTGGCAAAGTCACGGCTGTCTGTCATGGTCCAAAGTGATGTGCCGTCTCCGTGGATGATCACAGGCTTGCCCTCCAGCATTCTTTTTATAACCTGGAAGCTTCCCTTGGTACCATGCACCCCCATCGGAACTGCACGTTCATCATATGTGTGACTGGGCCTTATTATAGTAATAGGGAAGCCATCATTCTGATACCTGTCCAGAAGATAACGCTCACCTTCGATCTTTTTTCTTGAGTATTCCCAGTAGGGATTGGCAAGTGAAGTACCTTCTGTTATCAGATAGTCACGTGCCGGCTTGTCATAAGCAGAAGCAGAGCTGATATAAATAAACTGTTTTGTTTTTCCTGCAAACAGTCTGTAATCTCTTTCGAGCTGGGATCTGTCAAAAACTATGAAGTCAGCAACCGCATCAAAACTTTTTCCTTCAAGGGCTTTTGCTGCCTGTGCCTCATCATTTATATCGCATGTAATGAAATGAACATTTCCTTCTAACTGATCATTTCTACTGCCTCTGTTAAGGAGCCACAATTCATGTCCATCCTTAAGAAGCTTTCGCGATATGGCCATGCTTATCGTCCCTGTACCACCGATAAATAAAACCTTCATTTTCTATTTACCTCCTGTTAATTTATTGGAACTACATTGCTTCTATATTGACTATCAGTATAGTTTTTTGTATTTTGAAAAGGAATAACATATCTTCTTAAAAATCGTACAAATCTATTATTCGGGAGGAAATGTCCGTGCAGGGATTATATGAATATGGTGACATTCTTAAAAAGCCGGTAGATGTATTCAGGTTAGGATCAGGTCCGGAAAAGAAATTGGAATTCGGAAATCACTGGCACTATTATGCCGAATTTTTATTTTGGAAATCAGGCAATGGTATGATCAGCTGCTGTGATGAAATACTTGATATGATTCCCGGTAAACTTGTAATAATCCCTCCTCTGATGCTGCACTCCATAATCATGCCCGAAGGTACAGGGACCGTCGTGACAGGTATCAAAGTAAATCTCGCATGGATAGATTTATACGGTGACTATATTCCCCGACTCGACAGATTCTTTCTTGCTCTTAAGAACAAAGTTAACCATGCCGGTGATCTGGTATTTACAGAAGAAGAATTCCCCGGAACTGACTTGGACGCCTTATTTGATGGGATATTATCTGAAATGGATTCAATGGATTATGGGTATGATGCAATGGTCAATTCGCATCTGCAGGAATTTATGGTAAAGCTCATCAGAGCTATGAGGCAGCGTGGTACTGCCCCTGTTCCCGAGGATATTGTTAACGATACAGGATTTTCTTTGGGAGATATAGCAGTCTATATCGATACACATTCAGCAGACAATCTTAAAGTAAATGAGTTGGCATCCATGTGCGGCATGAGCTATTCATATTTCGCTTCTTCATTTAAGCTCATGTTTGGAATGCCATGTAAGGACTACATAACAATGATCAGATTAAGAAAAGCCGAAAAACTTCTCAGATTTACCAGTCGTGATCTGACATCCATAAGCCATGAGACCGGTTTCTCCGACTCCAGCCATCTGATAAAATGCTTCAGAAAAAAATATGGCGTAACGCCATATAAATATCGTTACGCCAATCCTGTATCTTAATCAGATTCTTCCACGTCGGTTCTCTTATTGCCCTTTATCTTAAATTTTACGATCTTACTTCCCGTAGAATTCACACCATCTCCAGCTAATACTACAATAGCCTTTCCCTTATTTACATTGTTAAAGAAATGATAGGTTCCTCCGTTATCTTCAGTAATTGTAACTTTTGAAAGCGAAATATTCACTTTGTTATTAGCATCATCAGCTTTATCCGTCTTTTCAAATCCGTTATAGAAAAGCTTATTATTGTTCGTCACCTTTATTTTTGATTTGCTGAAATCAGTTCCGCTATCAAGTATATTAAAGCTTACACTCATACTTCCTTTATAATTTCCGGCCCCTGACACAATGATCTCACCGGTTGTTTCAGACAATACTACAGCTGTCGTATAATCGGCTGATTTTCCCTTCTTTAAAAGTACATTGCCCATATCCGGCACATAAACATAGACCGTATTCTTTTTAGCCTTTTTTTGTGTTGCCACCGGTGCGGCCCAGGCTTTTGCAACTTCTGAGATGTTTGCTTTATTTATTGTAAATTTTTCCTTTCCCTTCTTACTGCCTTTATAGCTCCCCTTGAATAATACCTTTACCTCAGCTTTATCCGATGCCTTCTTGTTTTTACTGTAAGAAATGCTGTAATCAAGCCCCTCAACAGGTGTATCACCGTCGATACCGATAATTTCATAATCACCATCAGAAAAAACAGCTCCTCTGGGGTTATAGGTGAGTGCCGTATTTAGTAATTTAAACTGCGCATTTTTGCAGGGGGTGATCTTAAATTTCAAAACCGTATATGCGCCCGCAAGGTCGCCCTTACCAACAATACCAAGAACATATGACCCTGCATTTCCGTATATAAAGTTTTCATCATGAGGCCATATTATATCCATTGTAGCCTCATCAAAATTTGTGATCGAATTAACTATCTGTTCATCTCCTGTTCTGTCAAAATGCCCTTTATATTCTATTTTTTTGGTTGAAAGCCTTACACCTCTAAAGCGCCTCTTTTTATCAACACAAATTACTTTTACTTCCGCTTCTCCGATAAAATTCCCTTTACCGGTCATCACTACTGTCTTCTTTTCCTCATTTGCACATTTAAGGTCATTTTTATTAAGCTTGTTATATGATTTTTTTTGTGACATCTTTATTCCGTTATAGATGACTATAGGCTGTGCTCCGCTTTTTCCATTCACAGACTGAACGGGAACTATTGTAGCATCAGAAAGCTTAGCCTGCTTGATCTTAAATTTCAACTCCGTTTTTTCAATATTTGATCCATTTTTTCCTTTAACTTTCGCGATCCCTGTTCCCGCATTAAGATTATTTTTATAACTAACACTAAAATCTTGCCCTTCTATCAGTTCTCTGTCGCCCTCAAACACATGGATCACAGGTGTTATCTTTGATCCGGTATAGACATATTCATCCTGATACTCAAAGAAAATCCCACCATAATCCATAAACTTAAGTGTATCTGCCGAAACCGAATAATCCTTTCCAGACAGACTCTCATATAGTTTTAGCGCTGCGCTATCTGCCATACCGATAAAAGCGGTCTTTTCATGTACATGGCTTATGGTAAACGCTTTTCCTTTTATAACTGAAAGCGCCCTGTTTGCCTTATCTTTGCTACAAATATTTCCTGAGGCATCGGCCTTCAGGTAAATATCTTTGCGGGCATTCCCCGAAACGCTTATCTTATAGTTTTCGGCCGGTTCAAGACCATTGATCGAAACAAAACCTCTCTTTGATCCATCTGTTTTTTCGTCCAAGACTTCGCATATACTAACGGAGGTCAGATCAGCATATTTAACTGTTACCCTGCATTTACCCAGTTTCTCAACTGCTTTATTTCCGCTAAGACTGCTAGAAGGAACCAGCTCGGCAAAACCGCCCTTATATCTTGTATCAGAACCATTTACACTTAATGTAAACTCTCCTCCGGTTTCAGACTTGATAAATTCGACATCCCTTACCACATCATCACAGGCATTTACTGATGCATCATCTTTAACAAATTCAATATCATTTACCGATATACTCAGTGTCTCATCCGCATTTTTAGGGAATATACGACCTTTAATGACTGTATTATTAGCTATGCCCTGATTTTCGGTCCAAACAATTCCCTGCTCCCATATATCATCGATCTCGATAGCCGAAATCCTGATATTGTCGGAAGGTTCTCCAAAATATGCCAGGATCTTATACCCTGTGTAATTATCTTTTCCGGCAGATTTCCCATCAGCTCTTGTAATCTCTGATCTGATTTCTGTCGCAGATGATGCAGATACTGCGTATGCAGGCATTTCACGTGGCACATAATCATACATAAACTGCACAAGCTCAAGATCCTCTTCAAAAAACGACTTTATACTGTTAAGGCTGACAGTAATCGCTGCATTATAGCTGACTCCCGCCATAAACAGATCTCCGGACTTCACCTTGGAAGTAACCCCCTCCTTGGTTTTGGTCCACGCAACGTTAAGACTGGCCTCTTTGACATTAGTTGCCATAGAGCCCATAGCAATGTCATTTCCTGTCTTTGGTGCATCTATGTCGATCAATACCTGTTCGTCAATAAATTTCACAACTGGCAGATAAACAGGCTCTGAATCCAGTAATATTACACCATCCGCTCTTGTCCCGCCCTTTGCAACAATGCTTATATCATGTCCCAGCCATTTGGGGTCGATCTCGATCCGTCCACTTTCATCCGATGAAACAATATCACCTGATACAGTTGACTCTTCTAACATATCTATATCTGTAATCACCTTTACATCAAAAAGAGTATTGGGATATGGCGTGGATATTGAAGTATTACCGGAAACCTGATATATTCCGGAACTATCCAGCGTACGTTCTGTGATAACAGGCAGATCAAAAGATGCACTGTTTGCCGAAAGTGTATCGTAAGAAAAGTTCTCAATATATTCAGAAGCCCCGAATCTGCTGACAGTAACATAGGCGTCTTTTATACCAGAAAGTCTGTAAGAAATCTCGTACTCAGTCTGATTATCCTCAAAAATAGGTTCATAAAGCCACTGAGCACCATCAAAATATACAAGATAATATTTTGCTAACGGATCCGAATCTTTATTGGAAATCTTAAGTATGTTACCATCCAAGGATACGCTCGGAGTATCAAAGCATATCTGAAGTTCAACATCTGTAAATATTGCATCTTCCATTAGCGACTCGAAGTGGACCGTACGATCAGTCACACAAGACTCTCCGCTTACACTATAACAGTAGGTAATATTACCGTCATCTGCAGGCATACATTCCTCGATACAATCTTCCATCCCCATGTCATCCCATATAATCAGACGAACAGGATGATCACCGGCAAGTTCGGCAGGTTCGACATGCCCCTTAATATATATATTATTATCCTCTGCCATTTCCATGGCCTGAGTCTTATTGATCCTAAACACAATAGTCCCATCGATCACATTCCGGGAAACTGTAGGTTCCGTTATCACAATGGATACTTCGCCAAGGGAAGAATTTCCGGAAGCATCCATCGTATTGTCAGAAGCTTCCGAACTGATAATATACTGTTCGTCATTTTCATTACCTGAAGCCGTATCATTCGCAGGAGCTGCCGTTACCGGAACCAATGGCATACTGACAACAGTAGTCACAACAGCAAGAATAATTGACAGAATTTTCTTTTTTATCTTGTTCTTCATTTACCCCTCCTTTTGGTCACATAACCTGTACTGTACATTTACCATCATTCATCTGTATCCTTAAAGACAACTATATTTTTACCGTGCTGCTTGCCATAATACATCCGTTCATCGGCAACTTTTATGATACTGTCTGAATCTTTATATTTTTTATCATATTCCACGACTCCGATAGTTATAGTTACCGGTATATGCTTGTTATAAAAAACTGTAGGCACGGTCTCTATGAGCTTTCTAACATTCTCCATACTGTCTACAGCTTTATTCAGATCATAGCCTTTCATGAGGATAACAATCTCTTCGCCACCCCATCTGCATATATCACAGTCGCTCATTTCTTTTTTGATCATCCTTGAAATATGCTTCAGGACTTCATCCCCGCACTCGTGGCCATAGCTGTCGTTTACACGTTTAAAATTATCAATATCGCAGAATGCAATACTGAACGTTTCTTTGGCCGCATTTTTTATCTGTTCATCCACCTTTGGCTTAAATCCACGTCTGTTTAGCATATCCGTTAGGATATCATTTTTTGCATCAACAGAAAGCTGTTCATTCTCTTTTTCAAGAGTATTCATTTCATGTTCACTGGAATATATATAGACGGTGTTATAAAAGATCATCGAAAAAAACATTACGAAAGCAGAGAATATCGTAAATACACTTACTAATCCATCATTAACCGCATAAATCGTGGCCGCCTCAGAATAGTATATATAGAGTATCGAATACTCCAGGAAGATCAATCCAAGAGAAAGCACGATGATCCAGCGTTTGCTGTTCTTAAAAATGAAGCTGCCGAAATATATCACTATCGGTACTATTGAAAACAAGAAGCAATAAGAGCAACACTGCCACCCGATATAGTAAACCGATACAGCCGCATATATCCCCACTTCCAAAAGAATGCTCACATATACAGGAGTGATATGTCCGAACTTACACAGAATAATACAAAAAAGATAAACTATCACGCTAAAGACATTAAACAACACTATTGTATCGGCTTTCGCAAACCATGCCAGCACCAACAGAGTAGCATGAACCAGACACATGATCACAACAGTAAAAAGAAAACTGTTGTGTATAAGAAAATGCATAACATTATCAACTGCTTTTTTATCTTTCACTTAGTCTTTTCCTCTCTTGTTTGCATCAACCATGCGATCTGCATTTAATTGCTCAAAAAAAGCGAACATTGAATAAGAATATTCAACGCCCGCTTACCACAATAATGCAAGATCATTTTGGTCCGTACCGCAAATAAGCATAGACTTACTCCCAGCTATATAATTTATACATATTTTACAATCCCAAGAGTATCAAGTCAATTTTATTGTGTAATTTTTACAACCCAAGATGGATCAATCTGCATTTATATATTAAATTGTATGATCAATCTAAAAGCGGCTCCAGCACACTTATGACCGCATCAGCAAGAGCTCTGTGTCCCTCCTCCTCCATATGCTCTTCATCTTTATGGCTGACTACAGCATGATCGGAAGCTGCCAAGAAAAGTGTGGAATACTCCGCAGACAGCTTTCTGTATTCTGCTTCCAGCTGCTTTGAAACATAAACAGAATTCTCATTAAACTCTGTATCATATCCTTCTTTCCATACATTATTTCCAAGATGTATGGGTGAGACCAAAAGGATCTCAATATCTTCTTTTAGATTTCTAAATTCTTCTATGCAGGCTCTAAGCCCCTCTGCGATCTGCTCTGCACTAAGAGCATAAAAGCTTTTGCAGTCATTGGTCCCAAGCATCAGAACCACTATATCAACATCCGGATGCGAACATAACGCCTCTTTTATGGAATCAAGTCCTTTCCTTCCAGGTCTGAACTCATCTTCATAAACAGTCGTTCTTCCGCATACACCGTCTTCTATAACCTCAGCTTTTCCTCTGAGCCTTTCTCCAAGTATGCCTGTCCATCTGGTATCTGCAGGATAGCGACTGTCGGTTCCGGGGATAAGTCCCCAAGTATTGGAATCACCAAAGCATAGAATTTTTTTCATCGTTTACCTCAAAAATTTAGTCTCATCTGATTCCATTTTACACCTCCTATCCTTGATCCGGAAAGTCCTTCATTGACAAAACCAAATCCGGAGTAAAAACTGATAAGACTGTCTTCGCAGGTAAGAACTATCCCGGACCTGCCTTCATTTTTAACGTCTTCAATGACTTTATTCATTAGTTTTCCTGCATAGCCATGGTGTCTGTACTCAGGTCCTGTTACGACCGAAAATATCATCTGCCATCTGCCTTCAGGTTCATGAAGACTTGCATTATCATACATATCATCATTTAGATCCTTAGTGTCGGTGTCAAAACCGTTTATAAAAGATACTATCGTTCCATCCTCTTCAAGCACCCAAAAATGATCCGGATATGTCTCAAGTCTTTTTCTTATACTCTCCTTTGATGCTGCCCATCCGGCCGGGAAAGCCGTTTTTTCAAGTTCTGTAAGCCTGTCGAGGTCATCTGTATTCGCATGTCTTATCTGCATATTAACCATCCTTTCTTCATGAAGCCTTTAACGCATCCTTTTCATTTACACACTTGCCGTATTCTATCCTGTATATCTCATCCGCTGCGGGAAGGATATCTTTTTCATGAGTCACAAGGATAACCGTTGCTCCATAACCTGCCGCTGTCTTTAACAGTTCTATAACAATATCCGAATTTTCTTCATCCAGATCATTGGTAGGTTCATCAGCCAGTATCAAATGAGGCCTTTGGATCATAGCTCTTACAACAGAGACTCTGCGTTGTTCCCCGCCTGAAAGGATCTCTGTTTTACAATCACGGAGATGATATATCCCGGCCTTTTGCATAAGATCATCGGCACGTTTAAATATATCTGTATCCGAAACCGTCCCATCCATAAAAAAAGATACAGGAAGCAATATGTTTTCTTTAACGGTGAGCTTTCCCAGATCACATCTGTTCTGCGGAATTATCCCTATATTTTTGTTTCTGAAGCGGCAGAGTTCATTTTCAGAAAGCGAATATATATCTCTCCCATCTATCAAAACACTGCCTTTATCCGGCTTAAGCAGACCGCCCAGCATATTTACGAGACTGCTCTTGCCGCTTCCGGAATGACCGATAAAAGCGGCAATGATCCCATCAGCGATCTCAATGTTTATATTATCTGCCGCAATAACTTTTTTATCGCCTCTAAGAAAGCTCTTGCTAAGATCATCAGTTTTTATCATTTCAATCTCTCCTAAGAATGACAGCAGGATCGGCTCTGTCTATCCTCCCGATCCATAAAGCAGCGGCAACCGGGCCTGTGATCGCAGTAATTATCGCTGTTCCAAGAAAAATGATCAAAAGTTCCGGACCCGATACCGTCATATACGGTATATCCGTATTGATCTTTATCGCATTGCCATAAATAAGCACAAGAGTAAGTGCCAGAACTGCACCCGGTATCGATCCCAACAGACTTTGAATAAAGGCCTCCGTAAAATACTGCCTTTTTTGCCTTCCCGGGATCAATCCAAGCATTCTCACAACAGCAAACTCCTTTTCCCTTTCCGTTGCAGATAAGCCAAAAAGGATCACAAGAACCGCAAATGAGATAACATAAAAAGCTATGCATACAAACGTAAGCATACTGCTTATAAGCGAAAGTCCGTCAGAGATATTACTGATCATCCCTGCGGAAGATACGACATCAACCCCGTCTATGCTTTTACGTATCCTTTTTTCCACATCATCGGCATCATATCCATCTGATATTTTTACCAATATTGCAGATATGCTTTCCTTAGGCTTTGTTTCATCAGGGAATACATAGCTTTTTTCCAAAGCATAATCCATAAGCTTATTGATAGTTTCCATATCAGCAAAAACCGCATTATCAAGGCCTGTTCCGGTCTCTGACAGCTGTGCTTTGACATTGAATCTGTGACCATACAGTTCGATAGAGCCACTATCAACAAGCACATTGCTTCCGGCTATTATTTCCCTGCTGTCATCATTTGGCGTAATGTTATCCTTCAGTTCAGGAAACTGGGATTGTATCCACGGATTTACAACAAAATCACTCCCCGGGTCATATCCGATTATCTCGACCTTGACCGAACAGCAGGATGCATTCAATGACGTGAGATAAAACTGGGCCGTCGCACTCTCAATACCTTCCGTGTGACTCACCCGGTCATAAACTGATGAATCCATGTAGAAGTATCCTGTTGCACCCTGAAGAAGTATATCCTGAACGCTCTTATCACTTCCTTCAGGTATCACGATAAGATCCGCACCAAGTCTGTCGCTTGTGCTTTCAAGTCCATTCTGAAAACTTTTGACAAGTGCACTTCCGCCGGAAAGTGAAAAGGACAGCAGTGCAGTCATAGCAGCGACACACGCTGTCCTAAACGGGTTGCGTATTACATTTATCAAAGGGAGCTTATTTTTCATCTGAAACTTTTCCGGGCTTTAGATTTCTAACTGCTCCCAAAATCCCCACCGCTATTATCACAACGCTTAAAACTATCACGGAAGGTTTTGTCACAGCCACGCACTGCATCGTCTCCATCTTGCATAATCCTATAAGAAATGTGACCAGTGAAATGTTATATATGCCTAAAAAAATCTGTGCCAGTGCAATACTTCCTCTTGCTTTAACATCATTTATCACCAGATGAACAACCGAAAGTGCTGCCGATATTATCCCGCTTCCGAGCAGTGCTCTTCCGGCCCAGTGACATCTCATGAATGAGCCATCATCCTTTGGTCCGCATACGGGAAAAAGAACAAATAAACCTGTTATAAGAAACACAGCAGCCGCCAAAAAAGCGACGCCCTCTATATCTAATTTTTTCTTCATAAAATATCCCTTTCCAATCTAGTACATCGAATATTAATTTCCTAGCCATATCCTTGCCTGATGCTCCGGATGCTTCTTCGTCGTCAATCGCCGTAGCCCGCTACGGCTCACTCCTCCTCATCGCCTCCAAAACATCATGCAGCGGATTTGACTAGTTATTAATTATTCGATGCACTAGTCAAATATAATATTCCGGTTCAGGCTCAAGACTAGCCAGATGAAATCTGTCCAGTATCCTGTTCCTGTATTCGATAAAATTCTCACTTGCCCGGTTTCTTTTTTTCGAGAGATTTACATCAAGTATCTCTGCTATCTTTCCGGGACGCGGTGTCATGATCACAATGCGGTCAGAAAGATATACTGCTTCATCCACATCATGAGTTACCAGTATCATTGTTATGCCACTGTTTCTCTGTATCTCAAGCAGCTTATCCTGGAGGTCTGCCCTTGTAAAAGAATCAAGCGCCCCCATAGGTTCATCCAAAAGTAAAATCTCAGGATCGTTTATAAGCGACCTTGCAATCGCCACTCTTTGAGCCATTCCACCGCTTATCTGATGCGGATATGCTTTTTCAAAGCCCTGCAATCCGGTCAGTTCGATAAAATGCGGTATCTTATCCTTTTCCTTCCCATACACACCTCTGGCTTTTAAACCTGCAGCTATGTTCTGTTCAACTGTCAGCCAGGAAAACAATCCCCCCTGCTGGAATACATATCCTCTTTTGGGATCAGGGCCTGTTATGGGAGTGTCACCAAGAGATACCGTACCTGATGCAGGCTTATCCAGCCCTGCGATCAGGCGCAGCAATGTTGTCTTGCCGCATCCGGATGCACCGATGATCGAAATAAATTCGCCCTTACGCACCTCAAGATTTACATTCTTTAGTGCTTCAACCTCTTTCTCCTCATCATTTCCGCCATATGTTCTGTATATATTTTTAACAGTAAGGATCACATCATTTTTCATACGACCAATCCTTTCTGCCACCTTAATACACGGTTGCGGATAATGCTTATACCTTTTGATATAAGTGAAAAGAGAACTGCCATTACTACGATAGAAGCAAATACTTTATAATACGCACTCCAAACTTTTGATGCATTTATATAATATCCAAGGCCTCCGGGCTGCCCCATCATTTCGGCCATTACAAGCGTTGTAAACGCAAACGCATTTGCCGTTCCGATACCCGTAAATATATGAGGCATTGCATACGGTATAGCCACACGGAAGATCTGATACTTTGTATCGGCTCCAAGTGTCCTGGACGCTTCAAACATAACCTTTGGCATGCTCATGATCCCCTGTGCCGTAAGAGACGCTATAGGGAACCATGCACAGATGATTATCAGAAATACCGCTGCCGTAAACGGTGTCGGCAGAAGAGTCAATGCAAAAGGCATCCAAGCAACTGCAGGGATCACACCGGTAATATTAAGTACAGGCGTTACCCAATAGCTGATCTTTGGAAACCATCCGATAAGCACTCCTGTACCGATCCCGAATATAACTCCGAGACTGAATCCTGCCACATATAACCTGAGCGAATAAAGAGTGTTGGTAAGAATATACTCAGGCTCTTCAAGAAACGCCTCTGCTATACCGGCGGGTCCTGGAAAGAACGGCTGTGGCAGTATCTGAAGCTTTGTTCCGGTCACATCCCAAATTGCCAGAGCAATACCGCAAGCGAAACGAAATTTTGCTTTTTTGATATATGCCGTCCTGGAATTCTTATCTGCATAAGATAAGAATCCCGATACAAGGTAACCAACAGCCATTGCGATCAGAAGCAGATCATAAAGATCATTCATATTGAAGACCAGTCTTCCGAACTGATAGTCTTTTATAACCACACCCTCTGCAACCTGGGCAAACAATCTGTTCACAAGTATTGCGATAACAAATCCACCGTCCGAAAGAAAGAGATGTCCTGTATATTTCCGATTTGCTATAAAAACAGCTTTTTCACTTGTTTCAGCTACTGCTTCCATTAGTTTCCTCCTTAATTCCAAAACCGCCTTTATTTGGAGAGATCTTCATCAGAAATATCAAAATAAGCTTTCTCTATAAACTCATCCGCAGGTGTTTTAAGATAACCTATGTTATTGAGCGCCTTTGAAAAGTACAGAACATTTTCTTTAGTGTTCTGGGCATTGCTTTTCCTTGTTTCTTCAGACGGATATTCATAGGATGAAATAAGTTCTATCGCAAGATCCTTATCTTCTATCTGTGAATACTTTCCTTCGATAATGATATTAACTGCTTCTTCCGGGTTCTTGCTAATAAAGTCCTGTGCCTTCCTGATAGCTCTAAGCATTGCATATATCTCTTCAGGGTCCTCTTTAAGAACTTTGTTGGAACCATAGATAAAGCAGCAATACTTACCTGCAAAGGGCTCATCTGTAGTGATATTGAGGATAGTACGGACTGATCCTGCCTTTTCAGCAACAGATGCTAAAGGATCCCACATTGCTGCCACATCAATATCGCCATTTTTAAGCGCTTCCAGCTCAAGAGAGCCATCTGAAAAAGCCACGAATGTAACTTCTCCAGCAGAAGCCGCAGCTGAAATCCCTGCATTTTCAAGCCACACGCTGGCTACCTGATAAGGTGTGCCACCTATCTCATCGACACCGATAGTAAGGCCCTTAAGATCCTCTGCCTTCTGTATGGGAGAATCAGGCTTTACCACAAGCTTGATACATCCGTTATGAAGACCGTCTATAACACTTACTTCCACACCGGATTCGATCGAAGGGAAGAACTGAAAGTCACCGTTTGTGATAGGGATACTTCCATTATTCAGTCCCACCTTACGAGTCTCGGAATCAGCAGAGATAAGAGTTACCTTAACGCCTTCTTCAGCAAAATATCCGTTTTCATAAGCTATATATAAAGGTGCTCCGCAGAGCGCTCCGTCAAGAGCCGGAAGATCGGCTTCCCATTTATAATCTGCAGTGGTTTCGGCTGTGGTTTCAGCTGTTTTTCCCTCTGGAGCTGCGGGTGCAGGTGATGAAGATGCCACTCCACATCCGGTGAAAATTATCGCAGATATGAGACCTACGGTTCCAAGTGTGCGTCGGATTTTTTTGTTCATAGTTTTTCTCCTTTGTTTAGTTCCTATGTTTATGTCATCTATGTTGTTTCAACTTATCATTCTGAAAATGCGATCTCAAAAGCCTGTTCCAGATCGGCGATCAGATCATCCACATCTTCAAGACCCGCGGATATTCTTATAAGATTATCCGGTATATCTGCGATCTTCTTTTCCTTATCTTCAAGTTCAGAATGAGTTGTATCCGGAGAATCAACTATAAGACTTCTTACATCACCGAGATTCACATGGTAATGGAAAAGTTTTGTTGAATTCAGGAATAGCTCCTTTTGCTCCTGTGAACCGATAAAGCCGAACGAAAGGATTCCGCCTGCTCCGTTAGGAAGATTCTTCTTCGCAATATCATAGAAAGAACTGGAGAAAAGTCCCGGATATCTGACAAAATTTACATGTTCATTATCTTCAAGGTATTGTGCCAGCTTAAGAGCAGTCTTTGACTGTCTTGAAAGCCTTTCCGAAAGGGTTTCTATGCCCAGCACGGTAAGATATGCATCAAAAGGTGACAGAACAGAACCTACCAGATCAAGATATTTTACCCTGAGTCTTACTGTAAACGGAGTTTCCGGGAAAGCTTCAGTAACAGATCTCCAATTGCCGTTATCATCTCTGAGTGTATAATACTTCTCATCAAACTGCGGATAATGTCCATTGTTGTAATTGAATTTTCCGCTTTCAAGAACTATACCTGCGATCGCATTTCCATGACCGTTTAACCCCTTTGTTGCAGAATAAACAACAATATCTGCTCCGTGTTCAAAAGGTTTGTAAAGATACGGTGTAGCAACCGTATTATCTACAACGAAAACTATACCGTGATCATGTGCAACCTTTGCGATCGCATCAATATCAAGTACATATGCGTTGGGATTGCTTATGCTCTCTACAAAGATAGCTCTTGTATCAGGCTTAATCTCATCAGCAAGCAATTCAGGTTCAAGTATGTGTTCCGCAGTATCGATATGTATCCCGAAAGGCTCATACACCTTTTTGAAACCATCAACACTTCCACCATAAAGATAAGGTGAAACAAGCACTCTGCCGCCGCCTTCAGCAAGGTTGAATATAGTGTTGCTGATCGCAGCCATTCCCGAAGCAACCGTAACTGCACCGGCTGCGCCGTCAAGTTTGCTTATTTTTTCCTCAAGGACTAAATTTGTAGGATTGGAATCCCTTGTGTAAAGGAAACCTGTTTTCTTCAGTCCAAAAAGATCATGGGCCTCCTGCACATCCTCAAACTCAAATGCTGCAGTTGCATAGATCGGAAGTGAAACCGCCTTTAAGTTTTCATACGGATCATATCCTGCAGTTATTCTCTGTGTATCAAATCTGTAACCTTTATCGTCTGCTCTGTATGCCATGTTAGTATTCTCCAATCTGATCGTATGTACTCAATGATCGATCGCTGCGATATGTTACGTAGCTGCGTAGTATTCCTCTGCATCGATCAAACCATGTTCAATAAGTATTTCTTCCAGTCTGTCCTGAGTCATGGGCTGGGGAACCGTAAGCTTGGTATTCTTATCAATAGCCTCTGCCAGATTCCTGTATTCCTGAGCCTGTGCAGACTTGGGATCGTATGCTATTACAGTCTTACGATTGATCTCAGCTCTCTGAACGATATTGTCCCTGGGAACGAAATAGATCAACTGTGTGCCAAGTTCTGCCGCAAAAGCTTCAAGGAGGTCTCTCTCTCTGTCAACATTTCTGGAATTGCAGATGATACCGCCTATCCTTACTCCGCCTGTTCTTGCATATTTAGCAATACCTTTGGAAATATTGTTAGCAGCATAAAGAGCCATCATCTCTCCTGATGCTACGATGTATATTTCCTTTGCCTTACCTTCACGGATAGGCATCGCAAAACCTCCGCATACAACGTCTCCAAGCACGTCATAGAAAACATAATCGAGGTCTTCGGTATAAGCTCCCAGTCTTTCAAGAAGTCCTATAGATGTGATGATACCTCTGCCTGCGCATCCTACACCGGGCTCAGGTCCGCCAGACTCAACACACTTTGTGCCGCCAAAGCCTTCCTTCATTATGTCGCTTAACTCCACTTCGCCGTTTTCTCTTAATGTATCAAGTACGGTCTTCTGATGAAGTCCGCCAAGAAGAAGTCTTGTTGAATCCGCTTTGGGATCACATCCTACTACCATTACCTTCTTGCCAAGTTCTGTAAGTCCGGCAGTCAGATTCTGTGTAGTTGTTGACTTACCGATACCTCCCTTACCATAAATTGCTATCTGACGTAAAACTTTCTCTGCCATTTTGTTCTCCCTTTTTCTTTAACCTTTTTCTTTTCTGTTAATTTGTTTTGTATTAAAAAGTGCGATCAGTAATTGCGCTTTCTAAATTTTAGCCGTGGCTGAAATTCTGTGTCGGCTCCTGTTCTGAACCGTATATAAGCTTTGAAATATCCTCACCGCCGGGTATACCCACAGCATCAGCGCGACATCTTTTGCAATGCATGAATACATCGATATATTCGCCTGCCTTGCTTCTGGCTTCATCTATCTCTTTGCAGGTCGGTGCTCTGCATCCTGACAGCTGCGCCTGAGGGATAAGCGGGATAATGTTGTATATCTTTGCTCCCGCAGCTGCAACCAGTTTTGCCACAGCAGGAATATGGTCCATATTGATCTCAGGGACTAACACGGTATTTACCTTTATCGTTATCCCTGCAGCTGCCACTTCCCTTATTCCGCTGATCTGATTATGGATAAGTATCTCTGCAGCTTCTTTTCCGGAGTACTGCTTTCCATGATAGACGATCATATTGTTTAACTGAGCCTCTATCTCAGGATCCACTGCATTTACTGTAACCGTAAGTGAATCGATACCTATATCTATGATCTCTGCAGCCTTATCCGGCAGGAGCAGACCGTTTGTACTCATGCACTTGATGATCTTCGGATATTTCTCTTTGATCTTTCTGAAAGTCTCCAGTGCATAATCCGTCGCAAGCGTATCTCCGGGGCCTGCTATACCGGCAACCGTGATATCGGGATTGATAGCGATCGCTTTTCCGACCGCCTCAACTGCTTCATCCGGCGTGATCACAGTACTGCTGACTCCGGGTCTGTCTTCGTAGTCATTTATATCCCTTCTGCAAAACCGGCAGGCTATATTACATCCGGGCGACACAGGCAGATGTATCCTGCCTTTGTTATTAGCATGTTTCCTTGCAAAGCACGGATGATTTAATGTCAATTCTGTATAACTGGTTCCCAAATCAAACCGCCTCTCTCTGCCCAAAGTGTTCATCCAGCAGTTCGGATACTATCTTGTCTACAAAGCCATGAGCCTCGAAAACCCTGATTCCCTGTTGGATCATATGGTATGCGGCCGATTCTCCGATCTTTAATACGAAGACTGCGTCTACATCCTTAAGCAGTCTTGTGGCCTCATCGAATCCGCCCTCACAATGTCCCTTGCAGAGAGGATTGGCTCTTCTTTCTTCCACATATGTCACTTCACCACCTGCCAGATCATATATCTGAAAATAATCAGCAGATCCAAAGTGTTCATCTATATATGCATTATTGGAAGATGCAAATGCTATTCTTGTTGTTCTCATAATTTCCTCCATCCTATCCTTATGCAAACTTTGATAATGTTCCGCTGTAAATATCCTCAATAAGTCTGAGGCCACCGGAGAATCCCACATAATTTGCATTCAGGACCATTCGATAATCTGTAGGCAATGCAGCATTGATAAAATCAAATCCTCTGTCATCAGCTAACTTCTTATCCCATCCTGATCCGATGATCAGGCCCTTGCCTCTGTGGCTTAAGGATTTTATCTTCTCCTGAGCCCTTCCTGCATCAGGAAGGAAGAAGACTTCAATATCTCTTTTTTCTGAAATAGACTGAAGTTCATCAGCTATCTTCTGCTGGAATTTCTCCGGAGTGTCATCCACTATAAACTGTTCCTTCGGGATAACTCCTGTTTCATTTAACAGGAATTTGGAAAGTCCCAGAACATAGCTTGCGTCATGAATGATGTGTACATATCCCGGCAGACCGTATCTGAATTCCAGAAGGAAGGTTGCCAGTTCTTCGATCTCGGCATAATAAGCTGCATCTTCTTTCTTCAGATACTTCCTTACCGCAAGCTCGTTAATGTCAGCTCCGTTCTCTATAGCAAATGCAACTACCGCATTCAGGAATTTTTCAGTTTCATTAGCACCGATAGGCATATTCGGATACTGAAGGAACGGCTGTCCGTATAAATCCTTAAGATGCTCCACTATCGGAAGGCCGTACCACGGAGATACCAGAATGTTAAAAATGGCTTCCGGTATCTGTTGCCATTCCTTAACGCCTTTAGACTCAGAACCAAACAGGATATTTACCTCGAGTCCTACAGCTTCAAGCAGGCGCTTATATTCAGCGAGATTTCCTTTCCAGAACAGATCCTGGTAAGGGATCGAAGCAAACAGATTAACTGTGTTTTTGCGGCTTCTGAAAGTGCTTTCGTTCTCGAAACCTGATACATACTGATCGATGATCGCATTAACAACCGCTGAATGTGCTACAAAGTTATTGCTTTTGAATCCCGGGCTTTCAACATATACTACAGGCTTGCCCTGATCTCTGAATTCTTCCGCTACGGAAGCCACATCATCACCGACTATTCCTGCAGTACATCCCGTGAATATTACCTGCAGATCCGAATCAAGTATCTTATAGGAATTCTCAAGCAGCTCCCTTAATTTATTTATTCCGCCAAATACAACTTCTTTCTCAGAGAAATTGGTGCAGGGTACTGTGCTTCCTCCTGCATATCCTTTGTTCCTTGAAAAGAATTCAGATACATTGTCTCCGCATCCGGGTCCCGAATGAAGAATGGGAAGCGCCTTAGGTATTGCTACTACGCTCTGCATAGCTCCCAGCGCACATGTAAATCTTTCCTGTTCTATTATTCCTGCTCCCATTTCATACCACCTCTTTTTTCTTTGCTTCTTTAAGGAACGTATCCGGACTCTGTTCCATCCACCAGTCTGTATAAGGATTGATCGCATGCTTAGAAAGATTCTTTACAAACTCATCATTCTCGAGAGCATCGACCACCTTTTCGCCGTAATTTACAAGGCCTTCATATCCCATATTTGCCTGCTCATCTTCAACCAAAAGTGCAGGTATTCCAAGTTTTGCAGCCCACAATGTGATACCGCCGTGTCTTGCAAGAAGGATATCCGGTCTGATCCTGTTGAGTACATTTACGAACTCAAACTCCTGCTTCGAGCAGACATTGTAATTCGGTACATCGCCATAATCCTTAACTCTTCTTGAGAGCAGATCAGCTGCTTCAAAGCCTGAATCAAATTTAGGATCATGATGGAAGACACTTGCTCCGGCTGCCTCCATGCCAAGGTCTCCTACTATGTTCAGAAGAGCATGGCCATGAGCCGACCCGGCTGTTACATATGCCCTTACTCCTTTAAGTCTCTTTCTGAGTTCTTCTATCTTGGGCAGATACTCTTCTTTCTTCTGACGTATAACCTCTTCTGCCACGTCCTCTTTGCCAAGGAGCTTTCCAAGCTCTCTGAACCACCTGTCAGTCTGTATGATTCCGTAAGGTGCTGCAGTTTTGATCTCGGGTACACCGAATTCCTGTTCAAGAGCCGCTCCAAGGTACGAGCCAAGTGTCGGACATATCTGAACTGTTGCTATAGCTTCAGATGCATGACCCAGTCCATCCACCGTCGAAAACGGTGTTATCAGATTAGGCTTTACACCAAAGGGTTCGAACCATTTTGTGAAAACATCCGATCCCCAGAAATTGATAACGTTGATAACATCCTTTCTTTTCTGTACAGGAGGCTTTACAAGCTTCCTTACGATCCCGTGATATCCGGCATCAAAACCTGTAGTCCATACCGTTGACTTGAAGCCTTCACAGAAGATTGCGACTACCGGCTTGCCGATCTCGGCTTCTGCCTCATCACATACGCTTTCTATATCATCACCTATGATGGCTGATGCGCATGAGCTGAGAACAAATATTGCCGATGCTTCAGTCCTCTCATTTACTTCGCGGATCGCTGCCGCAAGTTTTCTTGCACCACCGTATACCGTGTCAGTTTCCTTCAGATTGGTGGAATACATCCTTCTTGTGGTAGGATCCTTGATCCCTCTTCTGGGATTTGCATTTACCAGATAGGTGAATTCAAACTCATGAAGGCAGGAAGAGCATCCAACCGGTCCGTGTATGATAACTGCAGCATCCTGTATCAGTGATACCATGCAGGCAGCTTTTGATATTGAGCAGCCGGCGCACTGTGAAAAACCTCTTCCTCTGTTACCGGGATGACCGCAGCATGACTTTTCAACCAGATCCTCAGCAGTTCCCTGATAACCTGTTATCGATCCAAGCCTGATCTCTCTGATAGATACTTCGGGTATACTTAAATCAATTTGGCTCATAATTTAGTTCTCCAATTCCCTTTCTTTTTGATTGATTGATTTTTAGGCGCAAAAAACCCGGAATCTTTTAAAAGCGCAGATTCCGGGCAGATTTCAATAACTATGTTTACGGATCTATATCTATGAATACACAAAATTATACTCACATTCCGACATAGCAATACTGCCCGGTCTGGAACATGAATACATTCGTCCACATCTGAAATTTTGTCTGAGTAATGACTCGAACAAATTCAGCATCTTGTTTTTCCTCCTTTTGTATTTCCTACCCACCAAGTAGGTTATGTGCATATTACAAACAATTTCCTATTTTGTCAATAGGTTTTAACAAAGTTTTTTTATTAGGGCTATAAACTTTTCTTATAGCAAAAAAATAGGACCGGTTTCCCGGTCCTTTTTTTAACACTTTTTATGCGAAATATACGTAATTCTCTTTGCGCGGTGCCGGGGCTGCAAGAGGCTCTGCAGCATATCCGAGTGCGCAGTGACCTATTCCTTCATAGTCACCCTCGATACCAAGCTTCTTAAGCAGATCCTTTCCGAACTGCGAATCAAACTCTTCCTTAGCTCTGTGGATCCATATAGATGCTACATCCAGACTCTGTGCCGCATTCATAAGATTACCCATAACGAGTGCGCCGTCATATACATGTGTTGCAACCGATCTGTCTGCAAGAACGATAAGTATCACCGGAGCTCCGTAAAAAGGATCAAAACCTTCATTCCATCCGCCAATCTTACGGTTCTCTTCCGAGATCTGATCGCGCAGCGTCTTGTCAGTAACAGTGATAATTATAGGACTCTGCTTGCCCATTCCGGTTGCGGCATATGTTCCTGCCCTGAGGATCATGTCCAGTTTTTCTTTTTCAACCATATCAGGCTTAAACTTCCTGCAGCTTCTTCTGGTTTCAAGTGTCTTTAATGTCTCGTTCATCTTAGGTCTCCTCACTTACTGCCACAACTAAATTCATCATCAAGCCGGTCTGGCTAAATAGAATCCCTGAAAAAGATCTATTCCCAGGCCCACAAGATAATCAAATTCCTCTTTTTCCTCCACGCCTTCAGCGCATACCAGTATTCCACGTGAATGAAAATCCAGAACCAGATTTGTTACATTTTCCTGCTTTTCCGGGATATGATCGATACCTGATATGAGTTCCCTGTCAAGTTTAACTATATGTGGATTCATGATCTGTACACGCTCCATATCATTGATGCCGTTCCCGAAATCATCAACCGAAAACATATTATCCATGAACCTGACAGATCTGTTTTTCTCCTCCCAATGTTCCATTGAGAAATAGGGATATTCGAGACTCTCGATAATCATCCTTCCGCGGATCTCTTCCCCGAAATATTCATAGAATGCATCAGCCTCTTCAGCTTTCATACAATCAGACGGAAAAGAATTGATAGATACCTTCTGCTCATAGCCTCTTAAGAAATAAGCCTGCATTGCTCCGAAAAAGGTAGCCACCTCAAGAATATGCAATTTATCATTCTTTGCATATTCATCTATGAGTTCCATAACCGTCTTTCCCTGAGGGCGCATAAGAGCTTCATATGCGTAAACAGTCTTTCCGTCCGGCAAAAAGATCGGCTGAAAAACATAATCAATAGAAAGCTCTCCGAGAGCTTTAAGTATCTCTTTATCTAAAGGTAAATGGTCATAATATACCATATCAATCTCTCCAATTGATTTATTAATATTTTCTTATAACTTAAAGATTTATATAACCATTTGGTACCATATAATTATACTTTGTTTTTGAAAAAAAGGTAACATAAATTAACCAAAACTACATCATATCCGGATGTTCACCCGACCATCCAGTTTCCGGGATACAAGACAGAAAAGATATCTCTTCATCGGTCAGATGAAAATCAAACACATCAAGATTCTGCTTCATTCGCTCTTTTGATGATGCCTTGGGGATTACTGCGATATCTCTGTCCAAGAGGTATCTGAGCAGGATCTGTGCAGCTGATCTGCCATGTTTCTCTGCGATCGCAAGAACCCTTTCATCATTCAGAACCCTTGCACGTCCGAGCGGGCTCCAGGCCTGGATCACAATTCCTTTGGAACGCAGGTAATTCAGCGCATATTCCTGCATATATCCTACATGCAGTTCAAGCTGATCGAGCATGGGCAATATTTTTATATTCTTAATAAGCGGCTCTATGTGATGCGGCAGAAAATTTGACAGCCCGATAGCCCTTACACGACCGGCCTCATACAGTTCTTCCATCAGTTTCCATGTCTCTGTCTGAAGTGCAAGCCAGTCAGTATTCTTATCCGGTCCCATGGGCCAATGGATGAGAAACATATCAAGATAGTCCGTCCCAAGAGCCTTAAGAGATGCTTCGAATGACTGCAGAGTCTTTTCTCTTCCGAGCATTGTATGCCAGACCTTGCTGACAAGGAAAAGATCCTCTCTTTTTATATCGTATTCGGCAAGCGCTTCTCCTATCTCAGCTTCATTCTGATAAAACATCGCAGTATCAATATATCGATAGCCTGCATCCAGAGCATCTATGATGGTCTGTTTGCCATTGCCCTCTGTCGAAAGATACGAACCATAGCCTACAGCAGGTATCTCAACTCCGTTACTTAATCTGAAAGACTTCATAATATACTGCTCCTTTTTGGGTTCATGGGTGTAATAATATTATATATTAACTCCCTTTTTACAGAAGTGTTTCTACTTAACAAACCGCGATTTGTGCATTAGCCTCCCTTGTATAAATACATTAATGATACTTACGTCATGTACGCGTGTCCCTTTTCTTTTTTCTATATGCTTTTACAAATCCGATAATCGAGAAGAATATGAAAGCAAACGTGATAACCAGAAGCAACGCGCCTACTGCAAGCTTGCTTTCTGATATCAAAGACACACCGGTAACGACAAG
>JAEEGL016350552.1_pt1 | contig 24298 bp, 25 predicted proteins | sample 9134231 | NCBI WGS metagenome assembly JAEEGL01 (sample SAMN16246548, study PRJNA631951) | gut metagenome | biome: gut microbiome; feature: rumen; material: fiber-attached | host: Bos | place: Iran: Karaj | collected 2018-10
AAAACCGTGTCGGTGATTGGCTCCAGGCACGAGGCAATCGCGAAGAAGTGGTGATCCTGACCAAGTGCGGCAATGCCGCGCCGGACGGGTCGGTCTGTGTCAACCGCACAGTCATCGAAAAAGAATTGGAAGAGAGCCTGCAAGCACTGAAAACCGATTATATCGATATCTATGTTCTGCACAGGGATGATCCGAAAACCCCGGTCAGCGAATTCATCGATACCTTGAATGAGGCAAGAAACGCAGGGAAGATCCGGGTGTTCGGTGCCTCCAACTGGACGCATGAACGTCTGCAGGAGGCCAATGACTATGCGGCACGCAATGGCCTTATGGGCTTCATGTGCTCCAGTCCGAATTACGGTCTGACACGTCAGATCGCGGATCCCTGGGGTGGAGATTGTGTGACGATCTCCGGACCGGAAAACGAGGCCGCCCGCACATGGTACATAGAGAACCGGATGCCTGTGATCGCCTATTCCAGCCTGGGACGGGGCTTCTTCAGCGGCCGTTTCAAGAGTTTCGACTATGACAAAGCCAGACAGATCCTGGACGGACCGGGACAGAAAGGCTATCTATCCGAAGACAACATGCGGCGCCTGGCCAAGGTGGAGGAGATCGCAAAAGAAAGAGGTCTAAAGGTCCCGCAGGTGGCCATGCAGTTCATTCTGAACAGTCCGATGAACGTCTTCGCCGCTGTCAGCACAGGAGGTCTGAACCGCATCCTGGAGAACGTGGAGGCAGCCTGTACGCCCATGGAACCGGCATTATGGAAGGAACTGGATTCGATACGATAGGATGAAATAAAAACCCACTCGTTAAGGAGTGGGTTTTTTGATCGTCTGCATCCATTAGGATCCTTCCAGGATCCGCATAGCCTGTTTATACTTTTCCACACGCTTGAGCGCCTTCTCATCGACCAGATCCAGTCGGGTCAGGTCGCTGTTGTGCTTTAGATCCGCCAGCTTGACCGCGCGGGCGATCGGGTTTGCGCGTAAATTGCGGACATAGTCGAGATAAGGGACGTTCTTATCATGTGTCAGTAAAAGAAGCGCTTCGCAGACGTTCTCCGGTACACCTAAAGCACGGATGTCCTCTAGAGTATAGTCAGTATCTTCCATGACGTCGTGCAGCAGGGCGGCCAACGTCGTTTCTTCCGTCGTCATCTGCTCAGCCAGATGCATCGGGTGGAAGATATAGGGCAGTCCACTTTTGTCATATTGCCCATGATGGGCCTGATACGCAAAGCACATGGCACGTTTCGTTGCTTCAGTATAGAGCATGAGATCACCTCCCTTTGTATTATAGCACAGGATCAGAGCGTGTCTCTTGTTTTTTTCACTTGATATGATAGAATACAGAAAAACGATAAGAAGCGAGGAGTACCATTCCTATGTTAGTTGATATGCCCATTCATGCGTTGGAAGTCTATCAAGGGATCAATCCCTGCCCTAAGGATCATGGAGCGTATTGGACTTCAGCCTTGGAGGAAATGAAAGCCACGCAGCCGGATGTCACGATCACAGAAGCGGATTTCAAAACATCATTCTGTACGTGTTACGATCTGTACTTTACCGGAGTGCATGGCGCACGTGTCTATGCGAAACTTCTGGTGCCGAAAGGAGCGGAGCATGCACCGGCTGTCCTGCATTTCCATGGGTATTCCGGGGCGTCTTCCTCATGGACCTATTATCTGCCGTACGCGGCGGAAGGTTTTGTTGTTGCAGCGCTGGATTGCCGCGGACAGGCCGGACGTTCGGAAGACGTGGGCGGTACCATCGGTAATACGCTGCACGGTCACATCATCCGCGGTCTGGATGGACCGGCCGACCATCTGCTGTTCCGGGATATCTTCCTGGATACGGCACAGTTGGCGGGCATCGTCATGGATCTGCCTTACGTGGACGAAACCAACGTCGGTGCATGGGGCGGCAGCCAGGGCGGAGGACTGACGCTGGCCTGTGCGGCCTTGGAGCCTCGGGTGAAAGCGGCGGCGCCAAGCTTCCCGTTCCTGTGCGATTATCAGCGCGTCTGGGAGATGGATCTGGCCATCGATGCTTATGCAGAACTGAAAGAGTATTTCAGGAGTTTCGATCCTCGACATGAGCATGAGAAAGAGATATTCACAAAGCTGGGATACATCGATCTGCAGTATCTGGCGCCCAGGATCCGGGCGAAGGTACTGATGTTCACAGGCCTGATGGACACCATTTGTCCACCGTCAACACAGTATGCGGCCTATAATAAAATGACGTGCCCGAAGCAACATATATTATATCCGGATTTCGGTCACGAGGATCTGCCGGACAATGAGGACATGGTCTTCGCTTTCTTGTGCAAAGAGCTGAAATAATCCTTGTTAAATCGTTTTCCATCATGTATAATGATTACAAATTGTTCATTATTGAGCATATATATAGGGAGGAAGCAACCTATGGGCAGAAAAAACAAGCCTAAATATGTATGGAAGGACCGTAAGCATACCTTCTTAGGTCTGCCGCTGTCCTTTACCCGCTACCGGGCCACCGACAGCAAACTGATCCTGGACATCGGTTTCTTTTCCCGCAACGAGGATGAAGTCCGCCTGTATCGCATCACCGACCTGACACTGCGCCGTTCCTTCTTTGAGCGCATGTTCGGTCTGGGCACCATCCATTGCTGCGCTGGTGATAAGACCATGCCGGAATTCGACATCAAGCACATCCGCCATTCCAAGATCGTAAAGGACATGCTGTCCGATATGGTCGAGAAAGAACGTAACGAGAAACGGGTCGGCATCCGTGAGAATATGGGCGGCTTCGGTATGGATGATCATAGCGAGTACGATCCCACCGAAGACCAAATGGATGATATCGACGATAATTACATGCATTAATCCAATGCAGGAGGAAAAAGCATCATGTTAGAGACTGTTGATCTGAAACGACGCGTCGACAAAGAAGCTTACAAAGAAGAAGCGGAAGCGTTGGAAGCCCGTCTGGGCGTCCTGCAGCAGGAAGTGAAGCAGGCCGGTCTGCCGGTCATCATCCTGTTCGAGGGCTGGGGCGCCGCCGGTAAGGGCAGCGTGCTGTCCGACGTCATCCTTTCCATGGATCCTCGCGGCTTCAAAACGTACTCCATCACCGAGCCTTCTCAGGATGAGCTCAGAAAGCCGCTCATGTGGCGGTATTGGACCAAGATCCCATTGTACGGCCAGTTCAGTATCTTCGATCGCAGCTGGTATCAGGAAGTGACCAACTACCGCATCGAGGGCAAGGTCTCCGCAAAGGAAGTCAAAAAACGCCTGCATAACATCAACGTGTTCGAACGTCAGCTGGTCGATGATGGCTATCTGATCCTGAAATTCTTCCTGCATGTCAGCCAGAAGGAGCAGAAAAAGCGCTTTGAAAAACTGGAGAGTTCTCTGAATACCGCGTGGCGTGTCACCAAGAAGAACTGGGATCAGAACAAGCATTACGACGAGTATCTGGACGTTTACGAGGAAGCCATCAGCGCCACCCATACCAAGGAAGCGCCGTGGAACATCATCGCCTCCGACGATCAGCGCAGCCAGCATCTGGATATCTACCGTACCATCGTTCAGTCCATCGAAAGCGCGCTGCAGGCCAAGAAAGATGGATCCTTGCGCCGCATCGGCCCGGGTTCCTGGGACGGCCATTATCCGCAGATGCTCACCATCGAGCCGGAATCCTTCAAACTGCTGGAGATGCCGCTGCTAGCCGATGTTCCGTTGGATAAGAGCTTGGAGCAGGATGAATACAAAGAAGAGCTCAAGAAAGCACGCCGCCGCCTGAAGAAGCTGCACAATGAACTGTATCGTGCGAAGCGTCCGGTCATCATCGCCTATGAAGGCTGGGATGCGGCCGGCAAGGGCGGTAACATCAAGCGTGTGGCCTCCGGCCTGGATCCGCGTGGCTACGAAGTGAACCCGATCGCGTCTCCGACACCGGATGAACTGCATCGTCAGTATCTGTGGCGTTTCTGGAACCGTCTGCCGCGTACCGGTCATATCGCCATCTTCGACCGTACCTGGTACGGCCGCGTCATGGTCGAGCGTTTGGAAGGTTTTGCCACTGAGGAGCAGTGGAAGCGCGCCTATCAGGAAATGAACGAGTTCGAAAAAGAACTGGCCGAGTGGGGTGCCATTATCCTGAAGTTCTGGGTACATATCGACAAGGACGAGCAGCTGCGCCGCTTCCAGGATCGTCAGAATACGCCGGAGAAACAGTGGAAGATCACCGATGAGGACTGGCGCAACCGTGAGAAATGGGATCTGTACGAGGGTGCCATCAACGATATGCTGCAGAAGACTTCCACCGAGTTCGCGCCTTGGTACATCATCCAGTCGCAGGACAAGAAATATGCCCGTATCCAGGCGATGAACATCCTGATCGAGCGTATCGAAAAAGAGCTGGATAAATAAAAATCCGCTATTGACATGAAGAAACACTTATAGTATAATGAATACCGCTGTCAAGGTTTCGACCTTTACAGCGGTATCTTTCACTTTAAAGGTCCGGCTATGGAGTCTATTTACGAAATCACCTTACTGTTCGATTTTTATGGGGAGCTGCTCACGAACAACCAGAAGGATGTGGTGCGCATGCATATCCTCGAGGACTATTCGCTGGGTGAGATCTCCGAGATATTGGGGATCAGCCGTCAGGGGGTCCATGATAGTTTGAAACGGGCTCTGGCCGCCTTACATAACTACGAAGAAACGCTGCATCTGGTGCGTCGCTTCCTGCACATCCGCGAACTTGCCGCGCAGGCAAAAACAGCGAATGAAGCAGAGCGCGTCCGATTGATCGAAAAGATCGAAGCAGCAACGATGGAGTTTTGAAATGGCATTTGAGGGTTTATCCGAAAAGCTCCAAAACACCTTTAAGAAATTAAGAGGAAAGGGAGCGCTTACAGAAAAAGACATCAAAGCCGCCATGCGCGAAGTCAAGCTGGCGCTTCTGGAGGCGGATGTCAATTTCAAAGTCGTCAAAGATTTTATCAATAAGGTCACGGAACGGGCCGTAGGGCAGGACGTCATGGCCAGCCTTACCCCGGGCCAGCAGGTCATCAAGATCGTTCATGAGGAAATGATCCGTCTCATGGGCGGGGAAGAGGGCAAAAGCGGCCTGGCTTATTCCGATAAGGGCTTTACAGTCATGATGCTGGTGGGTCTGCAAGGTGCAGGTAAGACCACCATGGCTGCCAAACTGGCCGGTCTCATGAAAAAGGACGGCAAACGGCCGATGCTGGTCGCCTGCGACGTTTATCGTCCGGCCGCGGTCAAGCAGCTGCAGGTCGTCGGCGGTCAGGTGGATGTCCCGGTCTTCGAGATGGGCACTGACGTGAGCCCGGTGGAGATCGCTTCCAAAGGTGTGGAAGCGGCACGCCGGCAGGACTGCAACGTGGTCCTGATCGATACGGCGGGCCGTCTGCACATCGATGAGGAACTCATGGATGAACTGAAGCAGATCAAAGCGGCGGTCCAACCGTCCGAGATCCTTCTGGTGGTCGATTCCATGACGGGTCAGGACGCGGTCAACGTGGCCTCCAGTTTCGATGAAATGCTGGATGTATCCGGCGTGATTCTGACCAAGCTGGATGGTGATACCCGCGGCGGTGCGGCGCTGTCGATCCGAGCGGTCACCGGCAAACCGGTCAAATTCTCGGGTATCGGTGAAAAACTGACCGATATCGAGCCTTTCTATCCGGACCGTATGGCATCCCGCATCTTAGGCATGGGTGACGTGCTGTCGCTCATCGAAAAAGCTTCGCAGGCCATCGATGAGGAAAAGGCGGCAGAAGTCAGCGCCCGTATGATGTCCAACGATTTCGGCCTTGATGATCTTCTCGAAAGCATGCAGCAGATCAAGAAAATGGGCAACATGAACGATATTCTAGGCATGATGCCTGGAATGGGCAGCAAGCTGAAGGACGTGGAGGTCGATGATAAGGCACTGGGCCGCACCGAAGCCATGATCCGTTCCATGACACCCTATGAGCGCCGCCATCCGGACGTGCTGAACGCGTCCCGCAAGCGCCGCATCGTCAAAGGGGCCGGCGTGAGTATCCAGGAGCTCAACCAGCTCCTCAAACAGTATGATCAGTCCAAACAGATGATGAAACAGTTCTCCGGCGCTATGAAAGGCAAACGGCGCGGCGGTCTGGCGGGTCTGTTCGGGGGCAAGAATCCCTTCGGACTGTAAGTGATTTCGGGAAGTACCATAAACACATGGTTTTCTATATAAACAATAATTCGCAGGAGGTGAAATCATCATGGTCAAGATGAGATTAAAGAGAATGGGTTCCAAGGGAGCACCTTTCTATCGTATCGTTGTTGCGGATTCTCGTTATCCGCGTGACGGCCGTTTCATTGAAGAAGTAGGTATCTACGATCCGACCAAGGAGCCGAGCGTCATCCAGATCAACCAGGAAGCGGCTTCCAAGTGGCTCTCCCAGGGCGCACAGCCGACTGACACAGTTAAGAAGCTCCTTAAAATCGCCGGGATCGAGTGATCAATCGGAAAGCAGGGGGTAAAGCTGTGAAGGAACTGGTAGAAATCATCGCGAAGGCTTTGGTCGACCATCCGGATCAGGTTACCGTTACCGAGACGCAGAAGGAGAGCACGTTGGTCGTGGAGCTTCATGTTGCGCCTGAAGACATGGGTAAAGTGATCGGAAAGCAAGGCCGTATCGCCAAAGCGATCCGTACCGTTGTTAAAGCCGCGTCCGTTGGGGACGACGACAAAGTCGTGGTGGAGATCATCTGATCCCCGCACAATAATAAGCGAACCGGAAGCGAGGAGGAATATATCCTTCTCGCTTCTTATACCGTTTTAGAAAGAGGTTTCGTCATGGACGATCTGTTTCGTATCGGCCAGATCACAAGCGCCCATGGGATCCGGGGAGATCTGAAAGTATTTCCGGTCACGTCGGATCCGGACCGTTTCCTGGATATGGATCATGTGCTCGTCGCCCGCGAGGGAGAAGAAGCGCACACCAAGGAATATGGCATCACAAAAGCGTCACATTTCAAGAATCTGATCCTGCTGCATCTTGAGGGCGTAGAGGATCGGAACCAGGCGGAGGCCATGGCCGGACTGTCCCTGTGGGTGCGCCGGGAGGATGCGCTGCCGCTGGAAGAGGATGAATACTATTTCAAAGATCTACTGGATTGCGAAGTCGTGGATGAGGAGGGAGTCCGCGTGGGTACCGTCAGTGACGTGATGGAGACCGGTGCGAACGATGTCCTGGTCGTGGAAGATACGGAGGGCAAGGAATTGCTGCTGCCGATCATCGAAGATTGCATCCTGGAGATCGATGTGGAAGAGAAGAAGATCGTCATGCGCTGGATGGAAGGTCTGAAGTAAAATGAAATTTACAGTCATGACTTTGTTCCCGGACATGATCCTGGAGACCGCCAGGACCAGTATCATGGGTCGGGGGATGGAGGCCGGAGTGCTTTCGGTGGAAGCCGTGGACATCCGGGACTATACGCATAATAAGTTCCGGCATGTGGACGATTATCCTTTCGGCGGCGGCGCCGGCATGGTCATTGAGGCGGCTCCCGTATTCGAGTGCTGGCAGGATATCGTGCGTGATAAAGAAAAGAAGCCCAGAGTCGTCTACATGACGCCCAAGGGACGGACGTTCGATCAGCAGATGGCACGGGAACTGGCACGGGAGGAAGAGCTGATCCTGCTCTGCGGCCATTACGAGGGGATCGACCAGCGCGCGCTGGATCTGATCGTCACGGATGAGATCTCCATCGGCGATTATGTACTGACGGGTGGAGAATTGCCGGCGCTGGTGGTGATGGATGCGGTCGCACGCATGGTAGAGGGCGTTCTTGGCAATAGTACTTCAGCAGAAGATGAGTCCTTCTCAGGCATGTATCTGGAGTATCCGCAGTACACCCGTCCGCGTGTGTTTGAAGGCCTGGAAGTGCCGGAAGTCCTGTTGAATGGCAATCATGCGGCGATCGAAGCGTGGCGTCTTAGAGAATCCATGAAGCTCACGCTCGAGCGTCGTCCGGATCTGATCGATCCGGAACGGATGAGTGCAAAGGAACGCAAAATATACGATGAAATTGTGAAAAATCACGGTTGAAATCGACCTGCAAGTATGTTATACTTGTAAAGCTAAATATCGGATGCTCCGCTGTTACCACAACTTGCCGTTTTGGAGAGAGGCAAGCATGTATTATTGAGTGTCTTGGAGAGAAAGGAGGGTTAGCTCATGAATCCCGAAATCATCAAGAAGATTGAAAATGAGCAGCTTAAGGACAACGTACCTGCTTTTCGTGTAGGTGACACACTGCGTGTCTATGCCCGTATCGTTGAAGGTACGAGAGAACGTATCCAGATGTTCGAAGGCGTTGTCATTAAGCGCCAGGGTGGCGGTGTCAACGAGAACTTCACCGTACGTCGTGTATCTTACGGCGTTGGCGTTGAAAAAACGTGGCCGCTCAATTCTCCGACAGTAGATCATATTGAGGTTGTCCGCAGAGGTAAAGTTCGCCAGGCGAAACTGTTCTACCTTCGTGACAGAGTCGGTAAATCTGCAAAGGTCAAGGAACGTATCTGATTTTCTTAAACATTGGATGTTCCGCCAAGAGGGACTTTCAAAAGTCCCTCTTTTAACATTTTCAACGGGGTTTATTTCGCAGCTGGAGAAGCATAATGGATAGAGAAGAAAAAACCTACGATCTGTTCGAGACCGAAAAGGAAAGAACAGCAACCACGAAGAATACAGATCGGACACATTTAAAAAAGTTCGATTTTGACGATATATTGGATCAGGCTGAGGCAAAAGCGCAGACAGTCGAAAAATCACAGAAGGTCGAAAAGCCGAGAACAGCCGCAAGGTCTGCACCTGCTGAAAAGACGCAGTGGGAAGAGGTCGAGGACAAGCCGCGCAAGAAAAAGAAAAAAGCGTATGAGGAGCTGGATCTGGACGGCAATCCGGTGACCGGAACGGAAGAACAAAAGAAGAAGATCTACAGAAGAGACCGCAGAAGAGCTGCCGGGTCTCTTTTGGCCGGCATCTTCAGCTGGATCAAGGAACTGGCCATCGCGTTGGTCATCGTGTGGTTCGTCATCACTTTTGTAGCGCAGAACAACAGGGTCATCGGTACTTCCATGCAGCCCACGGTATATGCTAATGACATGGTCATCGTCAATAAGTTCATATATCGTTTTACTGCACCGGTACGGGGTGATGTCATCGTGTTCCCTTCCGTGGAGAATGGCGAAAAAGTCTTCCTAATCAAGCGGATCATCGGTCTGCCGGGAGACGTGGTCGACCTGCAGGATGGCAAAGTCATCGTCAACGATAAGGAACTGGTAGAGAAATATATCGCGGTCGAAACGACGCCGGTCAGCGGTCAGGTCACCTTCCCGGTCACCGTGCCCGAAGGGTGTTATTTCGTGCTGGGCGATAACCGTATCGTAAGCAAGGACAGCCGTTATCGATCCATTGGTATGATCCCCAAATCTCGTATCGTGGGGAAGGCGAGCCTCAGGATCTGGCCGTTCAAGAATATAGGTTTTATCGAATAAACATATGCAGAGTCCGGGTATGTAGTCCGGACTCTTTTTAGGAGTGATGATATGAGTGAGAGCAAGGCCATGATCAACTGGTTCCCAGGTCATATGACCAAGACCAAACGCCAGATGGAGGCCGATATCAAGCTGGTGGATCTGGTGATCGAAGTCGTTGATGGACGCATCCCCATGAGCAGCAAGAATCCATATCTGGATGAGGTCTGGAACCGGAAGCCCAGGATCATCGCCATCAATAAAAGCGATCTGGCTGATCCTGCGGTCACCAAAGCATGGACCGCCTGGTATGAGGCACAGGGTTTCGGTGTTGTGGAACTCAACAGCCTGGCCGGTGCCGGTACCGATAAGATCGGAGTCGTGGCTGCCCGCCTGTGTAAGGAAAAACGGGAACGGGACAAAGCGAGAGGCATCAAAGAGAGGCCGATCCGTATGATGATCACCGGGATCCCGAACGTGGGCAAATCTACGCTCATCAACACGTTGGCAGGACGTGCCGGCGCCAAGACGGGCAATAAACCTGGCGTCACCCGAGGCAAACAGTGGATCAAATTGAAGAACAACATGGAACTGATGGATACGCCGGGCATGCTCTGGCCGAAATTCGAGGATCAGACGCAGGCGGAACGGATCGGCATGGTCGGTTCCATCAAGGATGAACTGCTGGATATGGACGAGCTGGCGTTTCAGTTGATCCGTTATCTGATGGTCGAGTATCCGGAATTGCTCAAGGAGCGCTATAAACTGAGCGATGAGGATCTTAAACTGGAAGCAGTCCCACTGATCGAGCGGATCGGCCAGGGCAGAGGCTTTTTGGTCTCCGGCGGCATGATCGATTTTTCCCGTACGGCCCGCATGTTGATCGAGGAGTTCCGTTCCGGCAAGATCGGCCGCATCTCGTTGGAGCGGCCAGCGGAGGAAGATTGATCCATGGCATTATCATTGGAAGCACTGAAAGAGCGTTATCAGCTCATGTCAGAATATGAAGTGCAGGCTTTTGCACATGGGTATCATTGGGTCGGCGGCATGGACGAAGCAGGACGGGGCCCTTTGGCAGGACCGGTGGTCGCCGCTGCGGTCATCCTGGATCCGGAGCAGCCGGTCTACGGGGTGAACGATTCCAAGAAGCTCAGTGAAAAACGGCGTGCGGTGTTGAAACCGCTCATCGAAGCCCAGGCCATCAGTTTTGGGATCGGTATCGTGGACGAGCGGACCATCGACCGGATCAATATCCTGGAAGCCACCAAAGAAGCCATGCAGAAAGCGGTCGCTGCTTTAGATCCGGCGCCGGAACTGCTGCTCATCGATGCGTTGACGATCCCTCAGATCCGCATCCCGCAGCAGGGCATCATCAAGGGGGATGCGAAAAGTGTCTCGATCGCCGCGGCCAGTATTCTAGCTAAGGAGACCCGAGACGCGATCATGCGGGCATACGATGAGATCTACCCGCAATATGGATTCGCGAAACACAAAGGATATGGGACGAAAGAGCACATCGAAGCGATTCGTGCCTACGGTCCATGTCCTATCCATCGGAGGAGTTTCATCAAGAATTTTGTATGAACCATCGACAGACCGGAAACCAAGGAGAGGAAAAGGCAGCCCGATATCTGGAGCAGAAGGGATACCGGATCCTCGAACGTAATTTCTACACTCGTTATGGCGAACTGGACATCATCTGCCAAAGCCCGGAAGGCGTACTGGTAGCCTGTGAGGTCAAGTATCGGGCGAACACCCGGTATGGGGATCCGCTGGAAGCGGTGCGCCAGATCAAGCGCCTGCATATGAGCCGTGCGTTTCGGTTGTATCTGCTGAAGCACGGCGGTTTTGAACAAGCCGTCCGTTTCGACGTCATCGCGGTGTATGGTGATGGCCGTATTTGTCATATCGAGAATGCTTTTTATGAAGGAGCCTGAGAATGGAGTTTACAAGCAGTACCCTCACGATCCATGAAGAGGGCAACCTTTTCTACACGACATTTCCTGCTTTTGACCGGACAGGCAAAGTGCATCACGCGTTTTCCACGCGACGCGGCGGCATGAGCCAGGGCTACTATGCCTCCATGAATCTGGGATTCAAGCGCGGGGATGATGCGCAGACCGTCATGCACAATTTTCAGCGCATGAGCCAGGCCACTGGCATCTATGTAGGAGATATGGTCTTTTCTGATCAGGTCCATGGGGATCGCATCCTGTACGTCGATCAGCAGTACCGCGGCAGCGGGATCCTGAAGCAGCCCATGCTGGAGCAGGTCGACGGCCTGATCACAGATAAGAAACACGTGGCACTGGTCACGTTCCATGCGGATTGTGTACCGTTGTTCTTCCTGGACCCGGTGCGGGACGTCATCGGGCTGGCACACGCCGGGTGGAAGGGCACACTGAAAAAGATCGGAGCGTCCATGATCCACCGCATGCGGGAGGACTTTGGCTCCGATCCTGCGGACATCCTGGTGGGCATCGGCCCTTCCATCGGCCCTTGCTGCTTCGAGGTCGGTGCGGATGTGTTCAAGCCCTTCCGCGAAGCGTTTCCACACCGGGCAGGAAGCATGATCCTGTCCGCTGCTGTGGAGGACAAACGGTATCTGGACCTGTGGCAGGCGAATGAAGCAGCACTGCTCGAGGCGGGTGTGACAGCGGCACACATCACGGTGACGGATCTTTGTACCAAATGCCATCCGGACTATTATTTCTCCCATCGTTTCATGGGAAACCGCCGCGGGACGATGGCCGCCTTCCTGGAACTGTACTGATCGTGTACTTTACAGGATCCTGCGGATGGTGTATGATATATCAAACGCATCTGGCGTTTTTACAGTGATCTGAAAGACAAGGAGATAGATATTTGAAACCAATCGTTGCGATCGTCGGCCGGCCCAATGTTGGCAAGTCCACACTGGTCAACCGGCTTGCAGGAAAAAGAGTTTCGATCGTTAAAGATACACCCGGCGTTACCCGGGACCGCATCTATGCAGAAAGCGAGTGGCTGGGCCGCACTTATACGCTCATCGATACCGGCGGTATCGAGCCGAAAACGGATGACCAGCTGCTGCAGTACATGCGCGAGCAGGCGCTGACTGCCATCGATACGGCGGACGTCATCATCTTCGTGACGGATGGCCGAACCGGTCTGACCGATGCGGATCTCGAAGTCGGCAACATGCTGCGTCGCTCTAAAAAGCCCGTCGTCATTGCGGTCAATAAACTGGACAACATGAGGGACGTTTCGTCCATTTATGAGTTTTATGAGCTGGGATTGGGGGATCCGTACCCCATTTCCGCGGAGCAGATGCAGGGCGTCGGCGATATGCTGGACGCGGTCCTCGCGAATTTCCCGCCGGAAGACGAGTTGGCAGAGGAAGAAGAGATCCTGCACATCGCGGTCATCGGGAAGCCGAACACCGGAAAGTCTTCGTTGATCAACCGTCTGCTGGGTGAGGAAAGGGTCATCGTCAGTGACGTGGCCGGTACCACCCGCGACGCGATCGATACCAAGGTGACCTATGAGGGCAAGGACTACATCTTCATCGATACGGCAGGGATCCGCCGTCACAGCAAGATCAAGGAGTCGATCGAGCACTATTCCGTGCTGCGGGCAGTCACCGCCGTCGAACGGTGCGATATCGCCATCGTGATGATCGACGCGACGGAAGGTCTTACCGAGCAGGATGCCAAGATCGCGGGTATCGCCCATGATAACGGCAAGGGCGTCATTGTGGCAGTCAACAAGTGGGATGCCATCGAGAAGGATGACAAGACCATGTACAAGTACATCCGCGATATCGATACGACGCTGTCCTTCATGCCCTACGCACAGAAGATGTTCATCTCCGCCAAGACAGGGCAGAGGATCAGCCAGCTGTTCGAGGTCATCGACAGCGTGGCGGAAAACCAGAACATGCGGGTACAGACGGGCGTCCTCAACGACATCCTCTACGATGCCATGGCCATGTTCCAGCCGCCATCTGATAAGGGAAAGCGGTTGAAGATCTTCTACATGACCCAGGTCGCGGTCAAACCGACGACCTTCGTCTTATTCGTCGATGATGCGGAAATCATGCATTTTTCTTATAAGCGGTATCTTGAGACCCGGCTGCGTGATGCTTTCGGATTCCATGGAACTCCGATCCGCTTCATCATCCGGGAACGAGGGGAGAAAGATACAAAATAAACGGAGGATAGATGCGTCATGAAAGAACGTCTGATCTGTTTATTGATAGGCTATGGTGTCGGCTGCATCCAGACTGCCTGGCTGATCAGTGTGCTGCACTTTCGCAAGGATATCCGAAATTATGGGAGCGGTAATGCGGGTACCACCAATATGGCACGCGTGTTCGGTCTCAGCAGTGGGATCATTACGTTGATCCTGGATATTGCCAAAGGGGTGCTGGCCGTCTGTATTGCGGGTTGGATCTATGGGTTTGACTTTGTCAATACCTATCTCAGGCTATGGGCCGGCGTCGGCGCCGTCCTGGGCCACAATTTTCCGTTTTATCTGAAATTCAAGGGCGGCAAGGGGTTCGCTTCGTCCATCGGTGTATGGATCGCGATCGATTTTCGAGTTTTCCTTATTGCTGCGATCCCGGCTTTCAGCGTGCTTTTTGGACTGCAGTACATGTCCGTGACAGCGTTGACGGCTATGACCGCCGCATTCATCACGACCTGCTTCCTGTATGTTGGCAAAGTCCATGGAACGGAGGTCATCCTTCTCGCGGCATTCTTTATGGTCATGTCTTTTATCCGTCACAAGGATAATATCAAGCGGTTGATCCAAGGCAAGGAGAACAAGATCACCTTTGCCAAGACCGATAAAAACAAAAAGTAAGGAGCGTTACTGATATGGACTATCAAGCCTTGGCGGCTTACCTGTTTCCTCACATTACGACCACTCCGGAAGAGATCGAGGCCAGCTATCCGGCCAGGAATCTGAAAGAAGGGGCAAAGGTTACACGTATGGCACCCAGCCCGACTGGTTTCATGCATCTGGGCAACCTGTATGGGGCCCTGGTCGATGAGCGGCTGGCGCATCAGAGCGATGGTATCTTCTATCTGCGGATCGAGGATACGGATCAGAAACGTGAGGTGCCGGGCGGCGTTCAGACCATCCTGGAAGTCTTCCAGCGGTTTGGTCTGCCTTTCGATGAAGGTGCGACCCTGGACGGAGATAATGGACAGTATGGTCCGTACCGTCAGCGCCAGAGAGCTGCTATCTATCAGACCTTCGCCAAGGATCTGGTCGCAAGGGGACTGGCTTATCCGGATTTCACCACAGAAGAAGAACTTGCCGAGATGCATAAGCTTCAGGAAGAGCGCAAGGAAAACTTCGGTTATTATGGCGCTTACGCGGTCGGCCGCAACCTGACGTTCGAGGAGATCCAGGCGAAGATCGAGGCCGGACAGCCCTATGTCATCCGTTTCCGTTCCCCTGGTGACCCGGCGAAGAAGGTCTATCATACGGATCTGGTCAAGGGCAAGATGGAACTGCCTGAAAACGATCAGGACGTGGTCCTGCTGAAATCCGACGGCATTCCGACGTATCATTTCGCGCACGTCGTCGATGATCATCTGATGGGCACGACTCATGTAGTTCGTGGAGAAGAGTGGCTTGCCACGCTGCCGATCCATCTGCAGCTCTTTGATACCATGGGATGGAAGCGTCCGAAGTATATCCATACCGCCCAGTTGATGAAGATGGACGGTGGTTCCAAGCGCAAGCTTTCCAAGCGCAAGGACCCGGAACTTGCACTCGATTATTATTTCGAAGCCGGCGTCCCAGTGCCTGCCGTTCTGGAATATCTGATGATCCTACTGAACTCCAATTTCGAGGAATGGCGCCTGGCCAATCCGATGGCGGACCGCAACAGCTTCCCCTTCAATACCAAGAAGATGAGCTCTTCCGGTGCGCTGTTCGATATCGATAAGCTGCACGATGTCAGTCGTAACGTCATCTCCCGGATGAGTGCGGACGAAGTATACGATTATATCGTCACGTGGGCGAAGGACTTCGATCCGGAACTGTGCACCGTCATGGAAGCGGATCCGGCCTATGCAAAAGCGATACTCTCTATCGGACGCGGCGGAAAGAAACCGAGAAAAGACATTGGAACATGGAAAGACGTGCGTGGCTATATCGGTTTCTTCTATGACGGATTCTTCACACCGGATTACTCGAAGATGCCGGAGAAAGATCCGGCACAGATCCGTGAGATCCTGATCGACTATGCAGGACAGTATGATGAGACAGAGGATGCTTCCGCCTGGTTCGACCGTATCAAAGCGATGTGCCCGAAATATGGTTACACTGCCAATATGAAGGAGTATAAACAGGATCCTGCAGCTTTCGCCGGCAACGTCGCCGATCTGTCCACGATTTTGCGTGTCGCTGTTACAGGTCGCGAAAACTCGCCTGAACTGGAAGTGGTGATGAAACTGCTCGGTAAAGAAAGAGTCGTCCGCAGACTGCAGCAGGCTGCAGAAAACATGTAAGATCCATAACAAGCTTCACCTATACAAATCGATCGTTTGAATTCAAATAAAAAGGGCCATGTCCCTATATACTCATGAGCGATTTTTGCTTTAGCAAACCAAGCGAATGAGTATATAGGGACATGGCCCCCTTCTTATTTCAGAATTCAAACGACCGTGTTCGGCAGATCAAAAACGATGTCTTCAATATGAGCTGCCAATTCCTTCTGTTCGGCGCGGCTCATGTCCTTCATATAGATAGGCTTGCCGAAATAAGCATGGATCTCAGCGGGTTCGATGCTGAGACCTTTGTTACTTTCAAAGATACGATGTGTTCCATCGACAAAGACCGGAACGACAGCGGTCTTCGCGATACTGGCAGGTTTCAGACTGCCGGCTTTGAAAGGATTATGGGAATCACTGCGACTGCGGGTACCTTCCGGATAGATCGCCATATTCAGTCCCTGCTTCATGAGGTCTCCGGCTTTGAGGATGACCTCCATGGACTGGCGCAGATCACTGCGGTCCATGAAAAGACCACCGATCATACGGACCCACAAAGAAATGCCTGGGGCTTTTTTCAATTCTTTCTTCGCGATGAAAGCGGTCGGCGCTTCCATAACCTGCATCAGGACCGGAACGTCGAATATGCTTTGATGGTTACTGACGAAGAGGACCCCTTTCTCCTCAGGCAGGTTTTCCAGACCGTGGTAAACAACACGGGCACCGGTTGCATCCATCAGTTTTTTTGCCATTTCACGGATCAGATCGTATCCCGGCTTCCAGTCGCCATTTTCATAGGCGCGGAGCGCTTGTTTTTTTCTGCGCGGCGTAAGAACTTGTTTTATATAAAAGCCGACAGCTCGTAATGTGTATTTCAGCATGACGGACCTCCTTTGCATGCAATGTATATCAGTATCTTACTATAAATGTATCACTTTTTCAATGCTGCTTACAGATCTTCCTCAGAAATCGTCTGATTTTGGGATGGATCATGGAAGAAGCGATAGATGGAAGATGCGGCGCGCCGGTCGATGGAGGAGGCCTGCATCAATTCTTCTTCGGAGAGCCCGCGGATCGTATCGATCGAGCCGAAGGTCTGCAGCAGATCTTTTCGCCGTTTGGGGCCGATGTGTTCGATCTGATCCAGGATCGAGGCCACCTGATTTTGTGAACGCAAACGTTTGTGATAAGTGATAGCGAAGCGATGCGCTTCATCCTGGATGCGGGTGATCAGCATCAAGGCTTCATGATAGGTATCCAGAGAGTATTCGATATCCTGATAGATGAGGCCGCGGGTATGGTGACGGTCGTCCTTGACCATGCCGGCCACAGGGATCTCCAGATTGAAGCGACGCAGCACGTCCTCACAGATCTGCACCTGACCACGGCCGCCGTCCATAAGGATCAAGTCGGGCAGACGTGTGAATTTGCCAAGGGAGATGTCTGTCTGATCCGTGCTCATCTTGCGCATTTCATCAAAGGCATGTCGGAAACGGCGCGTCAGGACTTCCTCCATGCTGGCGTAATCGTTGGCACCCTGGACGGTCTGGATACGGAATTTGCGGTAATCACTGTTCTTAGGCCGGCCATTTTCATAGACGATCATGGAGCCGACGGATTGGAAACCGAAGGTGTTGGAAATATCGTAGGCTTCGATGCGCTCCGGGAAACTGTCCTCGTCCAGACCAAGACAGTCAGCGAGCTGCTGCAACGCTCCAAAGGTGCGCAGCTCATCTTGGCGCATCTTCTCAGCGAACTGCGTCAAAGTGATCTGCGCGTTCTGCAAAGCAAGCTGCATCAAGTGTGCCTTCTCACCGCGCTGCGGCACAAGGATGTGCACGCGGCTGTCCTTCTGCACGGAAAGCCAGTCCTCCAAAGTCTCCCGGTCGTCAGGTTCGACGGAGACCAGCAATTCTTTGGGAACGAAAGGAGTGCCGCTGTAAAACTGCTGGATGAAGGCTGCCACGATCTCGGAAGGCATATCTACGTCGGCACCATCCATGAAGAAGTGTTCCCGACCGATGAGTTTGCCTCCACGGATGAAGAAGGTCTGGACCAGGGCGGTTTCCTCTCCCAGTGCCAGCGCGATCACGTCCCGGTCGTCCTCGGAACCTGCATGATCGATGCGCTGTTTCTGTCCCAGCTTTTTCAGGTTCTCGATCTGGTCCCGATAGATGGCTGCCTGCTCGAAATCCAGGGCGTCCGAAGCCGCCAGCATCTTCTCACGGATCCCATCGGTGACGATCTGATAATGACCGTTCAAAAGTTCCAGTGCCTGGTCGACAGAAGCGCGGTACGTCTCCGGATCGACCTTACCGGTACAAGGCCCCATGCATTGTCCGATGTGATAATTCAGGCAAGGCCGCTCCTTGCCGATGTCTCGCGGCAGATCCCGGTTGCAGTGGCGCAGGGCCCAGATGTTTTTCAACATATCCAAGGTTTCACGCATACTGCTGACGTTGGTATATGGGCCGAAATACCGGGCATCGTCCCTTTGGACGCGGCGGGTGACAAAGATGCGGGGATACATTTCACCCACCGTGACCTTGATATAGGGGTACTGTTTGTCATCCTGCAGCATGGTATTATACGGAGGATGGTTCTGCTTGATCAGCTGGTTTTCCAGGACCAGCGCTTCCAGCTCGGAATCGGTCACGATGTATTCGAAATATTCGATGCGGCTGATCATTTTGCGGATCTTCGGTGACTTTCCACGTGTACTTTGGAAGTACTGCCGCACCCGGTTTTTCAGATTGATGGCTTTGCCCACATAGAGGATGGTATCGCCTTCCTTCATGATATAGACGCCGGGACAGGACGGAAGTTTACGTACTTCTTCCTGGATATCGAACATGACCGCACCTCCTTTTTCACCGTAGCTGCATACTTCTGTATTATTATACTATATTCCGTCAACCTTGACAATAAAAGACGGGTTTGATATCATTATGCCGATATAGAAAGGCAGCAGACTCATGAGTGATAATAGAAGAAAAAGAAAGAAAAAGAATAAAGGGCAGCCGGGCATCAAGGAGATCGCGCTCCTGATCGTGGCGGCAGCCTTTTTGTTATGCGCCATCATCCTGATCACCAGAGGGATCCGGAAAGACAAGGCGGAAAAAGAAGCACGCAGAAGAAACGCTTCTTCCGAATCATCTTACGAAGAAGAAAGCCTTCCGGAACAAAAGTTAACGGTCTCGGTAGAGGGGGAGACGATCCCCTGTCTGCAGCAGGACGATGGCCTCTATGTGGGATTCGATGAGTGCAATGCGAAGGTCCTGCATGATGGTCTGATCCTGGATGAAAAGAACCAGCAGTTCTTCTATACGACGTTGACGGAGGGCAAGCAGAAATTCCCTAAGGCGGATGTTCCATTGATGACCAAGTTCGGCATCGATTTCATACAGCTGGACTGGGTCGCGCAGAACTTCTACGTTACAGTGGAGCAGGAGGATGCCATGACGTTCCAAATCACGCCTCTTGCACCGGTGGATGAGAGCAGCGTACTGAAGGCTAAACTCCCATCGCAGCCCATCTCCATGTTCTGGTTCCAGGATTTCACCGGAGGCTATGATGATGATCAGAAAACGACTGTGAAGAAGAGCAAGGGCAATGCGAACGTGATGTCTCCGACTTGGTATTCCCTGCAGGAAGACGGAACGTTCAAGAGCCTGGCCAATAAGAAATGGGTGAAGTGGGCCCATAAAAATGATATGCAGGTGTGGGCACTGGTCGATAATGGGTTCGACAGCGCGTTGACCCTGGAAGTTCTTGCTGATGAAGAGAAGCGCGAAGCTATGATCACGTATCTGTTGGAGCAGTGTCAGACACTGGGACTGGATGGGATCAATCTGGATTTTGAGGCGCTCAACGAGGAAACAGCCCCGTATTTTGTAGAGTTCGTGCGTGAAGCCGGAGCCGTATTGCGGCCGGAAGGTTATATCCTGAGTGTGGACGTTTCGGTACCGATGCGCTGGTCCGCCTACTACCGCAGGGATCTTTTGGCGGCGGCTTGTGATTACTGCATCGTCATGGCCTATGATGAGCACTACAGCGGCAGTGAAGCCGGCAGTGTATCTTCCATGGGATTTACAGAGACTGCCATCCACGATATGTTGGAATTGACGAGCAAAGAGAAACTGATCCTGGGGATTCCTTTCTATACCCGGGTCTGGACTATTACGGAAAGTGAGACCAGCTGCAAAGCCTGGACCATGAACGGGGTGACCGATTATATGGCCAGTTGGGAACTGGAGCCTGTATACGATGAAGAAAGCGGCCAGGATATGATGATCCAGGAGGATGAAGATACAGGCACCGTATATAAGGTCTGGATCGAAAATGCGAAGTCTGTTCAAAAGCGCCTGGATATGGCAAAGCAGAATGAGTTGGCTGGAGTGGCCGCCTGGAAGATCGGTATGGAATCCAATGACATCTGGCCTTTGATGCAGGCGTATATGAAGCAGGAAGGAGCCGCAGCGGATGATTGATACGGGTGAAGAGATCCGCCGTTATATACTGATCGCGGTCGAGACCGGCCGTGCGCCGCTTTCGGCAGACGCGTCTTTGGATGAACTCCGGTCTTTGCTGGAGACTGCGGGCGGTGAGGAAGCCGGCCGTATGATCCAGCCCTTGGAAGCGCCATCCGCCCGCAGTTATTTCGGTACGGGCAAGATCGAAGAACTGAAAGAACTGCTGAGACAAACTGGGGCCGATGGCGTGATCGCCGATGACGAGCTGACGCCGGCCCAACTGCGCAATCTGGGGGATCTTCTGGATACGCAGATCTTGGATCGGACCACGTTGATCCTGGAGATCTTCGCGATGCGTGCCCATACCCGGGAAGGCCAACTGCAGGTCGAACTGGCGGAACTGCGCTATCGATTGAGCCGCCTGTCCGGCTTCGGTGCCACCATGTCCCGACAGGGCGGTGGCTCCGGTGTGCATGCCCGTGGTGCCGGTGAAACGAAACTGGAATTGGATCGCCGTTACATCCGCGGACGTATCGCAGCGCTCAGGCAGGAATTGGAGGAGATTACGGCGCAGCGGGATATCCGCCGTAGCCGCAGACAGAAAAATGAAGTGCCCATGGTCGCGCTGGTGGGCTATACGAATGCCGGAAAGTCGACCATCTTCAACCGGCTCACACAGGCCGGTGTACTGGAAGAGGACAAACTGTTCGCCACGCTGGATACGACGACCCGTCGCCTGGAGCTTTCGAACGGCCGGGAGATCATTCTGGCGGATACGGTCGGTTTCATCCAGAAGCTGCCGCACCATCTGGTGGATGCTTTCCACGCAACTTTGGAAGAGGTGGCCTATGCGGATCTGCTGGTCCATGTGGTCGACAGTTCCGATCCAAAGGCTTCGCTCAACATGAAGATCACGATGGACGCCATGCAGTCGTTAGGCGCTGGTGACAAACCGATCATCACGGTCTTCAATAAGAACGATCTGCCGCAGCCGACTGAAACAGCGGGTCCGGACTATCTATCAGAGGCGATCCTGCATATCTGTGCCTATGAAGCAGAAGGGCAGCAGGCTTTGCTTACTGCGGTCGAGACGGCACTGGACAAGCAGATGCATCCGTCTGAGATGCTGATCCCGTATGATAAGGGCAGCATCATCAATCTGCTGCATGAAAACGGTTCCGTCATCGAAGAGGACTATCGTGAAGATGGGATCTATATCAAGGTCCAGCTGAACAGTACGGATCTTGGCCGCTATCAGGCGTATTTGTTGAAATAGGAGATGAGTAAGATCGATACACGATGGATCCGGGAGGACGAGCCGCTGTTGGATGCGGCGCTTGCCCTGCGCGCAGGGCAGCTTGTAGCCTTCCCGACGGAAACAGTCTACGGACTGGGGGCTGATGCTCTGAACGAGGATGCGGTACGGGCGATCTACACTGCAAAAGGCCGGCCTTCGGACAATCCGCTGATCGTGCACGTTTATCCGGGATTTGACCTGGAACGGGTGGTCCGGCAAGTACCGGTCAAGGCACAAAAGCTGATGGACGCGTTCTGGCCCGGCCCGTTGACATTGATCATGCCCCGGCGTGAGAACGTCCCGTATGCGACCACCGGCGGTCTGGAAACCGTAGGCGTGCGCATGCCATCACATCCTAAAGCAATGGAACTGCTGCGTCTGGCTGACGTTCCGGTCGCGGCACCAAGCGCCAATCGATCCGGAAGACCAAGCCCTACGACGGCCGCCCACGTGTGGGAGGATATGCAGGGACGGATCTACGGCATCGTAGACGGTGGCCCTTGTACGGTCGGTCTGGAATCGACCATCATCGATATGACAGGGGATGTGCCCATGCTGCTCAGGCCCGGAGGGATCACGTTGGAGATGCTGCGGTCTGTCATAGGAGAGGTTGCGGTGGAACCGTCCGTAGCCAAGGGACTGGCGATCTCGAAAGAAGAGCATCCCAGGGCACCAGGAATGAAATACCGGCACTACGCCCCCAAAGGATCCTTGGTGCTGCTGCGGGGAAGCGATGCTTCCAAGACCCGGTATCTTAAGGCCCATCTGCCAGAGGTACAGGGGAAAGCAGGGGTCCTTGCCAGCAGTGAGTGGATCCGGCAGATGCAGCAGGTCCTGGACGTTTCAGAACTGCATATCGAAGACCTGGGCAGTCGGACCCAGCCGGATACTATGGCACGCCGTTTGTTTGGAGCGCTGCGCAGTTTTGATGAAAACGGATGTACGGATATTTTCGGTGAAGCTTTGCAGGAAGATGGTTTGTTCATGGCTATGATGAACCGCATGCGCCGCGCGGCTGCCGGCGTGATCCTGCCGGTGGATCCGGTGGAATAAGAGGAGAAGAAGAAAACGATGGAAGATACCTTGACTGAGCGCATACAAATGTGCTATCGCATCTGTGATGCGATGAACAAAGCCGGTATGGCCAAAGGCACGACCTTGCCGCTCAGAGAACTGCTGCGCACAGAATTTGTGAAGTTCATGGTATATTTGTCGACCGCTGACGGAACCGCATCTCCAGAAGAACTGGATTTCATCGCTGAAGCGGGCGATATGAAGATGACGATGTCCCAGCTGGACCAGTTCAAACGGGCTCAGCGTATCGATTCTCAGCTTTTCTCGACGGAAGTCCCGAAGGCACTGAAATATTTCGTCCTGGCGGATGCGGCTCATAAACTGCCGAAACCGCCGGTCAAAGGATCGGTCTCAGATTATTTGCTGGCCACCTATCAGGAATTGGGCCAAGCTTTTATCGCCTGCAATGACGTGACTACAGATCACGAAGTCAAGCTGTTGACCGATTTCCTGCTCATGGTCGAGAAATTCATGAAGGAATACGGCATCTACCCGGTCCATGCCACGAAGAAGATGAAGCCCAAGAAAGGGCAGGCTGCCCAGCAGCCGGAGGAAAAACCGCGCGTGGAGGATCTTTTGGTCGAACTCAACAGCATGGTCGGTTTAGACGGGGTGAAACGCGAAGTCAACAGCCTTGTCAATTTGCTGCAGGTACAGCGCCTGCGGGAGAAGCATGGGCTAAAGAACACCGTCATGTCCCGGCACCTGGTCTTTTCCGGTAACCCAGGCACCGGCAAAACGACAGTCGCCCGTATCATAGCACAGATCTATAATGCATTGGGCATCCTGGAGACGGGTCAGATGATCGAAGTGGACAGGGCTGGTCTGGTCAGTGGCTATATCGGCCAGACGGCAACCAAGGTCACGTCTGTCATCGAAAGTGCGTTGGGCGGGATCCTGTTCATCGATGAAGCCTATTCCTTGACTGTCAACAAAGGCGAGGGAGATTTCGGTCAGGAAGCGGTGGATACGCTGCTGAAGGCGATGGAAGACCATCGTGATGATCTGATCGTGATCGTGGCAGGATATTCCGACCTGATGCAGGAATTCCTGGCCAGCAACCCTGGACTGAAATCACGCTTCAATACATTCATCGAATTCAAGAATTACACCCCGGACGAGTTGATGCGGATCCTGGATCAGATGTGCGTGAAGCAGGACTACAAGCTTACAGACGAGGCAAAAGAATACGCCCGTGCTTATTTCGAGATCCAGTCGAAGCAGGAGAATTTCGCTAACGCCCGCGAAGTCCGGAACTTCCTGGAACACGCGATCTCCCGCCAGGCCACCCGTCTGGTGCTCAACAAGATCACCGATAAAGAAGGATTATCCTTACTGACACTAGAAGACGTACAAGAGAATAACTGATATACGCGGATACCTCCGGAGAAGGTCATAAATGACAACTTCTCCGGAGGTATCCGTGTATAT
>JAEEGL012808351.1_pt1 | contig 24297 bp, 15 predicted proteins | sample 9134231 | NCBI WGS metagenome assembly JAEEGL01 (sample SAMN16246548, study PRJNA631951) | gut metagenome | biome: gut microbiome; feature: rumen; material: fiber-attached | host: Bos | place: Iran: Karaj | collected 2018-10
AATGAGAAAGTGAAATGCGAGGCTGCCGAAAGGCGGTCTCCAGAGAATAAAACAGGCGTCTAACAGGCGTCGCATCTTATCGGAGTAGTAAAATGGCCGTTCAACAAAGTAAAGTCAGCAAGAGCAAAGTCCGTATGCGCCATGCCGCAAACCGCTATAAAGGCGTTCAGGCATCGGTCTGCAAGAGTTGCGGAGAACCCTGCCTTCCCCATCGCGTCTGCAAGCACTGCGGTATGTATGATGGCAAGCAGGTCATCACAATCAAGCAGAAGAAGAGCGACGAGCAGTAATAGTTCTGTCTGGTGCATTGCATCAGTGGAAGATTGAGACATCTGAAATACGGTTTCGGATGTCTCATTTGAATAAATGCGGGATGGATGATAGGTGTATTGTGCCCGCATTGAGTCGTGATTTTTATATTTTGCTTATTATCAAGAACTTATGCAAAAGGCCTGATAGATGACCATGCCCATTGTCAAAGTTGCTGTGGATATAATGGGGGGCGACAATGCGCCTGACGCCATCCTTCTGGGGGTGGGCGAAGCTCTCCAAATGTTTGGAAACAAGTACCAGTTGCTATTGGTTGGTCCAGAGGAAAGAATATCCGCGAAGTTGAAGGAAATGGGTGTATATGGTGACAGTCGCATAGAGATTGTGAATGCGACTCAAGTCGTGGAAATGAGCGAGCATCCAGCGCAGGCCTACAGGACGAAGCGAGATTCGTCAATAACCGTTTGCATGGAGATGGTGCGCCAGAAGCGCGCCGATGCTGTGTTCAGCGCGGGCAACACAGGCGCGGCTGTAACCTCCGCATATTTTAAATGGCGTATGCTGCCTGGAATAGAGAGACCAGGCATTGCGACCATGTTTCCGACTGAAGGCAAGCCTTTTCTGCTTTTGGACAGTGGTGCGACAGTTGACTGCACCCCTCTGAATCTTCTACATTATGCTTTAATGGGCAGCATCTATATGAGCAATGTCCAGAAGCGCAAGAATCCGCGTGTTGGACTTCTTTGCAACGGAACGGAGGAAGGTAAGGGAAACAAGCTTGTTCAGGATGCGTATCAGTTGCTGAAGCGTGCTGAAGGCATTAATTTCATCGGCAATGTCGAGGGGCATGGCTTGTTTTCGGGGGACGTAGATATCGTCGTCTGCGATGGTTTTGTCGGCAACGTCGTGCTTAAGAGCAGTGAGCAGTTGGCGATAGCCATGCAACATCTCATCAAGCGCAGCATAATGAAAAAACTTTTATGGAAGCTCGGGGCCATTATGGTGAAAGGTGCCTTTTCCGAGTTCAAGAAACAGACGGATTATTCAGAGATAGGTGGTGCGCCCTTGCTTGGCGTCGGAGGAGTCTGCATCATCGGTCACGGCATATCAGATGCCAAGGCCGTCAGGAACGGAATTAGACTTGCGGGGGACTTTGTTCGCCAGCATGTCAATGAGACCATCGCCGACAAGGTGAGGGCTTTGAACCTTCTCTGAAATATGCTATTGAGGGGCAGGGGAGGAATGTGTCGCTTGCTCTGTTTGGAATTTTTAGGATGTCAGTCATGGAAAAGATAGGATTCATGTTTGCGGGGCAAGGAGCGCAGACTCCTGGAATGGGAGCGGCGATTGCTCATGATAATGTCTCTGCGCGGCGCATTTTCGAATTAGCGGACGCCATTCTTGGCTACAGCTTGTCAGATATCTGCTTCAATGGTACAATGGAGCAGTTGACTCCATGCGCGGTCTGCCAGCCAGCCATTTTCACCGTGTCCATGGCCGCCCGCGCGGCATATCTTTCAGAGCATGAAGGAGTTGAACCAACGATTTGCGCAGGGCTAAGCTTAGGCGAATTTTCAGCGGCGTGTACGGCTGGAGTCTTTGATTTCGAGAATGGTCTGAAACTTGTCGCCGAACGGGGACGGCTAATGGACGAGTGCTGCCGAAAGTTTCCAGGTGGCATGGCGGCTGTTTTGGGTGGCAAGGTTGAAGATATTGAGGAGGCCTGTCGTCAGGCCGATATCGATGTCGCCAACTACAACTGCCCTGGACAGATTGTCATAAGCGGTGAGAAAGAGGCTTTGGACAAGGCTTGCGGACTGTTGGACGGCAAGGTTATCCGTGTGGTCAGGCTGAGTGTCGCTGGTGCTTATCATTCAAGGCTTATGAAGCCAGCAGCAGATGCCTTTGCGGAAGTGCTTGAGAGAAGTAGCCTCGCAGAGCCACACGTTCTTTTTGCCCAGAATGTATCTGGCGGAATAGTCTCTGATGTTTCGGAGATACGATGCAATCTTCAGCGTCAGGTGGCATCCAGTGTGCGTTGGGAGCAGTGTGCCAGAATCATGATGGAGCATTCGCAGCGGCTCTTGGAGTTTGGGCCTGGCAATGTTCTCAGTGGCTTCATGAAACGCATAGACCGAACATTCCCTGCAGAAGTTGCCATAAGGTGTTAATTTCTGATTAATAACTGACAATGAGGTGAATATGCGAAAAATAGTCCTTATGATGTTGGTCGTAGTCCTGATGGCGTTTGGTCAGGATAGCGCGATGCCAGAAAATCCGTGGTTTGACCACATTCGCAGACCGACCACCGCAACTCATGAGGACCTTTGCGCATTGGCTAAAAGTCTGCATGCGGCGTTCAAAAGCGGGACGCCATCAAAGAAAATCGCGACTCTTGCGCCTGCCGATGGTTCGCCGCGAGCAGTTTTCATAACCATTGGCGGTAACACATGGCCTGGTAGAACATATTTTGGTGTTGGCATGAGTTTCAGCGCGGCGCTTGAGACGGCAGCGCAATATTTGATTTCCAACGAGCCTGAATTTGCCAAAGAGACGGTTAAGCTCGCCAAATCTATAAATGAAGAGAGGGCTAAGCAGGGGAGGGCACCTGCGAAGGAGTGGATTGAGCGTCAGGCGCATCCGATTGAATGGAATTGGCTGAAGCTTGATGTCGTGCAGGTTGCCAAGCCTGCGTATGGCTTCATAATGTCGAAATCCAGAATTGCTCTGACAAGTCTTGTCGGTTTTTCGTTTGGTCCAGACATGGGATATGCGTTCACGCCTGACCAGATAACAGGCCGTTGTCTTATCACAGATGCAGGATACATTGCGCCAATGAAGGTCGGGAACCTTATTTCCGAAAACTACAACTGGCCAGCACTGAAGATTTGGATGAAGCTAAGCGGCGTAAACACAGGACACAGAATATGCCTTTTCGAGACGGACTCTTATTATTCCGATGGCAACGAGTCTTGTCGCCTTTACAGAGGACATCGCTTGTTTTCCGCACCGCCAGACGAAGAGGCGTGTCGCAAGATGATGCAGGCAAACGTTGCCCGTCTTGTTGCGATGGTCGAGCCGTCGGGCGCAATCAGACCGCCGATGACAGCATGGATATCCACCACAAGGGATGAAAAGGATGCAGGAGCAAAGGCCGCTGCAAAGAAGAACAGGAATCCCATGGTGGAATCTCAGGACGATGTCCTGTTTGATGAGTCGTTCGACGTGAAAGCGGAATTGGCGATGGTGCTCGCGAAAATCGCCCACATGACGGGCGACGAGTCGTTGAATAATGTTGCATTGCGTGCATTGTCGCCTGTCATTCAGTCGATGAAAGTCTATGGTAAGGATTCGGCGGCTATCATAGAGACTGAAAAGCTTCCAGAAGGTTCGTTTCTTTCGCCGCAAAAGGTGTCTCTGCTAAAGACAAATGCCCTTGCCTGTTTGGCACTTATGGAACTCAAATCGAATGGCATGGAGGTCGCCTCTGGAATAGACAATTCCATACGTCTTTTGGTTTCCCATATAAAGAAGCAGTTTTCAACTGGATGCGATTTCATCGCTGGCCGCTACTGGAGCACTGGTAAGCCAATGAATGACGAGCTGCATGGTTCACTTGCACAGGTTGAAGATGTTTCCATGGCCGCTTTAGCGCTCAGTAAGTTCGCGGAAATATATTCAGACGACGAGACCTTAAAGTTTTCGGATTCAATAATAGATGATTTGATAGAGTTCAAGATTACAATTCTTCCAATAGAGTCGCTGACATTGAATCCATGGATGGCGGAGGCTATCACACGTCGCAAACGTGAGGACAAGAAATATTGGGTTGCGCTTCTTAAATTGGCAGGGGGAATCACTTCAATGACTGACAAAGCTCCGCTGTATCCAGACTATTATGGCGCCGTTCGCAGATTTCCAAGCTGTACCGCCGCCGCTGAGCACACATGGATGCTTGCGCTGATTTCAAGAAAGCTTCGTGAATTGGACAAGCCATATCTTGCGAACGAGCAGTTGGAGGAGGCGATGCCGATTCTGCTTTTCCAAAGTCAGGCGTTCATTGATGTGCAGTCCTCCTGCGTGATGCCGAGTCCTGCGGCGTACGTTTCATTTTTCAGAGACAACCTTGAGAACTATGGCTTTAATCTTGAGGGGCAACTGGCGCAGATTCAATCGCTTGCGGAAATCTCAACCGAACTCAAGGCGACAAAAGAACTCAAACTCAAGACCATTTTGGATGATGTTGTCAAGGCCAGAAAAGAGTCTGACATCCATCCAGGACCGCTTACAGTTGAGTTGATACTAACCAATGAAAAGGATGTTGATGGAATGCACAGGGATTTGCTTGGTGGTGTCACACAGGGCAAGACAATACGTAAGGTCCTGAAGGCACCTTCTGGCGGTCAGAAGCCTGCATCTAAAACAAAGAAAAAGAATAATTGAGATGACAAAGCAAAAAACGCAACGCTCTTTAGGATTCGGGAAGAAAGCGTTCCTGAAGCCTGACGATGTATTTTTTCCAGGCTTTTTCTGGATGTGGAACACGAAGTTGGTGCGCGAGACTCTTTTCAGGCAGATGGACGATATGGTCGCGCATGGTTCACGAGCAGTCTGCATTCATCCATATCCAAATGCCTTCAGACCCAATCCCGCAATCATAAAGGCGGGCCTTGGAATGTCCCCCGATTATCTCACAGATGAATATCTTGACATTCTTTCAGATGTCATTGACTATGCAGAGAAGATAGGCATGGTGCCTTGGTTGTATGACGAAGGTGGTTGGCCGTCCGGCAGTGCCTGTGGACAGGTTTATGCCGAGAATCCAGAAGCGTTTGCACAGCGGTATATCGCGCATGGGGAGGATGGACAGCCGATTGTAAAAAAACAAGAGTACGACCCATCGCGAACCGCCCCATATCCCTCAATCGTCGAAAAAGGTGTCACAGAGACTTTCATAAGGCTTACCCATGAGAAGTTCCGTAAACGTTTTTCCAGACATTTCGGCAAGACCTTGAAGTTCGCGTTCATGGATGAACCCGACCCGCCATACTCTTGGCCAGGGGAACGTCTTGGATGGTCAACCGACTTTCCGCAGGAGTTCCTCCGCCGCAAGGGCTATGACATTATGCCATATCTTAAGGCGCTTCTTGACGCTCCAGAGGACTGCGATGACAGTCTTAAAAGAGTGCGAATCGACTATGCAGATGTGCGTTCCATGCTTTTCAACGAACGCTTTATGATTCCTATAAAAGAATGGTGCAATGCGAACGGACTCCTTTCAGGCGGTCACATGAACGGCGACGACAATCCACGCTATAATGGCATTTCAGGCTATGCGCACATCCTAAGGGGGCTTCGTAATCTTGACGTCCCTGGAATCGATGTGATATGGCGGCAACTGCATCCTGACAAGAGCGTTGACCGCGAGACACAAATGGCCTCGGCGCAAATCATCAGGGATGGTGTTCCAGACTGTCCACACAATGGTCCATTTCCAAAGTATGCGTCGTCAGCGATGCACCAGAACGGCGGAAAATACGCAATGGCCGAATCATTCGCTATTTACGCCGACAGTCTGACGCCCGATGAGATGAAATGGCTTCTCGATTACAACCTTGTTCGCGGCATTAATCTCTTCGTCTTCAGTTCATATTCGGCGGACAATTCGGGCGCAAGGATGGCGGGGGGCGGTCCGCATTTTGGATATGCAGACCCATATTGGCCGTTCATGAAGCCATTGTTCACTTACGCGGCAAGAATTGGTTCAATGCTTGCAAAAGGCAAGCCTGTCATAAAGACGGCAATGCTTTATGATATAAGGAGTATATGGGCAGGAGGTCGCGATGCCGACAACGCCTTGAAACGCCACCAGCAGATGGCAAGCCGCCTAATGAGAAATTGTTCGGACTTTGACTTCGTTGACGACAATCAGATTGCCGACGCCGTCCTCTGCAAGGACGGCACACTTAAAATCGGCAAGATGCGTTACAGCGCCATTGCATTGCCTGCATCTCGCTGGATGCTTGCTTCCGCCCGCAGAAAACTGAGACGTTTTGCGGCCAAGGGCGGTCTTGTCCTTAAATACAAGGATTTGGATAAGGCACCGAAGACCTGCGACGTCACTGGAAGTGACAGCATCAGGGCGTGTCGGCGGGACTGCGGAGCGTCCAGCCTCTATTTTCTCTGCAATGAGAGCCGCAAAGCCGCGAAGGTTCACATCAAGCTTGAAACACAGTCGAATGTCGTCCTTTGCGACACGGAGACTGGCAAGTTCATGGAGATGCCTGCTGTCAACGGCGAGTTTGATTACGAGTTTCCGCCTTGTGGTTCTGCTCTTTTCCTTTGCAACGCAAAGGCGGACGAGCCTTTCGAAAATCACCTGAACGGCAGGAGAATTGCACTGAAAGAGTGGAAGATGCGTCCGCTCCGCAAATATGCCTTTGGCGAGAATGATTTCGAATTCACGGACTATACAGACGTGGAGGCGAAAAATGTCGCTCTTGGCGACTGGCGAAAGGAACTTGGAGAAGAATATTCAGGGACTGCGGTTTATTCCACAGTTGTTGAGGTTGCTGAATCTTGTGAAGCTGAATTGGATTTGGGGCGAGTTTGCCATTGTGCGCGAGTTAAGTTGAACGGCAAGGAGTTGCCGCTAAAGTTCTTCGGACCGTTCAGATATAAAGTTAGGTTGCAGAAAGGAAAGAATACTCTTGAGGTGATCATTGCAAATGCCCTAGCTAATGCCACATCACCTAAATATTTGCGTGATAAGGTGTACGAGAAATTTCCACCTCGGTCATCATATGAGAGAATGGCTGAGGTCTTCAACAAGTCGAACCACGAAAGTGGATTGTACGGACCTGTGTTCTTAACATTAAATAAAGGAGAAAAGCGATGATTAGAAAGTGGTTGTGCCTGCTGTTGTTGACATGTGTGGCGTTTGGTTTTGAGTTTTCGAAAAATGGCAAGCCACTTTGCGTTATTGCGAAGCCAGAGACTCCAGCGGAATTCGATGATCTTGCTGTTGAGGACTTGAGGAACTTCCTTGGGCAAATTACAGGCGCCGATTTTAAGGTCGTCCCTGAGGCAGAGGCGAAAGAAGCCGCAATTTATGTTGGGCAGTCAAAATTCGCCGTTTCCAAGGGCATTGACCTTGAAGGCTTCGGGAAAGAGGAATGGTTGATTCGCGAAGACGGAAAGGCACTGATAGTCTGCGGCGGCAAGCCTGTAGGCTCTTTCTATGGCGTGTGGCGGCTCCTTAACAAGCTTGGCTGTGTTCCGCTTAACATGGAGCAGACTGCCGTCAAGAAGAATCCGAGCCTGAAGGTAAAGATTGCTGAGGAGAGGAAGAAGCCTGCCTTTGACGGACGAATCATCTACGATGGTTTCGCTGTTGGCTCAACGCTTATGGGAATTCCAGACAAAGACCTTATGGACTACAAGATGTGGCTTATGAGAAGCTTCATTAATGGCAAGCAGCATCGTCGTGTCCAACCGCTCTATGAAGGTGATATGCGCCGTGTCTCAACGGATCCGCAGTGGCATACACTCAGCCTCTACGTTCCTGTTTACCTTTATGATAAGCATCCAGAATACTTCTCCATGAATGAGAAGGGAAAGCGTGTTAGACCGCGTACGAGTCAGGCGGGCGGTTCAGTCTGCATGAGCAATCCAGAAGTTCAGAAGATTGCCCTTGACAATCTTCGCCGCATCGTGAAGAACGACCGTGATAAGCTTCCAAAGGATAAATGGCCTATACTATATGATGTCACGCTTCTCGACAACTATCCCATCATCTGCCTCTGTCCGAACTGCAAGGCAATCATTGACGAGGAGGGCGGAAACATGGGGCTTCTGCTCCGCTTCATCAATCATCTCGCAGAGAATATTGACAAAGAGTATCCTGGAGTCATGATAAGGACTTCCGCCTACGGTGCCACTGGCAGTGCTCTTGAACCGAAGACCAAACCCGCCAAGAACGTCATGATTGAGGTGGCCGATCTATTCGTCAATTGCGACTGCTTCCATCCACTGTCGCACGAGTTCAACAAGCCTGCTTTGGAGAAGTTCGAGGCCTGCCGCAAACTTGGCGCGCCGCTTGCAGTATGGGACTACTGGAACTTGTACTTTGAGCCGCCACGCATCGAGACAATAACTCACGCGATTCAGCCAGATTTGCAGTATTTCCACAAGATAGGAGTCATCTCGCTTTTCCTGGAGGCTGAACGCCCTACATACAAACCGCAGAATTTCATCGAAATGAACTACTTCCTTGCCAGTCGCCTCATGGTTGATCCTTATGAAGATGTCAATGCACTCATAGACTTCTTCATATCGGAATACTACGGCGCGGCGGCACCAGATATCAAAGCGTTCTTCACAACACTCAGCAATGACATAAGCAACTACAAGACCCTCCAGAAAGGAATGCGTACAGCTTTGTGGGACTTCACCACGCCAGAGTATCTCGTCAATACATATAAGATGTTCAAGGCCGCTGCCGCAAAGACTCCAGAAGGCTCTTTGCAGAGGCGACATGTCACCGACGAAATGCTCCCGCTCCTGTGGATTGTCATATCCAAAAACTTCCGCTACAAGAAGGCCTTTGATGCGGCCGGCATTGATCTCAAGACTCTTCAACAGGAGTGCCATGACTATAGCGTCGCCTATATGATGCGCTTCCATCCGACCAAGCCCGACTTCGATACCCCTTGGGCAAAGACTATGCGTGACTTCCAAGACGAGTTTGACAGAGTTACCAACAAGCCGCTTCCTGTGCCTGACAAGTTTAAGGCTGTTCCCGACGAGAAAATTAGAGTATTTGGCACGAACAGTTTCGAGCAGAAGCCAAACTACCACGCGACTATCGTTGATGACAAGGAATCTGCCGTCGGCAAGGCAATCTGCAGCTGCGACCCGAATCCCGAACATCATGGTGTGAAACTAGTGCGTGATCCGAAAGGCAAGTGGGCGTTTTGGACCACAGAATTTGGATACAGCGGTCTCAAGCCTTTGATAATCAGAGATATCCCACAAGATGAGAAGTACCACTGGTATAAGGTTCCGAACAATAAGATTGACGACAGAGGCTCTTTCTATGGTCACATCTGGTACATTCACATGAATCTTGGCGCGGCTTTTCAGGCAGACGACGGTATGTCCAATGAGAACGTCTGGGACATCTGGTTCTCCGCGAAGTTCACTGGCCCAGAGTATGTGAAGGACTCCAAGCAGAAGAACGCCATTTGGGTAGATCAGGTGCTTCTCCTCAAGGCGGACGCAGAAAAATACGTTAAGCCTTGATTCTCACTCCAGCCTTTTCGTGTGGTGCACAGGATAACGGAAATAAGGAGTTATTATGTTGAAGCATTTCCATTTGGTTGCAGTTCTTATTTTGGTTGCTATGATGGCAAGAGCGCAGGCTCCTGCGGCAAATGGCGACACGGCTGTGAGTCGTCCTGTTCCTCTGATTACAGAAGAGGATGCAGCGAAGGAGGATTGGTTGACCAACCGCAGAGGTATTGAAGCCCTTGACGCTGATTATATTCTTCCGCCATTCACGCCTGTGAAGTTGAATGGCAGTAACGTCTCTGTCTGGGGCAGGGATTATACTTTCGGAAAATTCAACCTTCTGGAAAACGTTAAAATTCATGGCGTGGATTTTCTTGCGTCGCCAATGGAGTTCACCACATCCGTGAACGGAAAGGTTGTCGAGTTCAAGACTGGCGAGCAGATTGTGCTTCGCCAGAAGAAGGGTTTGGTCGAACTCTATTCCCGCGCGGCATCGCAGGATGTTGATGTTGAGATTCGAACAGCGGTCGAGTACGACGGCATGATAAAAGTCGATTTCACGTTTGACCCTCATGGGAGTGTCCAGATTGACCACTTTAAATACTCAATTGCATATCCAGAGAAAAATGCACAGTTCATACACTACATAGGGGCGCGCGAAGGCGGAATGTCGCTTAACATTCCACGTGTCAGCAACACTCGCCGTTTGCCTGATGGCGAGGGTACGATTTGGAGCGCACCTTTCAAACTTTTGGTTTGGCTTGGCGGCTATGATCGTGGACTTCTTTGGTTTGCATCGTCTGAACAGAACTGGAGTCCACATGACCGTGCCAAGCGCGATCAGGGCATGGCGGTCATCCGCGAGAATGGCAACGTGAGACTTGAGGTGACGCCAATCTCCAAACCAAAGTTGATTGGTCGGCGCACGACCTATACCTTTGGTCTTATGGCGACACCTGTTCGGCCACGCACACCAGGCTGGCGCGCGACTGACATGAACTATGAGCATTTCGCCCGCGATGCTAAGAAGAACTACGATGCTGAGACGCCGGTCATCTACAGTAGCGCGAGTTATGACTTTGTACCGCCAGAGACTCGCAATCCTAACGCCGTGTCTTTTTATCCTCGAATCTATCGTCCTGATGTCTATCGCAACCGAGTGGGAAATGCACATAAAAACAATAGGCTTTTCGGCATCTACATAGATCCGATTCTTTGTAATTTAGGAATATACAAGGATATGTCGCAATACAAGCCTGTTGTTTGGGACCCGACAACCGACAATGCAGACGCCGCTGGCACTAAGATTGACGAGCCTTTCCTCTGGCAGCCTCCAGAAGTCAAGAAGTTTTTCGGCGAATGGCACAAGGAGCCCATAGCGACAGCACCATACAGCAAGCAGTTGGGCGAACGACAGTTCCAGCCAGGGCTTAACTCCCGTTATGCAGACTTCATCTGCTATCTTCTCGAAAAGCACGTCGAAAACGGTTGCGACGGCATTGCAAATCTAGATGAATGGGGCCCTGTTCTCGACCAGAACCTTCGCCATGACATGGGATATCATGACCAAGACGGACAGCTTTATCCAGAATACGACTGGTTCGGCAGACGCAATCTAATTAAGCGGATGTGTGCCGTCTTCTACAAAAAGCATGGACGCCTTCCCCTGATGCGCGTCCATACTGCTGCGACGCTTGTCATACCCATCGCGAGTTTTTGCGATAGCATTCTCACAGGTGAAAGCCTCAACACAGGCTATTTCATAAAAAGCAGCCTGATGGACAATTACACCGTCAACAGCAAGGAGATTTTGGAGAGTATTGAAAAGGGTGGCGAAGATTATCTCTACTATGTCTCGACGCCAGATCGTTGGGTTATTGAGTATGGTGGCCAGGCGTTTGGATGGAATGCCTGCATCATGAGCAACTTAACAAAAAGTCCGAAATTGAACAAGGAGTACGCCAACAGCGATGCAGCAACCCGCGATTATCTCGCGATGTGCCTTATCCATGACAACACGCTTTTCCCTGTCTTCTGCAAGCCTGATTCCGCCTATAGGCTGATGAAAATCAAGCAGGATTTCCACATTGGAGATGATTGTGTTAAGTTCTATCCATATTGGGAAGGACATCAGCCTGTGGTCGTTGATGGCAAGGAGACCTACACCGCAATCTGGCAGAACAAGGACAGATTCCTTGTCGCTGTTGCAAACCTCTCGCTTGAGAAGCAAGATTTAACAGTGACATTTGACAAGACGGTCTTCTCCACCGATGTGAAGGTGATTGACGCTGAGAACAAAGAACCCGCCATGCTGTCAAACCACACGCTTAATGTCAGCATACCACGCCGCAACTATAAACTCTTCCTCATCGGAAAGTGACTATAGTAAGCATCATGGCACAAGCTCGAATGTGTTTGATCTTCTGAGTGTACCTGCTTTGACTTTTGACAAAACACACAATAGGGTTATTGCCAAGCATTACCACAGTTGTCGGTCGAGGATGCGGTAGTTGGCGGCCTCGCTGATATGTAGTGGGCGGATGTCACCGCCGCCGTCAAGGTCGGCAAGGGTTCGTGCGACACGAAGGATGCGGTCGTATGAGCGTGCGGAGAGTTGGAGTGAGTTGATGATGTCACGGATCATTGTGGCGCATTCATCATCTAGGCGGCAGAAGTCGTCCATCGCCTTTCCGCTGAGTGATGCGTTGTCACGGAAAGGTGTTCCAGCATAGCGTTGTCGTTGTATTTCTCGGGCGGCGAATACCTTTTCGCGCATGGAGGCTGATGATTCGCCTGTGCGGCGCGAGACGAGAACTTGGTCGGATAGTGGAGCTACCTCGACATGCATGTCGATTCTATCAAGGAGTGGGCCGCTTATTCGGTTGCGGTATGAACTAATCATAATCCGTGAGCATGTGCATCGGCGTTGAGTCGAGCCGTAGTAGCCGCATGGGCATGGATTCATGGCGGCGATGAGCATGACTCTGGCTGGAAAGACGAATGTGCCAGTGGCTCTAGAAAGTGTGACTTCGCCATTTTCGAGTGGTTGCCTCATGACTTCCAGAACATTTCGTCTGAACTCTGGAAGTTCGTCGAGAAAGAGGATGCCGTCGTGTGCGAGGCTTAGTTCGCCAGGGCGTGGGATGGCCTGACCACCGACTAGACCCGCATCGCTGACAGTGTGGTGCGGATTGCGGAATGGACGCTTGACGATGAGTCCGCAACGTGGATCGAGAACGCCTGCGATGCTGTGTACCTTTGTCACTTCAAGGGACTCCTCCATGGTCAGCGGCGGCATGATGCTTTGTAGTCGTTTGGCGATCATGGATTTGCCTGTTCCAGGCGGGCCGATCATCAGCAAGTTGTGGTTGCCAGCGGCGGCGACAAGCATGGCTCGCTTTGCGGCCTCCTGTCCCTTTACGTCGGCGAAATCAGGGAGCCCTTCATAGATGTCGTTGTAGATGCGTGAGAGGTCAATATGAGTTGGTGGAATTTGTCGTGCGCCAATTAAGAAAGCGGCGGTTTCCCTTAGGCTTCTGACGCCGATGACGTCAATGCCCTCTGCGGCTGCTGCTTCACGAGCGTTTTCCTCTGGAACGATGATGCATTTCAGTCCCATGCTTTTTGCCTTCATCGCCATGGGCAATGCACCTTGAATTGGACGGACATCGCCATTGAGGGCGAGTTCGCCTATGACCATTTTGTTGCCAAGGGAGTCAATGCCTATTGAGTTAATGCAGGCGAGTTCGCAGAGAGCGATTGGGAGGTCGTATGCAGAGCCGCTTTTGCGTAAATCTGCAGGAGCCAGATTGACGGTCGTCCTACCGTATGGCGGTGTGAATTCACTTTGAACAATGGCGGAGCGGACGCGTTCGCGACTTTCCCTTATTGCCGCGTCTGGCAGTCCGACTATTATAGTCGAGTCATCTGGCTTTTGGTCATTTGGGCTTGCGGGCTTCAATGTCACCTCTATTTCCACCACTTTCACATCAATACCATGTATAGCAGCACTTAAGATTTTTGCCAACATATTGCCTTCCTTATTCGTTTTCCATTTTTGGGAAAAGACAAATGGCTGTGTTTTCCCAAAGGTTCACCTTGATTTCATCCATAATATATTTTGCAATCTGATTTATGCAATCATAACATTGGTTAAAAATTCAAATGAGAACACTCAATTTATATACCATCATTTACATTTTAAGTATTATTCTGTTTGGCAACGTTGCATACAGCCAGAGAGGACATGTTGTTTCGTTTGATTATCGCATAGACAAGCGTCTTTCCTCGAAAGACAAAGCTGAACTTTCAATAAAGCATAAAGGAGGCAAGCCAGGGCTTGTATTCTCATTCACTAGGTATTCATCGGAACTCAAAGATGGTGCAACAAACACGAAGATATTGGAGATGCCGAGGGCGGGTGCTGATTCCAATGGCGGCAATGTTCAGCTCTGGTTGTTAGACGACAGGCTTGAGGTAGCTGTGAACGGCAAACTTGCGGGGAGTACGAAAGGAGTGCAGTTCAACGGCAGGCCTGAGGTCGCATTCACTGAATCTAATGCGATAAAACTCAAAGGGCAGTGCCGAATACAGAAGTTGGCTCCGATAGAATTCGGGGACGATTTTGCCCGTGTGGAGGACACTGCGGACGATTCACAATGGAATGTGATTTCAGGCGCGTTCGAGGTGAATATGAGCCGCAATCCAGGCAGTAGTCAAAGTGCGTTTCAGCTTTGGTCATCTTCGCCCAAAGCCGAGGGGATTGCGCTTGCAAAGTCCTCAAGGTGGTTTTGGAAGGATTTGCGAATAGGTGTTTCTATACTACGTCCAGAGAATAGCAATGGCGAGACGGGGCTTGTCTTCAACTGGCTAGATGAGCGGAACTACCACTTGTTTGCTGCAGACGAGGGCAACGCTACGATAGTTAGAGTACGGCACGGAAAACGCGAAATACTAAAGACTGCCGCCATAGGACTTCAGGCAGGAGCTTGGACGCGCATGGACGTGGTTTCAAGCGGTGGAAAGGTGTCTGCGATGATAGGTGGGCACCCTGTCATTCAATTAGAAGATGACACCGCATTGTGTGGGAGAACTGGATTGTTCATTAATAATTTGGCGATCAACTATTTTGACGATTTTTCGGCAAAGAGTGCTGTTAAAGATGATCTTTCTAAGAATCCGCCCGCGCCATTTGGTCCATGTGAGCAGCAGTGGTCAGACTTTTCAGGAAAGAACTTCATAACTGATGAATACATGGCGCAATGGGCGCATCCGCGTTGCTTCTGGCATGGCGTGAAGGACGGCACGTTTGTTTTCAGGAGTCGGCTATTCCATGATGCGGCGATTGAATGGAGGGCGTTGCCGCGCCAAAAACTTTGTCCTGCTCCGCGTATTAAGATCTTCACAGATGAGGAGACTGGCGAAAAAGGCTATCTCTTTGCGATTTCAAGCGAGAAAATCTCCTTGATGAAGAACGGACAACCCATGAAAGAGACTAAGCTCGAACCATTTCCATCGATAAACTCAATCAAGGCTAGGGCGGCTGGAGGGCAACTATCGCTTGAGATTAATGGTTCTGTTGTGCTAGAGGCGGAGGATTCTGAACCGCTAACGAGTGGATTCGTCGCCGCCGATCTTGGCGCAACGAAGGATGTTTCTCCGAGAAATCTTCATCGTCCAGACTGGCGCGACAGCACGCTGGTCAATTCATCCCATCGTCTAGACTACAGCTTTGAGCATGCGCCTGCCGCTTGGCGTGCTGATGCGGGACGCTGGCAGGGAACACACCGTTGGGCTTGCGTCCCGAAATGGTCATTTTTCGGCGGAAGAGGCGTTGACGGCGCGGCGGAATGCGCCAACGGAAACGCCGTGCTCTGGAACCTCAGAAGAATCCAAGGCGACTTTGACTTGGAACTTTTCGCGGCACCGATGGAAGGTACGCCGCAGAGAGCACATTTCGCATTTCCTGTGATGCTAAATGTGGCATTCTGCGCGGATGGTGAGAATCTAGGCACAGGCTACAACTTTGTCTATGGGACATATGACGTGCCATCGCGTCTGTTGCTAAGAGACAAAGAACTGGCGTCGGATTCATCAAGAGTTGAACCAGGACTGCGTTTGCTCGCCAACGAGTGGTATCATAGAATGACACAGACTTGGCAGCATATCAGAATTCAGAGGCGTAGTGGCAAGATTATCATTGATGCTGCCACGCATGACAACGAGGCGATCTATCTCGGCCTGAAGCGCATTTTCGAGCATGAAGATATGTTTGCAGAGAAGGAGGGGCAGTTTGCGGTTTGGACCAACGGTGAGAATGGGATTGCGATTGCGAGGGCGACGCTTTCGTTTGAGGAGAGCGATGGTGCTGGAAGGTCGCGTACGCAAATTAATCGTGTTATCGAGATGAAAGGCAACACGGGCGAGCCTAAGACCTTTTCCAGAATCTTCAACGCCGATTCTGGAGGCGCATTCAGGCAAGTGATGTCGGAAGCTTTGGATATGCCGCTAGAACTTATGCATGACTACACCATTGAGTTTGACTGGAGGCCTGGCGATAAGACGCATTTGAGTCTGCTTCTCAACGTCAGGGACCAGACGGCAGAAGTGCCTCTTGACGGCAAGGGGCATAACAGACCATATATGATTGCATGTCCTCCCGCTGAAATAACGCCAATGAAAAATGGTTGGTATCACGTCAAGGCGACTCCTGCAAAGGCTCTGCGAGATGCTATTCCAGACGGTAAACCACTTGCAATCGAACAGATATCAATCGGTAGTCCGTATGACACGCTTGAGGAGATTGGCGGCATTGGCGTGAACGCCAGAGGAGCATATTATGACATCGCCAACTTCAAGATTACGGGCGGCGAACAACTGATTGCAAAGCGCAATTGGTTGCCAAGCTTTCATGGAGTCATCTTCCACAATGACTTCCAGGACAGTTTTGGGGAGGTCGCACGCTTTGGCGGCTATGACGGCGCGGCAGTTTCCTTGGAGAAATCACAGGATGCTGCAGGTGAGTGTTCTCTCAGACTTTACAACCAGCATGTTTGTGGAACGGCTGGCGTCTCTTTGCTGAAGGGGAGGTTCACGGCGTCCGAGTTCCCGATGCTTCTTATGAAAGTCAAGATTCCCAAAGGGATAGAGACAGCAGTTGTCTTTAAAACTGACAAAGGAAAATTAGAATACACACTCACAAAAGGCGCGGATGTCGCCTGGAACAAAATTGGCTCCGTTGAAGTGCCAGAGGACAAATGGACTGATGTTAGCTTAGACTTGGTTAAACTGCTTCCGAAGGATGCTATCGTCTCTGAAATCCTACTGGCGGACGCTCTCAAGATGGGCAGCTACCAGAGAGTATCATACAATGTTGCTGAGTTTACGCTTGTTCCTGCACTCTCGCCTGGCGATGGAATTGAACTGTTTGGTAACGGCGTCTCCAAATACCGTTTCAGTTTGGCGGGTACGGAGAACAAGGAGCCCTTTGTCGATGGAAAACTTGCGGACATTGCGTCAAAACTGCCAGACGGTCTTCAGGCAATCAATCTTGAGGCGGAATATGAGGGTGGTGAAAAGGGGCGTTCAATGACATTCAAGGTATTTAAGGTTGCGACAAAGGCGCAGATACAGCCTGAAAAGACAAAGCCGTCAGAGTTGCTTGCGCCATACGTCTCGTACATTCCTGAGGACAGACTAAGCCGTGTTACGCTTGACATTCCAAATGGTACTCCAGAACGGCTTGCTGATTTCGGAGACATGAGAATACGCCGCTGCGCATGGGTCTCAAGATACACAGACGATGCGGCGACTGGCAACGGCTGCGCAGAGATGCTCAACATGGATGTCAACGGATTCTACTCGTTCTACTTCAAGCAGGGAAAGTGGTCGCCAAGGCGTTGGCCATGCTTCTCGTTTGACTACAAGATAACGACTCCAGTCTGCATGTTGAATTTCTCGCTGCTGGTGAACGATATCATGACTATCGTCGAGTGGACAGGGCCTAACGGCGTCGGCAATTACTTTTGGGAGAGCATTGTCGGAAAGAGCGAGGTCGCTGTTCAGGATGGCAAATGGCATCATGTTGAAGTCAATCTGCTGGAGATGCTTAAGGCGACCAGATTTAAGAATGGACTGCCAGAGGATTTGGTGGCGTCGGAACTTGCGACATGGGCGACATCGCACGGTAGCGGTGGATATGACAATCCGCTTAATGCGCAAATTCTCATAGACAATTTTGCCGTCTATTCAAACAAGGGCAGAAGTCCATCGTTTGAGTGGAGGATGCTGACAGAGAGCCTTCCAGCCATTGGTTATTCATTTGTGCTTGACCAAAAGGCTGACACCGTACCGCCAGAGACAAATATGACCAACGAGACATCCAAGAGGTTCGAGAATCTTGAGCCTGGCGTTTGGTATTTCCATATTCGCGCCGCTGGTGGCGATGGCAAATGGAGCACAGCAACACACAAGAAATTCGTGATAGACGGAGAGCAGAAATGATTTGTGAATATATAATGAGACGATTTCTTGCTGGCTTTTCATGATATAACAACGACTAAATGATTACAATCGGAAGTTCTAATGGACTCCGTTGTAATAGTAGGTGCCATCTGCTTATACAGTGAATCATGGTGAGATTCCGTGGCTGTCGCGCAACCGTATAGTCGGATCCTGTGCAGATGACGTGTCGAGTGGGAGGGAAACCTTCCAGTGAGTTTGTGCGCGTAACACAAAGGAGTAGAAGAAAATGAAAATGCGTATCAAACCAACCCTTGTGCTTGGCGGCGATTGTCGCCGCCCATTCACTCTCATCGAACTGCTTGTCGTGATAGCGATCATCGCCATACTGGCGGCGATGTTGCTTCCTGCACTTTCCAAAGCGCGGGAGAAGGCAAGGCAGATTTCCTGCACTAGCAACCTTAAGCAAATTGGCATCATGCAACTGATGTACTGCGACAACTTCGACGGACATTTTTGTGTGGTTGTCCAAAATGACGGTGGTTGGGACGCCTGCTATGACAGCAGTTGGAACATGACCGAGCCAGGCTACCTCTCCAAGGGACTTGGCGGCGGTGATGACTCCTCCAACTCAAAGGTGTTCCAGTGCCCGTCTGCGACAGGATACACCAAGAGCTACACGACGAAATTCGCCGGATATGGCTACAATGAATGCCTTGGAGCAGACTCCTACAACACCAAGAATGGTGGTAAGACGCAGGAGGAGCTCAAGAAGCCAGGCCAGACGATGATGAACGCCGACGGTGGATATCTCAGTTCTGGCGTCTATGAGATGACAAGCTATTTGCGCGCCCCAAAGGACGGTGGCAAGGGCTATGGCTCACTCAAGGACTACGGCACATCCGACTTTAGGCACAACAAGATCTGCAATGCGGTCTTTGCCGATGGTCATGCCGAAAGCGTGAAGTCCATCTATGTGGTGGACGGAGCTGGCGATGGAATCCGCACAGGCTTCCTTTCGCCTGACAATTCGTCTTATATGCCGAATTGATTCATGGTGCCCCGACTGCTCTGATGGCGTCGGGGCATTTCATATATTCCAGTTTCTTGTTTTTATTTACTATATTTCATATAAATTATTAATAAAGGTTTGCAAATGGGCATATTCACATTATGTTTTTCACTAAGGTATGTGAATATGAAGAAGATATTTAGATTTTTTGGAATCTTGTGGCTGTTGCCATTGATAGTTTCTGCGGAGAATGTGCAGTCAGGGAGTGCGGCGCTGGTCGAGCCGATGTCTGATCCGCTTGAGTCCGTGAACCGTGGCTTTGAGGCATTTAATGGCGGGATTAATGAGTACGTTGTCCATCCTATTGGCACTGTGTACAGATTTCTTGTTCCGCAGTTTGTACGCACAGGGTTCTCGAATTTTACGGACAATCTGAGTTATCCTTTGAGACTGGTCAACAATTGCCTGCAGGGAAAATGGAATGGGGCATGGGATGAGACTAAGCGTTTTGGAATTAACTCTACGATAGGCGTTGTCGGTCTATGGGATGTGGCGGGCAAGATGGATATCAAGCCCAGTAAAGAGGACTTCGGACAGACATTTGGCCATTACGGAATTGGCCCTGGATGGTACCTTCATTTGCCATTCTGGGGACCAACTAACACGCGGGATTGCATCGGAAGCATAATCGGAATACCATTTAACATCGGAAGATGGATAATGCCGACTGATACATATAGGGTGGTCAGCGGTTCAGGAATGCTGAACAATGCATTTGAGAACTCCACGTTCATCTATCAGTACTTTGAAACAAATTACGATACATACGCCATGACCAGAGCGATGTCTTCCATCGCGAGGGAAGCTGAAGTCGGCGACTATTCAGTGTCATTGGATATTAAACCGAATCCCGAAGAGTCATTCGGTTATCTTCTGCTCAAGCCAAAGGACAGTCACTTTTTCGAGAAGGGTTATACTCATCGTATTCGTCTCAAAGGCTCCAAACGTAACATTCATTATACCGTCTGGCCTGGAAAAATCGGTCGAACGATGGTGATACTGCCTGGGCTTGGCGGACACCGTGTGTCTGAAGGAGTAGCCGCGCTTGCGGAACTGTTCCACAGAGAGGGATGGAATGTCGTTTCCATCAGCTCGACTCTCCATCCAGATTTCTTTCTGGGTTTGCCTGATGATCGCTTCCCTGGAGACTTTACTTGTGACATAAATGATTTAGATAATGCTATATCATTGATACTCAAGGAATTGCCTAAAAAACATAAGATTAAAGGAACAGAGCGGTGTTGTATACTAGGATATTCACTAGGAGCATTGAACGCAATGTTTCTATCCTCTAGAGATTGCAGTTTTGCCTGTGACAAGTTCATAGCGATAAATCCTCCAAGGAGTCCATTGGCAGCGTTGAGAAGGATAGACGAGTTTTTCGAGATGCCCCGCAGTTGGGAGGACGCCGATGCGAAATGCCATGACTTGTATTATCGTATCGCCGCAGCGTACAATTCTGGAACGTTATCTAGTGGTCTTCCTGTGACATACGAAGAGTCATGTTATCTTATAGGAGTGAACATGCGGCTTCCTCTTGTTGATGTGCTTTGTGCGTCTGTTGAGAAGAATGGAAGGCGGATCGATGATTCAGATAGCGTTGGGCGCGATTTGGCTTCCACTCTTGCCTTTTCATGGATGGACTACGTTGAGCGTGCGGTGTTGCCAGAGCATCGTGCGCGGACGGGAAGTGGCATTGACTTGGCGGGACTAGCGTCTGTCTGTGCAGTGGATTCAGTGGCAGAACATCTCAAGGCGGATTCGCGGGTTGTTCTGTTTCATAACGAAAATGACTTTCTGCTTTCCGAAGGTGACATCGCTTGGTACAAAAGCGTTTTCGGTGAGCGTGCGTTTATTTTTCCGCGTGGAAGTCATTTGGGAAATATCTTTATGGAGGAGTATCAGAAGCAGCTACTCAAATGCGTAGAATAGGGAGGTTTTATCAAAAAAAGAAAATTGAATACAAGCAAATCGCTTTTTGTGCGTTTATGGTGTATAATTAGGTAAAGCAGGGTATTAGCAGACGGATGTTGAAAAAGCATAATTTCACATTAATGGAGATAATGGTGGCGGCAGTGATATTGGCGCTGTCCGTTGTCTCAACTATGGGAGTTTTGGGAAATGCCCGCTCTACATTGCTGCGCGCTGAACAACGTTGGGCGAGGGAGCATCTTCTTGCTCAAGTTACAGAGTTATATCTTCTGGGGGGCGCGAATACTGGTTTTCCAGAAGGGTTGCTTCCTGATGGTTTCTATTCGACCTGCGAACTCTATCAGGTTGAGGATATCCATGAGGACGCGCAGGAAGCCATCAATAACTGGATTCTCTGCGAATACCACATACAGCTTTTCGATTCCGCAAATGTGAAAATCGCCGAAACTAACGTCAGAAAGGTCCTTAAGGAGGATGACGTGGAATGAGGCGCTTGTTCACACTCCTTGAGCTCATCATCGCGGTGACGGTCTTCATGATGGTCGCGGTTGCGTTGTTCTCATTCTCTAGTCAGGTGGCGGACACTTGGACGCGGCTGACAGTGGAGCGAAACCGCTTTAATGAGCTTCTGGCAATGGATAGAATCATAGATTCAATGCTCTCCAATGCCGTGCCGTTTATGTGGCGTGACACCAGCGATGAGCTTAATTCCACGGCACCGTTCATCATCGCCGATGAGGACCGTTTGCGCGTGGCCTGCCTTCATAGGCTGAACGATGCTGAGGAAGGGGCTTTGCGTTTTGTCGAGTTCTATCTGGAGGATGGCGACCTCAAGGTGACATACACGAACAGGCCATTCATGGACTGGAGCGAAGTGGCTGAGGACAGACGGATGACCAGCATCCTGTCAACGGATGTTGACACTTTGGCATTCGAGTATGCCGACTGGTCAAGCGATGTTTCGACGGAGTGGAGGGACAGGATGTTCTGGAGAACTGACTGGGAGACAGAAGATTCAGGCAGAACTGACATTCCGCTCGCCATAAAGATGACTGTCACTTGGAAGGACGGAAGGCAAGAATGCTGGCTGCGTCGTACAGTCGGCAACAGTTTCAGGGAACGCTACGGAACATACAATCTACCAACAGATAATTTCTAACAGTTAGACATCATGAATCAACGAGGCATAAGACAAGATGAGACGGGCATGGCGATAGTCATGGTCCTGGGCGTCATTGCCGTTGTGCTTTTAATGGTTGTACACGCGATGACTATCTGTGAAGTGATAGGTCGTGAGTCATACGCTACTGCCAGCCGTACAGAACTTCGATACCAAGCGGAATCAGCTGCCGACCAAGCATACTGGCTTCACCTTACAGACAGGCGCATGTTTCCGAACCGCAATCTTGGTGCGGAAGATGTTGCAAGGGACTCATACGACTTGGAGCCTTGGATGGCGGATCGAAGAGAGCATAGGCTCTTTGACAAAAACTGTTTTGCATATATCAACACCATTGAGAAAACGGTCAGGCTAGATAAGCTCAACTCCTTCAAGGCAAACGTTGATATGGATGATACGGAGCAGGTAGAGAGAATTAATATGTTTTTGGATGTCCTCAATGATTACACAGACTCTGATTCTCTGGCCCGTCTTTACGGCAAGGAGGACGGCGATTATTCAGAAGATGGCTACAGCGCACTGCCACGCAACAGCTCCATGCAGTTCGCAGAGGAGATATTTTGGATTGACGGCTGGCAGGATGTTCTAAAGACCGAAATCACTATGGTGCCGCCAAAAGGAAAATCTCTGGATACAAATTCAAAGACATCATTCTTCTCGGCATCGCCATACGAGATTCAATCGTCTCTGGATTTGAGCGACGCGGACCTTGAGGCTGTGCTAGACGCTCGTGACAGTTGGATAGCGGATGGGACTTTGCTTTCGGATTCCCTCAGCGCGGACCTCTATGCGAACATCATGATGAAGTTCAACTTCAGGGAAGCGAATGTTGCGGAATATACAATCTCCTCGGCGACAGACAATGGTGAGATTCGCGTGGTTTACGATGTCGTGAGGGAAGTGAACTTCACGAGATCAACAATTTACGCTGACAAGGAACGTCAGGCATTGTCAATTTGGAAGAGAATGGCATATTAGATATAGGATACAGAAAATGTCACAGGGAATTAAAATAGCAAGAGGACGCGGCGCGGGCTTCAGCTGGACGCAGGATGGACACTGCTGCGGCGTGCTTGTCGAAGGCGTCTCAGGGAAGTGCAAGGTCACTGCCCATTGGAATGCGGACAGCGGAGGAAAGCTTGCTGGCGTTGCGGAGGCTCTATCCACCGCCAAACGTTCACTGGGGCTCGGTGAAACTGATTATTGCGTCGCGGGTCCTGCTGGTGGCGGATGGGGAATGGCGGACATACAAATGCCGCAGCTCAAGTCGGAGGCTTTGCAGTCTGCACTCGCATTTGAACTCAGAAAACTGACGCCCGTGCCCGTGGAAAGGATGACATGGGGATACAGGATGCTTGAAAACACGGACAATGGTAAAATGCGTCTTCGCATCTTCTATGCAAGGACTGACTTCTGGCGCAAATGGCTTGAGATTGTCAATGGACTAGGACATCTTGACATGCTTGCTCCAGCTCCAGTCCTCCTTGACCCAAATTTTGGAGATTCTCCTGTAACTTTTTCTTCTGATGGCGTTTTCACCTATATGCCAGGCACAAACGGCAGAGAAATCATTCCAGGCGGGAAAGCTGAAAGTTTGGAGTCAATGCTTCCAAATGACGCCCTGGACATTGGCAGTCTTGCTGAACTTGACGAAAAGGCTCGAAGCGGATATGCGGAGGCGATATGCATGGCGGTTTATGCCATGGGGCGTGAACTCTCCAAAGATTGTGGCACGATGCCTGCTTTGCCATCTCATTTAAAGCCAAGCAGATACATGGCCGTGAGATTCCTGTCCGTTTGTCTTTTGCTGGTAATGCTTTTGTTTTTGGGCACAGGGCTTGTCAAGGGCCTTCAGCAACGCATGGCGCGAATAAGGCTCATCAAGAAAGACATCAGTGCCGTTGAGGCGCAGATAAAGAGCCTTCGCGATGGCATTATGGCGAATGGAGATCAGGCGGCAAAGAACCTTGAAGCTGAGATTGACAAGTACAACTTCGGGATGCCTGAGTTGCCTGATGTGCTTATGGAGATAACGGAAATGGTCAAGCCGCCAGCATGGCTTGCGGGACCTTTTGACTGGAATGCCGACTAT